>Ga0209960_1000090_pt1 | contig 299124 bp, 290 predicted proteins | sample ThiBiot_500_plan_2_FD_183947 | JGI IMG/M metagenome (GOLD analysis project Ga0209960, IMG submission 183947) | Wastewater bioreactor microbial communities from Cape Town, South Africa - Thiocy_expt_500_plan (SPAdes) | ecosystem: Engineered > Bioreactor > Thiocyanate-remediating >... | reverse complement strand
ACGTGCTCTCGGACCCGAACGACGCGGCCATTGTGCGCACCATCCTGGCGCTGGCGCAGAGCCTGGACCTGGACGTGGTGGCCGAAGGGGTGGAGACGGCGGGGCAGCTGGGCTTTCTGCGCCTGCATGGCTGCGAGCAGTTCCAGGGCTATCTGTTCGGGCGGCCCGTGCCGGCCGAGGTCTTCGAGCACGAGCTGCGCGGTGACCGGACGGGGCATTTCTCACAACTGGCCTGAAGCCCCCGGCACAATGGCGGGGATGAGCAAACAGCTATTGATCGCTGGCGCAGGCATAGGCGGCATGGCCGCGGCCCTGGCGGCTGCTCGTGCGGGCTGGGAGGTGCGCCTGTTCGAGCGCGCGCCCGTATTTGCCGAGGTGGGTGCCGGCGTGCAGCTCGGGCCCAATGCCGTGCGCTGCCTGCAGGCCTGGGGGCTGGACGCCGCCCTGCGCGCCGTGGCGGCCTTTCCCGCGCAACTGCAGGTGCGCAGCGCCCTGTCCGCCCAGGTGCTGGCCAGCCTGCCGCTGGGCCAGAGGGCGCAGCAGCGCTACGGCGCCCCCTATGTCACCATCCACCGCGCCGACCTGCATGGCCTGCTGGCCCAGGCGGTGCAGGAGTTGCCCGCCGTGCAGCAGTCCCTGGGCTGCCCCATCGTGCGCCACGAGGACACGGGCGGCGCCGTGCTGGTGCGCCTGGCGCGCGGCAAGGACATCGAGGGCGACGTCCTCATCGGCGCCGATGGGTTGCACAGCCGCACGCGCGCCCAGTTGCTGGGCGACGGGCCGCCGCGTTTCACGGGCCACCTGGCCTACCGCGCGCTCGTGCCGCTACAGGCGCTGCCCGCGCCCTGGCGTGCAGCGCAGGTCACGGCCTGGCTGGGGCCGCGCCTGCACGCCGTGCACTACCCGGTGCGCAGCGGCGCCTGGGTCAACCTCGTGGTCATCGTCCATGGGCCCGCGCCGCAGGACCTGGAGCACTGGGACCATGCCGCCAACGCCGCCGGCCTGGAGCAGGCGCTCGGCGGCACGCACCCGGCCCTGCAGGAGCTGGTGCGCAGCGTGGCCGCCACGGGCGGCCAGTGGCGCCTGTGGCCCCTGTGCGACCGCGCGCCCCTGGCCCGTGCCGACGACATGGCGCGCGGCCTGGTGGCCTTGCTGGGCGATGCCGCCCACCCCATGCCGCCGTACCTGGCCCAGGGTGCGGGCATGGCCATCGAGGACGCCATGCAACTGCAGACCGCGCTGGCCATGCACGACCTGGAAGTGCCCCTGCGCCTGCGCCGCTACGCGCTCAACCGCTGGCAGCGCGCTGCGCGCGTGCAGGCGCGCTCGCAGCGCAATGGGCGCATCTTCCACGCCACGGGGCCGCTGCGCTGGGCGCGCGATGCCGCCCTGCGCCTGCTGGGCCCGCGCTTGCTGGACCTGCCCTGGCTCTACCGCGCGTGAGCGATCGCGCCGGTGCGCGGTTCACAGGCTGCGCAATACCGCACGCACGGGCGAGGCGTCCGCAGTCACCAGCTTGAGCGGCAGGGCAATGAGCTCGTAGTCGCCCGCCGGCACGGCACTGAGCTCCAGGTTTTCCAGCACCCGCAGGCCGCGCCGGCGCAGCACCTGGTGGCTGGGCAGGTCGGTGCTGTCGGCCGGGTCCACGCTGGGAGTGTCCACCCCCACGAGCTGCACGCCCCGGTCGGCCAGGCGCTCGAGCGCCGCGGGGGCGAGGGCGCTGAACTGCGCGCTCCAGGCCCGCGGCGCCGCGTGCTGGCGCGTGCGCAGCAGCACGCGCGGCGGCAGGCTGGCGTCCATGGCGTGGGCGATGTCATCCCAGCCCAGCAGCGGCCCGCCCGCCAGCGCATGCACCACGCGGCACGGGCCCAGGAAGGGCTCCAGCGCCAGGTTGCCCACGGCGGCGCCCTGCGGGTCGTAGTGCAGCGGGGCGTCGGCGTGCGCGCCCAGGTGGGTGGTGAGGGTGAGCGTGCCCACATGGACCGCGCAGTGCGGGCCCAGGGTACTGCTCCACGCCAGGTGCAGGGGGCTGTCCCCGGGGTATACGGGCGTGGCCGCATCCAGGGCGGGGGAAATGTCCCAGAGGCGAGGCATGGCGCATTATCCGATTGATCCAGCACAAACCGCGGGGCCTTGCAGCGCCGCCCTGCTTGCAGTGCGGCAACCGGAAGAATTACAATGGACAATAAGAATGGTTTGTATTTAGATCATCATGGACGCAGCCCTCCCCCTGACCGCTCCCGCCCCCGCCGCCGCGGGTGCGCAAGGCCTGGCGCACTGGCCCTTGCGCACCGATGCCTGGGTGCAGGGTCTGGACATGGAGGCCGCGGCCGAAGACGCCGACCTGCTGCTGCGCCTGCTGGAAATCGGCTTTCTGCCGGGCGAGCGCGTGCAGGTGCTGGCGCGCGCCTTTCCCGCGGGCGACCCGATCGCCGTGCGCGTGGGGCGCTCGACCTTCGCCCTGCGCCGGCGCGAGGCGGCGCTGGTGCGCATAGCCGCCACACCGCCCGCGCAGGTGGGTGCGGCATGAGCACGGCGGCATGGCGCCTGGCGCTGCTGGGCCACCCCAACAGCGGCAAGACGGCGCTGTTCAATCTCCTGACCGGCAGCCGCCAGAAGGTGGCCAACTACGCCGGTGTGACGGTCGAGCGCAAGGAGGGCGAGCTCACCATGCCCTCGGGCCAGGTGCTGCGCGTGCTCGACCTGCCCGGCGCCTACAGCCTCAATGCGCTCAGTTCCGACGAAGCTGTCACGCGCGATGTGATCACCGGCCAGCGCGCGGGCGAAGGCACGCCCGGGCTGCTGGTGTGCGTGGTCGATGCCACGCGCCTGCAACTGGGCCTGCGCATGGTGCTGGAAACCCGGGCCATGGGCCTGCCCATGGTGCTGGCGCTGAACATGAGCGACGCCGCGCGCCGCGCGGGCATCGCCATCGACCGCGCCGTGCTCGAGCGCGAGCTGGGCATGCCGGTGGTGGAGACCGTGGGCATCCGCAAGGGCGGCGCACGCGAGCTGGTGCAGTGGCTCGATGGCTGGCGCCCCCCGGGCACCGTGCAGCCCCGCCCCTGGCAGGCGCAAGGGCCGGCGCAGGTGCTGCAGACGCAGCAGGAGGCGCGCCGCATCATGCGTCTGGCCGTGCAGGAGCCTGAGCACCTGCCGCACCGGGACGACGCCATCGACCGCGTCGTGCTGCACCCGCTGTGGGGCATGCTGCTGCTGGCGGGCACCATGTTCCTGATGTTCCAGGCCGTGTTCAGTTGGGCCGCCGTGCCCATGGACGCCATCGATGCCGGGGTGGGCGCCGTGGGCGCATGGCTGCGCGTCCACCTGCCCGAGGGGGTGTTGCGCAGCCTGCTGGTCGACGGCATCGTCGCCGGGGCCGGCGGCGTGCTCGTCTTCCTGCCGCAGATCCTGATCCTGTTCTTCTTCATCCTCGCGCTGGAGGATTCGGGCTACCTGCCGCGCGCGGCCTTTCTGCTCGACCGCGTCATGGGCAGCGTGGGCCTGTCGGGGCGCTCGTTCATCCCGCTGCTGTCGAGCTTTGCCTGCGCCATTCCCGGCATCATGGCCACGCGCACCATCACGCACTGGCGCGAGCGGCTGGTCACCATCATGATCGCGCCGCTCATGACCTGCTCGGCGCGGCTGCCGGTGTATGCGCTGCTGATCGCCGCCTTCATCCCCGCGCGCACGGTGGCGGGCGTGTTCAACCTGCAGGGGCTGGTGATGTTCACGCTCTACCTGGGCGGCATCCTGGGCGCGATGGCCGTGGCCGCGGTGCTCAAGCTCTGGCGCGGCAGGCTGCGGCCCACGCCGCTCATCATGGAGTTGCCGTCCTACCGCCTGCCCAGCGCGCGCAGCCTGGCGCAGGGCCTGTACGAGCGCGCCGCCATTTTCGTCAAGCGCGTGGGCGGCATCATCCTGGCGCTGTCGGTGCTGCTGTGGTTCCTCTCGTCCTTCCCGGCGCCGCCCGAGGGGGCCGCGGGCGCGGCCATCCAGTACAGCCTGGCTGGCCAGTGGGGCCGCGCCCTGGAGGTGGTGCTGGCGCCGCTGGGTTTCAACTGGCAGATCGCCGTGGCCCTGGTGCCCGGCATGGCGGCGCGCGAGGTGGTGGTCAGTGCCCTGGGCACGGTGTACGCGCTCTCGGCCACGGGCGACGAGGCGGCCGCGCAGCTCGGCGGCCTGATCGCGCAGCAGTGGTCACTGGCCACGGCGCTGTCGCTGCTGGCGTGGTTCGTGTTCGCGCCGCAGTGCATCTCCACGCTGGCCACGGTGCGGCGCGAGACCAACTCCTGGCGCCTGGCGCTGCTCATGGCCACCTACATGTTTGCGCTGGCCTACAGCGCGAGCTGGATCACGTACCGCGTGGCGCTGGCCATGGGAGGAGGCTGAACATGTGGCAGAACCTGGCGGTGGGTGCCATCGTGGCCCTGGCGGGCCTATATGCGCTGTGGTACTGGATGCCCTCAGCCCTGCGCAAGCGCCTGGGTTCCCTGCGCCCTGCGCTGGGTAAGGCGCCTTCGTGCGGCGCGTGCAGCGACTGCCGAGGTTGCGCCACCCCCGTGTCGCAGGGCGTACCGGGCAAGGGTGGCAAGACGGTCTGGATGGCGTCCAGGCATTGAGGACTCGTGATTTGCCCTCTGAGGTTGTATGCAATAGCTATGTGTTTTATAGCTGCTCGCGCTTTGGTGTAAAGCGCTAGAGCCGAATTTCACCAAATTTTTGTCTGGCCAGCGTCCTGTGATCGTGCTGGCGTAGCAGGGGCGAGACCAACGTCCGGCCAAAGTGGTGCTGCAGGCCGATGGCCAAGATAGCGGTGATCGTCCGGTCGGTCTGGTTCAGTAGCGAATGTCGAGAGTAGACGCAACAGCATCAACCAGCGGCACAGGCGGTGCCAGGACGCGGCGCGGACGGGGATAGGAAGTAAGCCTCGCCGCAGTGCCGTCGCCCAAGCACGCTTGCGTTCTACCGCTCCGCGCGCAACGCACAGATGCCGGTCAAAACGCCATGTCGAGCATGTGGTGCAAATCGTTCACGCCGCTGGCGCCGACCAGGCGCAGCAGCGCAAATTCATTTGCTACGCAAGAGCTTGAGTTCGGTTTCGGCGCGATCCAGGCGAACGGCGCCTTCGGCCACCAGTACCTTGGCGATGCGGTCGATTTCGTCGCCTGTGGCGCCCGCCATCATCGCGATGTTGTGTGCGTGCAGAGCCATGTGTCCTTTTTGCACACCGAAAGTCGCCAGCGCCTTCAGGGCTGAGAAGTTCTGTGCCAGGCCCACTGCCGCAACGATCTGCGCCAGTTCGCTGGCCGAGCCCACATCCAGAATTTTGAGTGCGGCCTTGGCCGTAGGGTGCAACTTGGTCGCGCCGCCAATCAAGCCCACTGCCATGGGAATTTCGATGGAGCCGGCCAGGTCGCCATCGTTGGTGATTTCCCAGTTGGTGAGGCTTCTGTAGTGGCCGTTGCGTGACGCATAGGCATGGGCGCCGGCTTCTACCGCCCGGGTATCGTTACCGGTGACCAGGACCACGGCACTGATGCCGTTCATGATGCCCTTGTTGTGTGTGGCGGCGCGGTACGGGTCGGCCTCGGCGAACTGGTAGGCCGCGAGCATGGCGTCGCGCACCTCGCCGCCGCCGATGTCGGCGGTGCGCCAGACGCAGCGCGCCCGTGCCAAACGCCGGTCGGCCAGGTTCGAGAGAATGCGCAGATTGGTGCGTCCGCCGGTCCAGGCGGCGATTTCTGGGGCGATCTTCTCGGCCATTGTGTTCACCGCGTTGGCGCCCATGGCATCGCGTGTGTCGACGATCAGGTGGATGATGACCATGGGGCCGCCGCGCGTTTCGAGCACCCGCACTTCCAGGTCCCGGAAGCCGCCACCGAATTTGACCAGCACCGGATCGCAGGCGTCGCACAGGGCGCGAATCGCTTCTTTGCGCTCCAGGATGCTGATGCGCGCGTTCTGCGGGTCGCGCACGTGGGTCAGCTGGATCTGGGCGATCATCTCAGTGCCCGACATCGAGGTGATGAAACCACCTTGGTCATAGCACTGGCGTGCGGCGTTGCACACAGCGGCCACCACAGAAGACTCTTCCGTGGCCATGGGGATCAGCCGGTCGCGGCCGTTGATCTTCATGTTGGTGGCGATGCCGATCGGGATGTTCATCGTGCCGATGACGTTTTCGATCAGGTGGCTTGCCAGTTCGAGCGGGAGGTTGCCGGTGTTGAGTAGGTGCGCCTTGTCGGCCTCGTCGAGGCCGGCGAAATGGGCGACAGCGTCGATGCGGGCGGGTACATCGAGCTTGTGAAATCCGCTGATGCGGCTGCTGGGAGGAGTCGTATGGGTGGTCATGGTGATTTCTGACGGAGGTTCAATAAGAAAAAAATGCTGCCGGGCAGGCCGCTTGGGTGCGCTCAGCGCGCAGCCATTAGCCTGGGCAGATAGGTCACGAGGTCTGGGAAGGCGGCGCAAATCAGCAGGCCGACGACCTGCAGTCCGAAAAAGGGCAGGATGCCGCGGTAGACCGCACTCATGCCGATGTTTTTGGGCAGCGTGCCTTTGATGTAGAACAGCGTGTAGCCGAACGGTGGGCTGATGTAGCCCATCTGGATGGTGATGGCGTAGAGCACGCCGAACCACAGCTCGTCAAAGCCCAGCAGACGGACAATGGGGAGGAACACCGGTACTGTCAGCAGGATGATGCCCAACTCGTCGAGCACTGTGCCCAGGAAGATGAGCAGCAGCATCATGGCCCCCAAAATCAGCCAGCGGTTCACCTCCAGCCCCTGGATGAACTGCAGCAGCGTGTCGGCGCCGCCCAGCCCGGTGAAAATCGCTACATAGGCTTTGGCGCCCAGGGTGATCCACAGAATCATGGCGCTTGCCTTGAGTGTCTCTGCGCCGACCGCGCGCAGCATGCCTAGATTGACGCTGCGCTTGAAAAGCGCAGGCAGCAAGGCGCCGCCCACGCCCACTGCGGCTGATTCGGTCGGTGTGGCGATGCCGAAGAAGATCGAGCCAAGGATCAGCACGATCAGCAAAATCGGGAACACCAGCGTGCGCAGCGAGAGCAGTTTTTCTCCCCAGGAGGCGCTGCGCATCGAGCGATCGATCGGCACCCACTCTGGCTTGAGCCATCCCATGACGACGATGTAGCCGATGTACAGGCTCGCCAGCAGGATGCCTGGCACGATGCCGGCGATCAGCATTTGGCCGATGGATATCTGCGCGGTCACCGCGTAGACGATGGTCAGCACCGAGGGAGGAATCAGGATGCCCAGCGTACCAGATGCGCAGATGGTGCCCAGTGCCAGCTCGGGCTTGTAGCCGCGGCGCAGCATCTCGGGCAGCGCCAGAATGCCCATCGCGGTGACGGCAGCGCCCACCACGCCGGTCATGGCCGCCATCATCACGCAGATGATCACGGTGCCGATTGCCAGGCCGCCGCGCAGACGCCCGAACCACAGTTCCATGGCCTTGTAGAGGTCCTCGATCACGCCCGAGCGCTGCAGGATGCACGCCATCAGGATGAACAGCGGGATGGCCAGCAACGCCTCCGATTTCATGGTGTCGTAGATCTGCAGCACGATCACAATGACGGCGTTGGGCTCCCACAGCGTGACCGTGAAAAGCAGCGACAGGCCACCGAGTACGAAGGCGATCGGCAGGCCGGTGAGCATGAACACGGTAAGGCCGCCGAACATCAGCAGCAGGATCATGTTGGGGCTCATGGGTGGCCCTCCATCGGCACACTGCCAGTGCTGCCGTTGGTAACGTCCGCAGGCGCGAACAGCGTATTGAGAAATTCGACCACCGCCTGCAGCAGCATGAGCACCAAGGCCAGTGGCACGGTGGCCTTGAAGGGCCAGATGGGCGGATTCCAGGCCGAGAAACTCGTCTCGCGGTAGCTGAACGCACTGAGCGCTGAGGGCAGGCTGTAGTACAGCAGGATGATGCAGAACACCACGATGACGGGATAGTTCAGCAAGTCAAACCGGCGCTGCCACGAGGGGCTCATGCGTTCGCGCGCGACGTCCAATGCCACGTGGCCCTTGAGGTGAAGAAGGTAAGGGCCGCCAAGTAGAAAGTAGGGGCCGAACAACAGTACGGCCAGCTCCATGCCCCATATTGTGGGAGCATTGAACAGGTAGCGCGCCACGACCTCGTAGAGCATGACCGGAACCACGATGGCCATCAACCACACTGTCGCCTGGAAGATCCAGCGGTTGAGGGTGGTGATCGCAGATGTGGAGAAGATAAGCCATTGAGGCATGCGTGACTCCTGGTGAGCAAGGGGGGCCGCCGATACAGGGACCGCGCGCAATTACAAGGCGCGCCGACCGGGCGGTGCGCGCGGGCCAGGTGCCTGGCCCGCGCTTGAAGATCAGGCCAGCAAGCCCAGTTCCTTCATGAACGCCACCTGGCTGTCCAGAATCTTGGAGGCCAGTGCGTCGCCCTTGGTGGCGGCGCGCCAGGACGCCATCGCCTTGGGGCGGGCGGCGGCAATATCGGCCGCGTTGAAATGGATGATCTCGCAACCCTTGGCCTGGTACTTGGCCAGCACCGTGGCGTCATTCACCAGGATGTGTTGGCGCAGCGATGCCGAGACTTCACGTGCAGACACCGCCAAGGCTGCCTTGAATTCAGCGGGCAGTTTGTCGTATGCGCCCCGGTTGGCAACGTAGCTGGCGGCGGTGGTGGGCTGGTGAAAGCCTGGCACGATGACGTATTTCGCCACTTCGGCCAGACCCGCTTCGAAGTTGGCCGTCAGATCGCCGCGGTCGGCCATGTCGATCACGCCCTTGTCGAGTGCCGTGTACACCTCGCCCGTGGGCAGCGGCGTGACCGCAACGCCCATGGCGCCCATCACCGCCGAGGCCAGGCCCACGAAGCGGCCCTTCTTGCCAGCCAGGTCGGCCATTTTGCGAATTGGCACTTTCGAGTGCAGTGGCTCTTGACCATACACCGTGGGTGCAATGTAGTGAAGGCCGGCCGGTGCATAGGCCTGACGTGCCATATCCAGCCCGCCGCGCTCGTAGAACCAAGCCTCGTACTGATCGCTCTCTGGGAAACCGAACGGAATGGTACTGGTGAAAGCAAACGACGGAATCTTGCCGGCCTCGTAGCCGTCGAAAGTTTTCATCAGCTCGAACGCGCCACCCCGCACGGCGTCAAAGGCCTGTGCAGCGGGCACGATCTGCCCGGCAGCGAACAGGTTGATCTTGAACCGGCCACCGGTAAGCTCGGCGACGCGGGCCACAAAGCGTTCTTCAAACTTTTGCGGTGTCGTGCCGCCGTCCCACAGGGCTTGCATGCGCCACGTTACGGTCGCTTGGGCGTGGCTGACCAGCGGTACTGCAGCGCCCACGGCAGTGGCTGCGGCCAGGGAGGATTTGAGGATGTTGCGTCGATTGATGGATTGATCTGCCATGTGTGTCTCCTGTCGGTTGATATGTCCGCCGTGTATTGGCGTGCTGTTCTTGTGTCGCACCGCCCTTCGTTGGCCCCTGTGGAAAGGGCGCAAAAAAGTATAGGATGCCTGCCGGTGCATTGATGGGTACAGTTTGGGTGCAGGAATAGAAACTGTATCCATCAAAAACAGATACACCAAAGGAAGTACATGACGCGGGAAAAGGATGTGGCGGTTTCCCACAGCAAGGTAATGGCCTTGGCACAGCGCATTGCGCAGTCGATTGAGCAGGGCGGAATCGCGGTGGGCTCTCGCCTGCGCTCGATCCGTGATGCCGCTGCGAAGGAGGGGGTCGGCCGTAACACGGTGGTGGAGGCCTATGCGCGCTTGGCCGCACGTGGCTATGTGGAGGCGCGTGCCGGTTCGGGCTACTACGTGCGCAAGCAGCCCCCTGGCCTGCGGGCCCAGTTGCCACCGCTGCACGTGACCGAGGCGGTAGACGTGGTGTCGCTGCTGCGCGAGCAGCTCGAGCGGCACTACGAGGTGCGCGTGGGGGAGGGGCGGCCACCCGCCTCATGGATAGAAGGCTCAGAACTGCGCCAGTACCTGCGTCGCGCGCGATCCCATGGAATGGCCGAAATTGAGCATGGCTACAGGACGTCCTGGGGTTATTTGCCACTGCGCGAGACCATCGCCCACATGTTGTGTGAGCGCAGCATTCATGTGAATGAGCGGCAGGTGCTGCTCACCCAAGGCGCCAACCATGCGCTCGACCTGATCGTGCGTCAACTGCTGGAGGCGGGGGACGAGGTCCTGGTGGACGCGCCGGGCTACTACCCCTTGTTTGGCAAGCTCCGGCTGGCCAAGGTCCAGATGTTGGGGGTCCCGCGTCAGGCTGATGGGCCGGACCTTGATGCGCTGGAAGCGATCCTGCAGACGCGCCGCCCCAAGGTGTTTTTCACGCAGTCGCTGGCGCACAACCCCACGGGCGGCTCGATCAGCCTGCCCAAGGCGCACCGGCTGATGCAGATGGCTGCGACCCATGGGTTTCTGGTCGTGGAAAACGATCCGTTTGCCGATCTGCTGCCTGCCACAGTGCCGCGCCTGGCGGCGTTGGACCAGTTAGAACGGGTAATCTACGTGTCCAGCTTTTCCAAGACCTTGTCTGCCGACCTGCGCGTGGGCTACATCGCTGGTGCGGCGGACCGCATCCATGCTCTGTGCGACCTCAAGATGTTGACATTGGTGTCCACATCCGAATTTGTCGAACGGATCGTGCACCAGCTTCTCTCGAGCGGACAGTACTGGCGCCATCTGAGCCGCCTGAGAGAGCGAATCAGCGCGGCTCTCGGGCCCGGGCAGAAGGCGCTGGAGCGCCTAGGCCTTGCCGTGCATCACAGCCAGTCGGGCGGCTACTACCTGTGGGTGGAGCTGCCGCAGGGGATGACAGAGTCGGCTTTGGTGCGCAGCGCTGCGGAGCGAAGCATTTTCTTGGCACCAGGTTCCGTGTTTTATCCAGATCGCCATGGGGCGCAGCAGGCGTTGCGGCTGAACGTTGGCTATGTCAACGACGCACGGTTCCTGCACTTTATGGAAGGTGCCTTGGACGCTTGGCGCGCCGGGTCGTGAACCGCAGCCAGTGGGGATGGGCGCAAGGCGCGGACGAAGCTGCGGCGACTGCGGTAGCTCACATGCGTGCGCATCCGGATGGCCACGTCATCCTGTCGCGGCTGTGGGCGTTTCGCTCAGCGAACTGCAGTTCAGGTAGGACGCCGCCTCGCTGCGTGAAATGCGCGCGCAGGGCATGCACCGGGTCTTTCGCATCCAACACATGGCAGTCTTGCAAGGTAGCCTTGCTTAAAACGTTTGTTTTGATGGTTTTGAAAGCTGATGGTGAAGCGCTATAGGCCCAATAAAACACCCGCAGGGTAGGGCGGCAGGCCATGCCGCAACCGGGCCCGCTCACAGGCCTCACTGCCCGCGGCGAATTCGCGGCAGGGCGAGGGGCGCCATTCGTAGATGCCGCAGGCCGCCTGCAGGCCCACGCGGCCCGTGAGCGCCGCGCAGCGCGGCGGGCTGTGGTCGGTGCCGCGCATGCGGCGCAGGGTGTCGGTCAGCTCCACGGCCAGGCCGTCGGGCACGGCGCCGCCCAGCTCCTGGGTTTCGCAGGCGGAGAAGTCCACGCGGAAGCTGGCGCAGCAGGCGCCGCAGCTCAGGCAGGGGTGGGGCATGGCGCGCACGCTGCCGGCGGGGGTGTCAGGCAATGCGGCCGAGCAAAAGGTACTCCATGAGCGCCTTCTGCACGTGCATCCTGTTTTCCGCCTCGTCCCAGACCACGGATTGCGGGCCGTCGATGACCTCGGCCTGTACCTCTTCGCCGCGGTGCGCGGGCAGGCAGTGCATGAACAGGGCCTCGGGCTTGGCCACGGCCATCATGGCCTCGTCCACGCACCAGTCGGCAAAGGCCTTCTTGCGCTTCTCGTTCTCGGCCTCGTAGCCCATGCTGGTCCACACGTCGGTGGTCACCAGGTCGGCGCCGCGGCAGGCGTCCAGCGGGTTGGCAAACACCTGGTAGCAGCCCGCGCGCGGCGTGCGTGCACCGAAGGCGAGTTTTTCGTCCACCTCGTAGCCGCCGGGCGTGCTCACGTGCACGGTAAAGCCCAGCAGGTCGGCCGCCTGCAGCCAGGTGTTGGCCATGTTGTTGCCGTCGCCCACCCAGGCCACGACCTTGCCCGCGATGCTGCCGCGGTGCTCGATGAAGGTGAAGATGTCGGCCAGGATCTGGCAGGGGTGGAATTCGTTGGTCAGGCCGTTGATGACGGGCACGCGCGAATACTGCGCAAAGCGCTCGATCTTCGTCTGCTCGAAGGTGCGGATCATCACCAGGTCGGTCATGCGGCTGATGACGCGCGCGCTGTCCTCGATGGGCTCGGCGCGGCCGAGCTGGCTGTCGCCCGTGGTCAGGTGCACCACGCTGCCGCCCATCTGGTACATGCCGGCCTCGAAGCTCACGCGCGTGCGCGTGCTCGCCTTCTCGAAGATCATGGCCAGCGTGCGGTCCGTCAGGGGCTGGTACTTTTCGTAGGCCTTGAACTTCTTCTTGATGAAGGCGGCGCGTTCGAGCAGGTAGGCGTATTCGTCGGCGCCGAAGTCGTTGAACTGCAGGTAGTGTTTCATGGCTGTCTCGCAGGGGCTCATTCGGCCAGCAAGGCCTGGACCAGGGGGGTGAGCCGGGCGACGATCTCGTCGGCCTCGGCGGTGGTGAGGATCAGCGGCGGCACGATGCGGATCACGTTCTCGGCTGTCACGCTGATGAGCAGGCCGGCATCGGCCGCGCGGCCCACCAGGGCGCCGCAGGGCTTGTCCAGCTCCACGCCGATCATCAGGCCCTGGCCGCGCACTTCCTTCACGCCGCTCAAACCGCCCAGTGCGGCGCGCAGCGCGGACTGCAGGTGCGCGCCCACGCTGGCGGCGTTGGCAAGCAGGCCATCTTCTTCCATGATGCGGATGGTCTCCACCCCCGCGCGCATGGCCAGCGGGTTGCCGCCGAAAGTGGTGCCGTGGTTGCCCGGCTGCAGCACGCTGGCGGCCTTGGGGCCGGCCACCACGGCGCCCACGGGCACGCCCGAGCCCAGGCCCTTGGCCAGGGGCATCACGTCGGGCACGATGCCGGCCCACTGGTGCGCAAACCACTTGCCCGTGCGGCCCATGCCGCACTGCACTTCGTCGATCATCATGAGCCAGCCGCGCGCGTCGCAGAGCTGGCGCAGTTGCTGCAGGTATTCGATGCGCATGGGGTTGACGCCGCCTTCGCCCTGGATGGTCTCGAAGAACACGGCCACCACGTTGGGGTTGCCCTCGGTGGCGCGGCGCAGGGCCTCGATGTCGTTCTGCGGCACGCGGATGAAGCCCTCCACCAGCGGGCCGAAGCCGGCCTGCACCTTGGGGTTGCCCGTGGCCGACAGCGTGGCGATGGAGCGGCCGTGGAAGGCCTTCTCGTATACCACCACCTCGGGGTTTTCTATGCCCTGGTCGTGGCCGAACTTGCGCGCGATCTTGAGCGCCGCCTCGTTGGCCTCCAGGCCCGAGTTGCAGAAGAACACGTTCTGCATGCCCGACAGCGCCACGAGCTTGGCGGCCAGTTGCTCCTGCAGCGGCACGTGGTAGTAGTTGGAGGTGTGGATGAGCTGCGTGAGCTGGTGCTGCAGCGCCGGCACCAGCCTGGCGTGGTTGTGGCCCAGGGTGTTGACGGCGATGCCGCCCAGCGCGTCGAGGTACTCCTTGCCGTTCACGTCCCACACGCGGCAGCCCTGGCCGCGCTGCAGTGCGATGGGCACGCGGCCATAGGTGTTCATCACGTGGGGCGAGGCAGCCTCGATCAAAGCGGTCATGCAACTATCTCCAGACGGGGAACGAAAACCCGGGCGGCCTGCGGTGCGCGCTCCGGGGAAAAGAGAGGTCGATTCTAGGGCGTGTGGCCGCCGGCGATGCATGAGGATGGCGCATCACAGCGATGCATGCCCATGCGCATGCGCGGGGGCTTGTAAGCCCGGTGTCGGCCTGGTCTTATATAAGAGTTAGAATGCCCGGTTGCGGCGCCGCCGGCAGCGATCCTGCCCTGTTCGTCCCTTCACCCACCACCCACCCGATGGTCACCCCTTCCAGCAAAGAAGTCTTCATCCAAGGCATCACGAGCAGCGGCAAGACCTTCCGCCCCAGCGACTGGGCCGAGCGCCTGGCGGGCGTGATGAGCAGCTTCCGTCCCGGGGGCGCGCGGCCCGGCAGCCACCTGAGCTATTCCCCCTGGTGTATTCCCACGGCCATCAATGGCGTGAAGTGCGTGGTGGTCCACCGTGCGCTGCGCGACCACGAGCCCATGGCCTGGGACTTCGTCATGAACTTCGCGCGCGACAACGACCTGCAGATGATCGAGGCCTGCCTGCTGCCCGATCCGCCGCCGCCCGCGCCCTGACGCGCAGGGCGGCCTGCCGCCGCCCCGCTCTGGCGGGACTCAGCCCAGCGCCTTGACCACCGCGTCGCCCATCTGCACCGTGCCCACCTTGGTGGTGCCCTCGCTGTAGATGTCGGGCGTGCGCAGGCCCTGGGCCAGCACGGTTTGCACGGCCTTCTCGATGCGGTCGGCGGCCTCGGCCTGGTTGAGGCTGAAGCGCAGCATCATGGCCGCCGAGAGGATGGTGGCCAGCGGGTTGGCCACGCCCTTGCCGGCGATGTCGGGCGCGCTGCCGTGGCTGGGCTCGTACAGGCCCTGCTTCCGGTCGTTCAGCGACGCGGAGGGCAGCATGCCGATGGAGCCGGTGAGCATGGAGGCCTCGTCCGAGAGGATGTCGCCGAACATATTGCCGGTGACGATCACGTCGAAGGCCTTGGGCTTCTTCACGAGCTGCATGGCGGCGTTGTCCACGTACATGTGCTCCAGCTCCACGTCGGGGTAGTCCTGGTGCACCTCGGTGACCACGTCCTTCCAGAACTGGAAGGTCTCCAGCACGTTGGCCTTGTCCACGCTGGTGACCTTCTTGCCGCGCTTGCGTGCCGCCTCGAAGGCCACGCGGGCGATGCGCTCGATCTCGGGGCGCGAGTAGCGCATGGTGTCGAAGGCTTCTTCGGCGCCGGGGAAATGGCCATCGGCGGCCGTGCGGCGGCCGCGCGGCTGGCCGAAGTAGATGTCACCCGTGAGCTCGCGGATGATGAGGATGTCCAGGCCCGCGACCAGCTCGGGCTTGAGGCTGGAGGCGTGCGTGAGCTGCTCGTAGCAGATGGCCGGGCGGAAGTTGGCGAACAGGCCCAGCGCCTTGCGCAGGCCCAGGATGGCCTGCTCGGGGCGCAGCGGGCGGTCCAGGGTGTCGTACTTCCAGTCGCCCACGGCGCCGAACAGGATGGCGTCGGCGTCCTTCGCGAGCCGGAGGGTGGCCTCGGGCAGCGGGTGGCCCGCGGCCTCGTAGGCGGCGCCGCCCACGGGGGCGGTTTCCATTGCGAACTTCAAGTCCAGGGCCTGGAGCACCTTGACGGCCTCGGCGACGATTTCGGTACCGATGCCGTCACCCGGCAGCACTGCGATTTTCATGGTCGATTCACTTCTCTTTTGATAGCTGGTAGCGCTTGACTGGCAAGCGCTGGAGGTCTATTTGATACCAAATATTCCGCGTCTTCAGGACGCCATGGTATGCGCCAGCCAGGGCTTGGTGGCCAGGCGGTGGGCTTCAAAGGCCTGGATCTTTTCCTTGTGGCGCAGCGTCAGGCCGATGTCGTCGAAGCCGCCCAGCAGGCAGTACTTGCGGAACGGCAGCACGTCGAACGGGATTTCCTCGCCCTGCGGGCGCACGACCACCTGGCGCTCCAGGTCGATGGTGAGCTGGTAGCCGGGGAAGGCGTGCACCTCGTCAAAGAGCTGGGCCACCGTGGCCTCGGGCAGCACGATGGGCAGCAGGCCGTTCTTGAAGCAGTTGTTGAAGAAGATGTCGGCAAAGCTGGGCGCGATGATGGCGCGGAAGCCGTACTGCTGCAGTGCCCAGGGCGCGTGCTCGCGGCTGGAGCCGCAGCCGAAGTTCCTGCGCGCCAGCAGGATGCTGGCCCCCTGGTAGCGGCTCTGGTTGAGCACGAAGTCCGGGTTGGGCTGGCGCGCGCTCTCGGGCACGCCGGGCTCGCCGGGCTGGTCCAGGTAGCGCCATTCGTCGAACAGGTTGGGGCCGAAGCCCGTCTTCTTGATCGACTTGAGGAACTGCTTGGGGATGATGGCGTCGGTATCGACGTTTTCGCGGTCCATGGGGGCGACAAGGCCCTGGTGCACGGTGAATTTTTGCATGGGGAGCCTTATTTGTTGGCGGCGCGCTCGATGGCGCTGCCGGCGCGTTCGATGTCCTGGCCCACGCCGCGGACGGTGTTGCATCCTGCGAGCACCAAGGCCAGCGCGACGGTGATGAAAGCAGCGGTCTTTTTCATGGGGAGGCTCCTTCAGGCGAATTGGCGGATGTCGACGAAATGGCCGTGGATGGCGGCCGCGGCCGCCATGGCCGGGCTGACCAGGTGGGTGCGTCCGCCCGCACCCTGGCGGCCCTCGAAGTTGCGGTTGCTGGTCGAGGCGCAGCGCTCGCCGCTCTCCAGGCGGTCGGCGTTCATGGCCAGGCACATGGAGCAGCCGGGCTCGCGCCACTCGAAGCCTGCGGCGCGGAAGATCTCGTGCAGCCCCTCCGCCTCGGCCTGTTCCTTCACCAGGCCCGAGCCCGGCACGACCATGGCCAGCTTGATGTTGCGGGCCACCTTCTGGCCCAGCTTCTTGACCACGGCGGCGGCGGAGCGCAGGTCCTCGATGCGGCTGTTGGTGCACGAGCCGATGAACACCTTGTCCACGAAGATGTCCTGCAGCGGCTTGCCGGGGGTCAGGCCCATGTAGGTGAGGGCGCGCTCCATGGCCTGGCGCTTGTTGGCGTCCTTTTCCTTGTCGGGGTCGGGCACGCTGGCGTTCACGTCCAGCACCATCTCGGGGCTGGTGCCCCAGGTGACCTGCGGGGCAATGTCCTCGCCGCGCAGCGTGACCACGGCGTCGAACTGCGCGTCGGCGTCGGAGTGCAGCGTCTTCCAGTAGGCCACGGCCTGCTCCCATTCCACGCCCGTGGGCGCCAGGGGGCGGCCCTTGACGTAGTCGATGGTCTTGTCGTCCACGGCCACTAGGCCGGCGCGCGCCCCGGCCTCGATGGCCATGTTGCACACCGTCATGCGGCCTTCCATGGAAAGCTGGCGGATGGCCTCGCCCGCGAATTCGATGGTGTAGCCCGTGCCGCCCGCGGTACCGATCTTGCCGATGATGGCCAGCACGATGTCCTTGGCTGTGATGCCCGGCGCCACCTTGCCGTCCACGCGGATCAGCATGTTCTTGGCCTTCTTGGCCAGCAGGGTCTGCGTGGCCATGACATGTTCGACCTCGCTGGTGCCTATGCCGTGCGCCAGCGCGCCGAAGGCGCCGTGCGTGCTGGTGTGGCTGTCGCCGCAGACCACCGTCATGCCGGGCAGGGTGGCGCCGTTCTCGGGGCCGATCACGTGCACGATGCCCTGGCGCCGGCTCATGAAGGGGAAGAACGCTGCCGCCCCGCTCTCGGCGATGTTCTTGTCCAGGGTGACGATCTGCTCCTTGCTGATGGGGTCGGCAATGCCGTCGTAACCCAGCTCCCAGCCCGTGGTGGGCGTGTTGTGGTCGGCCGTGGCGACGATGGAACTCACGCGCCAGACCTTGCGCCCGGCCTCGCGCAGGCCCTCGAAGGCCTGCGGGCTGGTGACCTCGTGCACCAGGTGGCGGTCGATGTAGAGCACGGCCGTGCCGTCCTCCTCGGTGTGGACGACGTGCTCGTCGAAGATCTTGTCGTACAGGGTGCGTCCCATGGCGTTCTCGTTTCGTTGGACAGGTGGGGTTGGAAATTCTAGGCCGCGTGCGCCGCGGGCGTGAGGTGGTCGGCCAGCAGGCGTGCGCTGGCGGGCAGGGCGGCGAAGTCGCGCGCCACCAGGCTCAGCTCGCGCTCGGCCCAGGGTTCGGCCAGCGGCACGGCGGCCAGGCGCCCCACGCCCTGCATGAGCGCGAACGCGCGGTCGGGCAGCAGGCCCACGCCCAGGCCGTTGTCGATCATGCGGCACATGGCGTCCAGGCTGGTGACCTGGATGCGCTGGCGCAGCGGCCGCCCGGCCTGTGCTGCCGCCTGGCGCATGGCCAGGCTGATGCTGCTGCCGGCGTGCAGGCCGACGATGTCGCAGGCCAGCACCTCGTCAAATGGGATCGCTTCGCGCGCAGCCAGGGCGTGCCCCTGCGGCACGACCAGCACCAGACGGTCGCTGCGGTAGGGGCGGCTTTGCAGGCCCTTGTCCATGGCCGTGGCGGGCAGCTTGCACAGCCCCAGGTCGGCCGCGCCCTCCTGCACGGCGTGCAGCACGGCGGGCGAGAGATGCTCCTGCAGGTCGATCTTGATCTGGCTGTGCGTGCGTGCAAAGGCGCCCAGGTCCTCGGGCAGGAACTGCACGATGGCCGAGATGTTGGCATGCACGCGCACATGGCCGCGCACGCCGCCCGCGTACTCCGCCAGCTCGCCCTGCATGCGCTCCAGGCCGAACAGCACGGTGCGTGCATGGTGCAGCAGGCTCTCCCCCGCGGGGGTGAGCAGCACGCCGCGGCTGTGGCGCTGCAGCAGCGGGGTCTCGGCAGCGGCTTCCAGCTCCGCCAGGCGCTTGCTCACGGCCGAGGCGGCAATGAACTCCTGCTGCGCCGCACGCGCAATGCTGCCGTGCTCGCACACGGCAACGAATAGCTGCAGCGAAGTGAGGTCGATGCGGCGCGCAAAACTGCGCTCGGTGCGTACCATGAGGGAATATCAGGCGTCTCGATTGGCGAAGTCTGCTGATTTTCCACTAAACAAAACCAATCTGTCATCGCAAGATACGATGCCTTACATGCTTTTTGGTGTCTGCGAGCGCGCGGCTGCCTGTCAGGCTTCCTAGACAGTGACCGTGCTGCCATGCTCGGGCACGCTGGCGCTCCAGCGCAGCTCGTGCGCGATGCGCTCGCGCAGCATGTCGGCCGCCTGCATCTCGCCGTGCACCACGTAGACCTGCTGCGGCGCATGCTCCATGCGGCGCAGCCAGGCCAGGGTCTGGGTGGCGTCGGCATGGGCCGAGGCCGAGGTCAGTTGCGCCACCTCGGCGCGGATGGCCACGTCCTGGCCATGGATGCGTATGCTTTTCTCGCCGGCCGCGATGCGCGCGCCGCGCGTGCCCGGCGCCTGGTGGCCGGTGATGACGATCATGTTGCGGTGGTCGCCTGCGTACAGGGCCAGGTGGTGCAGCACGCGCCCGCCGGTGGCCATGCCGCTGGCCGAGAGGATGACCATGGGGCCATGGCGCCGCGCCAGGGCCTTGGACTGGTCGGTGGTTTCCACCATGGTGGCGCAGTGCGAGAGGGCGTGCACCTGCTGCGCGTTGAGGCGGTGCTCGCCGGGGTAGCGCTCGAACAGGCCGGTGGTGCTCACGGCCATGGGGCTGTCGAGGAACACCGGCAGCGAGGCGGGCAGCACGCCCTGGCCCTTGAGCTGCTGGATGGCATGCAGCACCGACTGCGCCCGGCCCACGGCGAAGACCGGCACCACGGCCACGCCGCCGCGCTGCGCCAGGCGCTGCAGGGCCGGGCCCAGTTCCTGCAGCATGTCCTGCGACGGGTGTTCGCGGTCGCCGTAGGTGGATTCGACGAGCACGGTGTCGGCCACGGGCGGTGCCTCGGGCGGGGTCATGAGCAGGTCGTCGGTGCGTCCCAGGTCACCCGAGAACAGGATGCGCCGCCCGCCCACTTCCAGCAGCACGCTGGCTGCGCCCAGGATGTGCCCGGCATGCATGAATTGCACGTGCCAGCCGGGAATGGGCTCGAAGGGCTTGTGGAAGGCGTGCGTGCGGAACTGCTTGAGGCAGTGCAGGGCGTCGAGCCGCGTGTACAGCGGCAGCGCCGGCTGGTGCCGGGTGAGGGCGTGGCGGTTGAGGAAGGCGGCGTCCTCCTCCTGCAGGTGCCCGCTGTCGGGCAGCAGGATGGCGCAGAGATCGCGCGTGCCCGGCGTGCAATGGATGGGCTTGGTGTAGCCGTCGCGCGCGAGCAGCGGCAGGTAGCCGCTGTGGTCCAGGTGCGCGTGCGTGAGGACCACGGCGTCGATCTGGCGCGGCGTGAGGGGCAGGCGCTGCCAGTTGCGCTCGCGCAGCAGCTTGTAGCCCTGGAACAGCCCGCAATCGACGAGCAGGCTGTGGCTGTTGTGCCGGACGAGGTATTTGGAGCCGGTGACGGTGCCGGCTCCGCCCAGAAAGGTGATGCTGACGGACATGGGGGCCATCCTGACGGGGGGATGGCCTCCATGGTAACGGCAGGCAGTCAGCTGAAGAAGCTCTTGAGCCGGTCCGTCCAGCTCTCGGCCGACGGCGAGTGCTTGGCGCCGCCCTTCTTCAGCGATTCCTCGAGCTCGCGCAGCAGCTTTCTCTGGTACTCGGTGAGCTTGACCGGCGTCTCGACCACGATGTGGCAGTACAGGTCGCCGGGGTAGCTCGCGCGCACGCCCTTGATGCCCTTGCCGCGCAGGCGGAACTGCTTGCCCGCCTGCGTGCCTTCGGGAATGTCGATGGCGGCCTTGCCCGCCAGCGTGGGCACCTCGATCTCGCCGCCCAGCGCCGCCGTGATGAAGCTCACGGGCACCTGGCAGTGCAGGTCGTCGCCGTCGCGCTCGAAGATGTCGTGCTTCCTGATGCGGATCTCGATGTACAGGTCGCCGGGCGGTCCGCCGTTGGTGCCGGGCTCGCCGTTGCCGGTGCTGCGGATGCGCATGCCGTCGTCGATGCCGGCGGGGATCTTCACCTCCAGCGTCTTCTGGCGCTTGACCTTGCCCTGGCCATGGCAGGCCGTGCAGGGCTCGGGGATGATCTTGCCCGTGCCACGGCAGTGCGGGCAGGTCTGCTGCACGCTGAAGAAACCCTGGCGCATCTGCACCGTGCCGCTGCCCTGGCAGGTGCCGCAGGTCTTGGCGCTGGTGCCGGGCTTGGCGCCGCTGCCGTGGCAGGTGTCGCAGGCCTCCCAGCTCGGGATGCGGATTTGCGCGTCCTTGCCCTTGGCGGCTTCTTCGAGCGTGATCTCCATGGCGTAGGACAGGTCGCTGCCGCGGTACACGCGGTTGCCGCCGCGCCCGCCCCGGCCCTGGCCGAACATGTCGCCGAAGATGTCGCCAAAGGCTTCGGCAAAGCCGCCGAAGCCCTCGGCGCCCGGGCCTCCCGGGCCGCGCATGTTCGGGTCCACGCCAGCGTGGCCGTACTGGTCATAGGCGGCGCGCTTTTGCGCGTCCGAGAGCATCTCGTAGGCCTCCTTGGCCTCCTTGAATTTCTCCTCGGCGCCCTTGGCCGCGTCACCCTGGTTGCGGTCAGGGTGGTGCTTCATCGCCAGCTTGCGATAGGCCTTCTTGATGTCGTCCTCGGAGGCGTTCTTGGCAACGCCGAGGACTTCGTAATAGTCTCGCTTGGACATGCTTGCAAATCCGATGGCTTGGAAGAGGCAACGCCGCGCGGGCCGCCTGCATCAGGGCAGGGTACCAGCGCGGCGGGGAGTCAGCGCAGGCGCCGCGTCAGCCTTTCTTGACTTCCTTCACCTCGGCGTCGACCACGTTGTCGTCATCGGCCGGCTTGCCGGCCGACGCGCTGCCGCCCGCATCGGAGGCGCCGGCGCCCGCCGCCGCCTGGGCGGCCTGGGCTTCGGCGTACATCTTCTCGCCCAGCTTCTGGCTGGCGGCCATGAGGGCGTTGGTCTTGTCCTCGATGGCGGCCTTGTCCTCGCCCTTGAGGACTTCCTCCAGGGCCTTGACGGCGGCCTCGATGGCGGACTTCTCCCCTGCGTCGAGCTTGTCGCCATGCTCGGACAGGCTCTTGTTCACGCTGTGCACCGCGGCCTCGCCCTGGTTGCGCGCCTGCACGAGTTCGAGCTTCTTCTTGTCTTCGGCCGCGTTGAGTTCGGCGTCCTTGACCATGCGCTGGATCTCGTCCTCGGACAGGCCCGAATTGGCCTTGATGGTGATCTTGTTCTCCTTGCCCGTGCCCTTGTCCTTGGCCGAGACGTGCAGGATGCCGTTGGCGTCGATGTCGAAGGCCACCTCGATCTGGGGCAGGCCGCGCGGTGCCGGCGGGATGCCCTCGAGGTTGAACTCGCCCAGCAGCTTGTTGCCGCTGGCCATCTCGCGTTCGCCCTGGAAGACCTTGATGGTCACGGCCGGCTGGTTGTCGTCGGCGGTGGAGAAGGTCTGCGCGAACTTGGTCGGGATGGTCGTGTTCTTGGTGATCATCTTGGTCATCACGCCGCCCAGGGTCTCGATGCCCAGGGACAGGGGGGTGACGTCCAGCAGCAGCACGTCCTTGCGGTCGCCCGAGAGCACCTGGCCCTGGATGGCGGCGCCCACGGCCACGGCTTCATCGGGGTTCACGTCCTTGCGCGGCTCCTTGCCGAAGAACTCCTTGACCTTGTCCTGCACCTTGGGCATGCGCGTCATGCCGCCGACCAGGATCACGTCGTTGATGTCGGAGACCGACACGCCCGCGTCCTTGATGGCCGTGCGGCAGGGCGCGATGGTGCGCTCGATCAGGTCTTCCACCAGGCTTTCGAGCTTGGCGCGCGTGAGCTTGATGTTCAGGTGCTTGGGGCCCGAGGCGTCGGCCGTGATGTAGGGCAGGTTGATGTCGGTCGCCGCCGAGCTGGAGAGCTCGATCTTGGCCTTCTCGGCGGCTTCCTTCAGGCGCTGCAGCGCGAGCACGTCCTTGGACAGGTCCACGCCCTGGTCCTTCTTGAACTCGCCGATGATGTAGTCGATGATGCGCTGGTCGAAGTCCTCGCCGCCCAGGAAGGTGTCGCCGTTGGTGGCCAGCACCTCGAACTGCTTTTCGCCGTCCACGTCGGCGATCTCGATGATGGACACGTCGAAGGTGCCGCCGCCCAGGTCATACACGGCGATCTTGCGGTCGGCCTTGTCCTGCTTGTCCAGGCCGAAGGCCAGGGCCGCGGCCGTGGGTTCGTTGATGATGCGCTTGACGTCCAGGCCGGCGATGCGGCCCGCGTCCTTGGTGGCCTGGCGCTGGCTGTCGTTGAAGTAGGCCGGCACCGTGATCACGGCCTCGGTCACGGGCTCGCCCAGGTAGTCCTCGGCGGTCTTCTTCATCTTGCGCAGCACTTCGGCACTGATCTGCGGCGGGGCCAGCTTCTGGCCGCGCACTTCCACCCAGGCATCGCCGTTGTCGGCGCGGGTGATGGTGAAGGGCATCAGGTCGATGTCCTTCTGCACTTCCTTTTCCTCGAACTTGCGGCCGATCAGGCGCTTGGCGGCGTAGATCGTGTTCTTGGGGTTGGTCACGGCCTGGCGCTTGGCCGAGGCGCCGACCAGAATCTCGCCGTCTTCCTGGTACGCGATGATGGAAGGCGTGGTGCGCGCGCCTTCGCTGTTTTCGATCACGCGCGTGGTGTTGCCTTCCATGATGGACACGCAGCTATTGGTGGTGCCCAGGTCGATGCCGATGATCTTTCCCATGTTGTTCTCCGTGGTATCTGAAAAAAGAGGGATGTTTGTTACGTGTGGATAACTCGCCGGGCTTCAAGCCGGGTCGCCGGAAATTTCTACTTGGGCGCCGCTACCGTGACCAGTGCCGGGCGCAGCACGCGCTCGGCGATGAGGTAGCCCTTTTGCAGCGTGGACACGACGGTATTGGCTTCCTGCTCGGCCGGCACCACGCTGATGGCCTGGTGCTGGTGCGGGTTGAACTTCTCGCCCGGCGCCGGGGCGATCACGAGCACCTTGTTGCGCTCCAGGGCCGAGACGAGCTGGCGCCGCGTGGCGTCCGAGCCCTCGCGCAGTTGCTCGGCCGTGGCGTTGTCGATGGCCAGCGCCGCATCCAGGCTGTCGCACACGGGCAGCAGGCTCTCGGCAAAGCTCTCGATGCCGAACTTGCGTGCCTTGGAGATTTCGTCCTCCGCGCGGCGGCGGGCGTTCTCGGCCTCGGCCTTGGCGCGCAGGTACTGGTCGGCCAGATCGGCGCTCTTGGCCTTGAGCTCGGCCAGCTCGCTTTGCAGGCGTGTCAGCTCGTCGTTGGCATGGGCCGCCATGGCGGCTTCCAGTTCTTCGGGCGATGGGGCGGCAGCTGGGGCTTGGGAGTCGGACATAGGTGATAAATATGAAACTCGGGACGTGGACAAAAACCGCTACCGCGGGCACCTGGGGACGCAGGTGCGGATTTCAAGGCGGTGCGCGGAAAAAGGCGCCGGGATGGCCTGCACCCGGCGCTGGCGCCAGCGCGAAGTGTACAAGGGCGGGGCAGGCGGCTATAATCGTCTGCTTTGCCTTGCCACACCGCTACTTGACGCAGCGGGCGGCTTCAACCACAAGGAGTGTGCATGCGTCACTATGAAATCATTTTGTTGATCCACCCGGATCAGAGCGAGCAGGTTCCGGCCATGCTGGAGCGCTACAAGGGCATGATCACCCAGGGCGGCGGCAAGATCCACCGCGTGGAAGACTGGGGCCGCCGTCAACTGGCGTACCTGATCAACAAGCTCGCCAAGGCCCACTACCTGTGCCTGAACATCGAGGCCGACCAGGCCGTGATGGCCGAACTGGAGCACGCCTTCAAGTTCAACGACGCCGTGCTGCGCCACCTGACGGTGCAGAAGAAGAAGGCCGATACCGGTTCCTCGTCCATGATGAAGACCGTCGAACGCGAGGAAGCGCGCAAGGCCAGCCAGGCAGAAGTTGCCGGCGGCGAGCGCTGAGCAGCAGCTTGTAGCGAGGAGTGGATAACCACGTTGTCCTGACTGCCTGCATCGCCGAGGCCCAGCCCATGCGGTTCACGCCCGCTGGAGTCCCCGCGATCGAGCTGCGCCTGGAGCACGGCTCGCAGCAGGTAGAAGCCGGGCACATGCGCGAAGTGCGGCTGCTTATCAAGGCCCAGGCCTTTGGTGCGATGGCCGAGCGGCTGGCCCGCCAGCCCCTGGGAAGCCAGTGGCACTTCAGCGGATTCCTGGCCTCGGCGCGCAACAGCAAGTCCGTGGTTCTCCACATCCAGGATATTCAACAAGATTAATTTTCGAGAGGCTTCACATGGCCACGTTCAAGAAATTCAACAAAGACAAGCGCCCCAAGCGCAATACCCAGTCGCTGCTGTTCAAGCGCAAGCGCTTCTGCCGCTTCACGGTCGCCGGCGTCGAGGAAATCGACTACAAGGACGTCGACACGCTGCGCGACTTCATCGCTGAGAACGGCAAGATCATCCCCGCGCGCCTGACCGGCACGCGCGCGATCTACCAGCGCCAGCTCAACACCGCCATCAAGCGCGCGCGCTTCCTGGCCCTGTTGCCCTACAGCGACCAGCACAAGATCTAAGGAGCACGACCCATGCAAATCATCCTGCTCGACAAGGTCGTCAACCTCGGTAACCTCGGCGAAATCGTCAAGGTCAAGGACGGTTACGCCCGCAACTTCCTGATCCCCACGGGCCGCGCCCGCCGTGCCACCGCTGCCGCCAAGGCCGAGTTCGAAGCCAAGCGCGCCGAACTCGAAAAGGCCGCTGCCGAGAAGCTGGCTGCCGCCCAGGCCCAGGGCGAGAAGCTCGCCGGTTCCACCATCAAGCTGACCCAGAAGGCCGGCGTCGATGGCCGCCTGTTCGGCTCCGTGACCAACCATGACATCGCCGAAGAGCTGAACAAGCAAGGCTACAAGGTCGTGAAGTCCCAGGTGCGCATGCCCAACGGCCCCATCAAGATGGTGGGCGACAGCACCGTGAGCGTGGCGCTGCACACCGACGTGGTCGTCGAGATCACGGCCTCGGTCTACGGCGAAACCGCCTGAGCTGCGAGGTCTCGGCCCTCCATGCTCCCAACCGCCTTCGGGCGGTTTTTTTATGGCGCGCGCTACCTGTGCACCGGCCATGCACGCCTTGTCCACAGGTGGCGCACAGGCTGTGCAGTGACGGCGTGCCGGACCGTTGGTACCATGGCCGCCCGATCCGAGGAACCCCATGTTTGACGACTCCGTCCTGATGGACGATGCATTCGAGCCCATAGACCGTCAGGTGGCGCAGTTGCGCGTGCCGCCGCACTCCATCGAGGCCGAGTCGAGCGTGCTCGGCGGCCTGCTGCTGGACAACCATGCCTGGGACCGCGTCGGCGACCTGCTCGTGGAGAGCGACTTCTACCGCCACGAGCACCAGATCATCTACACCGCCATCGCCAGCCTGGTCAACGCCAACAAGCCTGCGGACGTGATCACGGTCCACGAGCAGCTCCAGAGTCTGGGCAAGTCCGAGGAGATTGGCGGGCTGGTCTACCTCAATGCGCTGGCGCAGTACGTGCCCAGCGCCAGCAATATCCGCCGCTACGCCGAGATCGTGCGTGAGCGCGCCATCCTGCGCAAGCTGGTGACCGCCAGCGACGAGATCGCCACCAACGCCTTCAACCCCCAGGGCAAGCCGGTGGACCGCATCCTGGACGAGGCCGAGCAGAAGATCTTCAACATCGGTGAAGAAGGCTCGCGCATGAAGCAGGGCTTCCAGGCCATGGAGAACCTGGTGGTCAACCTGCTCGACCGCGTGCAGGAGATGGCGGACAACCCGAACGACATCACCGGCGTGCCGACGGGTTTCATCGACCTGGACCGCATGACCTCGGGCCTGCAGGCGGGCGACCTGGTGGTGCTGGCGGCGCGCCCCTCCATGGGCAAGACGGCCTTTGCCGTGAACATCGCCGAACACGTGGCGCTCAACGAAGGCCTGCCCGTGGCCGTGTTCTCCATGGAAATGGGCGCGGCGCAGCTGGCCGTGCGTATCGTGGGCTCCATCGGCCGCATCAACCAGGGCAACCTGCGCACCGGCAAGCTCACCGACGACGAATGGCCGCGCCTGACGGAGGCCATCGAGCGCCTGCGCAATGTCTCGCTGCACATCGACGAAACCCCGGGCCTGACACCCAGCGAACTGCGCGCCAACGCACGCCGCCTGGCGCGCAGTTGCGGCAAGCTGGGCCTGATCGTGGTGGACTACCTGCAGCTCATGAGTGGCTCCAGCGGCTCGCAGGGCGAGAACCGGGCGACCGAGCTGGGCGAGATCTCGCGCGGCCTCAAGATGCTGGCCAAGGAACTGCAGTGCCCGGTGATCGCGCTCTCGCAGCTCAACCGCTCGGTGGAGACGCGCACCGACAAGCGGCCCATGATGAGCGACCTGCGCGAATCGGGCGCCATCGAGCAGGACGCCGACATCATCATGTTCATCTACCGCGACGACTACTACAACAAGGACAGCAAGGAGCCGAACGTCGCCGAGATCATCATCGGCAAGCAGCGCAACGGCCCCACGGGCACCGTCAAGCTGTTCTTCCAGAAGTCGCAGACGCGCTTCGAGAGCCTGGCCCTGGGCTCCAGCGACGATTTTTAAGAAATAGTGCTCTGGCGCCCGCCGGGCGCGCGCCAGTAGCTATCAAAAAAATAGCGTCAAAGCACTTCGCTGGCAAAATCCGCCAGGCGCGAGCGCTCGCCGCGTGCCAGCGTGATGTGGCCGCTGTGCGGCCAGCCCTTGAAGCGGTCCACCGCGAAGGTCAGGCCCGAGGAGCCCTCGGTGAGGTAGGGCGTGTCGATCTGCGCCAGGTTGCCCATGCAGATGATCTTGGTGCCGGGGCCGGCGCGCGTCACCAGGGTCTTCATCTGCTTGGGCGTGAGGTTCTGCGCCTCGTCGATGATGAGGTACTTGTTCATGAACGTGCGCCCGCGCATGAAGTTCATGCTCTTGATCTTGATGCGGCTGCGGATCAGCTCGTTGGTGGCGGCGCGCCCCCATTCGCCCGCGCCCGTGCCGTCGCCCTTGGCCAGGAATTCGAGGTTGTCGTCCAGGGCGCCCATCCAGGGGCCCATCTTTTCTTCCTCGGTGCCGGGCAGAAAGCCGATGTCCTCGCCCACGCTCACCGTGGCGCGGGTCATGATGATCTCGGTGTAGCGGCGCTCGTCGAGCACCTGCGTGAGGCCCGCGGCCAGGGCCATCAGGGTCTTGCCCGTGCCGGCGGTGCCGGTGAGCGTGACGAAGTCGATATCCGGGTCCATGAGCAGGTTCATGGCGAAGTTCTGCTCGCGGTTGCGCGCCGTCACGCCCCAGAGGGCGTTCTTGGCGTGGCCATGGTCCTTGAGCGTGCGCAGCACCGCCGTCTTGTCGCGGATTTCGGTCACGCGCGCGTACAGGCTGGGTTCGCCCGGCGCCTCGAAGTAGACGAATTGGTTGATCAGCAGCTGCGCCACGATGGGGCCGCCGATGCGGTAGTAGGTGTGCACGCCGCTCTGCCAGCTCTCCACGGATTTGCCGTGGCGGCTCCAGAAGTCCGGCGGCAGCTGCAGTGCGCCGGCATAGAGCAGGTCGTCATCCTCCAGCACTTTGTCGTTCTGGTAGTCCTCGGTGGGCAGGCCCAGCGCGCGCGCCTTGACGCGCATGTTGATGTCCTTGGACACCAGCACCACCTCGCGCGGCGCGTGCTGCCGGCGCAGGGCCTCGACCACGCCCAGGATCTGGTTGTCGGCCTTGCCCTGCGGCAGGCTGGCGGGCAGGTGGATGTCCAGCGCCGCGGTCTGGAAGAACAGGCTGCCGCTGGCGCTGCGCTGGCCGGTGGAGTCCAGCCGCAGGCCCTTGCCGATGTCCGCGCCCTGGGCGGCGGCCAGCGCGTCGAGCGCGCGGCTCACCTGGCGGCCGTTGCGCGCCACCTCGGTCATGCCTTTCTTGTGCGCGTCCAGCTCCTCCAGCACGATCATGGGCAGGTAGATGTCGTGCTCCTCGAAGCGGAACAGGCTGCTCGGGTCGTGCAGCAGCACATTGGTGTCGAGCACGAACAGCTTGGCCGGGCCGCTGCCGCGCGTCTTGCGCGTGCGCCGCGGCTGTGGGGCTGCGGCCGCCGCGGGGGCGGCTTGCGCCCGCGCAGCGGCCGGGGCCGGTGCTGCCGGTGGCGCAGCGGGAGGCGGCGCTGTCAGGGCGGCCACGGTCTGCCGGGTCCTGGTGGGCGTGCGTGCGCTGCGGGCCGCAGCGCTGCCGGGGTGGGCCTGGGGGGGCATGGCGGCAGCGTCCGCGGTGCGGGCGGCCGCCGGCGCGGCGAGGAAGGCTTCAGGTTCGAGCCGGGAGGCGCGCCGGGTCGGAGGAGGGGGCAGGGGCATGGTGCGTGCGGGAGATCTGGCGGGGTTCAGAAAGCAAAAAGCCGCCGGGAGGCCCAGGCGGCTGTTCGTTGGTGGTGGGTCGCTTCGCGGTGCAGCGGCATGGGCCCATTATGCATGGCCGTGGTGACGGCGCTGCGTCACCGCCGCGGCGGCCCCGTCAGGCGGCCTTCTTGAGCTGTGTCTTGAGTGCCTTGACGGCCTTGAGCACCTCGTCCACGTGGCCCGGCACCTTCAGGCCGCGCCATTCCTGCAGCAGCAGGCCGTCGGGGCCGATGAGGAAGGTGCTGCGCTCGATGCCCTTGACCTTCTTGCCGTACATGATCTTGTTCTTGACCACGCCGAACATGTGGCACATCTTTTCCTCGGTGTCGGCGATCAGCTCGAAGGGCAGTTCGAGCTTGGCCTTGAAATCGTCGTGCGACTTCATGTTGTCGCGCGAGACGCCGAACACGGCGGCGCCGGCCTTGACGAAATCCTTGTACTTGTCGCGGAACTGCATGGCCTCGGTGGTGCAGCCCGGGGTATTGTCCTTGGGGTAGAAGTAGAGGATCAGGATCTGGCCATGGTGAGAGGTGTTGGAAACCTTGACCCCGCTGGTCGCGTTGGCTTCGAATTCAGGGAGGGGTTTGTTGACAACGATGGCCATATGTCTTCTGTCTCTCCGGAAGGGTGCTTGAAAGACCGGTGGGGTGTGGGGTTCTTAAAGGTAAGGGCCGCCACCGGCAGAAACCTTGTATTTTACCTTGAAACCCCCGCCGAGTCACCTGCGCGGTTACTCGGGGAGCGGCGGGCTCATTCGGGGAGCGGCAGCAGCAGGGCTGCGATGACGTTGCGCCCTTCGCCCGCGAGGATGTTGTAGGTGCGGCAGGCGGCGGCAGTGTCCATGGTTTCGACGCCGATGCCGCGCTGCATCAGGGGCGCCAGCCAGGCCGGCGGCACAAAGCGCAGGCGCGTGCCGCTGCCCAGCAGCAGGACTTCGGCGTCGAACTGCGCGAGCGCGGTGAAATGCTGCGGGCCCAGGTCTTCGAAGCGTGCGCAGTCCCAGGGCTGGTGCAGGCCGCGCGCCCCCAGGAGCAGGCTGGTGCCCACCTTCTCGGCGCCCACGCTGATCCATCCCGGGCCATATCCGGTGATGCTGTGGGCGTCGAAACGATCGGGCTGGAATTTCATGGGGCGGTGCGGGCAGCACCTGCAACGGAGCGGGTGCGTGGGGCGGTGGGAACTGTGGTCAAATTATAGGTTTCGCCACATGCCCCTGGCCCGTGGCGGGCCTATGCCACCCGAGCTCAAGCGCATGAAAACCGTACTCAAGTCCACCAAACTCAACAACGTTCTCTACGATGTGCGCGGCCCCATCGTGGACGCGGCCCGGCAGATGGAGGACGAGGGGCAGAAGATCATCAAGCTGAATATCGGCAACATGGCGCCGTTCGGCTTCGATCCGCCCGAGGAGGTGGTGCAGGACATGGCGCGCAACCTGCCCGACTCGGCAGGCTACTCCGACAGCAAGGGTATCTTCGCGGCGCGCAAGGCCGTCATGCACTACACCCAGCAGCAAGGCATCGCGGGCGTCACGCTGGACGACATCTACCTGGGCAACGGTGCGAGCGAACTCATCGTCATGGCAACCCAGGCGCTGCTCAACGACGGCGACGAGCTGCTGCTGCCCGCGCCCGACTATCCGCTGTGGACGGCGGCCACCAGCCTGGCGGGCGGCGTGCCGGTGCACTATGTGTGCGACGAGTCCAACGGCTGGATGCCCAGCCTGGAGGACATGCGTTCCAAGATCACGCCGCGCACGCGCGGCATCGTCGTCATCAACCCCAACAACCCCACGGGCGCACTGTATTCCGACGCGCTCTTGCGCGGCATCGTGCAGATGGCGCGCGAGCACGACCTGGTGCTGCTGGTGGACGAGGTGTACGACAAGGTGCTGTACGAGGGCGTAAAGCACACGGCCATGGCCAGCCTGTCCACCGATGTGCTTACGCTCACCTTCAACTCGCTCTCCAAGGCCTACCGTTCCTGCGGCTTCCGCGCGGGCTGGATGGTGGTCTCGGGCGACAAGCGGGCCGCGCGCGACTACATCGAGGGGCTGAACATGCTGGCCAACCTCAAGCTCGGCTCCAACGTGCCGGGCCAGTGGGCCATCCAGACGGCGCTGGGTGGCTACCAGAGCATCAACGACCTCATCAAGGAAGGCGGCCGCCTGCGCCGCCAGCGCGATCTGGCCTACGAACTCATCACCCAGATTCCCGGCGTCACCTGCGTCAAGCCGCGGGCGGCGCTGTACATGTTTCCGCGCCTGGATCCCGAGATGTACCCCATCGAGGACGACCGCCAGTTCTTCATGGAGGTGCTGCGCGCCACGCGCGTGATGCTGGTGCAGGGCTCGGGCTTCAACTACCCCGACCACCAGCATTTCCGCATCGTCTTCCTGCCGCACGAGGACGATCTGCGCGAGGCCATTGGCCGCCTGGCGGGCTTTCTGGCCCGGTACCGGCAGCGGCACGGCAAGGCGTGAAACTATTGTTTTTGTAGCTGCAGGCGCTTGATTTTAGGGCGCTGAAGGCATTTTTGATTGAGAGTTCTCTGATGAAACCCATCCAAGTCGGCCTGCTGGGCATAGGTACTGTGGGCAGCGGCGTGTTCCAGGTGCTGCGCCGCAATGAAGAGGAGATCCGCCGCCGCGCGGGCCGCGGCATCGCCATCACCATGGTGGCCGACCTCGACGTGGAGCGCGCCCGCGCCGTCGTGGGCGCGGACGTGCAGGTGGTCAACGACGCCCGCGCCGTCATTGCCAACCCGGACATCGACATCGTGATCGAGCTGATCGGCGGCTACGGCATCGCCAAGGCCCTGGTGCTCGAAGCCATCGCGGCGGGCAAGCATGTGGTCACTGCCAACAAGGCGCTGCTGGCCGTGCATGGCACCGAGATTTTCTCGGCTGCGTCCGCCAAGGGCGTCATGGTGGCGTTTGAAGCCGCCGTGGCCGGTGGCATCCCCATCATCAAGGCGCTGCGCGAGGGCCTCACGGCCAACCGCATCCAGTGGATCGCCGGCATCATCAACGGCACCACCAACTTCATCCTGTCCGAAATGCGCGACAAGGGGCTGGACTTCGACGTGGTGCTCAAGGAAGCGCAGCGCCTGGGCTATGCCGAGGCCGACCCCACCTTCGACATCGAGGGCGTGGACGCCGCGCACAAGGCCACCATCATGTCGGCCATCGCCTTCGGCATCCCGGTGCAGTTCGACAAGGCCTATGTGGAAGGCATTACCAAGCTGGGCGCGGCCGACATCAAGTACGCCGAGCAGTTGGGCTATCGCATCAAGCTGCTGGGAATTACCAAGCGCGCCGAAAGATTTGATGCCAACGGCAAAGCCGTTGGGGGCGTGGAGCTGCGTGTGCACCCGAGCCTGGTGCCTTCCAAGCGCCTGATCGCCAACGTCGAAGGCGCCATGAACGCCGTGGTGGTGCAGGGCGATGCCGTGGGCACCACGCTGTACTACGGCAAGGGCGCGGGCAGCGAGCCCACGGCCAGCGCCGTGATTGCCGACCTGGTGGACATCGCCCGCCTGCACACGGCCGACCCCGAGCACCGCGTGCCGCACCTGGCCTTCCAGCCGCACACCCTGACCGACGCCATGGATGCGCTGCCCGTGTTGCCCATGAGCGAAGTGGTCACCAGCTACTACCTGCGCCTGCGCGTGGCCGACCAGGCTGGCGTGCTGGCCAAGGTCACCGGCATCCTGGCCGGCGCCGGCATCAGCATCGACGCCGTGCTGCAGCGCGAGGCCGACGAAGTGGGCGGCGAGGGCTCCACCCAGACCGACCTCATCATCCTCACGCACGACACGCGTGAAGGCACCATGAACGACGCCATCGCTCAGATGCAGGCACTGCCCACGGTGCTGGCCCCCATCACGCGCATCCGCAAGGAAGAGCTGAACTAAACGCCCGAGCAGGACGAACGCCATGCTGTACCTCTCCACCCGCGGCCACCCGGACCGCAAGCATTTCTGCGACATCCTGCTCGAAGGCCTGGCGCCCGACGGCGGGCTGTACCTGCCCGAGCGCTATCCGCAGATTGACGATGCCCAGCTGACCCAGTTGCGCAAGGCCTACCACGAGCAGGGCTACGCCGAGCTGGCGTTCCAGATCCTCTCGCTCTACATCGACGACATTCCGGCGGCCGACCTGCATGCCCTGTGCGCCAAGACCTACACCGCCGAGGTGTTCGGCACCGGCGAGATCGTGCCGCTGCGCCATCTGGAGGATGGCCTGTGGCTCGAAGCCCTGTCCAACGGCCCCACGCTGGCCTTCAAGGACATGGCCATGCAGCTCCTGGGCAACCTGTTCGAATACGAACTGGGGCGCCGGGGCGAGCAGCTCAACATCCTGGGCGCGACGTCCGGCGACACCGGCAGCGCGGCCGAATACGCCATGAAGGGCAAGCAGGGCGTGCGCGTCTTCATGACCAGCCCGCACGGCCGCATGAGCCCGTTCCAGCAGGCGCAGATGTTCAGCCTGCAGGACGAGAACATCCACAACATTGCCATCGAGGGCGTGTTCGACGACTGCCAGGACATCGTCAAGGCCGTCAGCAACGACCTCGAGTTCAAGCGCAAGTACAAGATTGGCACCGTCAATTCCATCAACTGGGCGCGCCTGCTGGCGCAGGTGGTGTACTACTTCGCGGGCTACATCCAGGCCACCGAGTCGAATGCGCAAAAGGTCAGCTTCACCGTGCCCAGCGGCAACTTCGGCAACGTGTGCGCCGGGCATGTCGCGCGCATGATGGGCCTGCCCATCGCCCAACTGGTGGTGGCGACGAACGAGAACGACGTGCTCGACGAGTTCTTCCGCACCGGCGTCTACCGCGTGCGCGCAAGCAGCGACACGCACGAGACCTCCAGCCCGTCCATGGACATCTCCAAGGCGAGCAATTTCGAGCGCTTCATCTTCGACCTGCTGGGGCGCGACGGCGCGCGCACGCAGGCCCTGTTCGGCACGGCGCTGCAGACCGCGGGCCGGTTCGACCTGAGCCAGGACCCCTGTTTTGCCGACGTGGCCGCCAAGTACGGCTTTGCCAGCGGCAAGAGCACGCATGCCGACCGCCTGGCCACCATCCGCTCCACCTGGCAGCAGCATGGCGTGACCATAGACACGCACACGGCCGACGGCGTGAAGGTGGCGCGCGAGCACCGCGGCGACGGCTCGGTGCCCATGATCGTGCTGGAGACGGCGCTGCCCATCAAGTTCGCCGCCACCATCGAGGAGGCCCTGGGCCACGCGCCCGAGCGCCCGCCCAAGTTCGCGGGCATCGAGGAGCTGCCCAAGCGCGTGCAGGTCATGCCGGCGGATGCGGAGCAGATCAAGGCCTACATCGCCCGCCATTGCGCCTGAGGCCGTGCGCGGGCCGGGCAGTGTCATATTGAGTATCAAAATGGGCTCTTGCGCCCGTCCAGCAAGCGCTGGCAGCTATGATTTCAGGAGTTTCCGATGAAAGTCATCGGCTTTGCCGGGTACTCCGGCAGCGGCAAGACCACATTGGTCGAGCAGATCATCCCGCTGCTGCGCGCGCAGGGGCTGCGCGTGTCGGTGGTCAAGCATGCGCACCACCGCTTCGACATCGACCACCCGGGCAAGGACTCCTGGCGCCACCGCAAGGCCGGGGCGCAGGAGGTGGTCATCGCCTCGGACCTGCGCCTGGCCCTGGTGCGTGAGTTCGACCAGCCCACGCAGATCAGCGTGCACCAGATGATCGCCGCGCTCTCCCCCGGTGCCGACTGGGTGCTGGTCGAGGGCTTCAAGGAGAGCGGCATCCCCAAGATCGAAATCTGGCGCGAACCCGCCGCGGGCGAGCCGCCGCGCCCCGTGCGCTACCCCGGCGACGCCGCCATCGTCGCCGTCGCCACCGACGACGCCACGCGCCTGCCCGCACCCACCAGCCTGCCGCTGCTGGACCTCAACCAGCCGGCCCAGGTGGCGCAGTGGCTGCTGGCCCAGGGCGAGCGCTTCACCTACCACGCCCCATCTGCTGGAGACACGCCATGAGCACCAACCTGACCCCGGGCCTCATGCCCCTGGACGAAGCGCTGGCGGTGCTGTTGGCGCGCGCGCAGCCGGGCACCGGCATGCAGACCGTGCCCACGGCCGAGGCCGATGGCCGCGTGCTTGCGCAGGACCTGGTCTGCAGCCTGCACGTGCCCCCGCACGACAACAGCGCCATGGACGGCTACGCCCTGCGCTGCGCCGACGTGCCGCAGGCCGGCACCGTGCTGCCCGTGGCCCAGCGCATCGCGGCAGGCAGCACCGGCCAGCCCCTGCAGCCGGGCACGGCGGCGCGCATCTTCACCGGCGCACCCCTGCCGGCGGGCGCCGACGCCGTGGTCATGCAGGAAGACTGCGTGGCCGAAGGCACGGACCAGGTGCGCGTGCAGGTGCGGCCCGAGCCGGGCCAGAACATCCGCCGCGCGGGCGAGGACATCACCCGCGGCAGCGTGGTGCTGCCCGCGGGCGCGCGCCTCACGCCCGCAGCGCTGGGCCTGGCGGCCAGCGTGGGCGCTGCCGAGCTGGCCGTGGCGCGGCGCCCGCGCGTGGCGCTGTTCTCCACGGGCGACGAACTGGTCATGCCCGGCACCGTGCCGCCCGCGCAACTGCCGCCCGGCGCCATCTACAACAGCAACCGCTTCTTCCTGCGCGCCCTGCTGCAGCGCCTGGGCTGCGAGGTCAGCGACCTGGGCAATGTGCCCGACGAGCGCGCCGCCACCGTGCAGGCCCTGCAGGCCGCCAGCGCCGGGCACGACCTGATCCTCACCAGCGGCGGCGTCTCCGTGGGCGAGGAAGACCACATCAAGCCTGCCGTGCAGCAGCTCGGCAGCCTGGACCTCTGGCGCATCGCCATCAAGCCGGGCAAGCCCTTTGCCTGCGGGCGCGTGGGGCAGGCGCATTTCCTGGGTCTGCCGGGCAACCCCGTGGCCAGCCTGCTGACCTGCGCGCTGCTGGTGCGGCCCTTCGTGCTGCGCCTGCAGGGCGTGCGCGACACGGCCCCCGCCGCCATCGCCCTGCGCGCCGACTTCGACTGGCCGCGCGCCGACAAGCGGCGCGAGTTCCTGCGCGTGCGGCGCAACGCGGCGGGCGGGCTGGACCTGTTTGCCAACCAGGGCTCGGGCGTGCTCACCTCCACCGTCTGGGGCGACGGCGTGGTGGACAACCCCCCGGGCCAGCCCATCGCGCGCGGCGATGTGGTGCGCTACATCCCTTTTTCGGAGCTGCTCGCATGAAGATCACGGTGCGCTATTTCGCCTCCATCCGCGAGGCCCTGGGCATCGATCAGGAGAGCCTGGACACCGATGCCGCCACCCTGGGTGCGCTGCGCGACACGCTCATCGCGCGCGGCGGCGCGCACGCTGCCGCCCTGCAGCGCGGCCGCGCCGTGCGCATGGCGCTGGACCAGGTGCTCAGCGAGGACGCGGCGCCGCTGCACGAGGGCGCCGAGGTGGCTTTCTTCCCGCCCGTCACGGGCGGTTGACGGCGCCTGCGGCGCCGCGGCTCACGCCGGCGGTGGCTGCAGCGCAGGGCAGGGCCAGGCGAGCAGCTCGGCCAGGCGTGTGGTGATCCAGGCCGCCTCGGCCGCGCTCACGCCCGAGCCGGCGCTGCACAGGCCCGCATGCATGCGGCGCAGCACCTCGGCCTCGGACGGCGTCTGCCCGTGGTACTGCGCCTGTGCCTGCTCCACCAGGTGGCTGGCCAGGTCCTCGCACAGCTCGTAGCGCGCGCGCACCACGGCAGGCGGCTCGTGCAGGCGCTGGCGCGCGTCGCTGTACAGCGCGACGAAGGAGGGCGGCACCTGGATCTGGTTGTCGTCTTGGTCCATGGGGCTCCCGTCAGTCGGGCGTGAACAGGCGCTCGAAGCGGACGCGGTCGGCCTCCAGCTCGAAGCTCACCACCTGGCCCATCTTCATGTCCGCATGGCGGCAGGCGGCAAACAGTGTGCTGCGGCCCGCCAGGTCCATGGCCGCCAGGTCGATCAGGGCGTAGGGGTAGGGCACGAAGACCTGGTGCGCGAAGACCTCGCGGTACTGGTTGCGCGGCGACGGGTAGAGCTGGTAGAGCGGGGTGTGGATGGTGGCCATGGGCGTGCGGGCGGGGGGCGATGCGGGTACAGTGCGGGCGAATCGTAGCGGCAATCCGCGGCCCTGTGCCGCCGCCCGCTCTGTTGATCGAGCTTTGCAAAGGCCAGCCACCATGAATGCGCTCCACGCCGTGTCCATCCAGACTGCGGACTTCGACGTCTCCGCGGAAATCGCCGCCCTGCGCGCGGGCGACCCGGGCGTGGGCGCCGTGTGCTGTTTCGTGGGCACGGTGCGCGAGCACAGCGCGGGCGAGGCCGTGGCCGCCATGGAGCTGGAGCACTACCCCGGCATGACGGAGAAATCCATCGCCGCCATGATCGACGAGGCCCGGCGGCGCTTCGACATCCGGGGGGTGCGCATCATCCACCGCGTGGGCCTGCTGGCGCCCACGGACCAGATCGTGCTCGTGGCCGTGACCTCGGCGCACCGCGGCGAGAGCTTCCAGGCCTGCGAGTTCCTCATGGACTACCTCAAGACCCAGGCGCCGTTCTGGAAGAAGGAGGCCACGGCGCAGGGCGCGCGCTGGGTGGATGCGCGCGCCAGCGACGACGCCGCGCTCGCCCGCTGGGGGCTGGCCTCGGCGAATGCGCCGCAGGATTGAAGCCAAATGGGCCACCAGGGCCTGTGGAACAAGCGCGAGCAGCTCTGTTTTCAGGAGCGTGCGCGAGCGCCTGGCTTGAAAACACCGGCGGCGCTACCACTTCTGTTGCAGTACCGGAGGATTGCCACCCATGCGTCTCGACAAATTCACCACCAAATTCCAGGAAGCCCTGGGCGACGCCCAGTCGCTCGCGCTGGGCCATGACCACGCCTACATCGAACCCGTCCACCTGCTGGTGGCCATGCTGCGCCAGGACGACGGCCCGCGCGCGCTGCTGGAACGCGCCGGCGCCAACGTGCCCGGCCTGCTGTCGGCGGCCGAGGCCGCCGTCAAGCGCTTGCCCCAGGTGCAGGGCCACGAGCAGGTGCAGGGCGGGCCCGAGCTGGGCCGCGTGCTGCAGGCCACCGAGAAGGAGGCCATCAAGCGCGGCGACCAGTTCATCGCCAGCGAGCTGTTTCTGCTGGCGCTGACGGACGGCAAAGGCGAGGCCGCGCGCATCGCCAAGGAGAATGGCCTCACGCGCAAGAGCCTGGAGGCCGCCATCGAGGCGGTGCGTGGCGGCGCCAAGATGGACAGCGCCGAGGGCGAGGGCCAGCGCGAGGCGCTGAAAAAATACTGCATCGACCTGACCGAGCGCGCCCGCCTGGGCAAGCTCGACCCGGTGATCGGCCGCGACGACGAGATCCGCCGCGCCATCCAGGTGCTGCAGCGCCGCACCAAGAACAACCCCGTGCTGATCGGCGAGCCCGGCGTGGGCAAGACGGCCATCGTCGAGGGACTGGCCCAGCGCATCGTGGCGGGCGAGGTACCCGAGTCGCTCAAGGGCAAGCGCGTGCTCTCACTCGACATGGCGGCGCTGCTGGCGGGTGCCAAGTTCCGTGGCGAGTTCGAGGAACGCCTCAAGACCGTGCTGAACGAGCTGGCCAAGGACGAGGGCCAGACCATCGTCTTCATCGACGAGCTGCACACCATGGTGGGCGCGGGCAAGGCCGAGGGCGCCATGGATGCCGGCAACATGCTCAAGCCCGCCCTGGCGCGCGGCGAGCTGCACTGCGTGGGCGCGACCACGCTGGACGAATACCGCAAGTACATCGAAAAAGACGCCGCGCTGGAGCGCCGCTTCCAGAAGATCCTCGTGGGCGAGCCCACGGTGGAGGCGACCATCGCCATCCTGCGCGGCCTGCAGGAAAAGTACGAGGTGCACCACGGCGTGGAGATCACCGACCCGGCCATCGTGGCTGCGGCCGAGCTGAGCCACCGCTACATCACCGACCGTTTCCTGCCCGACAAGGCCATCGACCTGATCGACGAGGCCGCGTCCAAGATCAAGATCGAGATCGACTCCAAGCCCGAGGTCATGGACAAGCTCGACCGCCGCCTGATCCAGCTGCAGATCGAGCGCGAGGCCGTGCGCCGTGAGAAGGACGAGGCCTCGCAAAAACGCTTTGGCCTGATCGAGGAGGAAATCACTTCGCTGCAGAAGGAGATTGCCGACCTCGACGAGATCTGGCAGCAGGAGAAAGCCCAGGCCCAGGGCAGCCAGCAGGTGCGCGAGCAGGTCGAGCAGGTCAAGCTGCAGATCGAGGAATGGAAGCGCAAGGGCGACTTCAACAAGGTGGCCGAGCTGCAATACGGCAAGCTGCCCGAACTCGAGCGCCAGCTCAGGGAAGCCCAGGCCAAGGAAGAAGGCAAGGACGGTGCGGCCCAGGCCAACCGCCTGCTGCGCACCCACGTCGGCGCCGAGGAAATCGCCGAGGTGGTGAGCCGCGCCACCGGCATTCCCGTGGCCAAGATGATGCAGGGCGAGAAGGACAAGCTGTTGCAGATGGAAGGCAAGCTGCACGAGCGCGTGGTGGGCCAGGACGAGGCCATCGCCGCCGTGGCCAACGCCATCCGGCGCTCGCGCTCGGGCCTGTCGGACCCGAACCGTCCCACGGGCTCCTTCCTGTTCCTCGGCCCCACGGGCGTGGGCAAGACCGAGCTGTGCAAGGCGCTGGCGGGCTTCCTGTTCGATAGCGAGGAGCACCTCATCCGCATCGACATGAGCGAGTTCATGGAAAAGCATTCCGTGGCCCGCCTGATCGGCGCGCCGCCCGGCTACGTGGGCTATGAGGAGGGCGGCTACCTGACCGAGGCCGTGCGCCGCAAGCCCTATTCCGTGCTGCTGCTCGACGAGGTGGAGAAGGCCCACCCCGACGTGTTCAACGTGCTGCTGCAGGTGCTGGACGATGGCCGCCTGACGGACGGCCAGGGCCGCACCGTGGACTTTAAGAACACAGTGATCGTGATGACGAGCAACATCGGCTCGCACCTCATCCAGGCCATGGTGGGGCAGGACTCGGACGACATCAAGGAGGCCGTGTGGGGCGAGCTGAAGAACCACTTCCGCCCCGAGTTCCTCAACCGCATCGACGAGACCGTGGTGTTCCATGCGCTCGACGCGGCGCACATCGAGGCCATCGCGCGCATCCAGCTGCAGTTGCTGCAGTCGCGCCTGGCGAAGATGGACCTGGCGCTGGACGTGTCGCACGCGGCGCTGGCCGAGCTGGCCAAGGTCGGCTTCGACCCCGTGTTCGGTGCGCGCCCGCTCAAGCGCGCCATCCAGCAGCGCATCGAGAACCCGCTGTCCAAGCTGCTGCTCGAAGGGCGTTTCCCGCCCAAGAGCGCCATCGCGGTCAGCGTGGACCCGGTGCTCGAACCCGGGGTGTTCCACTTCAGCGCGGCGCCCACGGTGTGATTTTGCTATGAATAAAATAGCTTCCAGCGCTTGATGGATAAGCGCTGGAAGCTTTTTTTATTCAGAAATTGGAGGTTGCTTGAACGATGTGCTTGCGGGTTTGACCCGCTTTCTGGTGCGGCTCGTGCTGCTGGCTGCCGGCCTGGTCTTCTTCCTGAGCCTGCTCGCGGCGGCCCTGGTGCTGGCCCTGGTGTGGGGGCTGCGCCTGCTGTGGGCGCGCCTGACCGGGCGTGCGGTGGCACCCTGGCCGGCACGCATCGATCCGCGCACGGCGTGGACCACGGTGTACCGCTCCAGCAGCCGCTGGAGCGGCGCGCGCCGCCCCGGGGCGGACGCCGAAGCCCGCTCCGATACGCCAGCCCACCTGCGCCCGCTGCCCGGCGCAGAGGACGTCACCGACGTGCAGATCAAACCGCCGCAGAGAGGCCCTGAAGGCTGAGCAAGCCGGGCGCCAGCGCGCGGGCGCCCGGCGCGGGGCGCATGTCCGTCATGGGTGCGCCTGGAGCTGCTCGCGCAAGGCGGTCTTGAGCACCTTGCCGTAGTGGTTCTTGGGCAGCGCGGGCACAAAGCAATAGCGCTTGGGCCGCTTGAAGCGGGCGATGTGCTCCAGGCACAGGGCATCGAGTGCGGCGCTGTCCACGCTCTGGCCGGGGCGCGGCGCCACGAAGGCCACCACCACCTCGCCCCACTCGGGGTCGGGCGCGCCGATCACCGAAACCTCGGCCACGGCCGGGTGCAGCAGCAGCACCTCCTCGACCTCGCGCGGGTAGATGTTGGAGCCGCCGCTGATGACCACGTCCTTGCTGCGGTCCTTGAGCGTGAGGTAGCCGTCGGCGTCCAGCGTGCCCATGTCGCCGGTCCACAGCCAGCCATCGCGCAGCGCGGCGGCGGTGGCGGCCTCGTCCTGCCAGTAGCCGGCCATCACGGTATCGCCGCGCACCAGCACTTCGCCGACCGCGCCGGGCGGCAGCGGCGCGCCGTCGGCGCCGGCCACGCGCAGCTCCACGGCGGTCTGGCGCACGCCGACCGAGGCCAGGCGCTGCGCGTGGCGCGGGTGGCCGGTGTCGGCCAGGTCGGCACGGCCCAGCGCGGTGATGGTCATGGGGCTCTCGCCCTGGCCGTAGATCTGCGCAAAGCAGGGGCCCATGGCGCGCAGCGCGCGCTGGATGTCGGCGGCGTACATGGGCGCGCCGCCGTAGACGATGGTGCGAAAGCCAGCGGCGCTGGCGCCGCTGGCCTCGGCATGGTCCACCAGGCGCTTGACCATGGTGGGCGCGGCAAACAGGCACAGCCGCCCCAGGCGGTGCGACAGCGCGAACAGCTCGGGCGCATCGAAGCCGCCCGAGGCCGGCACCACATGGCGCGCCCCGGCGATCACGTAGGGAATGCAGTACAGCCCGCCGCCGTGCGACATGGGCGCGGCGTAGGCCAGGGTGTCCTCGGGGCTGACGGCGTCCACATCGGTGAAGTAGCACAGCGCCATGGTCTGCAGGTTGCGGTGCGTCAGCAGCACGCCCTTGGGCCGGCCCGTGGTGCCGCTGGTATAGAACAGCCAGGCGCCATCGGTGGCGGCGCGTTCGGTCAGCGGCAGCGGGGCGGCGTGCAGCAGGCCGGCATAGGCGGCCTGGTCCACGTCCACGGTGCCGCCGGGCGCGCGCAGCGCGGCGCCCACATCGGCGCTCACAAAGGCCTGGCGCGCGCCGGAGTGCTCGACGATCCACTGCGCCTCGCGCACATGCAGCTTGGCGTTGACCGGCACCACCACCAGCCCGGCCCACCAGCAGGCGTAGAGCAGCTCCAGGTAGGCCGGGTGGTTGCGCAGGAACAGCACCACCCGCTCGCCCGGCTGCAGGCCGCCGGCGCGCAGGCCGCCGGCCAGGCGGGCCACGCGCGCGGCCAGCGTGCCGTAGTCGTGCAGCAGGGCCTCGCCGTGGAACAGGGCAGGGCGTGCCGGGTCTTTCAGCGCGATGCGCTGCAGCGCACAGGCCAGGTTCATCGTGCGGCCTCCAGAATCGACACGCAACTGACCACGGCCGAGCCGCCCATGTTGAACACGCCCACCAGCTCGGCGCCCGGCACCTGGATGCCGCCGGCGGTGTGCGTCAGTTGCATGCAGGCCATCACGTGCATGGACACGCCGGTGGCGCCTATCGGGTGGCCCTTGGCCTTGAGCCCGCCCGAGGGGTTGATGGGCAGGCGGCCATCGGCCATCACGGTGCCGTCGTCGAGCAGGCGCGCGCCCTGGCCGGGGGCGGCCAGGCCCATGGCTTCGTAGGTCAGCAGCTCGGCAATGGTGAAGCAGTCGTGCACCTCGGCCAGGCTCAGGTCGGACAGCGCCGCGCCGGCGCGCTGCAACGCCTGCTGCCAGGCACGGCGCGGGCCTTCAAACTCCAGGACATTGCGGCGCGACATCGGCAGGTAGTCGTTGACCTGCGCCGTGGCGCGAAAGCGCACCGCCTGGCGGGCGCTGCCGGCCTGGTCGGCCGCGCGCAGCACCAGCGCGGCGGCGCCGTCGGACACCAGCGAGCAGTCGGTCTTGCGCAGCGGCGCGGCCACCATGGGGTTCTTGTCCGACACCGTGTTGCAGAACTCGAAGCCGAAGTCGCGGCGCAAATGGGCCAGCGGGTTGCGCGCGCCGTTGGCGTGGTTCTTGGCGGCAATGCGCGCCAGCGTGGCGCTGTGGTCGCCGTAGCGCTCGAAGTAGGCCTGCGCAAAGCGCGCGAAGATGCCCGGAAAGGTCAGGCCCGCGCTGGCCTCTTCGGGCACATAGCTGGCGTTGGCCAGCGCCTGGGTCACGGCCTCGCCGGTCACGCCGGTCATCTTTTCGGCGCCCACAACCAGCACCGTGCGCGCGCGCCCGCTCTCGATGGCGGCCATGCCCTGGTAGAGCGCGGCGGTGCCGGTGGCGCAGGCGTTCTCCACGCGCGTGGCCGGGGCCCAGCGCAGGCCGGGTTCGGCCTGCAGCGGGTAGGCGCTGATGAAGTTCTCGGGCACAAAGCCCATGCCGCCAAAGCCGATGAACACGGCATCGACCTCGCTGGCCTCGATGCCGGCGTGCTGCAGCGCCTCGCTGGTGGCGCGGCCCACCATGGCCTCCAGGCTCAGGTCGTCGAATTTGCCGAAGGGCAGGTGGCTCCAGCCAATGATGTGGGGGTGCTGCGGCGACAAGGGGTGCTCCGTCTGTTCAGGGACAAGCCCAAAGATAGCGCTGCCTGCGTGCGCCGGCCATAGCGTAAAAACACCAGCGGACCAACCCTGGGGGCCGCGCTGCGACCGCAGACACCCCTGGCCGCCTGCGGCCTCGGCACTGTCGGTACACGCCCGCCACAGCGCCAGCCGCCGCCTACAGCGCTCCCACCAGCCGCGCTACCAGCTCACCCTGCGTGGCCGCACCGATCTTGCGCATCAGCCGCGCACGGTGGGCCTCGACGGTGCGCGGGCTGATGCCCAGCACCCGCGCGATCTGCTTGCTCGTGCCGCCGCCCAGCAGTTGCTGGGCAATCTCGCGCTCGCGCGGGGTCAGCGGCGTGGTCAGCGGGCGCTGGCTCGACAGGTCCTCGAACATCCACACCGCGCGGGCATAGGGGTCATCCCGGTCCAGCGTGCGCCCGCTGACATGGCACCAGAACAGGCTGCCATCGCGCCGGCGCATGATGCGCTGGTCGCTGTACATGCCGGTGCTGCGCATGGCCGGCAGGCCCGCATCGCCGGTGTGGCGGTATTCCTCCTCGCTGGGGTAGAGCGGCGCCAGCGACTGCCCGATCAGCGCGTGCAGCTCGTGCCCGAACATGCGCGCGAACTCCTCGTTGCACAGCTCGATGGCGCGCTGGCGCGTCACGCACATGCCCACCGGCGCGACATGGAAGGCCAGTTGCAGAAGCTCCAACAGTTCGGGGGCGGGTGGTACGGGCATGGGCGAGGGGGTGGGCTGGCGGCATGTTAGCCGCCGCAGGCGGCTCGTGGCAGGCCCCGGCCCGGTAGATGGAGGTCTCTAATCCCGCGACGGGCCGGAGCCGCCGCCCTATGATGCGCGCATGAACCACGCCGACCTCCAAGCCCTGTTCGACGCACAGTACCAGGCCAGCCGCGCCCAGGTGGATGTGCCCCTGCTGGTGCGCCGCGAGCGCCTCCTGCGCATGCGCAAGCTCCTGGACGAACACGGGCCCACGCTGGCGGCGGCCGTGCAGGCCGACTTCGGCGTGCGCTCGCAGCGCCTGACCGAGGTGGCCGACTTGTTCGTGCTGCGCACCCTCATCGGCCACACGCTGCGCCACCTGGCGCGCTGGATGCGGCCGCAGAAGGTGCGCACGCCCATCTACCTGCAGCCCGCCAGCGCCATGATCCAGCGCCAGCCCCTGGGCGTGGTGGGCGTGGTCTCGCCCTGGAACTACCCCGTGCAGCTCGCGCTGGCGCCCGCCATCACGGCGCTGGCCGCCGGTAACCGCGTGATGATCAAGCCCAGCGAGCTCACGCCGCACACCGCAGCGCAGCTGGCGCAATTGCTGGCCCAGTTCTTCAGCCCCGATGAGGTCTGCGTGGTGCAGGGCGACGCGGCTGTGGCCAGCGCCTTCTGCGCGCTGCCCTTCGACCACCTGGTGTTCACCGGCTCCACCGCCGTGGGGCGCAAGGTGGCGCAGGCGGCCGCCGCCAACCTCACGCCCACCACGCTGGAGCTGGGCGGCAAGTCGCCCTGCATCATCGACGCCAGCTGCGACCTGCAGGACGCCGCGCTCAAGATCGCGCACGGCAAGCTGCTCAACGCCGGCCAGACCTGCATCGCCCCTGACTACGTGCTGCTGCCGCGCGGCCAGGAGGCGGCGTTCGCCGAGGCCTTCCGCGCCGCCGTGGCGCGCCTGTTTCCGCGCATCGCGGGCAACCCCGACTACGCCTCCATCATCAGCCCGCGCCATTTGGCGCGCCTGCGCACCATGCTGCAGCAGGCCCAGACCCTGGGCGCCGAGGTGCAAAGCATGGACCCGGCCCCAGGCAGCCAGCCCGCCCCTGGCGCCGCCGTGCAGGACGGCGCCACCAGCCGCCAGATGGCGCCCGTGCTGGTGTTCGGCGCCACCTCGGCCATGCAGCTCATGCAGGAGGAGATCTTCGGCCCCGTGCTGCCCGTGGTCACCTACGAGCGGCTCGACGACGCCATTGCCCACATCAATGCCGGGCCGCGCCCGCTGGCACTCTACTGGTTCGGCACCGACACCGGCGTGCGCGACAGCGTGCTGGCGCGCACCGTCAGCGGTGGCGTGACGGTGAACGACACGCTCATGCACATCGCGCACGACGGCCTGCCCTTTGGCGGCGTGGGCGACAGCGGCTGGGGCGCCTACCATGGCGAACATGGCTTTCTGCGCTTTTGCCACCAGAAGTCCGTGCTCGTGCAGTCGCGCTTTGCGATGGGTTCGCTGTTCTACCCGCCCTACGGGGCGCGCTTTGACCAGGTGATGGGACTGCTGCGCCGCTGGCTTTGAGGCGGCTGCGCGCGCGGCCGCTGCCCCCCGCGCGGCCGGTGCGGCAAGACCCTGCTGCAGGGGTATTGCCGGTTTCGGCGAAAATGCCGCTCCCCTTCGTTTTCGTTGTTCGTTTTCGCAGGCCGTCACCGGCCGGTTCCCCATGTCCAGTATTCAGGTTCGTCCCGCCACGCTCCGCGATGCCAAAGCCATCGCCCAGATCCACACCGCAGCCGCACAGGCCGCCTACAAAGGCCTGGTGCCCGACGAGCAGTTGAAGTCCTTTTCCGTCGAAAAGCGCCAGGCCTACTGGCGCGAAGCCATCGAGTACTGCGAGCCGCAGGTCCAGGTGGCCGTCGAGGACGACAAGATCGTCGGCTTCGTTGGCTTCGACCGCTCGCGCGACGCCAAGTCCCGCCCCACCACCGGCGAAATCTGGGCCATCTACGCCGCCCCCACCCACTGGAGCAAAGGCGTGGGCCTGGCCCTGTGGGACGCGGCGCGCGACGGCCTGCAGGAAGAGGGCTGCACCAACGTCACCGCCTGGGTGCCGCTGCGCAACGAGCGCGCACTGCGCTTTCACGAGCTCGCCGGCTTCAAGCGCGAGATGACCACGGCCAAGACCGCCGTGATCGGCGGCGTGAAGATCGAGGAAGTGCGCCTGCAGCGGCCGTTGAACTAAAGAACAACCCCCTGTGTCGCTACGCTCCTTCCCCCTTCTCTGGCATCGCTGCGCGATGCGGAAGGGGGACGCCCCCGGCGCGGCGGGGCGGCCCTTGCGCGGGGGCGCTGGCCTGGGCCGCGCCAGTGCTTTGCGGCGCGTGCGCTTCCCGGCGCCATGGATTACTAAAAGGCTCCCATGATCGAATGGAACGAACAGGGCGAGGCGCGCAGCGCGCGCTGGCGTTCCGAGAGCGGCGCCGCGGCGCCGCGCCGCGTGGTGCTGGCCGACGACACCCTGGCGGCCGACACCGCCTACCGCCTGGCCTGCGAAGGTACGGGCCTGCTGTGGCGCGGCGACTTCCAGAACGCGCGCCACCTGCTGCAGGCCCTCATGCGCCGCGCCGACCGCAAGCCCGCCAAGGCGGCGGCCAAGGCCGCGCAAAAGCGCGCCGCCGCCACCCCGGCCGAGCAGTTCCACCTGCACCGCCAGGCGCAGGCGCAGCGTGCGCGCACCCTGGGGGCGCTGCTGATTCCGGTGGAAGGCGACTACAGCATTTCCCTGCGCCGCGCGCCCGATTGGCGCGCCGCCTGCACCGAGGCCTGGGGCCCGGCTACGGGCGAGGCCAGCGTGGTGTCGCTGCGCGAGCTGCTGGGCATCGTCGGCGCGCACGAATGGCGCAAGAAGGGCGTGGAGATTCCCGCCCTGGGTGCCGGCCCGAACCACCGCATCCACCCGCACTACGGCGTGTTCTCGCCCGTGCGTGGCGAATACATCGACCTCGTGGCGCAGGCACCGCTGCCCTCCAAGGAGCTGGCCTTCGACATCGGCACCGGCACCGGCGTGCTCGCCGCCGTGCTGGCGCGCCGGGGTGTGCGCCGCGTGGTCGCCACCGAGCTGGCGCCGCGCGCCCTGGCCTGCGCGCAGGACAATGTGCAGCGCCTGGGCCTGCAGGGCCGGGTCGAACTGCTGGCGGCCGACCTGTTCCCCCCCGGCCGCGCGCCGCTCGTGGTCTGCAATCCACCCTGGCTGCCCGCGCGGCCCAGCTCGGCCGTCGAGCAGGCCGTGTACGACGAAGGCAGCCGCATGCTCAAGGGCTTTCTGTCCGGGCTGCGTGAGCACCTGGAGCCGGGCGGCGAAGCCTGGCTGCTGCTGTCCGACCTGGCCGAGCACCTGGGCCTGCGCACGCGCGACGAACTGCTGGGCTGGATCGCCGCGGCCGGCCTGCGCGTGCTGGGCCGCGAGGACGTGCGCCCGCGCCACGGCAAGGCGCAGGACGCCAGCGACGCGCTGCACGCCGCGCGCGCGGCCGAGGTCACATCGCTGTGGCGACTGGCTGCGGCGTGACGCGCGCGGGGCGCGGGCCGGGCGCAGCGGGCGCGGCTTCGTCGGGCAGCAACTGCGCCATGCGCTCGCGGATGGCCGCCGCCCGCTGTGCGCCGGCCAGGTAGCCCACTTCCTCCAGCAGCGCCTCGCCCACGTCCAGCATGCTCCAGCGGTCGCGCGCGCCGCGCAGCGCCACACGGTACTGCTCGGCCAGTTGCGGGTTGCGCCGCGCCGGTTCAACTGGGGGGCGATAGGGTGGTGGCCTTGGGCTGGTTTCGATCCGTTGCCGCAGTGCGTGCCGCCAGCCGCCATGGCTGATTTGCAGCGGGTGCCATCGTTCGCAGGCTGGAGCCGGGTTGCTCCCGCGTGACCTCTGAGGCCAAAGCGTCTACGCTAAGGGCGCCGCGGCGGCGGAGCCGGACGGGCATGCTGCAGCCGCGCTGTTCCAGCGCCGCCACAGGGTGCAAGTCCCCCTGCCAGGCATGCGGTGTCGATGGGGCTTCCCGTCGTTCGCCGATGGGGACGAGGCGCATCCAGGCGGGCGCGCCGACCGGTCAACTGAACAGGAGTGAAGACATGTCGTACATCGATGGTTTTGTGATTGCAGTCCCCACTGCCAACAAGCAGAAGTTCATCGAGCACGCGCGCCATTTCGACGCGATGTTTATCGAGCTGGGCGCAATCCGTGTGATCGAAGGCTGGGGCGACGATGTCCCCGACGGCAAAGTCACCGACTTCCGCCGCGCAGTCCAGGCCACGGCCGAGGAGACGGTGGCCTTTTCGTGGGTCGAATGGCCGGACAAGGCCACGCGCGATGCAGGCATGAAGAAAATGATGGAAGACCCGCGCATGGATCCGGGCGCACCCGGCAACCCTCCCATGCCCTTCGACGGCAAACGCATGATCTTCGGCGGCTTCGAACAGGTGGTCGAAGTGAAGGCTTGAGCGGCGGGGGCGACGCAGCCCCTGGACATGTCACCGCACCACGGCGGGCTGCTCACGAAGCTGTGGGCCTGCAGGCGGCGGCTCCGCGGGTCGTGCATAACCGTGGACGGGTCAGGCAATCGGTATGCATATACCAAGTTGCTATATAAAACTCTATATATTTATCTGCATCTCACACCATCCAAGAGGAATGCATGTCTATCCCATCCATCCTGAAATCCTCCGTAGCGGCACTGGCGATCGTGACCAGTGGGTCGCTTTTCGCACAGGGCGCGCCCATCGATGCAGCGGCGTTTGACGCACTGGTGGCGCAGGGCCCCGTCGCCGACGCGGCGACCATTCGCTCGAGCACCTGGGCCAGCAAGATCAAGCAGGCCGGCACTCTGCGTCTGGGCGGCACGCAAACTTCGAACCTCTTCTCGCTGCTCAACGAGAAAGACGGCAAGATCCGCGGCTTCGATGCAGGTCTGGCCCAGCTCCTCACGCGCTACATCCTGGGCGATGGCGGCAAGTACCAGTTCACGCAGGTGACCTCGTCCACACGCGAACAGGTACTCATCAACGACCAGGTGGACATGGTGTTCGCCACCTACTCCATCACCCCTGCCCGCGCCGAGAAGATCTCGTTCGCAGGTCCCTACTACACCTCGCAGGCCGGGGTGCTGGTCAAGGCGAACAACAAGACGATCCAGTCGTACAACGATCTGGCCGGCAAGAAGGTCGCCACGCAGGCGGGCTCCACGGGGCCCGCGATTCTGGCGCAGTACGCGCCCAAGGCCGTCGTACAGGAGTTCCAGACGCACCAGGAAGCCCTGGATGCTCTGCGCCAGGGGCGCGTGGACGCCTACGTGACCGACCACACGCTGCTGCTCAATGCCCTGAGCCTCGGAACCGGCGACGCGAAGCTGGCGGGCGCGCCCTTTGGTGCACAAGACCCCTACGGCGTCGGACTGCCCAAGGGCTCGGACGGCGTGGCCTTCATCAATAACTTCCTGAAGAAGATCGAAGCCGACGGTACCTGGGCCAAACTTTGGACCATAACCATCGGACAGCGCACCGGCAGCACCGCCGTTCCGACACCGCCCGCTCTGCCATAACGAATGAGCGAGGTTTCCAGGCTCCTGGCCGACTACGGGCCTGCCTTCGGGCAGGCCCTTTTACTGACATGGAAGCTCACTGTCATGTCGTTCGTGCCCGGCTTCTTGCTGGGCACGGTGGTGGCGGTGCTTCGGCTCTTCCCACTACCGCCGCTGCGCTTCGTCCTGACCCTCTACGTCGAGATCTTCCGCAACATTCCCAGCGTGGCGCTGTTGATCTTCATCGTGTTCGCGTTGCCCGATCTCAATGTCCTGATCGACTATGAGCCCAGCGTGATCCTGACATTGACCCTGGTCTGTTCCGCGTTCACGGCGGACTACCTGCGCGCGGGCATCAACACCGTCGCCGGTGGCCAGGTGGAGGCTGCACTCAGCTTGGGGCTGCGGCCGATGCGCGTCATCACTGCGGTGGTATTGCCGCAGGCGCTGCGTGCGGTGGTGCAGCCGATGACCTCGCTGCTCATTGCGCTGATGTTGTCGACCTCGCTGGCGTCGCAGGTGCCGTTTCCGGGCCGGGAGCTTACCGCGCTCGTGTCCAAGATCGCCAACGACTCCGCCGCCGGCATGGCCGCTTTCGCGGTGGCCGCCGCGATGTACGTGGTGACGGGCTTGCTCATCGCTTGGGCTGGCGCCACTCTGGAAAAGAAGGTGCGGATACTGCGATGAGCCGCCCTCTGGAAGACATTCTGTTTGGTAATCCAAGCCCCCAGGCCCTGGCGCTCACGCGGGTGGTGAGCGTGATCGCAGCGGCTGTGCTGCTCCTGCTGGCTGCGGGTATCGTGGTCCGGTTCCATTCCGCAGGGCAGCTCGACGCCCGATTCTGGGAGTTCTTCACCTGGCCGACGACCTGGGCCTTCCTCGCCAAAGGCCTGCTCGGCACGCTGGCCTCGGCGGCGATGGCCGCCGTCATCGCGCTGGCCTTCGGGCTGGTGCTGCTGGTGGGACGCCTGGCGCGGCTGCGGCTGGTGCGCTGGCCGAGCATCGCGCTCATCGAGTTCCTGCGTGGCACGCCGACGCTGCTGCTCATCTATGTGTGCTTTCTGGTGCTGCCGCAGGTCGGGATCAAGCTGAGCACCTACTGGATGTTGACCTTGCCCGTGGCCTTCAGCACCGCCGCCGTGGTGGCCGAGGTGTACCGCGCGGGCGTGCTCGCTGTTCCCCGAGGCCAGACCGATGCTGCGCGCAGCCTGGGGCTGACCGAAGCCCAGGTCTTCTTTCACATTGTCTTTCCCCAGGCCCTGCGCTACATCGTCCCGGCGCTGGTCGCGCAACTGGTCATCGTGGTCAAGGACACCACCTTCGGCTACGTCGTCACCTACGGCGAGCTCATGCAGAACGCCAAGGTGATCATCGCCAACTACCACGCGCTGGTGCCCGTGTATCTCGTTGTCGCTGCGCTTTACTGTCTCGTGAACTACGGGATATCAAGGGCGAGCAAAAGGATCGGCCGGCCGATGCATTGACCGTTGCCAGGCAGGCCCACAGCCCCCCGCAGGCAGGCCAATCAGCCAAAATATCGAACGTGCCGGCTGAATATTCGCTCCTAAAATAGTAGCTTTTGGCGCTTGTTTTTATTGGGCTGAAGGCTTTTTTCATTGAAAATTCTCAGCCCCGTTCTTGACCCGCGCTCTGAACATTCCCCATGACCCTGCTCCTGGCCCCCATGGAGGGCCTTCTCGACTATGTGCTGCGCGACGTGCTGACCCGGGTGGGCGGCGTGGACCGGTGCGTCTCGGAGTTCATCCGCATCACGGGCACGCTGCTGCCCGAAAAGGTGTTCCTGCGCTATGTGCCGGAGCTGCTCACGGGCGGGCGCACGCTCGCTGGCGTGCCGGTGCGCGCGCAACTGCTGGGCTCGGACCCGGTGTGCATGGCCGAGAACGCCGCGCGCCTGGCGGCGCTGGGGCCCGAGGGCATAGACCTGAACTTCGGCTGCCCGGCCAAGGTGGTGAACCGCCATGGCGGCGGCGCGGCGCTGCTGCGCGAGCCCGAACGCATTGCGGCCGTGGTCGGAGCGGTGCGCCGCGCGGTGCCGGCCCACCTGCCCGTGTCGGCCAAGATGCGCCTGGGCTACGACGACGCCAGCCTGGCGCGCGAATGCGCCCAGGCCATGGAGGTGGGCGGGGCCTGCGAGATCGTGGTGCATGCGCGCACCAAGGTGGATGGCTACCGGCCACCGGCCTACTGGGAGCAGATTCCGGCCATCCGCGCCGCGGTGGCGGTGCCGGTGGTGGCCAATGGCGAGATCTGGACGGTGGAGGACGCGCTGCGCTGCCGCGCGGTTTCGGGCTGCGACGCCCTGATGCTGGGGCGCGGCATCGTGGCCGACCCCGGTCTGGCGCGAGCCCTGCGCGCGTCGGATGCCGGCCGGCCCGGCAGCGATACGGTGCAGTGGGCCGAGCTGCTGCCGCACCTGGGCGACTTCTGGCGCCTGGTGTGCGAGGGCCTGGGCCCGCACCAGCGCGCCGGCCGGCTCAAGCAGTGGCTCAACCTGCTGCGCCGGCGCTTTCCCGAGGCCGAGGCGGCCTACCAGCAGGTGCGCACGCTGACGGACCAGCGGGCCATCTCGGTCTGGCTCGATGCCTTGCCGCCGGGCGCTGGCGCGGGTTCCTGCGCGCAGGGTGCTGGTGCAGCCAGGACATCGGACTGACGTGGCGGAATGGTGGAGGCGCACAACCCCTGTCTGTCCGGCCGGACAGACAGGGGTGTTAAGCTATTTTTTTGATAGCTGTTTGCGCTTTGCCAATAAGCGATAGAGGCCAAAAATAGTGTTATTTTGCAGCGGCGCGGGCCTGTGCAATCCACTGGTCAAACGTCTTCTGGTGCGCCTTGATCCAGCCCTCGGTGTGGCGGGTGATGTCGGCGGCGGTGTTTTCGCCCTGGGCCATGCGGTGGTTCTGGGCGTTGATGTCGTTGATCGACAGCTTCATCACCTCAAACAGCTTGCCTGCGGCGGGGTTCTTCTCCACAAAGGCCTTGTTGGCCACGATCTGCTGCTTGTTCACCACGAAGCCGTAGTTCTTGCCGTTGGGGAGTTGGGTGTCCAGCGCGCTCTGCTCGCCGGGCAGCGAGGAGAACGGCACTTCGAGCCAGACCACATCCTTGCCGGGCTGGAGCAGGGCGCTCACCCAGTAGGGCGTCCAGGTGTAATAAAACACCGGCTTGCCCGCCTTGAAGCGGGTGATGGTGTCGGCCATCAGCGCGGAATAGCTGCCTTGCTGGTGCGTCACGGCGTCGCGCAGCTTGTAGGTGGTGAGCTGGTGCTCGATCACGGCTTCGCAGCCCCAGCCGGGGTTGCAGCCGGTCAGGTCGGCCTTGCCGTCGCCATCGGCGTCAAACAGCTTGGCGATTTTCGGGTCGGTGAACTGGCTGATGTGGGTGATCTTGTACTGGTCGGCCGTCTTCTTGTCGATCAGGTAGCCCTGCGCGGCATGGTCCGAATACACGCCCTGGCGCGAGAGCTTGGCATCGCCTCCGGCGTTCTTGTAGAAGTCGGCGTGCATGGGGTTCCAGTGGTCGGCCATAAAGGTGGCGTCACCGTTGGCAATGGCGATGTGGGCCGTGGGGTATTCCACTTCCCTGATGGGTTTGACGGTGTAGCCGAGCGCTTCCAGCGCTTTCATGACCAGCTGGGTCTGGAAGGTTTCTTCGGCAATCGAGCTTTTCAGGGGCTGGACTTCAATGCCCTTGCCGGGCAGCGATTCGGCGCTTGCGGCACCGGCCAGGCCCAGGGCCAGGAAGGTGGTGGCAAGCAGGCGGCGGGCGTGGCGGGAGGTTGTTTGCATGGGTTCTCCTTGGGGCTGAAAAACAGAAAGGGCGGTCATCCGCGTGCGGACGACAGTTCGGTGGGCGCGGCCTGCGGTGTTGCGGGTGCGGGGCGGGCCGGGCGCAGCAGGCGCAGCAGCAGCCCGGCGGGTCCGGTCTGCCACCAGTGGCGCACGCCGCGGCGGGGCCGGCCCATGGCCTGGGTGACGCGGTCGAGCGTGATGGCCAGCAGCACGATGCCCAGGCCGCCCACGGTGGCCAGGCCCATGTCGAGCCGGCCGATGCCACGCAGCACCATCTGGCCCAGGCCGCCCACGGCAATCATGGAGGCGATGACCACCATCGACAGCGACAGCATCAGTGCCTGGTTCACGCCGGCCATGATGGAGGGCATGGCCAGCGGCAGCTGCACCTTCACGAGCATCTGCCAGGGCGATGCGCCGTAGGCCCGAGCGGCCTCGATCAGGTCGGGGCGCACCTGACGGATGCCCAGGTTGGTCAGGCGCACCAGCGGTGGCAGCGCAAACACGATGGTGACAATCACGCCCGGCACGTTGCCAATGCCGAACAGCATCACCACCGGGACCAGGTACACGAAGGCAGGGGTGGTCTGCATGGCATCCAGGAAGGGGCGCAGGATGTTTTGCGCCCGGTCGCTGGAGGCGAGCAGGATGCCCAGCGGCAACCCGATGGCGATGCAGAACACCAGTGACGTGAGCACCAGCGAGAGCGTCACCATGGCCTCGGGCCAGATGCCCAGCAGGGCCACGGCCAGCAGCGACACGACGGCACCCGCGGCAATCCACCGCCCGGCGAACTGCCAGGCCAGCAGCCCGAGCAGGGCCACCATGGCCAGCGCGGGGATGCCGGTGAGCAGGCCTTCCACCCAGGCCAGGGTGCCGTCAATGGGCACGCGCACCGTCTGGAAGAAGGGCCGGAAGTTCTCCACCACCCAGGCCAGGCCGTGGTTGATCCAGGCTTCGATGGGTAGCGAGCCGTCCCACAGCGACTGCAGCGCAGTGCCGGTGGCGGTGTCGGCCGGTGCGGCCAGGGCGTCGGGTGCGCTGGCCGGAGCATTGAGCCAGTCGCTGGCGGCCGCGGGGTCGGCGGGAGCGGTCGTTGCGCCCCAGGCATCGGGTGGCGGCGCGGTGACCGCCGGGGTGGCGGTGTCGTCCCAGGGCGAGGGTGTGATGGCCGCAGCCTCGTTGCCGGTCGCCCAGGGGTTGGTGTCTGCGGGGGGCGCCAGGGGCGTATCGGGTTGTGCAGTGGATGCGTTCATGGTTTGTCTTTCAGCGGGCGGGGGCCGCAGTGGCTTGCGGGGCGGCGGTGGCTTCGATGGGTGGGGTGTCGCGGTCGAGGAAGCGCAGCAGCGTGGTCTTGCTGATCACGCCGGTCAGGCGCCCGTCGCCCTGGACGACCGGGACCGCGCAGGGCGCGTGTGCCACCTGGCCGAACAGATCGGCCACGGGGGCGTCAAAGGCAATCGGCTCCAGGCCCGTCAGGAAGGCGTGCTGCAGGCCCAGCGGACCCTGGTGGCCGTCGAGCGCGCTGCGCAGCGATTCGGCCGACACGGTGCCCAGGTAGGCGCCCTGGGGGCTGACGATGTAGGCGAAGTCGCGGTCATCGTTTTCGATCAGCTTGAGGGCCGCGCGCGAGCCCCGGTCGTGGTGCTCCGAGACGATGGTCAGCGGCCGGCGCGCGATGTCGCCCGCCTTGAACACTGCTGCGGCGTCCACGCCGCGCACAAAGTTGCGTACGTAGTCGTTGGCCGGATGGCGCAGGATCTCGTCGGGGGTGCCCACCTGGATGACCTGGCCGTCCTTCATGATGGCAATGCGGTCGCCGATGCGCATGGCCTCGTCCAGATCGTGGGAAATGAAGACCACGGTGCGGCGCTTGACCTGCTGCAGGCGCAGCAGCTCGGTCTGCATCTCGGTGCGGATGATGGGGTCCAGCGCCGAGAAGGCTTCGTCCATCAGCAGGATGGAGGGGTCGGAGGCCAGCGCCCGTGCCAGTCCCACGCGCTGCTGCATGCCGCCCGACAGCTCGTCGGGGTAGCTGGCCCCCCAGCCCGCCAGGCCCACCTGCTCCAGGGCCTGGGCTGCCTGGGCCTGGCGCACCTGCCGGTCCACGCCGGCCAGCTCCAGGCCGAAGGCGGTGTTGTCCAGCACCGTCATGTGCGGCATCAGGGCGAACGACTGGAACACCATGCTGATGTCCTTGCGGCGCAGGGCGCGCAACTGGGCATCGGGCAGCGTTGCCAGATCGACCCCATCGATCAGCACGCGGCCTGCGGTGGGCTCGATCAGGCGGTTGAGCATGCGCACCAGGGTGGACTTGCCGGAACCCGACAGGCCCATGACCACGAAGATTTCGCCCGCGCCGATGGTGAAGTGGGCGTCGAACACGCCGATGGATTGGCCGGTGCGCGCCAGAATGTCCTGTTTGCTGCAGCCCTGGCGCACCAGTTCCAGGGCGCTGTGCGGCGCGTCGCCAAACACTTTGAAGACATGCTCGATGGTGATTTCCGGGGTCATGGAGGTACTCCTTGAAAGGGGTCTGCCGGTGCGAAGCCGGTGGCTTCCGATGCGGCAGCCACGCCCGGTGGCGCGGTGGCACGCCGGGCGGTGAAGGTGGGCACTGGGGTGGGGCCCTGGGCTTCGCACGGTGGACTGCCATGCAAAAACGGTGGTGCGCTTCAAAAGAGGTCTGGTTGAGGACTTTTGAAAGGCGCTGACAGCGTGCACGCAGTGCACCCTGCTTTTCAGGGGTATCAGGGGCGCAGGGCCTGCCTGATGGGTGGGGCACAGGGCCCGCGATGCAGCGGCAAGCGCTGCGAAAACCTGGCATTACCTGCGGCGCAGGTAACAAAGAAAGTAAAATTATAGGTATTCAGAACACTCAGTCAAAACATGGGTTTTTCTGAATGTGGTAAAGCGTGCTTTGGAAACGGCTGTGTGCTTTTCCGTGCAAGGGCTGTCAACCGGGCGGCTCCATGCCGGGTTGACCGTGGAGCGGTCGACGGGCGCATGCCTGCCTGATTGCCGTTTCTGCGCCCATTCCCCTTTTTTTCATGTCCTCCCAAGCCCTCCGCAGCCCCTTGATCGATGTGCTCAAGGGACTGGCCTGTGCCACCATCGTCTGGCACCACCTGGCCTTCTACGGGCCCATGTCCGACGTGGCCCTGCCGCTGTTTCCCGATCTCATGGCCTGGCTGTACGACCATGGGCGGCTGGCGGTGCAAGTCTTTCTGGTGCTGGGGGGCTTTCTGGCGGCCGGCAGTCTGGCGCCCGAAGGCCACGCCCGCTTCGACAGCGCATGGGCCCTGGCCGGGCGGCGTTTCGTGCGGCTGGCCATCCCCTATGCGGCGGCGCTGGCCGTGGCGCTGGCCGCCGCCGCGCTGGTGCGGCCCTGGCTGGACCACCCCAGCGTGCCGGGCGTGCCCGAGTGGCCGCAGTTGCTGGCCCATGCGCTGCTGCTCCAGGATGTGGTGGGCGAGGAGGCCTTGTCGGCCGGCGTGTGGTACGTGGCCATCGACTTCCAGCTCTTCGTGCTTGCTGCGCTGCTGCTGGCCGCCGTGCGCCGCACCGGCCTGCCGGCCGCGGCGCAGGCGCGCCTGACGAGGGCGCTGGTGACGGGGGGCGTGGCCGCCTCGCTGCTGTACTTCAACCGCCAGCCCGCGCTGGATGTCTGGGGCGTCTACTTCTTCGGCGCTTACGGCCTGGGCATGCTGGCCCGCTGGACGGTGCGCGCGCCCCAGCCCGGCTGGGGCCTGGCTGGCATGGCGCTGCTCGCGGGAGCGGCGCTGGCGCTGGATTTCCGCAGCCGCATCGCCGTGGCGGCGCTCACGGCCCTGGCTCTGGTGCTGCTGCTGCGCCACGCACCGGCCTGGCCCACGGGCCGGCTGGCCGGAGGGTTGCAGCGGGTGGGGCAGATGTCGTATTCCGTCTTCCTGGTGCACTTTTCCGTGTGCCTGGTGGTCAACGCGGTGTTTGCCCATCTGTGGCCCGACGACAGCGTGGCCAACGCCCTGGGCATGGGTCTGGCCTTCGGGCTCGCGCTCGCCGCCGGGCGCGTGCTCTACCTGCGTGTGGAGCGGCGCACGCCTTCCTGGACGCAGGCGCTGCGCTGGCAGGCGGGCATGCTGGGCATGGGCCTGCTGGCCTTCAAGGCATCGGCCTTTCTGTGACCGCGGGGTGCCTCAATGGCCGCTGCCGGGGTGCAGGGCCGTGCGCCGCTTTCTGCGCTTGCTGTCGATGAACCAGGCCAGAAACGGCAGCAGCAGCATGGAGCCCGGCACCACCCAGATGATCAGGTAGGGGCTCACGGACGAGGCCGAGCGCATGACCTGGCGCCAGTGCGTGCGGTCTTCGGCGCTCCAGTGGCCCAGGCGCTTTTGCCGCACCAGCCAGACGATGGAGCCGCGCATGATGGCCACTTCCTTGTGCAGGCGGTCCTTTTCGCGGCTGTTGCCCGCCAGGAACGAGCAGAACCACTCCGGCGCCCGCTCCATGCGCCGCTGGAAGGCGCTGGTGGAGTGGGGGTCGAAGGCCTGGGTCTGCAGAGGGTCGGGCAAATGGCGCTCGGGCATAGCGCCTCCATTGTCGCCCGAAGCGACGGTCAGCGGTGCAGTTCGCCGGAACTCTCGGGCTGATAGATGATTTTTTTCACTTGCACGGTCATCATCGTGCCGCCGGGGCCGGGCCAGGTGAGCTCGTCACCGACCGACAGGCCCAGCAGGGCGCTGCCCACGGGGGCGAAAATCGATACCCGGTCGGCGCTGCCATCCATGTCGCGCGGGTAGACCAGGGTCAGGCAGAACTCCTTGCCGGTCTCGCGGATGGTGAACTGCACCGTGGAGTTCATGGTGACCACCGTGGGCGGGATTTCCTCGGGCGCCACCACATCGGCCCGGTTGAGCTCGGCCTGCAGATCCGCCTTGCCCGGGAAGGCGCTGGCCGGCACGGCCGCCAGCAGGGCGTCGATGCGGTCGAAATCCAGCGTAGAAAGAACGATCTGGGGCTTTTTGCTTGACATGGGCTACCTCCGGGAGTGCAGGGTCAACTGTAGTGCAATGCGGGCCTGGTGCGGTGGCAGGCTGCTTGGGGGGGCTATGCAAGAAAAAACCCGCCAGCACACTGGCGGGTTGGTGGCTCCCGCCGCGCCAGGCGCAGCGGGTAGCTTGGGCGCGCGCGGCGTCAGACGTCGCGGCGCGGCGAGCCCGTGAAGAGCTGGCGCGGGCGGCCGATCTTGTACTCGGGGTCGCTGATCATCTCGTTGAGCTGGGCGATCCAGCCCACGGTGCGGGCCAGGGCGAAGATGCCCGTGAACAGGTTCACCGGGATGCCGATGGCGCGCTGCACGATGCCGGAGTAGAAGTCCACGTTCGGGTAGAGCTTGCGCTGCACGAAGTAGTCGTCTTCCAGGGCGATCTGCTCGAGCTTCTTGGCCAGGGCGAACAGCGGATCCTTCTCCAGGCCCAGCTCCTGCAGCACTTCGTTGCAGGTCTCCTGCATGAGCTTGGCGCGCGGGTCGTAGTTCTTGTACACGCGGTGGCCAAAGCCCATCAGGCGCACGCCGGAGTTCTTGTCCTTGACCTTTTCCATGAACTCGCCGACCTTGGCCACGCCGCCCATGGCCTGGATGTCTTCCAGCATGTTCAGGCAGGCCTCGTTGGCGCCGCCGTGGGCGGGGCCCCACAGGCAGGCCACGCCCGCGGCGATGGCGGCGAACGGGTTGGTACCCGAGGAGCCGCACAGGCGCACTGTGGAGGTGGAGGCGTTCTGCTCGTGATCGGCGTGCAGGATGAAGATGCGGTCCATCGCGCGCTCGATCACGGGGTTGACCTGGTAGTCCTCGCAGGGCGTGCCGAACATCATGCGCAGGAAGTTACCGGCGTAGGACAGATCGTTGCGCGGGTACATGTAGGGCTCGCCCTTGCCGTACTTGTAGGCCATGGCCACGAGCGTGGGCATCTTGGAGATCAGGCGGATCGCGGCGATGTGGCGGTGCTCGGGGTTGTTGATGTCCGTGCTGTCATGGTAGAAGGCCGAGAGGGCGCCGATCAGGCCCGTGAGCACGGCCATGGGGTGGGCGTCGCGCCGGAAACCACGCAGGAAGAACTGCATCTGCTCGTGCACCATGGTGTGCTTGAGCACCAGCTTGTGGAAGTCGTCGCGCTGCGACTCGTTGGGCAATTCGCCGTTGAGCAGCAGGTAGCAGGTGTCGAGGTAGTCGCACTTCGTGGCGAGCTGCTCGATGGGGTAGCCGCGGTACAGCAGCTCGCCCTTGTCGCCGTCGATGTAGGTGATGGCCGATTGGCACGACGCCGTGGACAGGAAGCCCGGGTCGTAGGTGAACATGCCGGTCTGGGCATACAGCTTGCGGATATCGATCACGTCCGGGCCGATGCTGCCCTGGTACACGGGAAGCTCCACGCTCGGGCTGCCGTTGCTGAACGATAGCGTCGCTTTGTTGTCTGCCAGTTTCATTTCAGTTTCCTTGGAAATAGTGGGCGGTAAGGGGACGGGAAGGGGGCTCAGGCGCGGGCGCGCATTTGTTCCAGCACGGTCTGCACTTCGCCGGTGGCCAGGTCGCCGGAGGGCTCCTTGCGCCGCAGCAGCAGGTCGAGCAGGTCGTTGTCGGGCAAGTCCATCAGGGCCGTGAGGCCGCGCGCCTGGGCGGTGCTCAGGTGCGCGCCGTGGGTCTGGAAGAAGCGCTCGATGAACAGGTCGTTCTCCACGAGGCCACGGCGGCAGCGCCAGCGCAGCACGGCCACTTCGCGTTCGTCGAGCAGGGCTTCTGCGGTCATGGCAGGCTCAGATGGCGCGGCGCACCATCAGCTCCTTGATCTTGCTGATGGCGGCAGCGGGCTTGAGGCCCTTGGGGCACACGTCCACGCAGTTCATGATGGTGTGGCAGCGGAACAGGCGGTAGGGATCCTCGAGGTTGTCGAGGCGCTCGCCCGTGGCCTGGTCGCGGCTGTCGGCGATGAAGCGGTAGGCCTGCAGCAGGCCGGCCGGGCCGACGAACTTGTCGGGATTCCACCAGAAGCTGGGGCAGGCCGTGGAGCAGCTTGCGCACAGAATGCACTCGTACAGGCCGTTGAGCTCCTCACGCTCCTCGGGCGACTGCAGGCGCTCCTTGGAGGGCGACACCGGCTCGTCGTTCACGAGGTAGGGCTTGATCGAGTGGTACTGCTGGAAGAACTGCGTCATGTCCACGATCAGGTCGCGGATCACCGGCAGGCCGGGCAGGGGCTTCAGGACCACGTCGCCCTGCAGGCTGTTCATGTTCGTCAGGCAGGCCAGACCGTTCTTGCCGTTGATGTTCATGGCGTCCGAGCCGCACACGCCTTCGCGGCAGGAGCGGCGGAACGACAGCGAAGGGTCCACCGCCTTGAGCTTGACCAGCGCGTCCAGCAGCATGCGCTCGTGGCCGTCGAGTTCGAGCTCCACGGTCTGCATGTAGGGCTTGGCGTCCTTGTCCGGGTCGTAGCGGTAGATCTTGAAAGTGCGTTTCATGGGAGTGTTCTTTCGTGGGCGGCTGCGGGGTTAGAACGTGCGGACCTTCGGGGGGATGCTGTCCACCGTCAGCGGCTTGAGGTTCACGGGCTTGTAGCGCAGGCTGTTGGTCTCGCTGTCCCACAGCGTGTGCTTCATCCATTCCTTGTCGTTGCGGCCCAGCGGGCACTCCGGGTGGTCGGCCGGGTGCTCGTAGTCGTACACGGTGTGGGCGCCGCGGCATTCGTGGCGGGCCGCGGCCGAGGTCATCGTGGCCTGGGCGGCCTCGATGAGGTTGTCCACTTCCAGGGCTTCCATGCGTGCCGTGTTCCAGACCTTGGACTTGTCCTTGAGCGCGATCGAAGCGACGCGTTCGCGGATGGCGTTGATCTTTTCCACGCCTTCGTCCATGGTCTTCTGCGTGCGGAACACACCCGCATGCTGCTGCATGGCCTGGCGGATGTCGTTGGCCAGATCCTGGGCGTAGATGCCGTCCTTGGAGCCGTCGAGCTGGTTCAGGCGTGCCAGCGTGCGGTCGGCGCCGTCGGCCGGCACAGTCTGGAAGTCGCCATAGCCGGACACGAACTGCACGATGTGCTTGCCCGCCGACTTGCCGAACACCAGCAGGTCCAGCAGCGAGTTCGTACCCAGGCGGTTGGCGCCGTGCACCGACACGCAGGAGCATTCACCCACGGCGTAGAGGCCGTTGACCACGTTGTTCTTCTCGCCGTCCCACACCACCACCTGGCCGTTGATGTTGGTCGGGATGCCGCCCATCTGGTAGTGGATGGTGGGCACCACGGGAATGGGCTCCTTGGTGATGTCCACGTTGGCGAAGTTGTGGCCGATTTCTTCCACCGAGGGCAGGCGCTTCCTGATGGTGTCGGCGCCCAGGTGGTCCAGCTTCATCAGGATGTAGTCCTTGTTCGGGCCGCAGCCGCGGCCTTCCTTGATCTCCTGGTCCATGGAGCGCGAGACGAAGTCGCGCGGTGCCAGGTCCTTCAGCGTGGGCGCGTAGCGTTCCATGAAGCGCTCGCCATTGCTGTTGAGCAGGATGGCGCCTTCGCCGCGGCAGCCCTCGGTCAGCAGCACGCCCGCGCCGGCCACGCCGGTGGGGTGGAACTGCCAGAACTCCATGTCCTGCAGCGGGATGCCGGCGCGCGCGGCCATGCCCAGGCCGTCGCCGGTGTTGATGAAGGCGTTGGTCGAGGCTGCGAAGATGCGGCCCGCACCGCCCGTGGCCAGCAGCACGGCCTTGGCGTGCAGCTCGTACAGGTCGCCGGTTTCGAGTTCGATGGCGGTCACGCCCACCACGTCACCGCGCGTGTTGCGGATCAGGTCCAGTGCCATCCATTCGACGAAGAAGTTGGTCTTGGACTTGACGTTCTGCTGGTACAGCGTGTGCAGCATGGCGTGGCCGGTGCGGTCGGCCGCGGCGCAGGCGCGCTGCACGGGTTTTTCACCGTAGTTGGCGGTGTGGCCGCCGAAGGGGCGCTGGTAGATGGTGCCGTCGGGGTTGCGGTCGAACGGCATGCCGAAGTGTTCCAGCTCGATCACCACGTTCGGGGCCTCGCGGCACATGAACTCGATGGCGTCCTGGTCGCCCAGCCAGTCCGAGCCCTTGATGGTGTCGTAGAAGTGGTAGTGCCAGTTGTCTTCGGACATGTTGCCCAGCGAGGCGGACACGCCGCCCTGCGCGGCCACGGTATGCGAGCGGGTGGGGAAGACCTTGGACAGGCAGGCCACATTCAGGCCGGCGCGCGAGAGTTCCAGCGAGGCGCGCATGCCGGAGCCGCCGGCCCCGACGATGACGACGTCGAATTTGCGAACGGCAATGTCTTTTTTGGTGTAACTCATGGTCGTGGGGAGGGAGTACGTTTCGTTCGGAATGGAGAAGGACTGTCGATCACAGGCGCCAGAGCACCTGCACGGCCCAGCCACCACAACTCACCAGCCAGACGGCTGCCAGCGCCTGGAGCACGAGGCGCAGGCCTGCCGGCTTGGCGTAGTCGTACCAGATGCTGCAAATACCGATCCACGCATGCCAGGCCAGCGCGACGATGACGGAAAAGCTCAGGGCTTTCATCCACTGGGGGGCAAAAATGCCGGCCCAGGCGTCGTAGCCGATGGGGCCCTTGACGAGCAGCAACTGCACCAGCACCAGCAGGGTGAACACCGCCATCAGCAGGGCGGTGATGCGTTGCACCAGAAAGTCGCGCCAACCGTAGTGGGCGCCGACCACCGTGCGCTTGTAGCCGTAGGTATCAGCCATGGATATCGCTCCTTGTGTCTTGGAAAAATCAGTACAGGCCGAACAGCTTGGCGCCGAGGACCAGGGTCAGGCCGATGCTGGCCACCAGCACCACGACGGCCGAGCGGCGGCCGTTTTCCTTGGTGATGGCGTGGTGATCCACGTCCAGCCAGAGGTGGCGCGCACCGGCGAACAGGTGGTGCAGGTAGGCCCAGATGAGCGCCAGCACGACGAGCTTGACGAACCAGGCCGGGAAGATCCACAGCCCCGCCGCAAAGGCAGCGCTGAACTTGCCGAACGAGATCTCGGACGACACCGACTTGTCGAACAGCCAGATGATGAAAGGCAGCAACAGGAACAGCAGCATGCCGCTCACACGGTGCAGGATGGAGACGACCCCCGCCAGGGGCAGGCGGTAGGTCCGGACGTCGGAGAAGATGTTGATGTTGCGGAATTCAGGTCTTTTTTTGGCGACGTCGGTCATGGCTAGAGCTTTCGTGGGTGTAACTGCCTTGTAATTCTGTGCACGCAAGGACACAAAATTCTATTGCAATGCAGCATGCAGGGTTTGATGCAGACCGCATTTTGTGTTTTTTTCCACATCGGGGCCAGATGCAAGCGGGATGTCAGTTCAAATCGTTGTGGTAATGGTGGGTGTCCGTGCGGTAGATGCCGCGCCGTAACTCCATCGGAACATCGTTGTACGTGTAGGCCACGCGCTCCACGCTCAGCAGGGGCATGGTGGGCGGCACGCGCAGCAGGTCTGCCTGCTCGGGGGTGGGCAGCACGGCGCGGATGCGCTCTTGCGCGCGCACCATGCGCACGCCGAAATCCAGCTCGAACATGGCATAGGTGGGGCCGGGGTAGTTCGCCATCTGGGCTGCCGTCAGGCCTTTGAAGGCCTGGCCCGGCAGCCAGATGTCCTCCAGGATGGTAGGGACACCGGCGAACAGCAGGATGCGGCGCACCTGGACCACGGCGTCGCCGCTGCGCAGCCCCAGGGCGCGCGCCACGTCGGCGCTGGCGCGCACGCGCTTGCATTCGATGATGTGGCGCTGTGCCGGCCCCTCGATACTGGCGTCGCCGGTGTCGGGCATGAGCTTGAGGAAGCGGTACTGCACATGGCGCTCGGCATGCGTGGCCACGAAGGTGCCCTTGCCCTGGCGGCGCGTGACCAGGTTTTCGGCCGCCAGCTCGTCGATGGCCTTGCGCACCGTGCCCTGGCTCACGCGAAAGCGTGCGGCGAGCTCCATCTCGCTGGGGATGGCCTCGCCCGGTTTCCACTCGCCCGCCTGCAGGCTTTGCAGGATCAGGCCCTTGATCTGCTGGTACAGCGGGCTGAAGGCCGGCGCGCCCATGCCGGCCTGGGGCGGCTGCGGCGCGGGCGTGGGGTCGGCGGGGGGTGGGGACAGGGAGGACATGGTCGTGTGCTCTACGGGGCGATGATATCTTATATAAGACATAAGACAAATTGACGTGCAGCAGCCAGCAAAGCTACAATCGGCCCCTGTTTGCGGCGCGCGCATGCTGCTGGTAACAGGCGCAGGTGGCCACCGCTCTCCGCTCTCTCTTCACCTGTTCCCTCACTTTCTGGAGTTCCCACCATGAGCAAAAAGCCCGTCCGCGTGGCCGTCACCGGCGCCGCAGGTCAAATTGGCTACGCCCTTCTGTTCCGCATCGCCTCGGGCGAAATGCTGGGCAAGGACCAACCCGTGATCCTGCAATTGCTCGAGATCCCGGACGAGAAGGCCCAGAACGCGCTCAAGGGCGTGATCATGGAACTCGAAGACTGCGCCTTCCCGCTGCTGGCCGGCATCGAGGCTCACTCTGACCCGATGACCGCCTTCAAGGACACGGACTACGCCCTGCTGGTCGGCGCCCGTCCCCGTGGCCCCGGCATGGAGCGTGCTGACCTGCTGGCCGCCAACGCCCAGATCTTCACCGCCCAGGGCAAGGCCCTGAACGCCGTCGCTTCGCGCAACGTCAAGGTGCTGGTGGTCGGCAACCCCGCCAACACCAATGCCTACATCGCCATGAAGTCGGCCCCCGACCTGCCGGCCAAGAACTTCACCGCCATGCTGCGCCTGGACCACAACCGCGCTGCCTCGCAGATTGCCGCCAAGATCGGCTGCGCCGTGGGCGACATCGAGAAGCTGGCCGTGTGGGGCAACCACTCGCCCACCATGTACGCCGACTACCGTTTCGCCACCGTGAACGGCAAGTCCGTCAAGGACACCATCAACGACCACGACTGGAACGCCAACGTGTTCCTGCCCACCGTGGGCAAGCGCGGCGCCGCCATCATCGCCGCCCGCGGCCTGTCGTCGGCTGCTTCGGCCGCCAACGCCGCCATCGACCACATGCGCGACTGGGCCCTGGGCACCAACGGCAAGTGGGTCACCATGGGTATCCCCTCCAACGGCGAATACGGCATTCCCAAGGAGGTCATGTTCGGCTACCCCGTCACCTGCGAGGGCGGCGAGTACAAGATCGTCGAAGGCCTGCCCATCGACGCCTTCAGCCAAGAGTGCATCAACAAGACCCTGGCCGAGCTCGAAGGCGAGAAGGACGGCGTCAAGCACCTGCTGTAAGCAGCCGCCATGAGCGACGCCGGGACGCCCCAAGGCGCGCAGGCCCCCATGGGGGACAGCGCCATGCACGCAGCGACAAGCGCGGGGGCCATCCTCCATCCGCGCGACGTCCTGCTGGGGGCCCAGGCCACCGCGGGCCTGCTGCCGGTCTGTGACCATTACAGCGGCGCGCCCGCGCGCATGCGCAAGAGCCTGCAACTGCAGGCCGAGATGATGCGGGAGTTCGGCGCCTGCGTGTTCGACGTGACGCTGGACTGCGAGGACGGCGCCCCCGTGGGCGCCGAGGCCGAGCATGCCGCCCTGGTTGCCGACCTGGCCCTGCACGAGGCGGCGCCCGGCGCGCGGGTGGCGGCCCGCGTGCACCCGGTGGAGCATCCGGCCTTCGCCCAGGACGTGGCCACCATCGCCGGCCGGGCCGGCCAGCGCCTGTGCCACCTCATGCTGCCGAAGGTGGAGTCGGTGCACGACATCGAGCACGCCGTCCGGGCGCTGGATGCGGCCGGCGCCACCCACCTGCCGCTGCACGCGCTGATCGAGTCGCCGGCCGCGGTCCACCGCGCCTTCGACATCGCCGCCCACCCCCGCGTGCAAAGCCTGAGCTTTGGGCTCATGGATTTCGTCTCGGCCCATGGAGGGGCGATTCCCGATGCCGCCATGGGCGTGCAGGGGCAGTTCACCCACCCCCTGGTACTGCGCGCCAAGCTGGAGATCGCCTCGGCCTGCCATGCCCATGGCAAGGTGCCCTCGCATTGCGTGGTCACGGAGTTCGGCAATCCGCAGGCCTTGCAGGCGGCGGCGCGCCGCGCCGCCGATGAGCTGGGCTATACGCGCATGTGGAGCATCCACCCTGGGCAGATCCGTCCCATCCTGGAGGCGTTCTCGCCGAGCGGGGACGCGGTGCTCCAGGCGGCACGCATCGTGACCGCGGCCTGCCAGGCGCAATGGGCGCCCATCAGCGTCGAAGGCGTGCTGCACGACCGCGCCAGCTACCGCTACTACTGGCAGGTGCTCGAACGTGCCCAGCGCACGGGACGGTCATTGCCGGACATGGTGCAGCACTGGTTTGTATGATCCGGGCATTGCAGACGACCCAGGAGACCGCCATGATCAGACCCCTTCTTGCCACCGCCGCCGTGCTCGCCCTTCTGCCTGGCCTGGCGCTGGCGGAAAACGCGCCCGCCAAGACCGCGCCCAAGGCCGCGGTGAAAGCCAAGGCGGCCAAGGGCAGCACGCCCCGGGCTGCCGACAAGACCGTCGTGGCCAAGGCCGCGCCCACGGCCCGCCGCACGCCGGCCCAGGCGACGGCCACGGCTGCTGCGGCCGCCGCGGCCACCGGCGCAGCGACCGCTCGCGCGAGCCTCGGCCCCGAGGAACTTGAGATCGCCAAGCGCGTGTATGTGGGCGAGATGGCCTGTGAGCTCGGCGCTTCGGTGCGCGTGGCGGCCGACGCCCAGGAGCCCGGCCACTTCCACCTCGAAGGCAAGGGCTTCAAGTTCCACATGGCGCCCGTGACGACCAGCACCGGGGCCGTGCGCCTCGAAGACCACAAGGCGGGCGCCGTGTGGTTGCAGATTGCCAACAAATCCATGCTCATGGACCAGAAGCGCGGCCAGCGCCTGGCCGATGAGTGCAAGGGCCCCGAACAGGTGGCGGTGGCCGAGGCCCAGAAAAAGGCCCCGCCCCAGAACCTCCTCGACGCACCGCCGCCCAAGTGAGCGGGCGCGCGGGGCGGGCCGCTGATGTTCCCCGATACAACCACGACCCAACCGGAGAAAGCAAAACATGTTGAAAGCCTACCGTGACCACGCCGCCGAGCGCGCCGCCCTGGGCATCCCCCCGCTGCCCCTGGATGCCAAGCAGGTGGCCGAGCTGATCGAGCTGATCAAGAACCCGCCCGCGGGCGAGGAGCAGTTCCTGCTCGACCTGCTGACCCACCGCGTGCCCCCGGGCGTGGACGATGCCGCCAAGGTCAAGGCCAGCTTCCTAGCCGCCGTGGCGCATGGTGACCTCACGGTGGGCCTGATCTCCAAGGCCAAGGCCACCGAGCTGCTGGGCACCATGGTGGGCGGCTACAACGTGCACCCCCTGATCGAGCTGCTCGACGACGCCGAGGTGGCGGGCGTGGCTGCCGAGGCGCTGAAGAAGACGCTGCTGATGTTCGACTTCTTCAACGACGTCGCCGCCAAGGCCAAGGCCGGCAACGCCAAGGCCCAGGAAGTGATGAAGTCGTGGGCCGACGCCGAGTGGTTCACCAGCCGCCCCGAGGTCGAGAAGAAGATCACCGTGACCGTGTTCAAGGTGCCCGGCGAGACCAATACCGACGACCTGTCGCCCGCCCCTGACGCCTGGAGCCGCCCGGACATCCCGCTGCACTACCTGGCGATGCTGAAGAACACCCGTCCCGACGCCGCCTTCAAGCCCGAGGAAGACGGCAAGCGCGGCCCCATGCAGTTCATCGAGGACCTGAAGAAGAAGGGCCACCTGGTCGCCTACGTGGGTGATGTGGTCGGCACCGGCTCCAGCCGCAAGTCCGCCACGAACTCCGTGATCTGGGCCACCGGCCAGGACATCCCCTTCGTGCCGAACAAGCGCTTCGGCGGCGTGACCCTGGGCGGCAAGATCGCCCCCATCTTCTTCAACACGCAGGAAGACTCCGGCTCCCTGCCGATCGAGGTGGACGTGTCCAAGCTGGAAATGGGCGACGTCATCGACGTGCTGCCCTACGACGGCAAGATCATGAAGAACGGCGCCGAAGTGGCATCGTTCGCGCTCAAGAGCCAGGTGCTGCTGGACGAGGTGCGCGCCGGCGGCCGCATCAACCTGATCATCGGCCGCAGCCTGACCGCCAAGGCGCGTGAGTTCCTGGGCCTGCCCGCCTCCACCGTGTTCCGCCTGCCCCAGGCACCCAAGGACAGCGGCAAGGGCTTCACCCTGGCGCAGAAGATGGTCGGCCGTGCCTGCGGCCTGCCCGAAGGCCAGGGGGTGCGCCCCGGCACCTACTGCGAGCCGCGCATGACCACCGTGGGTTCGCAGGACACCACCGGCCCCATGACGCGCGACGAGCTCAAGGACCTGGCCTGCCTGGGCTTCAGCGCCGACCTGGTGATGCAGTCCTTCTGCCACACCGCCGCCTACCCCAAGCCCGTGGATGCCAAGATGCACCGCGAGCTGCCCGCCTTCATCTCCAACCGCGGCGGCGTGGCCCTGCGCCCCGGTGACGGCGTGATCCACTCCTGGCTCAACCGCCTGCTGCTGCCCGACACCGTGGGCACGGGCGGCGACTCGCACACGCGCTTCCCCATCGGCATCTCCTTCCCCGCGGGCTCCGGTCTGGTGGCCTTCGGCGCCGCCACCGGCGTGATGCCGCTGGACATGCCCGAATCGGTGCTGGTGCGCTTCAAGGGTGAGATGCAGCCCGGCGTCACCCTGCGTGACCTGGTGCATGCCATTCCCCTGTACGCCATCAAGCAAGGCCTGCTGACCGTGGCCAAGGCCGGCAAGAAGAATATCTTCTCGGGCCGCGTGCTGGAAATCGAAGGCCTGCCCAACCTCAAGGTGGAGCAGGCGTTCGAGCTGTCCGACGCCTCGGCCGAGCGCTCTGCCGCCGGCTGCACGATCAAGCTCAACCCCGAGCCGATCAAGGAGTACCTGCGCTCCAACATCGTGCTCATGAAGAACATGATCGCCGACGGCTACCAGGACGCCAAGACCCTGGCACGCCGCATCGAGAAGGTCGAAGCCTGGCTGGCCAAGCCCGACCTGCTCGAAGCCGACAAGGACGCCGAATACGCGGCCGTGATCGAGATCGATCTGGCCGACATCAAGGAACCCATCGTCTGCTGCCCGAACGACCCGGACGACGCCAAGTTCCTGTCCGAAGTGGCCGGCACCAAGATCGATGAAGCCTTCATCGGTTCGTGCATGACCAACATCGGCCACTTCCGTGCCGCTGCCAAGCTGCTGGGCACCCAGCGCGACATCCCCGTCAAGCTGTGGGTGGCGCCGCCGACCAAGATGGACCAGAGCGAGCTGATGAAGGAAGGCCACTACGCCGCCTTCGGCACCGCCGGTGCGCGCACGGAAATGCCGGGCTGCTCGCTGTGCATGGGCAACCAGGCCCAGGTGCGTGAGGGTGCCACCGTCATGTCCACCTCCACCCGCAACTTCCCCAACCGTCTGGGCAAGAACACCAACGTGTTCCTGGGCAGCGCCGAGCTGACCGCCATCTGCTCCAAGCTGGGCAAGATCCCGACGGTGGCCGAGTACCACGAGGCCATGGGCATCATCAACAAGGATGCCGCCAGCGTGTACCGCTACATGAACTTCGACCAGATCGAGGAATACGCCGAAGTGGCCAAGGGCGTCACGGCCTGAGCAGCTCCCGCTCGGTGAACCAACAAGAACGGCCCCTCGAGGCCGTTTTTGTTGGGTGCGGCGGAACACCGCGGGAGAGCGCCGCCGCAGCGCCGCGCATGGCGGGTGGCTTCTGAGGCGCGCCAGCGCGCCGCCCCTGCCGCACGTGCGCGCCAGTGCTGGGTGCAATACCTAGGGTTTTCACTAGGATGCACCATGGAATGGAAGATGCGGGGCCATGCTCTTAAGCCACATGATCCCAACCGCCGAGTCGCGCTACAACCAATGGGTGCGCGAGCATTACCGTTTTCTGCTGCGCAGCGCCTGGGCCTTGACGGGCTCGCGCGCGCTGGCCGAGGACGTGGTGCAGGACTGCTTCACCAGCGCTTGGCGCTACCGCAACCAGCTTCGCGATGCCAGCCTGGCGCGCGCCTGGCTGTTCCAGATCATGCGCCGCCATGCGCTGCGCCATTTGGTCCCTGACCAGCCCCTGGTCTACACCGAGCAGGCTCCCGACACGGTGGCCCCGCCTTCGGCACTCGACGACCAGCTCGACGTGGTCAAGGCCCTGGGCCGCATCGCGCCCATCCACCGCGAGGTGCTGGTGCTGTACTACTTCGACGACATGCCCACGGCCCAGATGGCCGAGGCGCTGGATATCGCCCCCGGCACGGTGCTGTCGCGCCTGGCGCGCGCGCGCGAGGCCCTCAAGGCTGCGCTCAGCCCCGCGCCCACGGCCAGCGCCAGCGTGATTCCCATGCGAAAGGCCCAGACATGACGCCCCACGACACCCCGCAGGAAACGGCATTCGATCTGCGCGCCCGCGCCGAGCTGGCCCTGGCCTTCGAGCCCGGCGAGCCGCCGGCCTACTTGCTGCGGCACACGCCCTGGCACGCGCGGCGCGGCGTGCGGCGCGTGCTGGCCGCGCTGCTGGTCAGCGGCTCGGCGGCCTCGGCCGTGTTCGCCATGCGCCCGCCCGAGATCGTGCGCGCCGCCATCGAGCACGAATACTACGAGCGCACGCTGCGCGGCAGCTTCATGCCCGAGGCCGAGATCGCGCGCCACATGGATCTGGAGCCCGGCAAGTCCCTGCCGGGCTACACCCAGCTGATGCGCCCCTGCGACATCGACGGCACCAAGGCCTACCACCTGACCACCTTCTTCGAGAAGGGCGGCATCGTCACCGTGCTGGCCTTCGAGCAGCCCCCGTCCCTGGCCGACAACCACGGCTGGTGGGCCAATATGTACTGGCAGGTGGTGCATTCGCGCGAGGGCCGCCCGCTGGTGCTCGTGGCGCAGAAGAAGCAGGCCCTGGCCGTGGCCAGCAAGGCCCTGGCCGGCAGCGAGACGCCGCACTGAAGTGCTGGCACCGCGCCAGCACGACTTTCCCTCAACCTTTGACAAGCCCACCAAGGAGACACCCATGCCTACCACGCCCCATTCACTGCCGCGCCGCCGCCTGCTCACAGGCAGCGCCAGCGCCCTGGCCGCCGCCGGCCTGGCCAGCTTCCACCAGGGCGCGCTGGCCCAGGCCGCCGCGCCGGCCGCCAAGCCGCTGCCCGGCTACGCCGGCTGGAAGAAGGCCGATGCCGTCATCGTGCACAGCTCCACGACCATCGAGACCAAGCGCAGCGCCTTCGGCACCAGCGTGATCACGCCCACCGACCAGCTGTACGTGCGCAACAATCTGCCTTCGCCGCCCGAATCCATCGTCGCCGACCGCGACGCCTGGCAGGTGCAGATCAGCGGCGTCAAGCAGCCCAAGCTGCTCAGCGTGCGCGAGCTCAAGACCCTGGGCCTGGAGACCGTGACCATGGTGCTGCAATGCTCGGGCAACGGGCGCGGCTTCTTCCCCAGCAAGCCCAGCGGCACGCCCTGGACCGTGGGCGCTGCGGGCTGCGTGGTCTGGAGCGGCGTGCCGGTGCGCGACGTGGTCCAGGCCCTGGGCGGCGTGGCAGACGGTATGAAGTACATGACCGGCACCGGCGGCGAAGTGCTGCCCCCCGGTATCGATCCCAAGAGCGTGATCGTCGAGCGCTCGGTGCCCGCCGAGGCCCTGCAGGACGCGCTGCTGGCCTGGGAGATGAACGGCGAGCCGATACCGCTGGCCCACGGCGGCCCGCTGCGCCTGATCGTGCCGGGCTACACCGGCGTGAACAACATCAAGTACATCAAGCAACTGGCCTTCACGGCGCAGGAGAGCGACGCCAAGATCATGTCGCACGGCTACCGCATCTCGCCGCCCGGCAGCAAGGGCGACCCGAGTCAGCCCTCGGTGCAGGAGATGAGCGTCAAGTCCTGGATCAACAGCCCCGTGCCCGAGGATGGCCCCCAGGCCGCCGGCATGGTGCAAATCCATGGCGTGGCCTTCGGTGGCATGCACGCCGTCAAGGGCGTGGAGGTCTCCATCGACGGCGGCAAGACCTGGAAGGCCGCACGCCTGGTGGGCCCGGACATGGGCAAGTACGCCTGGCGCCAGTTCGTGCTGCAGGCGCAACTGCCCAAGGGCACGCATGTGCTGGCCAGCCGCGCCACCGACGCGCAGGGCAATGTGCAGCCCGAGACGCGCGGCGAGAACCAGAGCGGCTACAACAACACCAGCTGGGCCGACCACGCCGTGACCGTGACCGTGGCCTGAGCGCCGCCGTCCTCCGCTGATTTTTCACCACCTCGCCTGCGGGATGCGCCCGCAGGCTGGGTGCCTCTGCCTTCTTCTATTGCGAGACCATTCCATGATGAAAACCCTGTTCCAGGCCGTCGCACTGGCTGTTGCTGCCCTGGCCGTTCCCGCCCAGGCCGACGAAGCCGCTCAGATGGCTCTGGGCAAGAAGCTGTTCACCACGACCACGCCGGCCTGCGCGCTGTGCCACACGCTCAAGGACGCCGGTGCCGAAGGCGCCATCGGCCCGGTGTTCGACGAGCTGCAGCCCGACGCCGCGCGCGTGACACGTGCCCTGCGCGATGGCATCGGCTCCATGCCCTCGTTCAGGGCGGGGCTCAGCGATGCCGAGATCGCCGCCATCGCCTTGTATGTGAGCCGCGCCAGCCGCCAGCATTGAACAGCGGCAGGCGTGCACGGGTGCAGTGAGCCAAGCTGCGCGTGCGCGATACCAGGCGGAATCAGTGCGTGGAACCAGCGTCGCGCTAGGATTTTATGTAGCGATTTCTTGAGCCCGCCCAGGTATGGCAAGCGCGACTAGCTACAAAAACTAGAGCAACTTGGCGATCAGTGCGCCCTCGGCCGGGCCGTCGAGCGGAATGCGCACGCGCAGCGGGCTGCCCGAGGCGAACTGCAGCTCGGCGCCGTCCAGGCCGCGCATGCGCTCCAGCCGCACCACGCGGTTGCCCTGGGGGTGGATGATCTCCAGCCGGTCGCCCACGTCGAAGCGGTTCTTGGTCTCCACCTCCACCCAGCCCTCCTGCACGGCCTTGACCTCGCCCACGAACTGGCTGCGCCGGGCCTCGGAGCTGCCGGTTTCGTAGTTCTGGTAATCGTTGGCCGGGCGCCGCTCCAGAAAGCCCGGCGTGTAGCCGCGGTTGGACAGGCCTTCGAGCTCGGTGATGAGCTCGGGGTTGAAGGGGCGGCCGGCCACGGCGTCGTCGATGGCGCGGCGGTAGATCTGGGCCGTGCGCGAGACGTAGTACTGGCTCTTGGTGCGGCCCTCGATCTTGAGCGAATCGACGCCGATCTGCACCAGGCGCTGCACATGCTCGACGGCGCGCAGGTCTTTGCTGTTCATGATGTAGGTGCCGTGCTCGTCCTCCATGATGGGCATGAGCTGGCCCGGGCGTTCCTTTTCTTCCAGCAGATAGACCTTGTCGGCCAGCGGGTGGCGCGCGCCGCCGCCGCACGAGGCAAAGGCGGTGTTGCCTTCCTCCTGCGCCTGGCTGAAGTTGAAGCCGCCCTCCATGCGCGCAGCCATGGCTTCGCCGGTGTTGGGGTCCACATCGGCCTCGTGCGTGGCGTAGTTCCAGCGGCAGGCGTTGGTGCAGGTGCCCTGGTTGGGGTCGCGCCGGTTGAAGTAGCCCGAGAGCAGGCAGCGGCCCGAGTAGGCGATACACAGTGCGCCGTGCACGAACACCTCCAGCTCCATGTCGGGGCATTCCTGGCGGATCTTTTCGATCTCGTCCAGGCTCAGCTCGCGTGAGAGGATGATGCGCGACACCCCCGCCTTTTGCCAGAACTTGACCGTGGCGTAGTTGGTGGTGTTGGCCTGCACCGAGAGGTGGATTTCGGTCTCGGGCCATTTTTCCTTGACCATCATGATGAGGCCGGGGTCGGCCATGATGAAGGCGTCGGGCTTGCAGGCGATGACGGGCTCGATGTCACGCAGGTAGGTGCGCACCTTGTCGTTGTGCGCGATGAGGTTGCTGGTGACGAAGAACTTCTTGCCGCGCGCGTGGGCCTCTTGGATGCCCTGTGCGATCTGCTCCAGGCGGAACTCGTTGTTGCGCGCGCGCAGGGAGTAGCGCGGCTGGCCGGCGTAGACGGCGTCGGCGCCGAAGTCGTAGGCGGCGCGCATTTTTTCCAGCGAGCCGGCGGGCAGCAGCAGTTCGGGGCTTTTGAGGGTCATGGTGCGGGATTGTCTGCCAGGGCCCCGGGCCGTGTGCGCGGCGGCACGGGAGCACCCAGCGTTGAAAGGGTCGGCTCAGTCCTTGGGCCGGAAGCCGATGACCAGGGAGGAGGGCACGCGGCCGTCCACGTCGCGCGGCAAGGTTTCGGTCTTTTGCAGGGCGCGCAGCACGGCGTCGTCCCAGGCCTTGTTGCCGCTCGATTGCGCCAGGCGCACGCCGGTGATGGTGCCGTCGGGCGCGGCGCGCACCTCCACCTCGGCGCGCGGGTTGCCCGCCACCGCGTCGGGGTAGACGATGTTGGGCTTGACCTTGGCCGCCACCCGGCCACCGTAGCTGCCCGAGGGGCCGGCGTCGCGCTGGGCCGTACCGGTGGCCTGGGCGCCGCCGGTGGCGCCGGCCAGGCCCTGCAGGCGGCGCAGGGTGTCCTGGCGGCGTTCTTCAGCGGCCTTGGCGTTGGCTTTTTCCATGGCTTCCTGCTTGCGCTTTTCTTCGGCCTCCTGGCGCTTCTTGTCTTCGGCCAGTTGTCTCTGCTTCTCCAGCTTGTCCAGGCGCTCCTTCTCGCGCTGCTTTTCCTTTTCCTTCTGCAGGCGTTCCTTTTCCTGGGCGCGGCGCTCTTCTTCCTTGCGCTCGCGCTCGCGCTTCTCGCGTTCCACCTGCTGGGCGCGTTCCTTCTCTTTCTTTTCCTTCTCGAGGCGCTTTTTCTCGCGCTCGATGGCCAGGTCGGCCTCGCGCGTGTCGGGCTCGGCCTGGCGCGGTGGTGGAGGCGGCGGCGGTGGTGGCGCCGGCACGGGCTGCGGGGGGGGCGGCGGCGCGGGGGTGGGCTCAGGCTGCGGCTCAGGTGCAGGGCGCGGCGCGGCCTGCTGCGGCACGGCAGCCCACAGTTCGGCCTGCACGGCGGGCTGGTCGGTGCTTGTCTTCCAGTTCACGCCCCAGGTCAGGGCCACGATGAGCAGCACATGCACGAGCACCGCCAGCGCGATGGCGCGCACACGCGCCGGTGGGCGGGGCGGGGCGAACTGGTCGCGGTCGTCGTGGGCGTGCATGCGGGGAAGGGGGCGTTCAGCCGCCCTGCTTGACGGACAGGCCCACGCGCTGGACGCCGGCCCTCTGCAGCGCGTCCATGGCCTTGACCACGGTCTCGTACTGCACGCTCTTCTCGGCGGCGATGACCACGGCGGATTCACCGTCCTGCGCCTGCTGCCAGCGCAGCGCGGCGTCGCCGATCTCACGCGTGGTGAGGGTGCGCTCGGCGTCGCGCGTCTTGAAGCGCAGCGAGCCATCCTTGTTCACGACCACGGTGGCGAAGCTCTTGGGCGGGTTCTTGCTCTTGCCCACGCTGGGCACGTCCACCATGCCCGGCGTGAGCATGGGCGCCGTCACCATGAAGATGATGAGCAGCACCAGCATCACGTCGATGAAGGGCACCATGTTGATCTCGTTCATCGAGCGGCGGCGTCCGGCGCCGCGGGAGGCCATGGCGGGCATGTCGGTTTTCCTTGCGGCTCAGTGGCCCGAGGCCGAGGTGGCGGGGTGCGCGCCCAGGTTGCGCTGCAGGATGTTGGAGAACTCCTCGATGAAGGTCTCCTGGTGGATGGCCACGCGGTCGATGTCGCGCGCGAAGCGGTTGTAGGCGATCACGGCGGGAATGGCGGCGAACAGGCCGAGGGCCGTGGCCACCAGCGCCTCGGCGATGCCCGGCGCCACGGTGGCCAGCGTGACCTGCTCCATGCCGGCGAAGCCGGTGAAGGCGTGCATGATGCCCCACACCGTGCCGAACAGGCCCACGTAAGGACTGACCGAAGCCACCGAGCCGAGGAAGGAGAGGTGGGACTCCACCACGTCCATCTCGCGCTGGAAGCTCGCGCGCATGGCGCGGCGTGCGCCGTCGAGCAGGGTGCCGGGGTCGGCAATGCGGCGCTCGCGCAGCTTCTGGTACTCGCGCATGCCGCTGGCGAAGATGCGTTCCATGGGGCCGGCGTTCTTGGCGTTCTGCGCAGCGCTGGCGTACAGGTCGTTGAGGCTGGTGCCGGACCAGAAGTCGCGTTCGAAATCGTCGTTGAGCGACTTGACGCGTTTCAAGGCAAACAGCTTGCGGAAGATGGCAGCCCAACTGGCGATGGAGACGCCCAGCAGCAGCGCCATGACGAGCTGCACCACCCAACTGGCGTGCAGCACCAGGTTGAGGATGGACATGTCTTGGGAATTCATGAAAGCAGTTCCAGGAGGTCGGCAGGAATGCGCGCCGGGCGCAGGGTGGCGGCATCGACGAAGCCTATGCGTACCGTGGCTTCGCTCAGAAGGGTGGGGGCGGCAGCGGGCATGTGCGCGGAGGGCTGCAACAGCGCCTGCTGTTCGATTGTCATGGAAACACGGCCCTTTTCGGTCAGGCAAGCTGTGACAAGTAGTTGGTCGTCCAGGCGCGCTGGCTGCAGGTAGCGCAGGCGCGCCTCGGTTACGACAAAGATGCCCCCGGTTTGTTCCCGCAGCACCTGTTGGGAGAGCCCGAACGAGCGCAGCCACTCGGTGCGCGCGCGCTCGAAGAACTTGAGGTAGTTGGCGTAGAACACAATGCCGCCGGCGTCGGTGTCCTCCCAGTAGATGCGCACGGGAAACTGGAATGCCATGGGAAGCCTTCGGTCTTTCAGCCCAGCAGGGCAGCGAGGCGCGCCACCGATTCCTGCAGTTGCGCCATGGAATTGGCCGTGGAGAAGCGCACGTAGCGCGCCGGGTCGTGCGTGCCGAAGTCGCGCCCGGGGGTGATGGCCAGGTGCGCACGGCGCATGAGCTCGAAGGCGAAGTCCCAGCTCCCGCTCACGCCCAGGCGCTCGCTCGCGGCGCTGCAGTCGGCCCAGGCGTAGAAGGCGCCGTCGGGCATCACGGGCACCTGCAGGCCCAGGCGCTGCAGCTCGGGGATGAAGTAGTCGCGCCGCGCCTTGAACTCGGCGCGCCGGCGTTCGTATTCGGCGATGCTCTCGGGCTCGAAGCAGGCCAGGGCAGCGTGCTGCGCGACGGTGCTGGCGCAGATGAACAGGTTTTGCGCCAGGCGCTCGATGGCGGGCACCAGGCTGTCCGGCACCACCATCCAGCCCAGGCGCCAGCCGGTCATGTTGAAGTACTTGCTGAAGCTGTTGATGCTGATGATGTGGTCGTCGATGGCCAGGGCCGTGTGGCCGAAATGTTCTTCGTAGGACAGGCCCAGGTAGATCTCGTCGATCAGCGTGATGCCGCCGCGCTCCTGCACCACGGCATGGATGCGCGCGAGCTCCTCGGGCGCGATCGAGGTGCCCGTGGGGTTGGACGGCGAGGCCAGCAGCACGCCGCGGGTGTGCTCGTTCCAGGCCGCGCGCACCTTCTCGCCACTGAGCTGGAAGCGCTCCTCGGCGGTGGTGGGGATGAGTACCGCGCGCCCCTCGGCCGCACTCACGAAGTGCCGGTTGCAGGGGTAGCTGGGGTCGGGCATGAGGATTTCGTCGCCCGCGTCGATCAGGGCCAGGCAGGCCAGTTGCAGCGCCGCCGAGGCCCCGGCCGTGACGACGATGCGCCGCGCCGGCACCTGCACGCCAAAGCGCTGCTGGTACCAGGCGCTGATGCGCTCGCGCAGGGCCTCCAGGCCCAGGGCATTGGTGTACTGCGTGTGGCCCGCGCGGATGGCGCGCTCGGCGGCCTCCTGGACCAGCGGCGGGGCGGTGAAGTCGGGCTCGCCGATGTTGAGGAAGATCATGGGCGCGCGCGTGCCGGCCACCTCGCGTGCCAGGGCTTGCGCGGCCTTGGCCACTTCCATCACGTAAAAGGGTTCGATGCGCTGGGCGCGCGTGGAGAGCTTCATGGCGCGGACTTCCTGCCGGTGTCCTGGGCGTCTGCGGCCACCTCGGCGGCGCGCAGGCGCGGCGCCAGGCCGCCGAGCACGCCATTGACGTACTTGTGCCCATCGGTGCCGCCGAACTCCTTGGCCAGTTCGATGCACTCGTTGAGCACCACGCGCCAGGGCACGTCCAGGCAGTGCTGGAATTCGTAGGCGCCTATCCACATCACGGCGTGCTCGATGGGCGAGATTTCGGCCAGTGGGCGGTCCAGCAGCGGGGCGATCAGGCCGTCCAGGTCGGCGGCGCTGGCGATGCAGCCGTGCAGCAGGGCGTCGTAGTGCGCGGTGTCGGCCTTGTGAAAGCCCGATAGGTCGCGCGTGAACAGGTCGATGGCCGCGGCCTCGTTGCGCCCGACCAGGTGCTGGTACAGCCCCTGCAGCGCAAACTCGCGTGCGCGCGTGCGCCCCGGCTTGCTCGACGCCTTGCGCGCGCCCGTGCGCGTGCGGCCCGGGACGCGGGGCTGTGCGGGAGGCGGGGTGGTGCTCATGACAGCGCGTCCAGCAGGTTGGCCATTTCCACGGCGACATGGGCGGCGTCGCGCCCCTTCTCGGTCTGGCGCGCAATCGCCTGTTCCAGGTTTTCCGTCGTCAGGATGGCGTTGGCCACGGGCAGGTGGTAGTCGAGGGCCACGCGCGAGACGCCGGCGCCCGACTCGTTGGCCACGAGCTCGAAGTGGTAGGTCTCGCCGCGGATGATGCAGCCCAGCGCGATCAGGGCGTCGTATTCGTCCTGTTCGGCCAGCGCCTGCAGCGCCACGGGCACCTCCAGGGCGCCGGGCACGAGCACGTGGCGGATGTGCTTGTCCTGCACGCCCAGGTCCAGCAGGGCGGTGCGGCAGGCCTCCCACAGGGCGTTGGTGATGCTTTCGTTGAAGCGCGCCTGCACGACGCCGATGTGCAGCTTCTTGCCGTCGAGCCGGTCGCCCGTTCCTTTTTCTGCGCCAAACATGATTAGAGTGGGTTATGCACTTTTACGTGCTCGCGAAAGCCGGGGAAAGGCCCGGCAACTAGGCGCAGGACGCGCTGCAGTATCAATACTGCAAGCGAACTGCAACAACGTGGCCGGGCCTTTCCCCGGCTTTCCCTGTGGGTTGGCCCCAGAGGCAGGCGCTCGCGGCGTTGCAACGCTTGCCAAGGCCCCGGCCTTGGCGGCGCGCTGCGCCTTGCGATCACCAGCCTCTGGGGCCAACGCGAGTACGTAAAAGTGCATAACCCACTCTAATTTATTCCTTGGGGATGTATCCGGTGATCTCGAGCCCGTAGCCCGCCATGCTGGGCAGGCGGCGCGGCTGGCCCATGAGCTGCATCTTCTGCACGCCGCATTCGCGCAGGATCTGCGCGCCCACGCCGTAGGTGCGCAGGTCCATGCGGCCACGCTCGGGCGCCTGGGCGGCGCGGGCCTTGCCCTCGAACTGCTCCAGCAGTTGCGCGCCCGACTCGCCGCAGTTGAGCAGCACGGCCACGCCGCGCCCCTGCTGGGCGATGTAGGCGAGGCTGGCGTCCAGGCTCCAGGAGTGCATGGAGCGTTTCACCTCCAGCACGTCGAACACCGACAGCGGCTCGTGCACGCGCACGGGCACGACCTCGTCGGCGCCCCACTGGCCCTGCACCAGCGCCAGGTGCACAGCGCCGCTGGGCTTGTCGCGGAAGGCGTGGGCAGTGAAGTCGCCAAAGGCCGTGCGCAGCGGGCGCTGGCCCACCTTCTCGACCAGGGACTCGGTGCGGCTGCGGTATTCGATGAGGGCGGCAATGGTGCCGATCTTGATGCCATGCTCCGCGGCAAAGAGCTGCAGGTCGGGCAGGCGCGCCATGGTGCCGTCGTCCTTCATGATCTCGCAGATCACGGCAGCGGGGCTGCAGCCGGCCATGGCGGCGAGGTCGCAGCCGGCCTCGGTGTGGCCCGCGCGCATGAGCACGCCGCCATCGACGGCCTGCAGCGGGAAGATGTGGCCGGGCTGCACCAGGTCGCTGGCCTGGCTGTCCTTGGCCACGGCCACCTGCACGGTGCGCGCGCGGTCGGCGGCCGAGATGCCGGTGGTCACGCCCTCGGCCGCCTCGATGGAGACGGTGAAGGCCGTGCTGTACACGGTGCCGTTGCGCGCCGCCATGGGCGGGAGCCTGAGGAACTCGCAGCGCTCGCGCGTGAGCGTCAGGCAGATCAGCCCGCGGCCGAAGCGCGCCATGAAGTTGATGGCCTCGGGCGTCACATGGTCGGCGGCCAGGACCAGGTCGCCCTCGTTCTCGCGGTCTTCCTCGTCCACGAGGATGACCATGCGCCCGGCGCGCAGCTCGGCAACGATGTCTTGCACCGGCGAGATCGGCGCGGGGGTGGGGGTGGTGTTCATGCGCAAGCTTTCGTCTGGGGGAGGGGCGCACCGGGTGGCCGAGCGCAACGCGGGTTCCCCGGTGCTGCCAGGCGGGCCGGACCGCCCCGCAGGCCTTGCCAAAGAACGAGCGATGCGGCGCTGCCGCACGGGGACCGCACGCGCTGGCTGCGGCACGGCCCAAAAGCAGGGATTTTAGTTCAGCGCTGCCGCTGCGGCCGATTCTGGCCGCAGGGTGCGCTGCGGCCGCCTCAGATGGACGGCACTTCCAGCACCAGGTCGGAGGCGGGGTAGGCCACGCAGGGCAGCACGCAGCCGCTGGCGTGCTCCTCGGGGGTGAGGCCGGGCCACTCCATGCGGTAGCGCACCTGGCCCTGGGCCAGTTGTGCGATGCAGGTGCGGCAGTTGCCGCTGCGGCAGGAGCTGGGCCAGGCGATGCCGCCCTGTTCCATGGAGTCGAGCAGGGTGTGCTCGGGCCAGGCGTCGCACTGCTGGCCGTCGGGCTCGGTGCGCAGGGTGAAGAACGGAATGCCGGGCGACGGGCTCGTGCTCATGGGGGATTTCGGCGGCGGGCCGCGTGCAGGGGAAAGCGCCGCATGCTAGCGAAAAACCGGCGTCCTGGTGTGGCTGGGGGGCAAGCCGGGCGTGCGCACGGGCGTGCACAAAAATGCAGCAGCGCAAGCCTTGTGCTTGCAAATCAAGGACTTGGCGTTGTCATACAGCGCTTGTCCCGAGTTGTCCACACGATTGTCCAGTGCGGGCAGGGATAACCCGTGGTCCTGATACATCCTTATGCATCAAATAGGCCTCTGGCGCTTGCTGAGCAAGCGCAAGTAGCTATTGTTTTGATAGTGCCGCAGGGAAGGGCTCGGGTATGCTGCAAGGGCGGCGCGGCACGCCACAATGGCTGCATGTCACACACCACCCCGACACCCGACTTCTCCCAGGGCGCTGCCTATGTGCGCGGCCAGTACGTTCCCATCGCCGAGGCCGCCATCCCCATCACCGACTGGGGCTTTCTGCGCTCGGACGCGACCTACGACGTGGTCACGGTCTGGCAGGGCGCCTTCTTCCGGCTCGATGCGCACCTGGAGCGCTTTCTTGCCAGCTGTGCGCGCTTTCGCCTCGACCCGGGGCGCACGCCAGAGCAGATCACGGCGGTGCTGGAGCACTGCGTGCGCCTGTCCGGTCTGCGCGACTCCTATGTGGAGATGATCGTCACGCGCGGCCAGCCGCCCTGGGGCTCGCGCGACCCGCGCCAGGCGGTCAACCAGTTCTATGCCTTTGCCGTGCCCTATGTGTGGATCGCCAACGCCGAGCAGCGCGCGCGCGGGCTCAACCTGGTGGTCAGCAGCGTGCAGCGCATTCCCGCACACAGTGTGGACCCGCGCGCCAAGAACTACCACTGGAACGACCTGACCATGGGCCTGCTGGGCGCGCTCGACGCCGGCGGCGACACCGTGGTGCTCTCGGACGGCGCGGGTCATGTGGTCGAGGGGCCGGGCTTCAACGTGTTCTGCGTGAATGCAGAGGGCGTGCTGGTCACGCCCGCCGAAGGGGTGCTCGAAGGCATCACGCGGCGCACGGTGCTCGAAATGGCGCAGGCCGCGGGCCTGCCGCTGCAGGTGCGTGCCCTGCCGGCCGCCGAGCTGCGCGGCGCACGCGAGGTGTTTCTCTCCACCTCGGGCGGCGGCGTGCTGCCCGTCACGCGCGTCGATGGCCAGCCCGTGGGCGATGGCGCGGTGGGGCCCATCACGCGCCAGCTCGTGCAGACCTACTGGGATTGGCACGGCGACCCGCGCTACAGCCGCCCGGTGCAGTACGCGGCCGTGCCGGCCTGAGCGCGGCCGGCTTATGCGAACAGCGCCTCGAAGCCTTCTTCGGGCAGGAACCACCGTCCCTGCTGGCGCAGCCGCGTGGGGCCGGGCAGGGCGCGCTCGCGCACCGCGTGCAGGGGGTCGCCCGGGTAGCAGATGGTGCGTGCGCCCGCGTCCATGAAGGCCTCGGGCAGGATGGTGGGCGGCCGCTGCGCGCGTGCGGCCGCCAGCACGCTGTGCACGCTGGCGTAGCGCGCCAGTTGCGCCAGGCTCATGATCTGCGGCGGCGCCAGGTCGATGGCCCCGTCGCGGTACTGCTCCAGCGCGGCGCGCGGCGCCAGCCAGACGCTTTCGGTGGTTTCCTCGTTGTCGTGCAGGGCGGTCTGGCCCGCGGGCGCCGGGGCGACGAAAAAGCGCGTGTCGAAACGGCGCGTGCTCATGGCGGGCGATGTGGGTGTGATCCAGCGCGACCAGGGCAGCAGTTGGCGCGTGGCCAGGCGCAGGCCCAGGCCGGCCAGCACCTGCGCAAAGGGCTGGCCTGCGCGCAACTGGGCGCGGGCCAGCGGTGCGTCCAGGCGCGCCTGGGGCGTGGCCGCCTCGGCCAGCAGCAGGCCGCATTCCTCCAGCGCCTCGCGCAGCGCGGCCACGTGCAGGCCGGCGGCCGTCGTGGGGGCGATGCCGGGCTCGCCCAGGCCGGCGTGTAGGCGCTCGGGGGCCTGGTCGAGCAGGGCGGCGCTGGCGGGGGCGCTGTCCTCGGCGTCGAGCTTGCCGCCCGGGAACACATAGACGCCGGCCATGTTCGCCATCTGCGCATGGCGGCGCAGCAGCAGGGTCTGCAGGCCCTCGGGCGCGTCGCGCAGCAGCACCACGGTGGCGGAGTCGCGCGGGGTTTCGATCTGGGTGGGGGCAATGGGCTGCATGGCGGGGCTCACGGTGGTGGAAGTCGCGCACGGTACTGTGGCAGCCGGCTTTGTAGCGTAAAGTGGCGCGCGCTGTCGCGCCGGGCAGTCCCGTGCGCGACCCGTTTTCCTATTCGTCGAACACACAAGGAGTGGATGCACCATGGAACTGGATTTCAAGGGCCGCGTGGCCATCGTGACGGGCGCGGGCGGCGGCCTGGGGCGCCAGCATGCGCTGGCGCTGGCGCGGCGTGGCGCCAAGGTGCTGGTCAATGACCTGGGCGGCGCGGTGGACGGCAGCGGCGGCTCGGTCACGGCGGCGCAGGCCGTGGTCGACGAGATCCGCGCCGCGGGCGGCGAGGCGCTGGCCAACGGCGCCTCGGTGACCGACTTTGCCGCCGTGCAGGCCATGGTGCAGCAGGCCGTGGACGCCTGGGGGCGTGTGGACATCCTCGTGAACAACGCCGGCATCCTGCGCGACAAGTCCTTTGCCAAGATGGACATGGCGGACTTCGCGCTCGTGGTGCAGGTGCACCTCATGGGGGCGGCGTATTGCTGCAAGGCCGTGTGGCCGCACATGGTGGCGCAGAACTACGGGCGCATTGTCATGACCACGTCCTCCACCGGCCTGTACGGCAACTTCGGCCAGGCCAACTACGGCGCAGCCAAGCTCGCCCAGGTGGGCCTGATGCAGACGCTGGCCATCGAGGGGGCCAAGTACGGCATCCACGTCAACGCCCTGGCCCCCACGGCGGCCACGCGCATGACGGAGTCGCTGTTCCCGCAGCAACTCCTGGACGCGCTGCAGCCCGAGGCCGTGGTGCCCGCCATGCTGGTGCTGGCCCACGAGAGCGCACCCACGCGCACCATTCTGTGCGCGGGCGGCGGCAGCTTCGAGGCCGCGCACATCACGCTCACCCCGGGCATCCACCTGGGCCTGGGCGCCGATGTGCCCGAGCAGCTCGCGGCCCGCCTGGCCGAGGTGACCGACCGCACCGGCGAGCAGGTGCCCGCCAGCGGCGCGGCGCAGGGCGCGATCGAGGTGGAAAAGACCATGGCGGCGCGCGCCTGAGGCCTGCACGCGGTGCTGCCCGGCCCGGCCGCGCCCTGCGGCCCGGCATGACCCGGCGCAATGCAGGCCTGCTCCGGGCGTGCTAAGTTCCGGGCCGCAAAAAACAAAATGGCAAGCACCATGAACACCTTGCAGGAACGCATCGCCCGCCTGGACGCCAACCGCCTGGCGGGCATGCGCCGCGGCATAGAGAAAGAGGGCCTGCGTGTGCTGCCCACGGGCGAGGCCCTGGCCCTGACGCCGCACCCGGCGGCCCTGGGCTCGGCGCTCACGCACCCTTGCATCACCACGGACTACAGCGAGTCGCAGATCGAACTCATCACCGGCCCGCACACCGGGGTGCAGGCCTGCCTGGATGAGCTCACCGAGATCCACCAGTACGTCTACCGCGTGCTCCAGGCCCAGGGCGGCGAGATGCTCTGGGTCTCCAGCATGCCTTGCAACCTGCCCACGGACGAGACCATTCCGCTGGGGCGCTACGGCAGCTCCAACGTCGGGCGTGCCAAGAGCATTTACCGCATGGGCCTGGGCCACCGCTACGGGCGGCGCATGCAGACCATCTCGGGCATCCACTACAACTGGTCGCTGCCGGGCGTGACCAGCGACGAGTACTTCGGCCTGATCCGCAACTTCCGCCGCCACGCCTTCGTGCTGCTCTACCTGTTTGGCGCCTCGCCGGCGCTGTGCCCCTGCTTCGTCGAGGGGCGCGCGCACCACCTGCAGCCCCTGCCCGGCGGCAAGGCCCTGCACCTGCCGCATGCCACCTCGCTGCGCATGGGGCGCCTGGGCTACCAGAGCGAGGCCCAGTCCTCGCTGTCGGTGAGCTACAACGGCCTGCAGGGCTACGCCAATTCGCTGCACGAGGCGCTCACGCGCCCGTACCCGGCCTACGAGGCCGTGGGCATCCGCAACCCGGGGGGCGACTACAACCAGCTGGCCACCAGCCTGCTGCAGATCGAGAACGAGTTCTACGGCACCATCCGCCCCAAGCGCACGGTCCAGAGCGGCGAGCGCCCGCTGCACGCGCTGCGCGAGCGCGGCGTGGAGTACGTGGAGGTGCGGCTCATGGACCTCGACCCCTTCGTGCCGGTGGGCATTACCGCGTCCACCATGCGCCTGCTCGACGTGTTCCTGCTGCACTGCCTGCTGTCGGACAGCCCGCCCGACACCCCGGCCGAGATCGCCGAGCTGCGCGCCAACCAACTGCTCACCGCCGGGCGCGGGCGCGAGCGCGGCCTGTGCCTGCAGCGCCAGGGCCAGAGCGTGCCGCTGAGCGCCTGGGCGGCCGAGATCCTTGCGCAGTGCGCGCCCCTGGCGGCGGCGCTGGACGCCAGCAGCGGCGGCACGGACTACCGCGCGGCCCTGCAGCAGGCGCAGGCCTTGCTCGCGCACCCCGAGGACACGCCGTCGGCGCGCGTGCTCGAGCGCATGCAGGCGGAGCACGGGCAGAGCTTTTCTTCCTTCACCACGCAGCAGTCGCAGCAGGCGCGCGACCACCTGCTGGCCCTGCCCTGGCAGGCGGCACAGCAGGAGCGTTTCGAGGCCCTGGCACGCCAGTCCATCGAGGCGCAAAAAGCCATCGAGGCCGCCGACAGCCTGCCGTTCGAGGAATGGCGCCAGCGCTACGTCTCGCCCGAGGGCCTGCTGGTCTGAGCGCCTTGCCGCCTTCCGCTGCGTCGGTGTGCCCGCGCTGGTCCGTGGCGCTGCTGCTGCGCATGGCGCGGCCGGGCTTTCTGGTGGCCACGGCCGTGGGCTGCGTGCTGGGCCTGGCCTCGGCCTGCGCGGCCGGGGTGTTCTCGTCCGTGCCGCGGGCGCTGGTGACGGTGCTGCTGGCCCTGCTGCTGCACGCCGCGGCCAATATGCTCAACGACCACGCCGATGCGCTCAATGGCGCCGATGCCGCCAATGGGCAAGGGCTTTTTCCGTTCACGGGCGGCTCGCGCCTGGTGCAATCGGGCGTGGTGCGGGCGCTCGACATGCGCCGCGTGGCGCTGATGCTGCTGGCCGTGGTCGTGGCGGCGGGCGCCGTGCTGGCCTGGCAGGCCGGGCCGGCTCTGTGGTGGATAGGCCTGGCCGGCCTGGCCCTGGGCTGGGCATATTCCATGCCGCCGCTGGCGCTGATGGCGCGCGGCTGGGGCGAGGTGGCCGTGGGGCTGGCCTGGGGCCTGGTGGTGGTGGGGGCGGACTGCGTGCAGCGCGGGCACGCCGCCCTGCCGGCCGTGGCCGCCGCCACGGGCTACGCCCTGCTGGTGGCCAACATCCTTGTTGGCAATGGCTTTCCGGACGCCGCCTCCGACGCCCAGGTAGGCAAGCGCACCCTGGTCGTGCGCCTGGGCACGCGGCGGGCCGCGTGGCTGTATTTCGCCCTGGCCCTGGCGGCACACGCCGGGCTGGTGCTGTGGGTGGCGGCCGGCGTGCTGCCCGTCGGGGCGCTGTGGGCCCTGGGCGCGCTGCCCCTGTCCCTGCTCGGCGCCGCGGGGCTTTGGCGTTACCGCGACAATGTGCAGCGTCTGCGGCCGTCGCTGGCGCTGGGCATTGCCGCTGCGGTGGTGCACGGACTGGCGCTGGCGGCCGGGCTGTGCCGCCTTTGAGTCTGGTCTGGCGGGTGGCGCAGGCTGCCTCCGACCGGTTGAATGCACGAAACGAAAGCTCCCATGTCCATCCAGTGGTTTCCCGGCCATATGCACCTGACGCGCAAGGCCATTGCCGAGCGCGTGAAGAACATCGACGTGGTCATTGAGCTGCTCGACGCCCGGCTGCCGGGCTCCAGCAGCAACCCCCTGCTGGCCGAGCTCACGGGCCACAGGCCCACGCTCAAGGTGCTCAACAAGCAGGACGTGGCCGACCCCGAGCGCACGGCGCTGTGGCTGGCCTGGTACAGCGCGCGCCCGGGCACGCAGGCCCTGGCGCTCGACGCCTCCGACAGCGCCCCGGCGCGCAAGCTCATCCAGGGCTGCCGCACGCTGGCGCCGCAGCGCGTGGGCATGTCGCGCCCCATGCGCGTGCTCATCGTGGGCGTGCCCAATGTGGGCAAGTCCACCCTGATCAACACCCTGAGCAAGAAGCGCCAGGCCAAGACGGGCGACGAAGCCGGCATCACCAAGCAGGAACAGCGCATCGTGCTGGAGGACGACTTCTACCTCTGGGACACGCCCGGCATGCTCTGGCCCAAGATCATCGTGCCCGAGAGCGGCTACCACCTGGCCGCCAGCGGCGCCATGGGGCGCAACGCCTACGACGAGGAACTCGTGGCGCTGGAGCTGCTGCGCCGCCTGCAGGCGGCCTATGCGCCGCTGCTGGAGGCGCGCTACCGCCTGGGCCTGGAGCCCGCTGCGCTCGCGGCCCTGCCCGACCACGAACTGCTGGAGGCCATAGGGCGCAAGCGCGGCGCGGTGATGAGCGGCGGGCGCGTCAACGTGCAGAAGGCCGCCGAGCTGGTGCTGACCGACTTTCGCAGCGCCGCGCTGGGGCGCATCACGCTGGAGACGCCGCAGGAGTTTGAAGCCTGGCTGGCCGCAGGCCAGGCGCAGGAGGCCGAGCGCAAGGCGCGCAAGCTGGAGATGGAGCGCCAGCGCAAGGGTGTGCGGCGCGGCCCGGCCCGCCGCTGAGGCGCCCTGCCGTCAGGGCCGCGCGCCTGCGCCCGCCAGGGCGCCAGGCGCGGCCCATTGCCAGGGCAGGGTGTGCAGCAGGGTGTGCCAGCCGTCCAGGCCGGCCGGTGCCTCGGGTGCCGCAGGCGCCGGGGCCGGCGGCAGCACCAGGCCGCTGTGCACCTGCAGCAGGGCGCCGCTCCAGGGGTGGGGCAGTTGCAGGCTCCAGGCATGCAGCCACAGGCGCTGCAGGCCCAGTTGCCCGGCCCACCAGCGGTTGAGCGGGCCCTTGCCGTGCGTGGCGTCGCCGAGGATGGGGTGGGCCAGGTGCTTGAGGTGGCGGCGGATCTGGTGGCGCCGTCCCGTGGTGGGTTCGGCCAGCACCAGGCTGGCGCGCGTGCTGGCAAAGCGCGGGTCGCTGGCCAGCGGAAGTTCCAGCCGCGCCAGGCAGGTCAGGCGGGTGTGCGCGGCCTGCGCGGGCGCGTCGGGGGGCGCGTCGTCGGGGCGCAGGGCATGGTCCACCTCGGCCAGGGCGGGGGCCCAGCCGCGCACGGCGGCCAGGTAGCGCTTGGTCACGCGCTGCTGCTCGAAGGCCTCGCTCAGGCGGCGCGCCGCCTGCGGGTGCAGGGCCAGCGCCAGCACGCCGCAGGTGCCCTTGTCGAGCCGGTGCACGGGGTACACATGGCAGCCGAGCTGGTCGCGCAGCGTCTGCACCACGATGCGGGTTTCCCCCGCATCCAGCCCCGTGCGGTGCACCAGCCAGCCGGGGGGCTTGTAGATGGCGACCAGATGCTCGTCGCGCCAGAGGATGGGGAGGGCGGTCATGGTCGGTGGGAACGGCAGGGCGCAAGGCCTGCACGGGCGGCACTATACAGGCCCTATGATGCGTGCCCACGTCCACAAGCACCGGGAGATGCCATGTCCGCAGGCGATTGGAAAGACATGTACGCGGCCGCACTGGCGGGCGATTTGCCGCGCGTGCGCCACCACATCCTCGCGGGCGTCGATCCGGACTACCAGCATCCGGAAGTGATGTGCACCCCGTTGGTCGCCAGCCTGGTCCAGGGCCACGATGCGGTGGCCCAGTTCCTGCTGGAGCATGGCGCCAGCGCGCACCTGCGCTCGGAGTTCGACGGACTCACCCCCCTGCAGGCCGCGCGCCGGCATGGCCGCGCGCAGTTGGAGCAGCAGCTTGTGCAGCGCGGCGCCCGGGAGACCCAGCGTTCCTGGTGGCGGCGCTGGCTGGGTCTGTAGGCCCGCGCGGGCCGGGCGCGGGTGCGCGGCAGGCGACAATCGCCCGCATGACGACGATTCTTCCCCTGCGGCTGCTGGTGGCGCCCGACCGCCATGACCCCGACCCCCTGGTGCTGTACCACGGCAAGGGCTGCCCCGACGGCTTTGCGGCCGCGCTGGCGGCCTGGCTGTTCTATGGCGCGCGCGTGCAATGCCTGGGCCTGGACCATGGCGACGTGCAAAGCCTGGCCGACCTGCCCCCCCTGCAGGGGCGGGCGGTGTATGTGCTGGATTTTTCCTTTTCCCCCGAGCTGCTGCGCGCCATCGAGGGCCAGGCCGCCAAGCTGGTGCTGCTGGACCACCACAAGAGCGCAGCCGAGCGCCTCACGGGCTTTGCCTGCCGCCGCGGCGTGGTGCACTTCGACCTGCACAAGTCCGGCGCGCGCCTGGCCTGGGAGTTCTTCCACCCGCAGGTGCCGCTGCCCGCCCTGGTGCGCTACGTGGAGGACCGCGACCTCTGGGCCTGGCGCTACCCCGAAAGCGCCGCCTACCTGGCCGCGCTGGACATGGAGCCCCAGAGCTTCGAGCGCTGGCAGCAGGTGCTGGCCTTCGATGCGCCGCAGCAGGCGGCGTTCATCGCCCGCGGCCAGGCCATGGACGAGAAGTTCCGCCAGCTCGCCGCCGACATGGCCGAGGCGGCCCAGCCCCTCATCTTCAATGGCGTGCCCGGCCTGATGCTCAACGCCCCCAGCGCCTTCCACAGCCTGCTGGGCGAGATGCTCTCGCACCAAAGCGGCAGCTTTGCCCTGCTGTGGACGGTCAATGCCAAGGGCTTGATCAAGGTGGGCCTGCGTTCGCAGCGCGGCTACGACTGCTCGCCCCTGGCCGAGAGCATGGGCGGGGGCGGCCACGCGCAGGCCTGCGGCTTTCGCATGCCGGCCAGCCGCCTGCCCGAGTTGCTCAGCGGCGTCTTCGAGGCCCAGCCCCGCGCTTCGTAGAGTGTCTGCCGGCCGGACGCGCCCGCCGGGCGCCTGGCTTCCTGTCTGAAAGGCTGTCCCGCTGTGTTCAAAGGCATTGCCGCCTCGGTTTTCGCGTCCTTCCTGTTCGCTGCCCTCTACGACCTGTCGCCGCGCCTGGCGCCGCTGGGCGGGGAGGATATTTTCGGCTGGCGCGTGCTGTGCTCGCTGCCGTTCACCACGGCGCTGCTGTTCTGGCGCGGCGAGGGTGCGCACCTGCGCGCCCTGCTGCAGCGCGTGCGCGCGCGCCCCGTGCTGGCGCTGGGGCTGGTGCTCAGCAGCGCCCTGTTCGGGGTGCAGCTCTGGCTGTTCATGTGGGCGCCGCTGCACGGGCGGGCGCTGCCCGTGTCGCTGGGCTACTTCCTGCTGCCGCTCACCCTGGTGCTGACCGGGCGCGTGCTCTACCGCGAGCAGCTCTCGCCCGCGCACCGCGCCGCCACGGCCCTGGCGGCGCTGGGCGTGGGCTGGGAGCTGCTGCGCGCGGGCGGCGTGTCGTGGGAGACGGCACTGGTCGCCCTGGGCTACCCGGTGTACTTTGCGCTGCGCCGCCGGCTCGGCACGCAGCAGCTCGCCGGGCATTGGCTGGACCTGGCCCTGCTCGTCCCCGTGGCCCTGTGGTTCGTGCTGCGCGCACCCTCCACGCTGCCTGTGGTGCTGGCCCATCCGCCGCTCTGGGCACTGGTGCCGCTGGTGGGCGTGGTCAGCTCCGTGGCGCTGGCGCTGTACATGGCGGCCAGCCGGCTGCTGCCCCTGGGCCTGTTCGGCCTGCTGTCCTATGTGGAGCCAGTGCTGCTGGTGGGCGTGGCCCTGCTGCTGGGCGAGAACCTGGCGCCGGGCCAGGGGCCGCTGTACGGGCTGGTGTTTGCCGCCGTGGGTCTGCTCGTGCTCGACGGCGGCCTGCGCCTGCGGCGCGAGTGGCGGCGTGTGAAAGAATAGCAAAATCCGACCCTGGCGCTCTGTCCATCAGCGCGACCAGCTATTGAAAACGTAGCATCAAAGAAAGCCTGTATGACGCCAAGCATGACGTGGATGCGCGCCGCCCTGCGGCGCTGGGCCTGGCTGCTGCTGGGCCTGGCGGCGCTGCCCGCGCTCGCCCAGCCCGCGCAGGGCCAGTGGGGCCAGCGCCTGCTGCAGACCATCGACCTGCCGGCCGAGGCCGTGGCACGCCTGCAGCGGGCGCCCGCCGTTGCCGACGCCCAGGCCGCGCCGGCGCAGAGCGAGCCGCTCTGGCGCGGCCCCACCCTGGCCCTGAGCACCGAGGGCAGCCCCTACACCGTGGTCATCAAGGCCAGCGGCACCGCACCCACCGACGGCGAAGCCACCCTGCACCTGCGCGCGGGCTGGGCGCTGGACGGCACCGTGCACAAGCTCATGCTGCCCGACATGGCGCAGCCGGGCGCGCACGCCGGTCAGGCCGTGGAGCTGACCGGCGTGTCCATTCCCGTGAGCATGAAGCAGGACCGCGAGGCCGTGCTGCGCATCGACGCGGGCTCCACGGCCAACCTGGGCCTGGCGCGCGTGCAGGTGGAGATCTGGTCGGGCATGGGCAATGTCAGCATGGGCCATCCGCTGCTGTCCTGGGTGCCGCTGCTGCTGGGGCTGTTCTTCGTGGGATTTGTCGTCTGGATGCGGCGCCAGTAGGGCGCAGGTGCCGAGCATGTCCAGGCGTTTGCCGCTGTCCTCCTCCCTCGGCCGCCGGTGCTGGCGTGCCGCCCTGGGCTGTGCCCTGCTGCCGGCCGGCCTGGCGCTGGCGACCGAGCCCACGGTGCTCGAGCGCTGGCACGTGCGCTACGACGTGGAGCGCGACGGGCGCGCCACGGTGACCAAGGAGCTGCACCAGAAGATCCTGCAGCCCCAGGCCCTGCCCGAGGCCGCGGCCTATGACTTCAGCTTTCTCTCCGGCCTGCAGCAGGGCAGCCTGCTGGAGGCCTACACCCTGAAGCCGGACGGGCGGCGCATCGACGTGCCCCCCGCGAGCTTCCAGAGCGCGCCGGACGCGGGCGACCCGGCGCGCACGCGCACCCTGGTGCGTTTTGCCGATGTGGCCGTGGGCGACACCGTGGCCGTGCGCTTTCGCATCGCCGACCGCGAGGCCGTGCTGCCCGGGGCGTTCTCGCTGGCGCATGGCTTCTCGCCCTTCAGCGTGCACCGCGACAGCCGCATCACCGTGCGCGCGCCCCGGGGCCTGGACCTGCGCTTCGAGGCCCATGGCCTGCAGGAGCTGCCCGCGAGCACGCAGGGCGGGAGCGTGGAGCGCCAATGGGAGTACCGCAACCCCGCGCCGCGCCCCTGGAGCGCCGCCGACGAGGGCCTGTGGCGCATGGAGGAGACCCCCGTGCTGCTCGCCAGCAGCTTTGCCAGCCATGGCGACCTGGCACGCGCCTATGGCGCCCGCGCCCGGCCCCTGGCCGAGCCCACGGCGCGTGTGCGGGCGCTGGCGCAGGAGGTCGCGGGCGGCGCGGACGATGCCCGCGAGCGCGCGCGCCTGCTGTACGAATGGGTGTCCACGCACATCGCCGCGGCGGGCGGCGCCTGCCTGGGCCTGGGGGCCATGGTGCCGCAGGCGCCCGACGCCGTGCTGGCGCGCGGCGCGGGCGACTGCAAGGACCAGGCCACGCTGCTGCAGGCGCTGCTGGCGGCCGTGGGCATCCGCAGCGAGCAGGTGCTGCTGAACGCGGGCGAGGTCTACGACCTGCCCGCCACGCCCGTGCTCTCCAGCCTGGACCACGTGATCAACTACCTGCCCGACTGGCAGCTCTACCTCGACGCCTCCGCCCCGCTGATCCCTTTCGGCCACCTGCCGGCCCAGGCCTACGGCAAGAACGTGGTGCACGGCGAGGCCGAGCCGGCGCTGCGGCGCATCCCGGCCGGGGCGGCCGACGCCAATGGCCAGGCCGTGCACACGCGCCTGCGCGTGGCCGCCGACGGCAGCGCGCGCGGCCGCCTGGAGGTGGAGTTCCAGGGGGTGCAGGCGGCGCGCATGCGCGACTACCTGCGCCGCCTCGACGCAGCGGCCCAGCGCGACTTCGTGCACCAGTGGCTGGCGCGCTCGGGCTACCGCGGGCGCGGCACGCTGGAGGCAAACGAGCCCGCCGACACTCCGCTGCTGGCCGAGCGCTACGCCCTGGCGCTGTCCTTCGAGATCGACAACTACCTGCAGGCGGGCACGCAGGGCGCCTTCGTGCTCGCCCCGGTGGTGGACCTGCCGCTCTCGGTCGTGCGCCTGGCGGTGGCCAGCTTTCCGCAGCCGCAGCGGCCTGCGCGCTGCTACGGCTACCGCAGCGAGGAGACCTACGACATCGAGCTGGCGCCCGGCGTGGCCTTCACGCGCCTGCCGCCGGACTTCCAGGCGCGCAGCCAGCCGCTGCGCTACAGCGGCCACTACGAGCGCACGGCCCAGGGCCTGCGCGTGCAGCGCATCCTGCGCGACGACACGCCCCAGGGCGTGTGCGCGCCCGCCGCCCTGCAGGCCTGGGTGGCCCAGGCCCAGCCCATCGCGCAAAGCCTGCAGGGCCCGATCTACTACCGCCTGCCCGCGGCCCTGGGGGCCGCCCCGGCCCGCGCCCGTGCGCCCACGGCCCTGGCGGCGCCGCGCACCCAAGGCAAGGCCCACCCGGCTGCCAAGACCGGCAGGCCGGGCAAGAAAAAATCAAAGAAATAGGCCTCCAGCGCTTATGCATCAAGCGCTGGCAGCTATCAAATCAAGAGCGTCACGCTCTCAGGCGGGTGCGGCGCCGTCGGCGCTGCGGCACTGCTCGCGCAGGCGCACCAGGGTGTGCAGCATGCGGTTGACCGGCGTGGGCACGCCCCGGGCCTGGCCCTGGCGCACGATGAAGCCGTTCAGGTGGTCGATCTCGGTCGGCCGGCCGCGCGCCAGGTCCTGGGCGGTGGAGGAGATCTGCGTGGGCATGCTGGCCGCCAGCGGCAGTACGGCCTGGGCGGCGCCCTCGGGCAGCGTGACGCCGCAGGCCTGCGCCACGGCCAGGCATTCCTGCACGATGTCGTCCATCATGCGCGGCACGTCCAGGCCAGCGCTATCCACGATGGCGCCATAGGGCAGGCCGGTGAGCGCCGACAGCGGGTTGTACACGCAGTTGAGCAGCAGCTTGGCCCACAGCGCACCGGCCACGTTGTCCGAAATCTGCACGGGGATGCCGGCCGCCGCCATCAGGCTGGCCAGGCTGCTGCTGGCCGGGGAGGGCGGCAGTACCAGGTCGCCGCGGCCATGGTGGCGCACATGCCCCGGGCCGGCCATGCTGGTGGCCACGTACACCACGGCGGGCAGCACGGGGCGCCCCAGCACGGCCTGCAGGCGCTCGGCGTTGTCCACGCCGTTTTGCAGGCTCAGTACCACGGCGTCGGCCGCCAGGTGCGGCGCCATGGCGCGGCCGGCGCTCTCGGTGTCGGTGGACTTGACGCAAAACAGCACGCACTGGGCGCCGTGCACGGCGCTGGCGTCCGTGTCGGCCTGCAGGGGCACGCGCTCCTGCCCGTGCCGTGTCTCCAGCAGCAGGCCCTGCGCGCGCACGGCCTGCACATGCGCGGGGCGCGCCACCAGCACCACCTCGTGCCCGGCGCGCGCCAGTATGCCGCCGTAGTAGCAGCCCACGGCACCGGCGCCCATCACTGCGAATTTCATGACCATCCCCTCCGGCCCCGGCGCCCGTGCGCCGCAGCAAAGCCTGACAAGCGGCCCAGTGTAGGGCAGGAACCGCGTAAAAACCCTGACGCAGCAAGGCCGGGACCGGCCCGCAGCGTTGCCATAATCGCCTTCCATGGAGAACTCCGCGACCGATCCGGACGATCTCGGCCCCTGGAGCGCTGATACCGCACTGGACGAACCCCTGGCGGAGCTGCCTGCCATGGTGGATGTGCTGCGCCGGCGCAGCGGGGTCGATTTTTCCGGCTACAAACACTCCACCCTGGCACGCAGGGTGCGCCACCGCATGGGCCAGGTGCAGGCCGAGGTTCCGGCCCAGTACCTGCAGCGCCTGGATGGCGACGAGGCCGAGCGCCAGGCCCTGTGTGCCGACCTGCTGGTCCATGTGACCGAGTTCTTCCGCGACCCGCTGATGTTCGCGCACCTGGCCGAGGTGGTGTTCACCGACCTGCTGCGAGGCCGCCCCGCGGGCGAGGAGCTGCGCATCTGGTCCGCGGGCTGCGCCACCGGCGAAGAGGCCTACACCCTCGCCATGCTGGCCCTGGAGGCGGCGGGGCGCATGGGTTTCCATGGCAATGTGAAGGTCTTCGCCACCGACCTGGGCACGGCCGCGCTGGCGGCGGCCTCGTATGGCGAGTACGACGCGCAGGCCCTGGCCGTGGTGCCCGAGGCCCTGCGCGGACGCTACTGGGTGCGCGACGGGCGCGGGCGCATGCGCGTGGACGCCTCGCTGCGCCGCCACGTGGTGTTTGCGCGCCACAACCTGCTGTGCGATCCGCCGTTCACCCACGTGGACCTGGCCGTGTGCCGCAACCTGCTGATCTACCTGCAGCCCGAGGCGCAGGCCAAGGCCTTGTCGCAACTGCATTTCGCGCTCAAGCCGCACGGCGTGCTGATGCTCGGCGCCAGCGAGACCGTCGAGGCGCTGGGCGCTCCCGCCTTCTCCCCGCTGGACCGCACGAGCAAGCTGTTCCGCAAGCAGAGCGTGGCCCTGGCGCGGGTGATCGACCCGCCCGGCCTCGGCGTGCAGGCCGTGCCTGCGGGGCTCGAAGACGGCCTGCCGGACCCCTCCGATCCGCCCGCGCATCTGCTGCAGGCCGAGCTGCAGGCCACGCGCGAGCGCCTGCAGGAAATGGTGCTCGAACTGCACGCCAGCTACGAACGCCTGGACCTGGGCAACGAGGAGCTCACCGCCTCCAACGAGGAGCTGCAAAGCGCCAACGAGGAACTCAAGTCGGTCAACGAAGACCTCTACACCCTCAACCGCGAGCTGCAGGCGAAGAACGACGAACTCGCCGCGCTCACGCGCGACTACGACCACCTGCTCGACAGCACGGACATCGGCACCGTGTTCCTGGACGAGCGGCTGTGCCTGCGGCGCATCAGCCCCGGCGTCGAGGACTACCTGGCGCTGCGCGCAAGCGACATCGGCCGGCCGGTGGCCGACATCCACTACCGGCTCGGCCCGCAGCAGCCCTTTCTGGCCGAGCTGCAGCGCTGCGCGCAAACCGGCGCGCGCCGCGAGACCGAGCTGCGCCTGCCCGACGGACGCTGGGTGTTCCAGCGCATCGTGCCCTATCGCGATGAAGGCAAGGGCGGCGGCAACGGCGTGGTGCTCACCTGGACCGACATCAGCGAGGTCAAGCGCAGCCAGGAGCTGGCCGCGCAACTGGCGAGCGACCGCGCCCACCTGCAGGCCATCACGGACGCGCTGACCGACGGCGTCTACATCGCCAACCCGCGCTACGAGATCGAATACCTCAACCCCGCCCTGCAGAAGATCTACGGGCCGGTGCAGGGGCGCAAGTGCCACGAGTACTTCCATGGCAGCGCGTCGCCCTGTACCTGGTGCAAGAACGCCGAGGTCTATGCAGGCCACACCGTGCGCTGGGACTGGACCATGCCCAACGGCACGACCTACGAGCTGCTGGACATGCCGCTGCCCAATGCCGACGGCAGTGTCAGCAAGATCGAGCTGCTGCGCGACGTGACCGCCCCCCAGCAGCAGCGCCGGCGCATGGAGCAGGTGGCGCGCCTGGCGCATGTGGGGCACTGGGAGTGGTGGGTGGACACCGGCGTGCTGCACTGGAGCGACGACACCTTTGCCTGCTTCGGCTACGCACCGGAACAGGTGCAGCCGACCTACGAGCTGTTTCTCCAGCATGTGGAGCCCAGGGACCGCGAGCGCGTCGGTGCGCAACTGCAGGCCGCGCTGGCTCCGGGGCCGCGCGATGCGCTGTACCAGGCCGAATTCGGCTTTCGCCGCACGGACGGCCAGGTCCGCGTGGGCCTGGCCACGGGCGAGGTGCAGCGCGACAGCGCGGGCCGGGCCCTGGCCATCTCCGGCTCCATGCAGGACATCACCGAGCTGCGCCAGACCGAGCAGCGCTTCCAGGTCGCTTTCAGTGCCAGCCCGCTGGCCGCCTCCATCGCGCGGGCCGCGGACGGCCTGTTCCTCGAAGTCAACACCAAGTACACCGAGTTCTTCGGCTGGGAGCGGCAGGACCTGATCGGCCACACCACGCTGGAGATCGGCCTGTGGGCCGACCTGGCCGCGCGCGAGGCCTGGCTGGAGGAACTGCGCCTGCACGGCACGGCGCTGAACTACGAGACCCAGTGGCGCTGCAAGAACGGCGAGCTGCGCCATGTGAGCCTCTCGGCGGGGCTGGTGGACAGCGAGAACGAGCCGCTGGTGCTGGCCTTCATCCAGGACGTCACCGAACGCAAGGAGGCCGAGGCGCGCATCGATTTCCTGGCGCACCACGACCCCCTGACCGGCCTGCCCAACCGCGTGCTGTTTCGCGACCGCTTCGAGCTGGCCATGGCCTGGTCGGAGCACCTGGGCACCAAGGTGGCGCTGCTCTACCTCGACCTGGACCACTTCAAGACCATCAACGACACGCTGGGCCACCCCGTGGGCGACCAGATGCTGCAGCAGGTGGCGCAGCGCCTGCGCGCCAGCGTGCGCGACGCCGACACCATCAGCCGCCAGGGCGGCGACGAGTTCTTCATCGCCCTGACCGGGGTGAAGGACATGGAGGCCATCAACCGCATGGCCACGCAGGTCGTGCAGGCGCTGGCCGAGCCCTTCCAGATCGAGGGCCACGAGCTCGCGGCCAGCCTGTCCATGGGTGTGGCCGTGTGGCCCGACGACGGCCGCGACTTCGATGCCCTGCTGCAGCGCGCCGATACCGCCATGTACCAGGCCAAGGCGGCCGGGCGCAACACCTGGCGCTTCTACACCTCGACCATGAACGCCGAGGCGCTGGAGCAGCTCAAGCTGCGCACGGCCCTGCACTGGGCGCTGGACCAGCGGCAGTTCGTGCTGCACTACCAGCCGCAGATCGACCTTGCCAGCGGCCGCGTGGTGGGCGTCGAGGCCCTGGTGCGCTGGCAGCGCAGCCCCGAGGAATTGCTGCTGCCCGGGCGCTTCATCCCTACCGCTGAGGAAAGCGGCCTCATCGTGCCCATCGGCGACTGGATTCTGCAGGAGGCCTGCGCCCAGGCCGTGCGCTGGCAGCAGCAGGGCCTGCCCGAGCTCACCATGGCTGTGAACCTCTCGGCCGTGCAGTTCCGCCGCGGCGACCTGCTGCACAGCGTTACGCAGGCGCTCACGCAGTCCGGACTGGAGCCCGCGCGGCTGGAGCTGGAGCTGACCGAGTCGCTGCTCATCGAGGATGCCGAAGAGGTGCTCGAGAAGCTGCGCCGCTTCAAGGCCCTGGGCGTGTGCCTGTCCATCGACGACTTCGGCACCGGCTATTCCAGCCTGGCCTACCTCAAGCGCTTTGCCGTGGACAAGCTCAAGATCGACCAGTCCTTCGTGCGCGACATCGTGAGCGACCCGGACGACGCCGCCATCGTGCGCGCCATCATCAGCATGGCGCGCAGCCTCAAGCTCAAGGTCATCGCCGAGGGCGTGGAGACGGCGGAGCTGGCCAACTTCCTGCACCTCTACCAATGCCATGAGGCCCAGGGCTACCACTACGCCCGGCCGATGCCGGCCGACGCCCTGGCCCAGTGGCTCAGCGACTATGCAGTGCGCTGAGAGGGATGCATGCACACCTTCCGGGGCCGCGCGCCCCGGCCTGACCTTGTCGCCGATGGCTCCCGTGACCCATGCCAAGCAAGAACCCTTCCTCTGAATTCCGTATCCTGTCCCTGAGCGGCGGCGGCTACCTGGGCCTGTATGCCGCCGTGGTGCTCGCGCACCTGGAGGAGCGCATCGGCGAGCCCCTGGGGCGGCGCTTCGACCTGATTGCCGGCACCTCCGTGGGCGGCCTGCTGGCGCTGGCGCTGGCCTACGAGGTGCCCATGGCGCAGATCGTCAAGCTTTTCGTCGAAAAGGGCGAGGACATCTTCTCCGCGCGCCGCCTGCCCGGGGGCACCGTCACCCGGCTCATAGACCTCACGCGCTCGGTGCTGGGCCCCAAGTACACGGGCGAAACCCTGCGCGGCGAGCTCACGCGCCACCTGGGCGCGCGCACCCTGGGCGATGCGCTGCACGCCGTGGTCATTCCCGCGGTCGATGTCTCGCGTAGTGCCACCAAGGTGTTCAAGACGCCGCACGCCGACGCCTCGCTGGGCGACGAGGACATCAGCGCCGTGGACGTGGCCATGGCCACGAGCGCAGCGCCGGCCTTCTTCCCCAGCGTGCAGATCGGCAAGACCCTGTACGCCGACGGCGGCCTGTTCGCCGTCGCGCCCGACCAGGTCGCGCTGCACGAGGCCGAGCTCTTCATGGGCACCAAGCCGTCGCGCGTGCGCATGCTCTCCATAGGCACGGCCACCATGGGCTACCGCCCCGCCGAGCACCTCGAGGCAGACGCTGGCGCCGTGGGCTGGCTCACCGACGGGCGCCTCATTCTCACCATGATCGCTGTGCAGCAGCAGCATGTGGTGGCCACCATGGAAGACCGCCTGCAGGACCGCTACCTGCGCCTGGACGCCCGCTGGCCCGCGCAGGCCGGCCTGGGCATCGACATCGCCACGCGCGCCGCTGCACTCACGCTCACCGCCCTGGGGCGCGAGACCATCGCCCAGCTCGACCCGCAGCGCCTGAAGCAGTTCTTGTGAGTTTTTGGCCCTGGGGCCCAGCGGAGCATGCGCCAGAAGCTATAAAAAATATAGCGCACCACAGGCCATGGCTGCGCGTGCCGCGGGCCAGGCTTTACTTTTGCCGCCGATTGCGGGAGCATGCGCCCTGTCTCCCAGTGCATGAAAGGCAAGCCATGGAAGCCATAGCACGCAACCCGCAGGAGGGCCAGCGAGTGGCGGCCCCGCCGCCGTCCGCTGCCGCAGCAGCCTATCGCCGCAGCGCGGAGGAAGACAGCGACGCGGGCAACGAGGCCGACAGCAGCGCGACCACCGTCACCCTGAGTGCGCGCGCCCAGGCTCTGGCGCGCGCGCCGCAGGCCGCGGACGCGCGCGAGCAGGAGCAGGCGGGCACCGAGGCCATGGCGCAGCTCAACGCCCAGGTGCGGCGCGCCTACCTGTCGGAGTAAGGGCAGGGCATGGCCATGCTGCAGCCCCTGGCGGCCAGCGCCCCGGCGCTGCGGGCGCCGCCGCCGCTCGAGGCGGCGCGGCGTGCGGCCGACCTGGCGCAGCGCCAGGCGCAGGCCCTGGAGCGCCGTGCGGACCAGGCGCAGCGCCGTGCAGATCAGGAACAGGCGCGGGCCGACGGCCTGGCCCGCGAGGCCGGTGCAGCCGAGCGCCGCTCGGACGGCGCGCGCAGCGCGCTGGCGGCCCTCGAAGCGCGCCTGCGGCCAGGCCGGTTCGCCTCAGCCACGGCGCGCCAGCCCGGCAGTGCCGTGGACACCCTGGCCTGAGCGTCCTTACGGCGTCACGGCTGGCGGCGCCAGCCCTGCGCCAGCGCGCCCAGAGCCATGCCGCCCAGGGCCCACAGCACGGTCCAGTTGCCCGTGCCCAGATTCGCGATGGCCGGGCCCGGGCACACCCCGCACAGCCCCCAGCCTACGCCGAACAGGGCGGCGCCCAGGGCGGTGTCGCGGTTCCAGGCGCTGGGGTGGGTGTGAAAGCTGCCGCCCAGCACCGGGCGCGCGAGCAGGCGCGGCGCCCAGCGGTAGGCGACGAGCGTGACCGCCACGGCACCGCCCATCACCAGCATGAGCCCATAGTCCTGAAAGCGCAGAAAGCCCAGCACGATCTCGGGCCGTACCATGGTCGAGAGCGCCAGGCCGAAGCCGAACAGGGCGCCGCACAGCAGCACGGCCAGAAAGCGGCCCGCGCTCATGCCAGCACCCAGGCCATGACGTTGGCCGTGGCAAACGCCGTGGCCATGAAGGTAAGCACCGCCAGCAGGGACGGCCACTGCAGCGAGCCCAGCCCGCAGATGCCGTGCCCCGAGGTGCAGCCATTGCCCAGCCGCGCCCCATAGCCGACAAGAAAGCCGCCCAGCAACAGTTGCCAGACCGGCAGGCTGGTGGGTACGGACGGGGCGCCGGCAAACCACAGCGTCCAGGCCAGGGCGCCCAGCACCAGGCCCAGGGCGTAGACCAGGCGCCAGGCGCGGCTGCCGGTGAAGCGCTCCTGCTGGAAGAACGGTCGGCGCACCAGGTAGGACCAGGTGGAGGAAAACACCGTGCTCATGCCCCCGATGAGGCCCGTGAGCACGAACAGCAGGGCCACGCCCGTGCCGATGAGCAGGCCGCCGACCAGGTAGTGCTGCCAGCCGTAGGGAAAGAGGGCGAGAAGGGAGTCCATGGCAGTGCCGTGCGGAGGGAGCGCCCGCAGAAGCGGGCGCGCGGGAGAGGGCAGGCGCGGGGCGGGGCGGGGCGGTGTAGCCGTCAGCGCGGCAGGACCTGGCGGATCGTGGTGGCCAACTCCTCGGCCTCGAACTTGGCCACGTAGCCATTGGCGCCCACGCTGCGCACATGGTCCTCGTTGGCCGAGCCCGAGAGCGAGGAGTGGATGACCACGGGCAGGGCGGAGAGGCGCGCGTCCTGCTTGATGTTGCGCGTGAGCGTGAAGCCGTCCATCTCGGGCATTTCCAGGTCGGTGAGCACCAGGCTCACCTTGTCCAGGATGGTCTTGCCCTCGGCCTCGGCGGCATGGGCCAGGGCGATGAGGCGGTCCCAGGCCTCCTTGCCCGACTTGACCATCTCGAACGGGGCCTGCAGCACCTTGAGCTCCTGCTCGATCAGCGAGCGCGCGACGAAGGAATCGTCGGCCGCGAGGATGATGGTGCCGGGCTTGAGCTGCAGCTTGGCGCCGACCTTCTGCGGATCGACCTGGTGCTTCTCGTCGGCCGGCGCGACCATTTGCAGAATGGCCTCCACGTCGAGCACCTGGGCCAGGCGCGTGCCGTCGGTGTTGCCGTCCAGGCGCGCGATGCTGGTCACCAGGTTGTGCCCCGCGCCGCTGGATTCGGCCGAGATGACCTGGTTCCAGTCCAGGCGCACGATGTCCTCGACCGATTCGACGGCAAAGGCCTGCGTGGTGCGCGCGAACTCGGTCACAAGCATGATGTTGAGCCCGGTCTTGGGCTTGCAGCCCACGATGGAGGGCAGGTCGAGCACCGGGATCACCTGGCCGCGCAGGTTCACCACCCCCAGGGAGTGCGCCGTGGCGCCCACGATGGGCGTGATGGCGGGCATGGCCACGATCTCGCGGATCTTGAACACGTTGATGCCGAACAGCTCCGACTGGCCCAGCGCCTCGTCTGCCCCGAGGCGGAACAGCAGCAGCTCGAATTTGTTGGAGCCGGTGAGGTTGGTACGCTCGTCGATGTCTTTTTGCACGGACTTCATGGGGGGCCTTTTGTCGCGCAGGAACTTGCGCATCCAAATTCTAGAAGCAGAATCGCTTTGTTACATCAGTATAGTGTCAGGCAATACCCGAAGGCCCCCGTGCAGGCTTGGCATGCTCACTGCTCCGGCGTGGGCGGCAGGCGGTCCATCATCATTTGCATCATGGACTGCATCAGGTCCATGCGTCGCTCCAGCATCTGCTGGCGCGCATGCATATCGCAGGACATGCCGCCCATGCCGCGGGAGGAGCGCATCTTCTGCATCATGCCCATGCCATCACGCATGGTTCTCATGTGTTCGGCCATCAGCGCACGCCGTTCGTCGGCTGTCTTCGCCTGCCGCATCCGGTCGTGCATGGCCTGCATGGCTTGCATCTGCTGGTCCACGGCGCTTGCGGTGCCCGGATCCTCCGCATCAGAAGCCGTACTGACGGCAGCACGCGCCTGGGGATGGTGTGCCGAGTGCTCTTCCTCCTCGTCCGCAGCCCAGGCGGACATGCTGGCCAGGAGCAGTAGGGCAACCCATGCAGGGCGGCGCAGGGCATTGTTCAGGTGGTTCAGGGTCATGGCGAGTCCTCCCCGCAAGTGGGAAAAAAAGGCACAGTGGACGCAGGCGGCTGCACATCAGTGCTTGCCGTGCTCCATGTGTGCGTCCTGGGCGCCGGCCAGCGGGGTGAAACGTGCGGTTTCCGTCGCCTGTCCCTTGGCGGTGACCGACACGACGGCCTTCAGGTCGGGGGTGGAGGCGTAGCGCCCACTGCCTTTGAGGCGATTGTCGCCGTCGGGCTGCAGGGTGACGACGGTCCTGACCTTGCCGGCCAGCAGGGTCGCGGTACCCGTGGCGCCCGCGGTCGATACCCTTTGACCGGCATGGTCGGTCAGGTGCACTACCACGGTCTTGTCCGCCGCTTCGGAGCGGCGCTTGTCCACCACCAGCTCGAAGTGATAGATCCCTGCCATGCGCAGTTGACCGCCGTTGGGCGCCTGCATGGTGTCGAGGTAGGCGTCGTCATGCGCGTGCACGCTGGCGGCGCCGGCCAGCAGTGACAGCAGCATGGCGCCCAGGAACAGGGGCTTGGTCATCGGAACTCCTTCATGGGTGGTTGGGAACGGGTACACAAATGCACTAGAAACTCTCCTGCATGCTCTCATGGGCCCGCAGGGCCAGCAGGCGTTCGAGTGGAGCGCGGCCCCAGCGCCAGAACATCAGCGGGGTCAGCAAGGTGTCGAGCAGTGTCGAACTGACCAGGCCGCCAAAGATGACCACCGCGACGGGGTGCAGGACCTCCTTGCCGGGGGTGTCTGCCGACACCAGCAGCGGCAGCAGCGCGAAGGCCGCCACCAGTGCGGTCATGAGCACGGGCGTGAGGCGTTCGAGCGAGCCGCGCACGATGAGCGGGCGACCGAAGGTCTCGCCTTCGAAGGCGCAGAGGTTGATGTAGTGGCTGATTTTCAGGATGCCGTTGCGCGTGGAGATGCCGGTCAGCGTGATGAATCCGACCAGCGCCGCCACCGACAGGGGCTGTCCGGAGATCCACAGCGCCACCACGCTGCCCACCAGCGCCAGCGGCACGTTGCCCATGATGATGAGTACCAGCACGGTGGAGCGGTAGCGGCTGTAGAGCACCAGAAAGATCAACGCCAAGGACACCAGCGCGAGCAGCGCAATCAGCCGCGCGGCCTCCTCCTGGGCCTGGAACTGGCCTTCCAGGGCCGTGAAATAGCCCTCGGGCAAGGGCTGGGCGGCGATCTCGGACCGGATGGCCTCCACCACGCGCGCCATGTCCCCGCCATCGGTGTTGGCGGAGATGACGATGCGCCGGCGCGCATTTTCCCGGCTGACCTGGTTGGGCCCCTCGCCATCCTCGATGGTGGCCAGCCGTGACAGGGGCACGGCGCCCAGGGGGGTGTCGATCAGCAGGCCAGGGAGCGACTGCAGGTCCCGGCCAGACTCGGGCAGGCGCAGCACCAGATCGAAGCGCCTATGGCCTTCGACGATCTGCGTGATGCGCTCGCCCTCGATCATTTGCTGCAGCGTGCGCAGCAGTTCGCCGGGCGCCAGGCCGTGGCGGGCGATCTGGTCATAGTCCAGGTGGATCTTCACCTGCGGGATCAGCACCTGCTTTTCCACCTGCAGGTCGGTCACGCCCGGGATGCGGGCCAAGCGCTCACGGAGGTCGGCAGCCAGGGTGCGCAGGGTGTCGAGATCGTCGCCATACACCTTGAGCGCTATCTGGGCACGAACGCCGGACAGCAGATGGTCGAGCCGGTGCGAGATGGGCTGCCCCACGCTGCTGGCGGCCGGCAATGTGGCCAGCCGGGTACGGATATCCTGGATCACGGCCTCGCGGCTGCGCTCCGAGCTGCGCAGATCCACATCCAGTTCGGAGTAGTGCACGCCTTCGGCGTGTTCATCCAGCTCGGCCCGACCCGTGCGCCGGCCCACCTGGGTCACCTCGGACACCTGCAGGATCAGGGATTCTGCCAGTGCGCCGATGCGGTTGGACTCGGCCAGCGAGCTGCCCGGGTTGAGCAGCACGTTGATCGTCAGCGTCCCCTCGTTGAAGGGAGGCAGGAAGGCGCGCGGAAACAGCGGAACGCTGGCTGCCGCCAGCAGCACGGTCACCAGTGCCGCCGCCAGCAGGACTTTCGAGTGGTCGAAAGACCAATCCAGCAACCGTGCGTCCTGGTGTTTGAGCCACCTTGCCAGAGGGCTGTCGCCCGCGTGCAGTTGCTTCATACGGGGCAGGAGGTAATAGCACAGCACGGGTGTCACCGTCACCGCCACCAGCATGCTGGCCAGGATCGACACCACGTAGGCGATCCCCAGCGGGGTGAACAACCGGCCTTCGATACCGGGCAGCGCGAACAATGGCACGAACACCAGCACCACGATCAGGGTGGCGTACACCACTCCGGTGCGCACTTCGCGGGAGGCGGCGGCGATCACGGTCAGGGCGGGCTGCGGCTCGGTGCGCAGCCGGTTCTCCTTCAGGCGGCGCAGCACGTTTTCGACATCCACCACGGCATCGTCCACCAGTTCGCCGATGGCGATGGCCAGGCCACCGAGGGTCATGGTGTTGATCGACAGCCCGAAATGACGGAATACCAGCGCCGTGACCAGCAGCGAAAGAGGGATCGCGACCAGCGAAATGAGGGTGGTGCGCACATTGAGCAGAAACAGGAACAGCACCACTGCCACGAGGATCGCTCCGTCGCGCAAGGCCTCCTGCACATTGCCGACGGACCGTTCGATGAAATCCGCCTGCTTGAACAGGAAGCGGGGCGGTTCGATGCCTTGGGGGCGCCCCTTGTCAAGATCGGCCATGGCCTGCTCGACGACCCGGGTCAGCACCACGCTGTCTGCCCCCGGTTGTTTTTGGACCGACAGGATGACCGCAGGCTGGCCGCGGTAGCCGGCATCACCGCGCTTGACGGCCGGCGCCCATTGCACGTCGGCCACCTGGTGCAGGGGAATGGGCTGGCCGTTCTTCACGGCGACGGTGAGGTTGCGCAGATCGTCGATACGGCTGGTACGCCCCAATTGGCGGATCAGATACTCACGCCCTGGTGCTTGCAGGAATCCGCCGCTGGTGTTGGCGCCAAAGTCACGCAAGGCGGCCTCGATCTGGCTGCTTCCGATGCCCAAGCCCTGCAGCCGCTCCGGTCGAAGCTCCACACGGAACTGCCGCACTTCACCACCCATGGGAGTCACCTGGGCAATGCCCGGCAGGGTGAGCAGACGCGGCCGCACGACCCAGTCGGCATACTCGCGCACTTGCATTGGACTGACCTTGTCCGGGTCGGCAGGCAGGGCGATGAGCAGGATCTCGCCCATGATCGAGGAGATGGGCCCCATCTGGGGCACGATGCCTGGTGGCAGTTGTTCACGCACCAGGTTCAGGCGCTCGGCAATCTGCTGGCGGTTGCGGTAGATGTCGGAGCCCCAGGCGAACTCCACATAGACAATGGACAGGCCCACCCCCGAGACCGAGCGGACGCGCGTCACGCCCGGCATGCCGTTCATGCTGGCCTCGATGGGGAAGCTCACCAGTTGTTCGACCTCCTCCGGCGCCATGCCGCCCGCCTCGGTCATCAACGTGACCGTGGGCTTGTTGAGGTCGGGGAACACATCCACCGGCATGTGCCGGATCGACAGCGCCCCGTAGGCCAGCAGCAGCAAGGACAAACCGAGCACCATGAGGCGCTGGCGCAGGCTGGTGTGGATGATGAAATCGAACATGTCAGCGCACCTGGGCGAGCAGGCCCGAGCCCTGTGTCACGATGCGTTCACCGGGCGCGATGCCCGACGTGAGCACCACGCGGGTCGCGTCCAGCGCATCGACCTGCACTGTGCGCCGTTCGAACCGCTCCGCACTGGTGAGCACCCAGACGGTCTGCGTTCCGTCGCTGGCGCGTGACAGGGCCGCGCGGGGTACGGCGGCGCCTTGGCGAGATTGCGTGGTCTGGGCCACCACCTTGAGTGGCTGACCCACCGCCAGCGGGTTGTGGCCTGGCGCGGTGCGGAACAGCAGCACCCAGGCCTGTTCGCGCAAATGGCGCCCGCTGCCCACGAAGCGCAGTTCGACATTGCCGTCAGGGGCGGTGGCGCTGGCCGATTGCACGCCCTGCGCAATGCTGGCGTCGTAGGCCAAGGCCTCGACGGCCAGCCGATCGGGGTCGACGACCTCGAACAATGTCTCGCGTGCATCAACCACCTGGCCTGCTTGTACCTGGACGGCACTGACCACGCCGGACAGTGGCGCGCGCAGTGCTTCGGGCCGCTCCAAGCCCGCGGCCACAGCGGCCCGGCGCTGGCGCAGGGCCTGCAGCTCCAGTCGGGCGGCATCGATGGTCGCCTGAGGTACCGCACCCTCCAGCTGCGCGTACCGATCGGCCTTGCGCTCTGCGATGGCGTGCTGGGCATCCAGCTCGGCCAACTGCGCCTGCAGGCTGCCGCGCTCGGCGCTCGAAAGGCTGGGGTGCACATGCGCCAGCACCTCGCCCTTGCGTACCCGTTGCCCCAAGGTGGGCAGCCCTTGCGCCGGAGGAGCGATGCGGCCGGGCTGCGTGGACTGGACGCGACCGCCGGCATTGGCGTCGGCGACCACTTTGCCGTTGAGCTCCACGGCGACGGACCAGGCGCGGGGGGCTGCAGGCTCGGTGCGCAGCCCCCACTGGTATTGCGCAGCCTTGGGGACGTACAGGCTGCCATCCGCCAGGCGCCGCGGCATCGTCGGCGCTGCCATGGTGGGCGAGGATGATGTCACGGGGGCTGCGGGAGCATGGGAGTGGTCTTCCCCGCCGTGGGCCCATGCAGAGCCCTGCAGCGCCAGCAGGGCCGTCAGCGTCACGCTTGTCCAGGAGAGATTCATACGGTCCGCCCCAATAGGTCGGTTGACGACCTGCGCCGCAGCATGGTCAAGCCCATGCCCGAGGCCAGCAGCAGTCCGGTCAAGGGCCAAGGCCACCAGCGCAGCGACACCGGTGCTGTGGCCTGCGGGGGCTCGACCGCAGGAACCTCGAGCGTGGCGGTGAGGAGATCGGAGGTGTCGGCCGCGTCGATGCTCACCGTCAACGGATATCTGCCCGCTGCCTTGAACTGCTCACCCGCCAGCGTATACATGCCGGGAGTGGCGGGCACAGCCACGGCATTGAACGTGCCGCTGCTCACTTCCACCTGGGCGTCAGCCAGGGGCTCGTTGGTGGCAAAGCGGTTGATGTGCAGTACCAGACGCCCCGCTTCCAGTGCCGCCACGAACTCGACATCCGGGGTCCGTGCTTCGGTCCGCGGACCTGCCTGTGGCATGGCGGGGGCAGAATGGGGCTCGGAGCCATGGTCCTCGCCTTCGTGGGCTGGCGCCGCCAGCGACAGCAAAGACAGCGCGGCCCCAGTCAGCAGGGCCTGTATGGTTTTCATGGGAGTTCTCCAATGGTCTGGTTCCAGCGGGACCGTGCGGCGGCCAGGGCGATCTGCTGCTGGCCGACCAGGGCTTCGGATTCCAGCGCGGCAGTCCGGGCGCGCAGCAGGGTGGCCAGACTGGTCTCGCCCAGCGCGAAGGACTTCTCGGCCAGACGCAGGGTGTCGGTATCGAGCGCCAGGCGTTCACCCGCCCTGGAAAGCTGTTGTGCTGCGGTCTGCAGTTCAGAACGGGCCTTGTCGGTGGCCAGGGCGAGGCGGCGCTGCGTCTGCTCCTGTTCGGCTTCTGCCTCGTTGAGCGCAGCGAGCGCAGCGGCCTCCGCCTGACGTACCTGGGGGGATGAGGACAGCGGCAGCGTCAGCTTGATTCCGACCGTGTGGTTGTACGGCAGGCCCGCTGCGCCGCGGTCACGGACCATGCGAAGGGCCAGCTCCGGTGGCGCACGGCGGCTGGCGCTGGCCCATTGGAGGCGGGCCCGTGCGCGCTCGACCGATGCCCTGGCGGCGTCCAGCAGGGGGTGATCGGGAGGCGGTGCCTGGCGGTCGGTGGCCTGCTCGCTGTTGAGTTGTTGTGGGGCCTGGTGACCAGTCAGCATCAGGTAGTCGCGCTCGGCCTGTTGCACGGAGGCCTGCGCATCCGCCAGCGCGCCTTGCGCTGCCAGCAGTTCGCCGTGCGCCAGGTTGGCGTCGATGCGTGCCAGTTCTCCGGCCCGGTGACGGCGCTGCACGTCCGCCAGCAGTGCCTGGGAGCTTTCCAGACGCCGCGCAGCGACAGCCGCCGCCTGGCGGGCCGAGGCCAGAGTCCACCAGGCGGTGCGCACCTCACCCGCCAACTGCAGGCGCACCAGGGCCCGCTGTGCGGCGACTTCGGCTTGTGCGCCGGCTGCCTCGGTAGCCTGGATGGCCCTTTGCCCTGGCAACCACAAGGGCATGGCCAGCTCGGCCTCCCACTCGCGCTGGCCCTGGTTGCCATGGAAGCGATCGCTGGTGCTGCCCAGGGACAGCGATGCCGGCCCGGGCGTCAATCGGCGTGCGGCTTCACTGCGCGCATCGGCCTCGTCCTGCAGCGCGGCGGCGGCGAGCGCACGGGGATGGCGCGACCAGGCCTGGTCCAGGGCCTGGGCCATCGTCTGCGCGGAGGCCGGTGCCGGGGCCAGCAGACAGGCCAGCCACAAGACCATGGGCCACGCCGGAAGGGGGCGCATCCGTGGTGGATGGGGGAGAGGGTGGGGCATGGGCCGTATCGTGCAATCGAGCCCCGGACGGCTTGCTGTCAGCCGGATTACAAATCCGTCATCTTGGCCCGTCGGGCCTGGGCCGACGGCACAATCCCGGCATGAAAATCCTGATCGTCGAAGACGAGCCCAAGACGGGGGACTACCTGCGGCAGGGGCTGGCGGAGGCCGGTTTCGTGGCCGATCTGGCACGCAACGGTGTCGATGGACTGCACCTTGCGGTGACGGGCGACCATGACCTTCTGGTGCTGGATGTGATGCTGCCGGGGCTCAGCGGCTGGCAGGTGCTGGAGACGCTGCGCCGCAGCGGCAAAGAGGTGCCGGTGCTCTTCCTGACCGCGCGCGACCAGGTGGAGGACCGGGTCAAGGGCCTGGAGCTGGGTGCCGACGATTACCTCGTCAAGCCCTTTGCGTTCTCCGAATTCCTGGCGCGGGTGCGCACCTTGTTGCGGCGGGGCAAGAGCGGGATGGAGTCCACCTCGCTGCGTGCCGCCGACCTGGAACTGGACCTGCTGCGCCGTCGGGTGGTGCGCGCGGGGCAACGCATCGAACTGACCGCCAAGGAGTTTGCGCTGCTGGAGCTGCTGCTGCGTCGCCAGGGTGAGGTGCTGCCGCGTTCGTTGATCGCCTCGCAGGTCTGGGACATGAATTTCGACAGTGATACCAACGTCATCGAGGTGGCGATGCGCCGATTGCGCGCCAAGGTGGATGACGCCTTCGAGCCCAAGCTCATCCGTACGGTGCGCGGCATGGGCTATGTGCTGGAGGCGCCGTGATCGCCCGCCTGTCGCTGACAGCCCGGCTGACCCTGCTTTTCACCATGGGGTCGGGAGCGGTACTGCTGGCCCTGGGAGGGCTGGTTGGCGGTGCGATCGAGCACCATTTCGAGGAACTGGATCGTGCGGAACTGACCGGCAAGCTCCAGCACGCACGGCACCTGATCGGCCAGGTAGAAACACCGGCACAGCTTGAACGCCTCTCCGGCCCTCTGGGTGACGCCTTTCTGGCGCACCATGATCTGGTGGTTCGGGTGCTGGGCCCGCAGCGCGAGGTGTTGCTGGCCACGCCCGGCGTGCAGCCGCCCGCCCAGGTGCCGGTGGCGCAGGAGGACCTGGCACCGGTGCCCCTGTGGACATGGACGCAGGACGGGCGCAGTTACCGGGGGTTGGCGGCTTCGTTTCCGACCGCCATGGCCACCCGGGTGGAGGTGGCCATGGCCATCGACAGCGGGCACCACGATGCGTTCCTGCGCACCCTGCAGCGCAGCCTGTGGCTGTTCGTGGCCTGCGCGGTGCTGTCCATGGGCCTGCTGGGCTGGTTTGCGGCGCGCCGAGGATTGGCGCCGCTGCGTGCCATGCGCGAGCAGGCGGCGGCCGTCACGGCACAGAGTCTGGATCGGCGCCTGCCAGCGCAGGCCGTGCCGGCCGAGCTGGCGGACCTGGCCGCCACCCTGAACGAGATGCTCGAGCGTCTGGAGGAGGCGTTTCGGCGCCTGTCAGACTTCTCGTCCGACCTGGCGCACGAGTTGCGCACACCCATCAGCAACCTGATGATGCAGACCCAGGTGGCGCTCGGCCGTCCGCGCGATGCCGAGAGCTACCGCGCCATCCTCGAATCGAACGCGGAGGAGTTCGAGCGCCTCGCGCGCATGATCGCCGACATGCTGTTCCTGGCCAAGGCGGAAAACGGCCTGGCCATCGTGCACCGGGAGCCCGTGGATCTGGCGCGCGAGGTGCGCGATCTGTTTGAGTTCTACGAGGCGCTGGCCGAGGAACGGGGGATCGCTCTGGCGCTGGATGGTGAAGGGGTGGTGCAGGGCGACCGGCTCATGCTGCGCAGGGCGCTGAACAATCTGCTCTCCAACGCCCTGCGCCACAGCCAGGACGGCGGCCAGGTGCGCGTGTCCATCCATCGCCAGGACGGGCAACTGCGCTTGTCGGTGGAGAACCGGGGCGAGACGATCGCCGCGCAGCATCTGGCGCGCTTGTTCGAGCGCTTCTACCGTGCCGACCCCTCGCGCCAGCATGCCTCGGGGGAAGGTACCGGCCTGGGGCTCGCCATCACGCAGGCCATCGCCCGCGCACACCGGGGCGAGGTGTCCGCCACATCGGCGCGGGGAGTGACCGAGTTTTCCCTGCGCCTGCCCGCCTGAATCAGAAAGCCCGTGCGCTGGGCCGTTCGGCCATGCGGTCGCGCCAGGCCTGCAGGTGGGGCATGCCCTCGGCGCCGGGTTGGAACTTCATGAGGCCGCGCGCGAACTCCAGCGCGCAGAACGCCGTGATGTCGGCAATGGTCAGGCGTGCGCCCGCCACGAAGGGCTGCTGCGCCAGCGCAGTGTCCAGCCAGCGGGCGGTCTCGCGCATCTTGCGGCCCTCGCTCTCGCCGTACTGCGGAAATTGCGGCTGCTCCAGCACGGCCAGGCCCGGGTGGGTGTGGCGTATGCAGTGCCCGATACGCGCCAGCAGGTACCACTCCACGCGCCGGTCGGCCATCTCGATGAAGGCGCGCTCTTCAAAGTCCTGGCCCATGAGGTTGGGCTCGGGGTGCCGCCCTTCGAGGTAGGTGCAGATGGCGCGCGTCTCGGTGAGCATGCGTCCGTCGTCCAGCTCCAGCGCCGGCACCGTGGCCAGCGGGCTTTTGGCGCGGAAGGCCGCGGCCTTATGCTCCTGCGCGTTGAGGTCGACGGGCACCAGCGTCACGCCGCTGATGCCTTTCTCGGCCATGAACATGGTCACGCGGCGCGGGTTGGGGGCGCGCGGGGCGGTGTAGAGCTGCATCGTCGGGTCTCCGGGGTGCTTGCGGTGTTCAGACGCCTGACTGGCGCGACTGGCCCATTTCCACCATCTTGCGCGCTTGCTCGGCAAACTGGCGTTCCTTTTCCTCGCGGTCGGGACCGTTCTCGCGCATGGAGGGCGGCATGAGGATGCCTTTCTGCACCGCGGGGCGCGCGCGGATGGTCTCCACCCAGCGCTGCAGGTGGGGCAGGTCGTCGATCTCCACGCCCGACCAGCGGTGCGTGCGCACCCAGGCCCAGTGGGCGATGTCGGCGATGGAATAGTCGCCCGCCAGGTATTCGTGCTGCTGCAGGTGGGTGTCGAGCACGCGGAACAGGCGCTTGCATTCGCCCTGGTAGCGGTCGATGGCGGGCTGGATCTTCTCCGGGAAGTAGCGGAAGAACACATTGGCCTGGCCCATCATGGGGCCGATGCCGCCCATCTGGAACATGAGCCACTGCACCACGCGCGAGCGGCTCTTGGCGTCCTGGGGCAGGAGGCGCCCGGTCTTCTCGGCCAGGTACAGCAGGATGGCGCCGGACTCGAACACCGCGAAGTCCTCGGCGCCACGGTCCACGATGGCTGGAATGCGCCCGTTGGGGTTGATGGCCAGGAACCAGGGCTCCTTCTGGACCCCGCGCGCGAGGTCCAGCACATGCATCTCGTAGGGCAGGCCCAGTTCCTCCAGCGCGATGGAGACCTTGTGCCCGTTGGGCGTGGCGGCGGTGTAGAGGTCGATCATGCGGGCCATTATGCGCAGCGTGGCGCGGGCCTGCTGTCGCCCGGGTTCAGGCCGCCAGGGCCTGCGGCCGCCGCGCCCGCATGCCCGCGGCCAGCGGCTCCAGCAAGGCGCGGGTGGCGCCGTCGTGCGCTGCGCAGGCCAGACCCAGATGGCGCTCGAAGGCGACGGGCCCCGCTTCCAGCGGGCGCACGACCGTGCGGCGCGCATGGTGCGCGTGCGAGGCTGGAACCATGGCCAGGCCCAGCCCCAGCTCCACCATGTGCAGCAAGAGCTCCTCGCGGGCTGCGCTGGCGCGCACGTCCGGCACCACGCCGCGCTCGGCCAGCAGCCGTGCGAACGACTGCTGTTGCGGGCAATAGGGCCGCTCGATCAGGGGCATGCCCTGCAGGTCATCCCAGGCAAAGCTCTTGCGAAAGCGCAGCGGGTGCGATTCGGGGACGAGCATCACATAGGGCTCGCGCCACAGCGGCACAAAGACGTCGCCGGCGCGCCGGCAGCCCTCGGCCACCAGGCCCAGTTGTGCCTTGTCCCTGGACGCCGTGAGCCGCAGGGTGGCGCCGGGCAGGTGCTGGTCGAGCAGCGCGAGCAGCGGCGCGGCGGTGTGTACGAGCACGTCGTCCTGCAGGTACAGGCCCAGGGTGGCGCGCGGGCTGTCGCGGAAATCGCGCACCATGGCTGTGGACTGGGCCAGCAGGCTGCAGGCGCGCGGGTACAGGCGCTCGCCCGCCGGGGTGGGCGCCAGGCCGCTGCGGCTGCGCTCGAACAGCACTGTGCCCAGCGCCTCCTCCAGTCCCTTAATGGCCATGCTGATGGAGGGCTGGGCCACGAAGCAGCGGCGCGCCGCCGCCGTGACGGACCGCTCCTCGAAGGCGGCCACGAAGTAGCCCAGGGCGCGCAGGTCGAACAGCATGGCGGGTGCTTTCAGGCCGCGCCAGCGGGCTCGGCGGTAAGGGGGGTGATGGTGGCGACGGTCTCGCGGAAGTAGTCCAGCAGGCCGTCCCGCGAATGGCTCACGATCCAGGTCTGGCTCTCCACCTCGCGCTGCAGCAGGCCGTAGTGGAAGCGCTGGTGGAACTGCGTGAGCACCCAGCCGTCGCCCAGCGCCTGGCTGTGCGCACGCAGGATGCGTGTGCCCTGCGGAAAGATCTCTGCCGCCAGGCGCTGCAGCACCGCCAGCACGCCGGCCTTGCCCTGGGCCTGCTGCCAGGCAACGTCGGCGTCGTCGCGGTAGTGGTCTATGCGCAAGTCCACGTCGTCGGCGATGAGCGCGAGCAACCGCGGCACGTCGCCCTGGGCGAAGGCGGACAGCACGTGGTCGATGGGGTAGAGGGCGGGTTGGGTCATGGCAAGGCTCCTGTGAAAAGCCGCGACTCTAGGGAGTGGCTTGCCATCAGTAAATTATTTTATTTGTTCAATTGAGCAATAAATGATTGATGGCCAACGCCGCGCCGCCTGCCGAGGCCCGTCACACCACGCCCTGGGCCTGCAACCGGGCAATGCGCTCGGCGTCCAGCCCCAGCTCGCGCAGCACCTCGGCGGTGTGCTGGCCCAGCGCGGGCGGTGCGTGGCGCAGCACGGGCGGGGTGGCCGAGAGGCGCAGCGGGCTGGCCACGGTGGCCACCTGCGCCACGCCGTCGCCCGCCTGGCGCGGCAGGTCCACGCGCAGGCCGCGGGCGCGCACCTGGGGGTCGTCAAAGGCCTGGGCGATGGTGTTGATGGGGCCGCAGGGCACGGCCTTGTCTTCGAGCAGGGCGATCCAGTCGGCGGTGGTGCGCGTGCGCGTGACCTGTTCCATGGCCGGGATCAGCACCGCGCGGTGCTGCACGCGCAGCGTGTTGGTGGCAAAGCGTGCGTCCGCGGCCCACTGCGGCTGGCCCGCGGCGGCGCAAAAGCGCTGGAACTGCCCGTCGTTGCCTATGGCCAGCAGCATGCTGCCGTCCTGCGTGGGAAAGTCCTGGTAGGGCGCCAGGCTGGGGTGCGAATTGCCCTGGCGGCCGGGGGCCTGGCCCGTGGCCAGGAAGCCGGCGGCCTGGTTGGCGAGCACGGCCATGCCCACGTCGAGCAGGGCCATGTCGATGTGCTGCCCCCGGCCCGTGCCCGTGGCCGCGTTGTCGCGTGCGTGCAGGGCCGCCAGGATGGCGTTGCCGGCGTACAGGCCGGTGAACACGTCCACCACGGCCACGCCCACGCGCAAGGGGCCGCCGCCGGGCTCGCTGTCGGCACGGCCGGTGATGCTCATCATGCCGGTCATGGCCTGGATCATGAGGTCGTAGCCGGCGCGCTCGGCGTAGGGCCCGTCCTGGCCGAAGCCGGTGACGGAGCAGTAGATGAGCCGCGGGTTGAGCGCGCGCAGGCTGGCGTAGTCCAGCCCGTACTGCTGCAGGCCGCCGACCTTGAAGTTCTCCACCAGCACGTCGGCCTGCTGCGCCATCTGGCGGACGAGCTGCTGCCCCTCGGGCGTGGCCATGTCGATGGTGACCGAGCGCTTGTTGCGGTTGCAGGCCGTGAAGTAGCTCGCCTGGGTGGTGTCGCGGCCTTCGGCGTCCTTCAGGAAGGGCGGGCCCCAGTGACGCGTGTCGTCGCCCGCGCCGGGGCGCTCGACCTTGACCACGTCGGCCCCCAGGTCGGCCAGGATCTGCGTGCACCACGGCCCGGCCAGCACGCGCGAGAGGTCGAGCACCTTGATGCCTGCGAGGGCGCCAGCGTTGGATGAAGTCATGGTGTTTTTGCTATGAATTAAATAGCTGCTTGCGCTTGTCCAGAAAGCGCCAGAGGCCAAAAACGTATTGAATGGGCGTGAACGGTGAGGCGGGCGCATCTCCAGGCCAGGGCGCCGTCCCCTTCCCGGCGCAGCCGGGAGAAGGGGTACGGCGCGCAGCGCCTCGGGGAAAGATCAGCTGAACGCCGCAATGCCCGTCTGCGCGCGTCCCAGGATGAGCGCGTGCACGTCGTGCGTGCCCTCGTAGGTGTTCACCACCTCCAGGTTCACCAGGTGGCGCGCCACGCCGAACTCGTCGCTGATGCCGTTGCCGCCCATCATGTCGCGCGCCAGGCGGGCGATGTCCAGCGCCTTGCCGCAGCTGTTGCGCTTGATGATGGAGGTGCCCTCCACGCTGGCCGTGCCGGCGTCCTTCATGCGGCCGAACTGCAGGCAGGCCTGCAGGCCGATGGCGATCTCGGTCTGCATGTCGGCCAGCTTCTTCTGGATGAGCTGGTTGGCGGCCAGGGGGCGGCCGAACTGCTTGCGGTCCAGCGTGTACTGGCGCGCGGTGTGCCAGCAGAACTCGGCGGCGCCCAGGGCGCCCCAGGCGATGCCGTAGCGCGCGCTGTTGAGACAGGTGAAGGGGCCCTTGAGGCCCTGCACCTCGGGGAAGGCGTTGTCCTCGGGCACGAACACGTCGTCCATGACGATCTCGCCCGTGATGCTGGCGCGCAGGCCCACCTTGCCGTGGATGGCGGGGGCGCTGAGGCCCTTCATGCCCTTGTCCAGAATGAAGCCGCGGATGGGGCCGACGGCGCCGCCAGCCGACACCTCCTTGGCCCAGACCACGAACACGTCGGCAATGGGGCTGTTGGTGATCCACATCTTGCTGCCCTTGAGCTGGTAGCCGCCGTCGACCTTGTAGGCGCGCGTGGCCATGCTGCCGGGGTCGGAGCCGTGGTCGGGCTCGGTCAGGCCGAAGCAGCCGATCCACTCGCCGCTGGCCAGCTTGGGCAGGTACTTCTGCTTCTGTGCCTCGGTGCCGAATTCAAAGATCGGCACCATGACCAGCGAGCTCTGCACGCTGGCCATGGAGCGGTAGCCCGAGTCCACACGCTCGATCTCGCGCGCGATCAGGCCGTAGGCCACATAGTTCAGGCCCGGGCCGCCGTACTGTTCGGGGATGGTGGGGCCCAGCAGGCCCAGTGCGCCCATCTCACGGAAGATGGAGGCGTCGGTCTTCTCGTGGCGGAACTGTTCCAGCACGCGCGGGGCCAGCTTGTCCTGGCAGTAGGCGGCGGCCGCGTCGCGGATGGCGCGCTCGTCCTCGGTGAGTTGCTGGTCGAGCAGAAAGGGGTCGTTCCATTGGAAGGCGGCGTGGGCCATGGCGGTCTCCGGTGCGGTGGGTCGTTGAAGAGGGCGGCATGAAATGCTTTGAATGCATGCCATGCACGAACGGCTGCCATCGTAGGCTCAGGCATTGAACGGTGCAAACGATGAGTTCTCATGCAGAAATGCGTTTCATGAATATATGGAATACTCGACCCATACACTCTCCACAGGTGCACTGCCATGCGACGCTCCATCCCCTCCACCCAGGCGCTGGCCTGCTTTGAAGCCGCTGCGCGGCACGAGAGCTACACGCGTGCGGCGCAGGAGCTGGCGCTGACGCAAAGCGCCGTCTCGCGCCAGATCATCGCGCTGGAGGAGCAGCTCGGCGTGGCCCTGTTCCGGCGCACGCGCCACGGCGTGGAGCTCACGCCCGCGGGCGCGCTCTACAGCCGCCAGGTGGCGCGCTGGCTGCAAGGGCTGGAGCGCGACACGCTGGACGTGATGGCCCACCAGGGCCAGGGCGGATCGCTGTGCCTGGCGGCGGTGCCCACCTTTGCCACGCGCTGGCTCATCCCGCGCCTGCCGCAGTTTGCGCGCCGCCACCCCGACATCGTGGTGCACATCGACACGCAGACGCGCCCCTTCCTGTTTGCCGACACGCCTTTCGATGCCGCGCTGTACGCCGGCACGCGCGAGCAGGTGGCCAACTGGCCCGGCACCCAGGCCCAACGGCTGCTGCACGAGGACGTGCTGCCCGTCTGCAGCCCACGCCTGCTGGAGGAGGCCGCCCCGCGCGGGCGTGGGCGCGCCCACCAGCCGGTGGCGCCCGAGCGCATCGCCAGCCTGCCGCTGCTGCAGCAGAGCACGCGGCCCCAGGCCTGGCGCCAGTGGTTCGACGCCCTGGGCGTAGCGGCGCCGCGCGCGCTCGAGGGGCCGCGCTACGAGCTCTTTTCCATGCTGGCCGTGGCGGCGGCGCACGGGCTGGGGGTGGCGCTGATCCCGCCGCTGCTCATCGAGGCCGAGCTGGCGCAGGGCGAGCTCGTCGTCGCCTGCGCCCAGCCCCTGCGCGGCGAGCGCGGGTACTACCTCGTGAGCCCGGCGCAGAGCACGTCGCCCATGCTGGCCACGTTTGCCCAGTGGCTGGGCGAGATGGCCGCGGGCGCCGCGCCCCGGGCCGGGGCGTGAACTTCGTGCCCGCGGGCGGGGTCTGACCCCGGTCCGGCCTGGGCGGGCGTGTGCGCTTGCACTGGCCGGGCCGCCGGGGTAATCTGGCACCGGCGTTTGTGTCTGGCACTGCAGGTGCCAAGGGAGCCCTGACCATGAGCACGCACTACCATGCCCCGCATTTCGATCCCACCGTGGACGAGATCGCCACGCTCAAACAACTGGAGATGGGCCAGGTCATCGACCTGCCCCATGCGCTCAAGGAGCACATGTCCGGCCGCCTGTACGAGCGCGGCTACATCGCCAAGAACGCTTCGGGCGCGCTGACCATCACGGCGGCGGGGCGCCAGTTGATCCAGCGGCAGAACAACTGAGGCGGGCGCGCTGCCTTATTTTTTGGCAGCGCAGCAAAGGTCTTGTGCTGGCGCGCACTTGGCGCTGCCCTGCACGTTGTGGGCACGGCTTGTCCACAGCTTTTTCCAGTGCGCGTGTGGATGAAACCCTCAGGCCCGGCGCAGCAGCCGCAGCCCGTTGAACACCACCAGCAGGCTGGCGCCCATGTCGGCGAACACGGCCATCCACATGGTCGCCTGGCCCAGCACCGCCAGCAGCAGAAAGGCGGCCTTGATGCCCAGGGCCAGCACGATGTTCTGCCACAGCACGGCGTGCGCCGCGCGCGACAGGCGCACCAGCTCGGCGATGCGGTGCAGGTCGTCGTTCATGATCACCACGTCGGCGGCCTCCATGGCCGTGTCCGTGCCTGCTGCGCCCATGGCAATGCCGATGTCGGCGCGGGCCAGCGCCGGCGCGTCGTTGATGCCGTCGCCCACCATGGCGGTGGGGCCATGCATCTGCTGCAGGGCGGTGATGGCGTGGAGCTTCTCCTCGGGCAGCAGGTGGCCCTGGGCGGTGGCGATGCCTGCCTCGCGGGCGATGGCGCTGGCCGTGGCCTGGTTGTCGCCGGACAGCAGCACGGACCGGATGCCCAGCGCGTGCAGCTCCGCCACGGCCGCGCGCGCGGCGGGCCGGAGGGTGTCGGCCACGGCAAACAGCGCCAGCACCTCGGTGGGCGAGGCCAGCAGCGTCACCGTGCGGCCGGCCTGCTCGTGGGCCTGGAGCTGCGCTTCGAGCTGCGGGCTGCACTGGCCGCGCTCCTCGATCAGGCGGTGGTTGCCCAGCACATAGGCCACGCCATCCACCTCGGCCTGCACGCCGCGCCCGGCCAGTGCCGTGAGGTGCCGGGCATCGACGGCGTTGGGCTGCAGGCCGGCGGCAATGGCGCGTGCGACCGGGTGGTCGGAATGCGCGGCCAGCGCCGCCGCAATGTGTTCTATGGCGGCGGCATCGCGCCCTGCGGGCAGCACCGACCAGGCGACCAGGCGCGGCCGGCCCTCGGTCACGGTGCCCGTCTTGTCCAGCGCCACGACCCGCAGCAGGCGCGCCTGCTCCAGAAAGACGCCGCCCTTGATCAGCATGCCGCGCCGCGCCGCCGCCGCCAGAGCGCTGACGATGGTCACGGGGGTGGAGATCACCAGCGCGCAGGGGCAGGCGATGACCAGCAGCACCAGCGCGCGGTAGACCGCCTGCAGGGCCGACCAGCCCAGCAGCGCCGGGCCCAGCAGCGCCACGGCCAGCGCCAGGGCGAACACGGCTGGGGTGTAGATGGCGGCGAGCCGGTCCACCAGCCCCTGCGTGGGCGCGCGCGTGGCCTGCGCCTCTTCCACAGCATGGATGATGCGCGCCAGGGTGGACTGCGCGGCCAGCGCCGTCACCTCCAGCTCGAAGCGGCCCGTGGCATTGATCGTGCCCGCGAACACCGCATCGCCCGGGCCCTTGTCCACGGGAATGCTCTCGCCCGTCACGGGCGCCTGGTCGATGCTGGTGTGGCCGCTGCGCACCACGCCGTCCAGCGGCACGCGCTCGCCGGGCTGCACGCGCACCAGCGCGCCCAGGCCCACCTCGGCCACCGGTACGCTGCGCCAGGTGCCGTCGGGCATGCGCTGCAGCGCCTGCTCGGGGGCCAGCGCCAGCAGGCCCTCGATGGCGTGGCGCGCGCGCTGCACGGCACGCGCCTCCATGGCTTCGGCCAGGGCGTAGAGCGCCATCACCATGGCGGCCTCGGGCCACTGGCCTATGGCGAAGGCCCCGGTCACGGCCACCGTCATCAGGGCGTTGATGTTCAGGCGGCCGGCGCGCAGCGCCGCCAGGCCCTTGCGGTACACGCTGCCGCCCGCCAGCGCAATGGCCAGCCCGGCCACGGCCATGCCGGCGGCGCGCCAGGGCAGGGTCTCGGGGGCGAAGAATCCCACCAGCTCTGCCGCCACGGCCAGCGCCAGGGCGGCCGCCATGCGGCCCAGGCCGTGCGTGGCAGCGCCGTGGCCTGGGTCGGGGCGTGCCTGCGGCGCCGCGGGCGCATGCTCCGCGGGCGCGCTGTCTGCCAGAGGTTCGGGCTGGAACCCGGCCCGGCGGATGGCCTCCAGCGCCGCGTGCAGGCTGTCCTCGCCGGCGGCGTTGATGTCCAGGATGCGCTGCGCCAAGTGAAAGCGCAGGGCGCGGATGCCGCGCACGCCATGCAGCGCATGGCGGATCTCGGCCTCCTCGCTGGCGCAGTCCATGTCGGCGATGCGAAAGCGCCGGAAGGCGCCGGGCAGGGACGTGGGGGCGCTGGCCTGCGCGGGCGTGCAGGCGCCACAGGGCGCGCCTGCGCCGCGGTGCTTGGGGGGGTGGTCGTGGGGTCTTGCGTGCATGGCGGTGATTTCATACTCCTGGCACGCATTGGAAACCTTGAAGCGTGTTCAAGGTCAAGCCCCCGGGCCCTGGGCTCAGCGCGGGCAGGGCTGCCGGGGCGCGCAAGCCCACGAAAAAGGCCGCAGCGTCGAACGACGGTGCGGCCTGTCTCTGGTGCCCGGGGCCGGAATCGAACCGGCACGCCTTGCGGCGGGGGATTTTGAGTCCCCTGCGTCTACCAATTTCACCACCCGGGCGGGAATCAGCGAAGTCGCAAATTATGGCACAGTAGGGTGCATGAATTACCCGACCATCGAAGACGCGATCGGCCGCACGCCGCTGGTCGCGCTGCAGCGCATCGGCGCCCGCGAGAACGCCGAGCGCGGCAATGTCATCCTGGGCAAGCTCGAAGGCAACAACCCCGCCGGCTCCGTCAAGGACCGCCCCGCACTCTCCATGATCCGCCGTGCCGAGGAGCGTGGCGAGATCCGTCCCGGTGACACCCTGATCGAGGCCACCTCGGGCAACACCGGCATCGCCCTGGCCATGGCCGCGGCCATCCGCGGCTACCGCATGGTGCTGGTCATGCCCGAGGACCTGTCCATCGAGCGCGCGCAGACCATGAAAGCCTTTGGCGCCGAGCTCGTGCTCACGCCGCGCAGCGGCGGCATGGAACACGCGCGCGACCTGGCCATGGCCATGCAAAAGCGCGGCGAGGGCAAGGTGCTCGACCAGTTCGCCAATCCCGACAACCCGCGCATCCACTACGAGACCACCGGCCCCGAGATCTGGGAGCAGACGGGCGGGCGCATCACGCACTTCGTCAGCGCCATGGGCACCACGGGCACCATCACCGGCGTCTCGCGCTACCTCAAGGAAAAGAATCCCGGCGTGGTCGTGGTCGGCGCCCAGCCGCAGGAGGGCTCGCGCATCCCCGGCATCCGCAAGTGGCCCGAGGAATACCTGCCCGCGATCTACGACCCCAAGGCGGTCGATGAGCTGGTGCTCGTGAGCCAGGGCGACGCCGAGGACATGTGCCTGCGTCTGGCGCGCGAGGAGGGCATCTTCGCCGGCATCTCGGCCGCCGGCGCCTGCTGGGTGGCGCAGCAGATCGCCCAGCGCGAGCAGGGGGCCTGCATCGTCTTCATCGTGTGCGATAGGGGCGACCGCTATCTGTCCACAGGCGTTTTCCCGGTGTGAGCGCCTGCGCCCACGATAAATGCCAAAAATGCCCGCAGCGCCCGTAAAATAAGCGCAAACAGCTAGCAAAAATAGAGCAATGCAGTACCACACCCGCTATTGCACCCACTGCGCTGCACCGCTGGCGCCCATCGTGCAGATGGAAGACGGCGGCCCCAAGGAGCGCCTGCGCTGCCCGGGTTGCGGCTGGACGCACTGGAACAACCCCACGCCGGTGCTGGCCGCCATCGTCGAGCTGGACGGCAAGGTGCTGCTGGCGCGCAACGCGGCCTGGCCGGGCAAGATGTATGCGCTGATCACGGGTTTCATGGAGGCGGGCGAGTCGCCCGAGCAGGGCATCGTGCGCGAGGTGAAGGAGGAGACCAACCTCGACGTGCACGCCTGCACGCTCGTGGGGGCCTACGAGTTCCTGCGCATGAACCAGGTCATCATCGCCTACCACGTGCAGGCCCGCGGCGACGTGCGGCTCTCGGCCGAGCTCGTGGACTACCGCCTGTACGACCTGCACGAGCTGCGCTGCTGGCCCGCCGGTACGGGCTATGCGCTGGCCGACTGGCTGCGCACGCGCGGGCACGAGCCGGTGTTCTTCACCGCCGAGGAAAACGCCGAACGCCGCCGGGGCCTGGAATAGCCGCCCAAGGATTGAGAACCATGCACATACACAAGGAAATCGACACCAGCGGGCTCAACTGTCCGCTGCCCATCCTCAAGGCCAAGAAGGCCCTGGCCGACATGGACAGCGGCCAACTGCTCAAGGTCGTGGCGACCGACAGCGGTTCGCTGCGCGACTTCCAGGCCTTTGCCAAGCAGACGGGCAATGAGCTCCTGGAGCAGCAGACCGTGGGCGAGCAGTACATCCACATCCTGCGCCGGCGCTGAAGCCGGCGGGCCCGGGCCGTGGCGGGGCTGCCGCCCGGGCGCTCAGTCGATCAGAAAGGGGTGGCCGCTGACCGGCGTCGAGGCCACCGCCATGTCCTGTGGCGCCATCACGCCGGCCTCGAAGGCCATGCGCCCGGCCTCTATCGCCCGGCCGAAGGCGCGCGCCATGCGCACCGGCTCCACGGCCTGGCTCACGGCGGAGTTGAGCAGCACGGCGTCCATGCCCAGCTCCATGGCCTGGGCGGCATGGCTGGGAGCGCCTATGCCCGCGTCCACCACCAGCAGCACGCCGGGCAGGCGCGCGCGCAGCGTGCGCAGCGCGAAGGGGTTGAGCAGGCCCTGGCCCGAGCCTATGGGCGCCCCCCAGGGCATGAGCACCTGGCAGCCTGCGTCCAGCAGACGCTGGCAGGTCACCAGGTCGTCGGTGCAGTAGGGGAAGACGGCAAAGCCATCGCGGATGAGCTGCGCGGCCGCCTCCACCGTGCCCCAGGGATCGGGCTGCAGGGTGTGTTCGTCGCCCACCACCTCCAGCTTGATCCAGCGCGTGCCGTAGAGCTCGCGCGCCATGTGCGCCAGCGTGATGGCTTCGCGCGCGCTGCGGCAGCCGGCGGTGTTGGGCAGCAGCTGCGCGCCGCGCTCGCGCATGGCGGTGCGGATGATCTCGATGAAGCCGTTGTCGCCACCCGCGGACAGGGTGCGCTTGAGGCCCACGGTCACCACCTGGGCGCCGCTGGCGGCAATGCCCTCGGCCAGGACCTGCGGTGACGGGTAGCCGGCGGTGCCGAGCAGAAAGCGGCTGTGCAGCGTGACGCCATAGGGCGCCCAGGGTGTGGGGGTCATGGCCTCAGCCTCCGACGATGGCCTGGAAGGTCAGCACGGTATCGCCCGCCTGCAGGGCCCGTTCGGCGCGCAGCGCGCGCGGCACGAACTGGCCATTGACGGCGGTCGCCACCTCCAGGCCGTCTATGCCTTTCGCCTGCAGCAGCGCCTGCAGGGTCAGTCCCGGCGGACAGGGCAGGATGCAACCGTTCAGGCGCAACTGCGCCGCGGTGGGAGGCAGGGTGTCAGGCATGGGTACTCTCCGGTACGGGGGCGGCCAGGCCGGCCTGCGCGAGGGCGTCCTGCACCAGCGCAGGCGCCAGCAGCCATCCGCGCCTCGCACGACGCCACTGCCTTCGCGCAGTTCCAGGCAGGCGACTGGCCTGCCCTGGGCTACCCGTCGCAAAGCGAGGCCGACCTGGCCTTCGCCGGCATGCTGGCGCGCCATGCGGGCCCCCATCCAGAACAAATCGACCGCCTGTTTCGCGCCAGCGCCATGCTGCGCCCCAAGTGGGACGAGCAGCGCGGCGCACACACCTACGGCGAGCTCACCATCGCCAAGGCGCTCGACGGCCCGGCCAGCAACTCCGCCACCAGCGATCTGATCGAGCGCATGAACCAACGCTTTGCCATCATCGGCGTGGGCCACCAGATCAAGATCCTGGACGAAGGCGACCCCAACGACATCAAACTGCTTTCGCGCCCCGACTTCGCTTTGCAAACCGCCAACATGGCATCCCCTGACAAGGCCTCATCGGCCGCAAGCCTATGGCAAAAAAGCCCCCGGCGCCGCGAATACACCGGCCTGGTGTTCTCCCCCGGCCGCGACAAGCCCGGCTACTACAACCTTTGGCGCGGCTTTTCTGTCGATCCGCAGCCCGGCGACTGCTCCCGGTTCTGGGACCTGCTCCAGCACGCCATCTGCGCAGGCGTGCCAGCGCTCTACGACTACGTGCGCAGCTACTGCGCCCACCTCGTGCAGCACCCCTGGGAGCGCCCCGAGGTCGCCCTGATCCTGCGGGGCGGGCAGGGCACCGGCAAGAACACCTTTGTCGACACCCTCGGCGCCCTGGTGTCGCGCCACTTTCGCCAGGTCAACAGCACCGACCAGCTCACCGGCCGGTTCAACGGGCACATGAAAGGGGTCCTGCTGCTGCACGCCAACGAGGCGTCCTGGGGTGGCAACAAAAGCGAGCGAGGCAAGCTCAAAGCCATGGTCACCGATGCCACGCTGCCCATCGAGATGAAAGGCCACGACATCATTGACGTGGACAACTACCTGCGCCTCATTGTCAGCTCCAACGAAGACTGGCCCGTACCCATCGACATGGACGACCGGCGTTTCCTGGTGCTCGATGTCAGCCCCACCTACCAGCAAAACCAGGTGTTCTTTGCCGACCTGCACCGCCAGATGGACAACGGTGGCCGCGCAGCCCTCATGCACGACCTGATGGCGGTGAACCTCACCGGCTTCGCCCCGCGCAACAAGCCCGCGTCCCCGTTCGGCGCCGACATGAAAATCCGCAGCGCCGACAGCCCCATGACCGTGTAGAAGAAGTTGGAACCCACCGAGACGATCACGTCCACGCCACCGGTCTGAATGAGTTTCTTGCGAATCTCCAACTCAGTGCCTCGTGCATCGCCCGCCGAGTTCGCCATCACAAAGCCAGCACGGCCTTGGTCATTTAGCGCGTTGTAGAACAGCTGAATCCACAGGTAGTTGGCGTTGTCGGTGTTGGGGATGCCGTAGGAGAAGCGGGGGTCGTCGCTCAACCGCTCCTTGTCCACGCCCGAGACATTGAAGGGAGGGTTCCCCCTCCGACCGTGAATGCATTGTTTGAGTTGCCCGCTGAGTCCGCCTGAAGAACTCGACGGCGAACTGCTTGAACTCAGTGGATGACCGATCCAGGTCATACCCGAAGGCCTGGAGCCAGTCATGGACCATGTCCTCTGCCTCAGCGTCGATCTGGCCTCTGGCGATGACACGCCGCTCCCGCTCTCGACGCTCTGCAATAGACAAACCAAGGCGCTCGAACATGAAGTCGTCCAGTCCATTCTGGCGACTTTCTTCATCCGCGCTAAGGGAGCTACGGATGGCTGCATGAATGATCTCTTCAGCCGCCCCAGGGGGCAATACGCGCTTGAACTTGGAGCCGGTCTCTCGAACTCGGAGGAACTCTTCTTCCAGTGTTCCCAGCCAAACCCAGGCTTTTGAAGCCGCAGCACGGCGGTCGCTCTCGTCGGTCTTGAGCGTCAGAAACTGGGAGGGGTAGAGGTCAGGGTGCTTGCGCAGCAGGTCTTGCGGAACCCGCTTCTTGATGCGCCATTTGGAGCCATGTAGCTCCATTCCAGGCGGGTAGGCCATGTCGCTGTCGTGAGGTGTACTTGTGCCGGTTGTTCCCAGCTTTGTTCCCATGACGACCTACCGCAAGTGCTTGATTCGCAAAAAACCCTTAAAAAACAACGGCCCACAAGGGGCCGATGTTGAATATGGCGGAGAGGGCGGGATTCGAACCCGCGGTGGGCTATTAACCCACACACGCTTTCCAGGCGTGCGACTTAAACCGCTCATCCACCTCTCCGAAGCCCGCCATTATAGCCACAGGATAGGGGCGCCTGGCGCCACCGCCTGGGAATCGGTGGAAATATTTGCCGGTGCGGCCGGGCCTGGTCCTGTGCCTTGGAACAGGCAGGCTTGCATCATGCGCCGGCCAGGGATTTGAACGAGTTCAGCACCGCCGGGCCGTTGAACGGCTTGACGATCCAGCCGCGGATGCCGGCGGCCTTGCCGCGCTCCTTCATCGCGGGCGAGTTTTCCGTCGTCAGCATGACGATGTTCACGGCGGCGTTGTGCAACTCGCCGCGGACTTTCTCAGCCATGGTGAGTCCGTCCATGCGGGGCATGTTGACATCGCAGACCACGAGGCGGATGCCCGGATCCTGGCGCAGCTTGCTCAGGCCGTCCTGGCCGTCCACGGCGAGGGCGACCCGGAAGCCGTTCCGGGAAAGGAAGTCGTGGAGTTCGTTGCGAACCGTGCTGGAGTCATCGACGATGAGTACGTTGGCCATGGTGGCGTCTCCTGGTTGGATGGAGGGCTTGCAGAAGGCAAGGGGCTGTGGCGTGTGGACCGGGGCTCAGAAGAACTCGAGTTCCCCGGCGCTCTCGGGCTGCTCTGCGGCGTGCCAGTCGAAATCCATGGTCTCGTAGGCGCGCACGCACAGCGAGGCATAGAGGCGCAGGTCCGGTGCCAGGTCGATGCGGAAATGCCGCAGGTGCTGTGCCCCCAGCCCTTGCAGGTGGGGCAGGCTGCGGATGTCCAGGATCTGGGGGGTGGACAGCCCCAGGCCGTTGTAGATCGTGCCGAGTTCGCGGTTGATGGCGCCGCAGCACATGTTGCCGCTTTCGCAAATGGCGTCACGGAAGTCCTGATCGGTCATGGCCTGCAGGGTCCGCTGGCTTTGCCTGGCCATGTGGGCCTTCAGGGGCGCGCAGGCGCCGAAGTGCAGGGCGGTGATGATGCGAAAGGTGTAGGACGCGATGGAGAGCACGACCATGTGCGTGCAGTCGCTGTGGCCCGGAAGGTCACTGGCGGCGATGGTGGCATCGGCCGCGCCGCCCGCGACCCCGTGGTGCAGGCCGAGCACCATCATGCGGTTCAGGCTGTCCCGGGTGCGGGGCGTGATTTCGGGGTGCGGGCTCATGCGCAGAGGACTGCCCGGACCTTCTGGTTCGTCAGCTCCAGGCCGATGGTGGCGTTGATGACCATCTTGCCGCCGGCTTGCATGTCCTGGAAGACGGTGGTGGCGATCAGGTCGTTCTGGTAGAGGTTGTCCCGGTAGTGCTTGGACAGCGCTTCGGCGCGTACGGAGAGCGAGCGCATTTCGTTGGCGACCACCGCGAAGCCCTGGCCGGCCACGCCTGCGCGGGCCGCTTCGATGGAGGCGTTGAGTGCCACGATGACCATCTGCGAGACGATGCGCGCGAATTCGTCGTTCTTCTCGTGCATGTCTTTGTTGTGGGCGACAAGGCGGCTCATGTCGGCATGCCAGCGGTCGAAGGTCTTGCTGATGCCTTGCAGCTCCCCCAACGAGGTGGACAGGGTGGTCGTGTGGGCCAGGGCGCCCTCGACCAGCGCCTGTGTGCGGGTCTGCGCGCTGTACTCCAGCGCCTGCAGCTCCTGGGGCAGGCGTTGCTGCGCCTGCTCCAGCGCCTGCCGGGTGTGGCGCAATTCCTGCTGCAGGTCTTCGACCTGTGCCTGCAGCCGCGCCTCGCGGGCATGTTCGGCGGCACCGTGGTCGATGACGATGGCCTGCGGGGTGCGGCGCCGCGCCATGCGTGCCAGCCACCAGCCGGATACCAGGGCGCAGGCCAGGGCGCCGCTGGTGAATGAGATCAGCATGTCCATGGGGTGATTGCTCCTGCGGCCCTTCAGCCTCGCGCCTGCAGCGCAAAGCGTGCGGGCAGGTGGATCAGGATGTCGAACGCACGGTGTGCTGCGCTTGCCGTGGCGGTGCGCAGCCGCAGCGCGACGTCGCCGCCGTGGGCAGTGACAAAGGCCTTGACCGCGTCCATGCCGACGCCGCGTCCCGACACTGCCGTGACGGCGCTGGCCGTGGAAAAACCGGGGGCGAAGATGCACTGCGCCAGGGCTTCTTCGCTGGGTTGCTCGTGCGCTGCGAGCAGGCCGGCTTCTATCGCCCGCGCATGGATGCGGCCGAGGTCGAGGCCGCGGCCGTCGTCTGCCATGCGCAGTTGCAGGGTCTGGCCTTGCAGGGTGGCGGCTATCTCTATGCGTCCTGCTGCCGGCTTGCCGGCGCGCACGCGCTCTGCGGCCGGCTCGATGCCGTGGTCCATGGCGTTGCGCAACAGGTGGGTGAACACGTCGCGCAGCATGCCTGCGATCGCGCTCGGTACGGCAATGTTGCCATCGTTCACCTGTACCACGGGGGGCTCCTTGGCCAGCTCCGTGGCGAGTGCCGGCAGGGAGGCGATCGTGCCGCCCAGCGCCTGTGCCAGCCGCAGGCTGCTCCACTGCTGCAGCGTGCGCGCGGCGTGTGCCGTGATGGCCTGGAGCGCCTGCAGGTCCGTGCTGCCCGCTGCATCCTGCAGTTGCTGGGCGAGGTCCTGCACCTGCGGTTGGGGCAGAGCGCGGCCTGAGGCGCCCGCCTTGTCCGCGGGTGCGCTGCGGTCGCGCAGTTTCACGGCCTCCACGCTCTGGTAGACATCCAGCATGGCCTGCACGGCGGCCAGGTCGGCGAGCAGGGCGCCGGTGTCCCAGGCGCTGACGTCCTGCCGCAGCGATTCATAGCGCTGCTCTGCCGCGTGCGCCGCGTCGGCGAGCTGCAGCAGGCCGTAGGTGCGCGCATTGCCCTTGATGGTGTGCATATGGCGAAACAGCGCCGCCATGGCCGCCGGGCGCTCCTCGGGCGCCTGGTCGGCGGTGCGCACCAATTGCTGGCTGGCCTGGATGAAGGCGCCGGCACCGGCTGCGAAGGCGTGGAACTTGGAACGCTCCAGCGCCAGGATTTCGCCGATGATCGCCAGCTCCTGCTGCTGTGCCTGCGCGGCGCGCGCGAGCTGGCGCAGTTCGGTCACATCCCGGATGCAAAGCATGAGCCGTGCGATCGTGCCGTCTTCGCTGGCGATGGGCGACCAGCCCAGCTCCCAGAGGCACAGCGTGCCGTCGGGCTGCGGGCGGCCGATTTCGCGCGGGAGCAGGTGCGCATTGAAGTCGAAGTTCATGGCCTCTTCGCCAATGCAGGCATCGATGGCAGCCAGGGCCTGGGCCGTGGCGTCGGCCCCGAGGTCGGTGTGCGCGAAGATCACTTGCGCCACGGGGCGACCGGCGATGTCGCGGGTGCCGAGCAGCGTCGCGAGGTGCTCGGAGAACTCCGGGTGGATGCGTCCGCCCGCCTGCAGCGTGAGGATGCCCTGCGGAATGGCGTGCAGCAGCGCCTGGATGTCGGCGCTTTTCTGCCGCACGAGTGCGCTGCTGTGCTCAATCTTCTCGATCATGGTGTTGAACGCCACGATGGAGCGGCCGATTTCGTCCTGGCGCTTGACGGGTACGCGGTGCGTGAAGTCCTGGCTCGCGGCGATGGCAGTCATCTTGTGCTCCATGTCGCCCAGCGGTTGGATGATTTGCCGGTAGAGCAGGTAGCCGATCAGCGCAAGCCCCAGTACCGATACCACGGTGACCGCGGCGAGCGTCGCGCTGGTGTTGCGCAGGTTCTGGTTGAGCGCCTCAATGGCCTGGTCCTTGCTCCGGCGCTTCTCCACCTGCACCGCGTCGATCATCTGGCCTTGCTCGCGCAGGTACTGGTCCACGGTGGCGGCCATGGTCGCCTCGGCCGCCTCCTGCTGCCCGGCCAGCTTGAGGCGCACGGTGTCGTCTATGGCCGCAAAGTAGTTGTCCAGGCTGTGGCGTGCTTCTTCGATCAGGCCGCGCTGCGCCGGGCTGTCGGCCTGCTGCTGCTGCGCATCGAGGGCTTGCTGCAGGCCCGTTCTGCGGGCGCTGAGCTCCCCATGCAGGCCCAGGGCCGCCTCCTTGTCCGGTGCTGCCACCATGGCGAGTGTGGCGATCTGGATGTCCTTGAGCTGCCCCATGAGCTCCACGGACTGGATGGTGCTGGGCACCACCCCTTCGGTGACGGCCTTGACCTCCCGCGCCCCCTGGTGCGACTGGTAGAGGGCCACCCCCCCGACACCGCCCAGTGCCGCGAAGGTGAGTGCGATGAGAAAGATGATGCGCTGTCGTACGGTCATGAAGGCCAGCCCCCTGCGGGAACTCACAATTGAATACAAATTGTGGGTTGCGCTGGTTGCAACTTGATGACGGTCATATTGCGTGGGCTGTCCGCCGCGGGAGATGCGGCTGCGCCACCGGCAGGAGGCGGGCAGCGCGTGGCGGCGCGGGCCGGCGCTGTGCTCAGGTGCCGGTCAGGACGCTGCGGGGGGCCGGCATAGGGGCGACCACGCAGCGGTTGCGCCCCTGGTGCTTGGCTTCGTAGAGCGCACGGTCGACGTGCTGGAGCAGGGTGTCCAGGTCCATGGCGCTGTGTGCTGGCAGGCACGCCAGGCCAATGCTGGCCGTCACCGGTGTGTCCAGGTGCGCGATGGGCGCGCCCGCCAGTGTCTGGCGCAGCTTCTCGGCCAGGTGCAGGGCGTGGGCCTCGCCGGTGTCGGGCAGCAGCAGGATGAACTCTTCGCCCCCGTAGCGCGCGATCCGGTCGGTGTGGCGCACGGTATGCGTCATCAGCCGGGCGACCTCGCGCAGGACCTCGTCGCCCTTGGGATGACCGAAGTGGTCGTTGATGGACTTGAAGTGGTCCAGATCGAGCATGAGCAGCGACAGCGGGCTGCCCTGCCGTTGGGCGCGCGCCAGCTCCGCCTCGGCGGCGCGCACGAAAGCACGGCGGTTGAGCAGGCCGGTGAGCGGGTCCAGGGTGGCCAGCGCCTGCAGCTCGACCTGCTGCCGCTCCAGTTGCGCGTTGGTGTCTGCCAGGGCGCGTTGCAGCAGTTCGGTCTGGACGTACCGCCGCCACAGCAGGCTGCTGACCAGTGCCGCCAGGACACAGGCCGACGCCGCATTCATGCGGTTGGTGGTCAGCAGGGCCTGGTCCTGGGTGGTCCAGCCCAAGGACCAGGCCAGGGCGCACCAGGCCAGGACCAGGATGGCCAGTGCCGATCGGGGGCGCAGCAGGAACACGATGGCGATGCCCACGGCGGCGTTGACGAAGGCATTGATGCTGCTGCTGATTGCCTGGTCCAGCAGCGTCAGCAGTATGGCCCAGGCCAGAATGAGCCCGGCCGTCAGCGCCGGCACGCCGTGCTGCCAGGGGCGGGACGCAGCGCGGGCTTGCCTGCTGCGGGACCACTCGCCCAGCGCCAGCATCAGCAGCGCCATGACGCCATGTGCCAGGGCAATCTGGCGCGCCCAGGCGTCGCGCACGGGCTCGCCGAAGTCCAGCAGGGCGAACACGGCGACATGCAGCAGGTTCAGGGCCACCATGCCCCAGGCGGTGATGCCCAGTACGTGCAGATTGCGGCGGTAGGCGGCTTCCTGTACGCGCTGGTCTTCTTCGGCCCAGCGGCGCAGTGTCTGGAGAATGCTCATGGCGCTGCATCATAAGAGCCCGTGCACGGTCTGGGCGCGGTGCGCATGACCACACCCGGGCTTGCGGGCTCCACACAACAGGTATCGTTGCGCCTATGGCAGACCACACGATCCACAAGACCCGGCCCGGGCCGGCGCAATGCGTCATGGTGCTGGGCACCACCAGCGGCGCCGGCAAAAGCTGGCTCACCACCGCGCTGTGCCGCTACTACAGCAACCAGGGCCTGAAGGTGGCGCCGTTCAAGGCGCAGAACATGAGCAACAACGCGCGCGTGGTCGAGGGCATCGACGGCGCCTGGGGCGAGATCGGTTCGGCGCAGTACTTCCAGGCCCTGGCCGCGCGCGCCGTGCCTGAGGTACGCATGAACCCGCTCTTGCTCAAGCCCGAGGCCGACACGCACAGCCAGGTCGTGCTGCTGGGGCAGGTGAGTGCCGAGCTGACCGCCTTGCCCTGGCGCGGCCGCAGCCAACGGGTGTGGCCGCAGATCGCCGCCGCGCTCGATGCGCTGCGCGCCGAGAACGACGTGGTGGTGATCGAGGGCGCGGGCTCGCCCGCCGAGACCAACCTGCACGCCAGCGACATCGTGAACATGCGCGTGGCGCGCCATGCCCATGCGCGCTGCCTGCTGGTGACCGACATCGACCGGGGCGGCGCCTTTGCCCACCTCTACGGCACCTGGGCGCTGCTGCCCGAGGACGAGCGCGCGCTGATCCACGGCTTCGTGCTCAACAAGTTCCGGGGCGACGCCAGCCTGCTCGCGCCCGCGCCCCAGCACTTGCAGGAGCGCACCGGCGTGCCCACCGTGGCCACCATCCCCATGCAGTGGCACCACGGCCTGCCCGAGGAGGATGGCGTGTTCGACGACCGCAGCACCACCCCCGGCGCCGTGCATACCACCGTGGCCGTGGTGGCCTACCCGCGCATCAGCAACCTCGACGAATTCCAGCCACTCAAGAACGTGCCCGGCCTGCGCCTGCAATGGGTGTGCAGCCCGGCCGACGTGGTGGGCCTGCGGCCCAGCGACTGGATCGTGCTGCCGGGGTCGAAAGCCACCGCCGCTGACCTGGCCTGGCTGCGCGCGCAGGGGCTGGACCAGTCTATCGCCGCGCACGCGGGGCAGGGTGGCACCGTGCTGGGCGTGTGCGGCGGCCTGCAGATGCTGGGCGAGGCACTGATCGACCCCGAGGGCATCGACGGCAACGGCCCCGGCCTGGGCCTGCTGCCGCTGGTCACCGTGTTCGAGCCCGCCAAGACCGTGCAGCGCACCAGCGCGGCGTTCGGGCCGCTGGCGGGCGCCTGGGCACCGCTCTCGGGCGTGCGTGCTGAGGGCTACGAAATCCACCACGGCCAGACCGCCCAGCACCCCGCCATGGCCGCCAAGGGCGACGTGGCGCGCCAGGTCATGCCCGGCATCGCCTGGCAGAACCCGGCGGGCAATGTGCTGGGCGTGTACCTGCACGGTTTGTTCGAGGACGCCGCCGTGCTGCACGCCCTGTTTGGCGCCCAGGCACCCACGCTCGATGCCGTGTTCGACGGCCTGGCCGATGGCGTGGCACGGCACTTCGATCCGGGCGTGTTGGACGCGCTGATCGCGTAAGAAATACGCGGTTCACCGGCTGCTATCATCCCCGCCCTCAGGTGCCCAATGCGATGACGCAAAGGGAGAATCGGGAAGGCGGTGCAAATCCGCCGCGTGCCCAACGCTGTAAGGACGATGACCCCTGCTGAATGCCACTGGCCGCCAAGGCCGGGAAGGCGCAGGGGCCAAATGACTCCAAGCCAGAAGACCGGCCTGAGCCATTTTTGGCGCTGCAAGGCCGGGCAGCGCTGCCACTATTCACGCACAGGGGACTGCCATGAATACCAGCGCAGTGGCGCAAGCCACGCCCAGCGCGCACGCCTTCACGCAAGAAGCGCGCGACGCCATCTACCACGCCCTCTTTGCACGCCGCGACATGCACGGTCAGTCGAAGGCTGGGGCGCGGGCCACCTGAGTCCCTTCCCCGCCAAGCCCGAGCTGGACACCGCTGGCGGGCTGCCGAGCCTGCCCATGCGAGACCTCGTGTAACCAGGCTGCCGCCCAGCGCGGGCGCGAAGACCTCGCCTGAGCCTGCCACCACGCGTCAGCCCGGCGCGCACCGCGCCATCCAGCGCGCGGACCGCTGTGCGCGGGCCGCGCCAAACCTCCCATTGAAAGTTGCACACGCCATGAATGCCCACCTGCCCCTGATGGCCGACATCGCCGACCCGCAGCTCACCCAGGCCCTGCAGCACAAGCTGGACCACAAGACCAAACCCCTGGGCTCGCTCGGCCGCCTGGAAAGCCTGGGGCTCGCACTCGGACAAATTCTGGGCACCGAAACCCCGGCGCTGGAGCAGCCGCAAATGGTCGTCTTCGCGGGCGACCATGGCCTGGCCGCGCGCGGCGTGTCGGCTTTCCCCAGCGACGTGACCTGGCAGATGGTGGAAAACTTCCTCGCCGGCGGCGCCGCCGTGAGCGTGCTGGCGCGCCAGCACGGCCTGGCGCTCACCGTGGTGGACTGCGGCGTGGCGCGCGACATCGCCCCGCGCGAAGCCGCCCCCGGCCAGCCGCGCCTGCTGCTGCGCAAGGTGGCCCCCGGCACGAACGACGCCAGCCAAGGCCCGGCCATGAGCGCCGCGCAATGCGCCCAGGCGCTAGCCAACGGTATCGAATTGGTGCGCGAGCTGCCAGGCAACGTGCTCCTGCTGGGCGAAATGGGCATCGCCAACACCTCGGTGGCTTCGCTGCTGCTGGCGCGCCTGTGCGGCCTGTCGCTGGCCGAATGCACGGGCGCGGGCACCGGGCTGGACGCCGCAGGCATTGAACGCAAGCGCGCCGTGCTGCAACAGGCGCTGGACGCCAACGCCGCCGCCTCCACGCCGCTCGACGCCCTGGCCGCGCTGGGCGGCTACGAAGTGGCCACCATGGTCGGCGCCGTGCTACAGGCCGCGCAAGAGCGCCGCGTGATTCTGGTGGACGGCTTCATCACCAGCGCCGCCGTGCTCGTCGCCAGCCGCCTGCAGCCCCATGTGCTGCAACGCTGCGTGTTCGCCCACCGCTCGGGCGAGCGCGGCCACCAGCTCATGCTCGCGCAAATGCAGGCCGAGCCCCTGCTCGACCTGGGCCTGCGCCTGGGCGAAGGCTCCGGCGCCGCGCTGGCCTGGCCGCTGCTGCCATCGGCCTGCGCCATCCTGCGCGAGATGGCGAGCTTTGAGGCGGCGGGGGTGTCGGGGCAAACCGTGGCAGCGTGAGGGGCGGCCCTGGGGCTGTGCGCCACAGCTATTGAATCAATAGCTGCTAACGCTTGTGGGATGAGCGCTGCAGGGCAATTTGGCTTGTGATTTGCGCGTTGCGGTGCGGCTTCAACCTGCGGCCGCCCTTGGACGTGAGTGCGAGGGACCGTTCAAGGCTGGCAACGGTCTTTCCCGCGAGCCCCGTGAATAACTGATGCCGCCGCCAAGGCAGGCGTAGATGGGAAGTCGCACCGTTAAAGGCTCATATCTGCAGGCATTGGCCTGCAGTGGATCGCTCTACATGCGCAACTCTTGCAAAACCTCCGGATGCGCAACGGCGACACGGAGCAGTGTTTTCGCCGCACCCGTGGGTGAGCGGCGGCCCTGCTCCCAGTCTTGCAGTGTTCTCGCGGAAACGCCCAGCAGTTGCGCGAATGCTTGCTGGGACAGTCCTATTTTTGCGCGCGCCTCCGCCGCCTCCGGCAGCTTGACTTGCGTGGTGCGGGCAGCCTCGCCGCGCTTCATTTGCTGGACGGACTCCAGCAGGTCACGTTGGAATTTCTCGATTTCAGAGGGCATCTTCGACTCCTTGCTTCAACTGCGCCAGGAAGGATGTAGGGAGGTTGTCGAACTTGGCTTTCTTGTAGACGATCAAGAGCCAAATGGTTTCCGTGCTCGCGTTGAAGTAAATCACCCTGGCGCCGCCGCGTTTGCCCTGCCCGGCGGAGGTCCAGCGCACCTTTCGGCAGCCGCCGCTGCCTCGGATCACGTCCCCGGCTTCGGGGTTGGCGGCGATCCAGTGGATGAACTCAATGCGCTCGGCGTCTGACCAGACTTCGCTGGCATAGCGCTGGAAGATGGCGGTTTCGGCGACGGTTTTCACTTTGGAGTATACGGCATTGCCGTATTTTGTGTGATGGCGTAGAGGCCGATGGAAGGGTGGGATGCTGTTCGGCCAGGAGTGCGCGGTGTATCTTGCCGAGTGCCTTGTTGGTAGATGTAATTGCTATCTAATAGATAGCTGTTTGCGCAGTATGGACGCGAGGTTTAGGCCGATTCGCATCTAAACCTGCCCGGTTAGCGATGCCGAAGCACCGTGCCCCGCCTACCCCGGCAAATGGCACACCGCCTCGATGTTGTTGCCCTCAGGGTCGATGACGAAGGCGCCGTAGTAGTGCGCGTGGTACTCGGGGCGCAGGCCAGGGGCGCCATTGTCCTTGCCGCCGGCGGCGATGGCGGCGGCGTAGAAGGCGTCCACCTGGGCGCGGGTCTGGGCCTTCCAGGCCAGGTGGCAGCCGGTGGTGGCCGGCGGGCCGCCGTAGGGGGAGGGGCCGTCGATGAACCACACGTCGGCCTTCTTGCCGTCGGGTTCGGCGGGGTCGGGGTAGGCGAAGCCGAGGATGTTCATGCCGTAGTGGCCCTCAAAGCAAACGCTGTAGCCCAGGGGCGCGAGGGCCGCGCTGTAGAACGCCTTGGCGCGCTGGATGTCGGTGACGCGGAAGGTCATGTGGTCAAGCATGGGTGCTCCTGTGGGATGGGCGTGCGCAAGCCGCACACCAACACTGTAAATGCATCCAGTGTTCTTTGGCAAGCCAGCGGGCGGCCTGCGGTTGGGCGCGCCCTCAGGCGGTGCAGGTCTGGTTGCGCCCTTGCGCCTTGGCCTGGTAGAGGGCCTTGTCGGCGCGGGCCAGCATGGCGTCCAGCGTGTCGCCGGGGCCTTGCCAGGTGGTCACGCCGATGCTGAGCTGGCAGTCCAGCGCGTGGCCCGAGGCGGCGGCGGTGTGGATGCGCTGGGCCACGCTGCGGGCGGCGTCGAGGTCGGTTTCGGGCAGCAGCACCATGAATTCCTCGCCGCCGTAGCGGCCCAGCCGGTCGCCGCGCCGCAGCACGGCCTGGGTGCTTTGGACGAAGTGCACCAGCACCGCGTCGCCGTGCTGGTGGCCCAGGGTGTCGTTCACGGTCTTGAAGTGGTCCAGGTCCAGCATCATGATGGCCGGGCCCCGGCCGGTGCGTGCGTAGCGCACCAGTTCGTCCTCGAAGCGTTCGAGCAGGGCGCGACGATTGAGCGTGTGCGTGAGGGCGTCGTGCGTGGCCAGGTGCTGCAGTTCGGTGGTGAGCCGGTCGGTGGCCATGAGCACGGCGCCGATCGACAGCATCAGCACGGTGAGCACATAGGCGCCGACGTACAGGGTCTGGTAGAGCGAGGGCTCCATGAGGTCGCTGCCGGCCTTGCCGAGGAGGGTGGACGCCAACCGCACCAGCAGCACCGCGACATGGAGCACCAGCACCACTTCCACCAGCCGCACGGGAAAGCGGTTGCCGCCGTGGCGCAGCAAAAAGCGCAGGTTGGCGGCATACACGCAGATCATCAGGCCGGTGAAGCTGCCCAGCCGCATGGGGTAGTTGGGGTGGACGTAGGTGAGCCAGGTGAACAGCAGTGCCGAGAGTGCCGCGATGCCGCCCCACAGGCCCCACCCGCCCCCATGGCCGAGGAAGCGGCGGCAGCCGATGTAGTAGGCGGTGGTGCCCAGCAGCAGCAGGGTGTTGGCCGCCACGAGCGAGAGCAGGTCGGGGAACACGCCGCGCCCGCTGAACAGCACGGTGGCCACCAGCCACATGAGCGGGGCGACGGTCCAGTGGCCTATGCCATGGATGCTGGGCGGGTAGTAGCGCCGCATGAAATACAGCACCAAGGCCATCATCGCCGCCATGAAACCTGCCATGGCGATCAGGGAGCGCGGGTCGAGGTTCGTCATCGGGCGGGATCGGTGCGCTTCGTGTGGCGTTGCGGCCCCAGTATAGCCAGCGCCGCCGCTGGCCGCAGCGCGGGGGTATTGGGGTCGAATCGGCCTGCAGCGACCGTATGGTGAGCGCTACAAGCTATCAATTCAATAGCGCTCTGGTGGTGGCGTCTTGGGCTGGAAGTCGCAGTACGGTGCCACCAGGCATTCCCAGCAACGCGGCTTGCGCGCCTGGCACACGTAGCGGCCCAGCAAAATGAGCCAGTGGTGCGAATCCACCGCATAGGCCGCGGGCACGCGCTGGAGCAACTGCTTCTCGACTTCCAGCGGGTTTTTTCCGGGCGCCAGGCCCGTGCGGTTGCTGACGCGGAAGATGTGCGTGTCCACCGCCATGGTGGGCTGGCCGAAGGCGACGTTGAGCACCACGTTGGCGGTCTTGCGGCCCACGCCGGGCAGGGCTTCGAGCGCCGCGCGCGTGCGCGGCACCTCGCCGCCATGCTGCTCCACCAGGATGCGGCAGGTTTCCATCAGGTGCCGGGCCTTGCTTTTGTACAGGCCGATGGTCTTGATGTAGCCCTCCAGGCCATCCTGCCCCAGCGCCAGGATGGCCTGCGGCGTGTTCGCCACCGGGAACAGCTTGCGCGTGGCCTTGTTCACGCCCACGTCGGTGGCCTGGGCCGACAGCAGCACGGCGGCCAGCAGCTCGAATACGCTGGTGTACTCCAGCTCGGTGTTGGGTTGCGGGTTGGCGGCCTTGAGGGTGGCGAAGAAGGGTTCGATCTGCGCGGATTTCATGGCGTGCAGTGTAGGGGCAGAGCGCCTGCCGGAGCTGGCGGTGCGCGGTTGCAGGAAACCTGCATTCCGATTGGCGACAATGTGCAGTCTCCCGCCAACCAGATATCCACGCCATGCAATTCGCCGACCGCCTGAACAACGTCGAAACCTCCGCCATCCGCGAACTCTTCAAGCTGCTGGGCAAGCCCGGCATCATCAGCTTTGCCGGGGGCTTCCCGGACAGCGCCATGTTCGACGTGGACGGCATCCAGGCCGCCGTGAACCAGGCCCTGGCCGAGGAGCCCGGCGCCGCGCTGCAGTACGGCGCCACCGAGGGCTACCAGCCGCTGCGAGAGCAGCTCAGCGCGTTCATGGCCAGCAAGGGCGCGCAGGGCGTGGCGCCCGAAAACCTCATCGTCACCACCGGCAGCCAGCAGGCCCTGGACCTGCTGGGCAAGACGCTCATCAGCCCCGGCGACAAGGTGATCGTCGAGGGCCCGACCTTCCTGGCCACCATCCAGTGCTTCCGCCTCTATGGCGCGCAGCTCATCAGCGCGCCCATCGATGGCAACGGCGTGCAGACCGACGAGCTGGAAAAGCTCATCGCCGAGCACCAGCCCAAGTTCGTGTACCTCATCCCCACCTTCGGCAACCCCAGCGGCGCCATGCTGAGCCTGGAGCGCCGCAAGAAGGTGCTGGAGTTGGCCGTGAAGTACCAGACCCTGGTGGTCGAGGACGACCCCTACGGCGACCTGTACTTTGGCGAGGCGCCGCCGCCCAGCCTGCTGGCCCTGTCGGCCACCGTGCCGGGCAGCCGCGAACTGCTGGTGCACTGCGGCAGCCTGAGCAAGGTGCTCTCGCCCGGCCTGCGCGTGGGCTGGATGATCGCCCCGGCCGAGCTGCTGGCCAAGGCCACCATGTGCAAGCAATTCAGCGACGCGCACACCAGCACCTTCGCCCAGGCCACGGCCGCGCAGTACCTCAAGGCCGGCCGCATGCCTGCCACGCTGGCCCATGTGCGCAAGGTGTACGCCGAGCGCGCCCAGGCCATGGGCGACGCGCTGCGCAAGGATTTGGGCGAGGCCATCGAGTTCGTGCAACCCCAGGGCGGCCTGTTCGTGTGGGCGCGCCTCACAGGCGCGGGCGGCAAGGTGGCGGACGGCAACGTGTTCGCCAAGGCCGCCATCGACCAGGGCGTGGCCTTCGTGCCCGGCACGCCGTTCTTCTGCGCCCAGCCCGACCACGCCACGCTGCGCCTGTCGTTCGCCACGGCCGATGTGGCCAAGATCCGCGACGGCGTGGCGCGCCTGGCCCGTGCGCTCTGATCAGACGCCCGAGGCCCAGCGGTCGCGGCCCCCGCGCTTGGCCTGGTAGAGCGCCTGGTCGGCGCGGTCGAGCAGGTCGCGCAGGCTGCGATCGGTGGCGCGCATGCAGCCCAGGCCGATGCTGGTCGTGATCTTCCAGCGCTGCCCCTGTTCGTCGGTCAAGGGCAGGCTGCGGATGTGCTGCAGGATGCGCTCGGCAATGGCTGCGCCATCGTGCGCCGCGGTGCGCGGCAGCAGCACGCCGAATTCCTCACCGCCCAGGCGTCCTGCGATGTCCTCGGCGCGCAGCAGGGTCTGCACGGCCTGGGCAAAGTCGATGAGCACGCGATCGCCCTCCAGGTGGCCCAGGCTGTCATTGATGTGCTTGAAGTGGTCCAGATCCAGCATCAGCAGCGCGAGCGGTTCTGACCGGCTGCGGGCCTGGTCGAACGCGGCCTGTGCCTGCTGCAGGAACACGCGGCGGTTGACCATGCCGGTGAGCGTGTCGGTGCTCGCCATGCGGTGCAGCTCGCGTTCGAGGTTCTTGCGCTGGGTCACGTCGCGGTAGATGCCCTCGACGCCGGCAAACTGGCCTTGGGCATCGAAGATCGCCTGGCTGCTGATGGAGATGTCGATGACCCGGCCGTCCTTGCGCACCATCTGCCCTGGAAAATCAGCCACCTCCCCGTGGCTGGCGATGGCCGCCTTGAAGGCATCGCGGTCGGCGCTGTGCGGGTAGTAGGACTCGGCCGTGCGTCCGATGATCTGCTCGGGCTCATAGCCCAGCACGCGGCGCACGCCGGGCCCCACGTCGAGCACCACGCCTTGTGCATCGGTGCGGTAGTACACGTCCTGCATGTTCTCGAATAGGCGGCGGTAGTTGCGGTCGCTCTCGCGCAACTGGGCCTCGATCTCGCTTTGGTGGGTCATGTCGGTGCCGCAGACCAGCAGGCAGGGCTCGCCGCCGATCTCCACAACCACACTGGTGACCAGGGCCATGCGCAGGCGGCCGCGGCAGGTGTGCACGCGGTACTGCGCGGCCTGGCTGGGAGTCCCGCGCTCCTGCAGGGACGCGCGCTGGGCTATGCGCTCCTGCGAGCGCCGCTGATCGATGGGGTGGATGAACTCCGACAGCAGATGGCCTACGACATGCTCGGCGGCATCGGCTTCCAGCAGGGCCAGGCATACCGGGTTGGCCTCCTTGATCACGCCGTTCTGTACGACCAGAACCGCGACGGGAAGCATGTGCAGCAAAACGTTGTCGATAGGCATGGCGCAAAGGGGGAGCCCCGGCAGCGATTGTGGCACCGCCTGCGCGTGCCAGGCACCCGTGAGCGGGCGGCCCGGACTTGGTGTTTTCCCGTGGCAGGGTGCGTATGCGCCGGGCCTGCCGGGGACCGCGGGTCAGCTGCAGCCGCAGCCGCCCGAGCTGCCGCAATCCCCCCCGCCCATGGCCTGGCGGGACTGGGCTTCAAATGGGGGGAACAGCACGTTGTTCTCCAGGTGGATGTGGTTGATCAGGTCGTCGCTCAGTTGGGCAATGCCGCTGTAGAGCGCGCGCCAGGTGTTGCATGCGCCTGCGGGGGGCGTGGCGTCGTGCGTGAGGGCGGCGAGTCGCTCCAGGGCGGCGCCATGCTCCACATGCTCGGCGCGCATGACGTTGATGGGTTGGCCCACAAAGGGATTGCCCCCGGACTTGAGCATGGGGAACAGGATGTTCTCTTCCTTCTGCATGTGCGTGACCAGCTCGTGCTGGATGTCTTCCAGCAACTGGGCCAGGCCCGCAGGCACCTCGGGGTTGGCACGGTGGACGGTCTCCACGCGCTGTGCCATGCGGATGAGCTCGGGCAATTGAGCGCGGTGCACCTCGTGGTAGCGCGCAATGATATGGTCTATCAAGGCCCGGGGCTCCGTGATGCCGGTGGGGCCGCTGTCGCGCTGCAGCAGAGCCAGTTCGGCGAGCACGGCTTGCAGATCCAGGCCGCGCTCGGCCACGGCGGTGGCCAGGCTCAGGTGGCCGCCGCAGCAAAAATCGAGCTTCAGGCGGCGGAACACGGCGGTGGCGCCGGGCAGTTCCACGGCCAGTTGTCCTATGGATTCGGAGGGGTTCAAGGTCGCGGCGGCGGGGGCGTTCATGGGGGTTTGTCCTTGAAAGTGGTATTTCGTTTGTCTATTTTATCTAATAGAATGCAGCAGACCGAGCTGTTTTTCACCGTTATCCGGCAGGTGCCATGCGACTGACCCAGTGGACCGATTACACCCTGCGGGTACTCATGTACTGCGCTGCCTGTGAGGGGCGGGCGCAGCCCGTGACCATCACCGAGGTGGCCGAGGCCTACGGCATTTCGCGCAGCCACCTGACCAAGATCGTGCAGGATCTCTCGGCGCGCGGCTACCTGGACACCACGCGCGGTCGTGGCGGCGGCATGCGCCTGATGAAGCCCGCCAAGGACATCAACATCGGCGCCGTGGTGCGCGCCACCGAATCGGATTTCGTCGTCGTCGAGTGCTTTGACGCACAGAACAACCAGTGCCGCCTCAGCAGCCATTGCCGCCTGCAAAGCGTGTTGGGGCAGGCGATGGGCAGTTTTTTTGCGGTGCTCGACGCCCTGACGCTGGAAGACCTCATGGTCCCGGTAGGGCCTGCGGCCGCGCCGGCCGGCGTCTCGCGGGTCAAGCTCGTTCCGGGGCTGCCGCAGCCGGCCGCGGCCTCATAAGCCGGCCCACCACAGGCGCAGGCGCATGCCCAGCTCGCTGGTGTAGCCCACCGAGGTAGCCGCCACGCGGCCTTGCGGGTCCAGGACAAGAAGTACCGGCACAGCCTGCACGCCCAGGCCCAGGGCCATCTCGCCACGCTCATCCACCGCCGTGGTCCAGGGCAGGCGGCGCTGCTGCAGCACCTGGGCCACCTGCGGCGCGGGGCCTGATTGCATGGCCACGGTCAGCACCGGGTGGTCGGCCTGCAGGCGCGAGATGCTGTCCTCTTCGAGGCGGCAGATCGGGCACCAGTGCGCCCACACATGCAGCGCCACGGCCCGTCCGGGGTGGCGCGCACGCCACTGCGCCAGAGTGAGCCGCTCGCCCGTCACCAGTTCCAGCGCCAGATCGGGCAGGGGGCCAGCGGGCAGGTGCCGCGTCTGCCACCAGTGCGTGCCCGCGAACACGCCCAGCAGCATGAGCAGGTTCAGCGCATGCGCGCGCCAGCGGCGCCGCAGGTGCGCGCCCAACCACCGCCAGGGGGCCTGCATGCTCAGGGGCGGACCACTTCGAGCAGGCGGTCGAGTCCGCCGCTGTTGATGGCCACCTGGGCCTGTGCGCGCACCGAGGGTTTGGCGTGGAAGGCCACCGACAGGCCCGCCACTGCCATCATCGGCAAATCGTTGGCGCCATCGCCCACGGCAATCGTCTGCTCCGAGCGTATGCCCAGCAGCGAGGCCACCTCGAGCAGGGTGCGGCGCTTTTCCGCGCCATCGCAGATGTCTCCCCAGACCTGATCGACCATGCGTCCGGTCAGGTGCCCGTCCCGCACTTCCAATACATTGGAACGGGTGAACTGGATGCCCAGGTCGGCGCGCACGCGGTCGGAAAAGTACGTGAACCCGCCCGAAACCAGCAGCGTCGCCAGGCCCGCGCTGCGGCAGGCATGCACCAGCTCGCGCACGCCGGGGTTGTAGCGCATGCGGTGCAGCAGCACGCGCTCCATGTGCGCCACGGGCACGCCGCGCAGCAGGGCCACGCGCTGGCGCAGGCTTTCCTTGTAGTCGGCAATGACGCCCTGCATGGCGGCTTCGGTGATGGCTGCCACCTCGGCCTTGCGGCCCGCAGCGTCGGCGATTTCGTCCACGCACTCGATGTTGATCAGCGTGGAGTCCATGTCGAAGGCGATCAGCCGGTAGTCGGCCAGGCGCAGGGGGGGAGCGATGCCCTGGACGTGGATGCCGGGGGCGAATTCGGTGGTGTGGGTCATGAGGGCGACAGGGGAACGAAGTGGGGGCAATCTTAGCCGCGGGTGCGCAGGTAGAACCGGTCGGACCAGGTGGCCAGCCAATGGGGCTTGAAGGCAACGAACACTGCCGCCAGCATGCCGGTGACGATGGCGTCGCCCCAGGCCATGAGCCAGTGCGCCACGAGCGACAGCTCGGAGCCCACACCAGGCAGGCGCTGGCCCAGCCACTGGGCGCACACGGAGGCCGCAAAAACGCACAGCGCCGTGCCGATGAAGGCGCGCCCCAGGATGTAGACGAACATGCGCTCGCCCGTGATTCTGCGCAGCACCGCGCCCAGCACCAGGGCCAGGGTGGCGGGCACCAGGCCCTGCCAGGTGGTGAGCGAGAGGGCTTGTTCCCAGCCCATGGGGGCGATCAGTCCGGTGACGGCACCGACGGCGCACAGAGCCAGCACGGCCAGCGGCCAGCCGAGCATCAGTACCACCAGGCAGGCGCCGGACCACTGCAGTTGCAGCGGCATGGCGTGCAGCGTGGGCAGGGCCCAGAGCCAGGGCTGGAGCACCAGGGTGGCGAGCAGGGGCGTCCACAGTGCGGCAGGCGCGCCATGCGCTTCGTGCGCCAGCGGCGGCTGGCTGGCCAGCAGGCGCCAGGGCCGGGTGGCGAGCGCGCCAGCCAGGGCCAGCAGGGCGAGCAGCGCGTCCAGCAGCATGGCTTCAGGCGCCCGCCGCCAGCGGCTGGCCCAGGCTGCGCAGCACGTCGCGCACCATCTGGGCGCGGGCGGCCGGGTCGGGCAGCGCGCGCTCGATGCGCAGCTTCTCGTTGCCTGCCAGCTTGATGTGCCGGTTCTTCTGTATCAGCCCGATGATGGCCATGGGATCGACCGGTGGCTGCGGCCGGAAGCTGATGGTGATGCCTCCCGGCGCCGCATCGACCTTGGCCACACCGTAGGGTGCCGAGAGCACGCGCAGGCGGTGCACGTCGATGAGCGTCTGCGCCTGCGGCGGCAGCTTGCCGAAACGGTCCACGATCTCTTCGAGCAGCACGTCGATCTGCTCGCTGGTGCGTGCGCTGGCCAGCTTCTTGTAGAACGACAGGCGCAGGTGCACGTCGCCGCAGTAGTCGCCCGGCAACAAGGCGGGGGCGTGCAGGTTGATGTCGGTGGCGGCCTGCAGGGGAGCGAGCAGGTCGGGCTCCTTGCCGTTCTTGAGGCAGCGCACGGCCTCGCTCAGCATCTCGTTGTAGAGCTGGAAGCCGATCTCCATCATGTTGCCGCTCTGGTTCTCGCCCAGCACCTCGCCCGCGCCGCGGATCTCCAGGTCGTGCATGGCCAGGTAGAAGCCGCTGCCCAGCTCCTCCATCTGCTGGATGGCTTCCAGCCGCTGCTGTGCCTGCTTGGTGAGCCCGTCCACGTCGGGCACCATGAGGTAGGCATAGGCCTGGTGGTGGCTGCGCCCCACGCGGCCGCGCAACTGGTGCAATTGCGCCAGGCCGAACTTGTCGGCGCGCGCGATGACGATGGTGTTGGCCGTGGGCACGTCGATGCCGGTCTCGATGATGGTCGAGCACAGCAGGATGTTGTAGCGTTGCGCCACGAAGTCGCGCATCACGCGCTCGAGCTCGCGCTCGGGCATCTGGCCGTGGGCCACGGCGATGCGCGCCTCGGGCAATATCTCTTCGAGCTTCTGGCGCCGGTTCTCGATGGTCTCGACCTCGTTGTGCAGAAAGTAGCACTGGCCGCCGCGCTTCAATTCGCGCAGCACGGCCTCGCGGATCACGCCCGTGCCTTCGTTGCGCACAAAGGTCTTGATCGCCAGGCGGCGCTGCGGCGCCGTGGCGATGACCGACAGGTCGCGCAGGCCCTCCAGCGCCATGCCCAGCGTGCGCGGGATGGGCGTGGCCGTGAGCGTGAGCACGTCCACCTCGGCGCGCAACTGCTTCATGGCTTCCTTGTGGCGCACGCCGAAGCGGTGCTCCTCGTCGATGATGAGCAGGCCCAGGTTGTGGAACTTGGTGGATTCGCTCAAGAGCTTGTGCGTGCCCACCACGATGTCCACCGTGCCATCGGCAATGCCCTTGATCGCCGCCGTGATCTCCTTGCCCGAGCGAAAGCGCGAGACCTCGGCAATCTTCACCGGCCACCTGGAAAAGCGGTCCACCAGCGTCTGATAGTGCTGCTCGGCCAGCAGCGTGGTGGGTGCGAGAAAGGCCACCTGCCGGCCTCCGGTCACCGCCACGAAGGCGGCGCGCAGGGCCACCTCGGTCTTGCCGAAGCCCACGTCGCCGCACACCAGGCGGTCCATGGGGCGCGGGCTGATCATGTCCTGGATCACGGCATGGATGGCGGCGTTCTGGTCGGCCGTTTCCTCGAAGCCGAAATCGGCCACGAATTGCTCGTAGTCCTGCGGGCTGTAGCGGAAGGCGTGGCCTTCGCGTGCGGCACGGCGGGCGTAGATGTTCAGCAGCTCGGCGGCGGCGTCGCGCACCTGCTCGGCGGCCTTGCGCTTGGCCTTTTCCCACTGGCCGCTGCCCAGCTTGTGCAGCGGTGCCTCGTCGGCGGAGACGCCGGTGTAACGGCTGATGAGCTGCAACTGGCTCACGGGCACGTAGAGCGCGGCCTCGCCGGCGTATTCCAGGTGCAGGAACTCCTGCAGCGCGGGCGAGCCGTCGGGGTTCTTGTTGCCCACGTCCATGTTCACCAGGCCCCGGTAGCGGCCGATGCCGTGCTGGCTGTGCACCACGGGGTCGCCCACGTTGAGCTCGGAGAGGTCCTTGATCAGCGCCTCGACGTCGCTCACCTGCTCCTGTTTTTTACGCCGGCGCGTGGTGGGCCCGGCGGCAAAGAGCTCGGTCTCGGTGACCAGGTCTATGCCTTGTTCCACCCAGGAAAAACCCTGGGCCAGCGCGGCAGTGGCGATGCCCACCTTCTCGCTGCGGCTGTCCGCGAACTCGGCCAGCGAATCGAATGCGGGCGGGTTCAGTCCCGAGGCGCGCAGAAAGTCCAGCAGGCTGCTCATGCGCCCGCTGCTCTCGGCCAGCAGCAGCACGCGCTGGGGGGTGGCCCGGAGGTGGGCCTGCAGGCGCGCCAGGGGCTCCTCCGCCCCGCGCACCACGGTCAGCTCGGGCAGGTGCTGCGCAAAGGCGTTGTCCTCCACGTCGGCCTGGCCTGCGCGCAGCGCCAGCTGGGCGCAGTCCTTGGCCCGCTGGTAGAACTGCTCGGCCGTGAGGAACAGAACCTCGGGTGGCAGGGCCGGGCGCTCGGGATCGCCCGCCAGCAGGCGATGGCGTTCGCGCGTGTCCTGCCAGAAACGCTGGAACGCCGCCTCGAGATCGCCGTGCAGCAGCAAGGCCGCCTGCGGCCCGAGGTAGTCGAACACCGTGGCCGTTTCCTCGAAGAACAGCGGCAGGTAGTACTCGATACCGGCCGTGGCGATCGCCTGCCCCATGTCCTTGTAGATGCGGCTCTTGGTCGGGTCGCCTTCGAGCAGCTCGCGCCAGCGGTTGCGAAAGCGCGCGCGCGCCGCCTCGTCCATGGGGAATTCGCGTCCCGGCAGCAGGCGCACCTCGGGCACGGGGTAGAGGCTGCGCTGGCTGTCGGGGTCGAAGGTGCGGATGGAGTCGATCTCGTCGTCGAACAGATCCACGCGGTAGGGCTGCACCGAACCCATGGGAAACAGGTCGATCAGGCCGCCGCGCACCGCGTATTCGCCGGGGCTGACCACCTGGCTCACGTGCTGGTAGCCCGCCAGCGTGAGCTGGGCGCGCAGCTTGGCCTCGTCGAGCTTTTGCTTGACCTGGAAGTGGAAGGTATAGCCCGCCAGGAACGCCGGCGGCGCCAGCCGGTACAGTGCCGTGGTCGCGGGCACCAGCACCACGTCGGCCTCTCCTTGCGAGATGCGCCACAGCGTGGACAGGCGTTCGCTGATCAGATCCTGGTGCGGCGAGAACTGGTCGTAGGGCAGAGTCTCCCAGTCCGGGAACAGCGCGCAGCGCAGGTCTGGCGCAAAAAAGGCCATTTCGTCGATGAGGCGCTGGGCATCGGCGGCATCGGCCGTGACGATGGCGGCGGTGCGGCCCAGGGATTTTTCACGCCCGGCCAGGCGTGCGAGCAGCAGGGCGTCGCTGCTGCCCACAGGGCGGGGCAGGGCAAGGCGTTTGCCAGGGGAGAGCTTGGGAAGGTCCATGCGCGGGGAATGCTGGAGCGGGCAGGCCGGTGGGCAGCCGCCGGGCACAGCGCAAAGGGCAGGATTTTAGAATGCCTGCATGACCGAGCCGTTCATCCCGCCATTGACCCTTCCCGGGGGCGTGCCTTCGCAGCCCTCCGGCAGCTTCTGGGCCCTGGTGCCCTGTGCCGGAACAGGTTCGCGCGCCATGGCGGGGGGGACGCAGGGGGCGGCTGCGCTGCCCAAGCAGTACCAGCCGGTGGCCGGGCAGCCCATGGTGCTGCACACGCTGGCGGCATTGGCGGGTGTGACACGCCTGCGCAGCACGCTGGTGGCCGTGGCGCCGGGCGACCATTTCCTGGACGCCTACGCCTGCCCCTTCTTCTTCACCGTCGATTGCGGCGGGCCCACGCGCGTCGACACCGTGCTGGGCGGTCTGCGTGCGCTGCTGGCGCGCGGCGCGCATGAACTCGATTGGGTGCTGGTGCATGACGCTGCGCGCTGCCTGGTGACGCCCGGGCAGATCGATGCGCTCATCGACGCCTGCGCGCACGACGGCGTGGGCGGGCTGTTGGCGCACCGGCTCGCCGACACCCTCAAGACCGCCTCGGCCGGGCCGGGTGGCATCCGCGTGGCCGCCACGGTGGACCGTGCCGACAAGTGGCTGGCGCAGACGCCGCAGATGTTCCGCATTGGCCCGTTGCGCAAGGCGCTGGAGCATGTGGGGCCCACGGTGACGGACGAGGCCAGCGCCATGGAGGCCATGGGCCTGCACCCGCGCCTGGTGCCGGGCAGCGCGCTCAACTTCAAGGTGACCTACCCCGAGGATTTTGCGCTGGCCCAGGCCGTGCTGGCCCAGCGCGGCCATGGTGCCACGCTGGAGCGTTTCGGCGGTGCGCGCGGGCAGGCGGGCGTGGCCACGGCAAGACTTTCGGATTCCACAGGACCTACCACATGAAATTCAGGATTGGCGAAGGCTGGGACGTGCATGCCCTGGTGCCCGGGCGCCGGCTCGTCATTGGCGGCGTGGACATTGCGCACACGGCGGGGCTGCTGGGCCATTCCGACGCCGACGTGCTGCTGCATGCCATCACGGACGCCTTGCTGGGCGCAGCGGCGCTGGGCGACATCGGCACGCATTTCCCGGACAGCAATGCCCAGTTCCGCGGTGCCGACTCCGTGCTGCTGCTGCAGGAGGCGGCGCGCCGGGTGCGCGCGTGCGGCTGTGAGATCGGCAACATCGACAGCACCGTGGTCGCCCAGGCCCCGCGCCTGGCGCCGCACATCCCGGCCATGCGCGAACGCATCGCGGGCGCGCTCGGACTGGAGCTGGGCCAGGTAAACGTGAAGGCCAAGACGGCCGAACGCCTGGGGCCGGTGGGCCAGTGCCTGGCCATCGAGGCGCGCGCCGTGGTCCTGCTGCACCTTGCCTGATGTCTGTATCGCCGGCTACTGCAGGGCCGCAGGAACCCGGATTGCGCCCAGATTCCGTGGGAGCCGGGCAGTGCCGAAAAAACGCCGACCGGACACTAGGAGCAAGGCACGGCACGCTCCAGCAGGGTGGCCAGTGCCGCGTGCAGGCTGGCGGGCTGCACCGGCTTGTGCAGCAGCAGGAACCCTGCGCTTGCTGCCTCCTTGAGGCGTTCCGGCGCGGTGTCGCCTGTCAGTATGGCCGCGGGCAACGCTTTGCCCAGCGCCTGGCGTACCTCGGCAATCGCGGCGATGCCGGTGACCTGGTTGCGTAGGCGGTAGTCGGCAATCATCAGGTCCGGTGTGAGGTGTTGCTGCTCCAGCATTGCGAGCGCCTCGGCTACGCCTTCCGCCGTCACGGCCGTGCAGCCCCAGCATCGGAGCACGTCCGCCAAAGACGCGCGGATGCCGGGATCGTCGTCGATCACCAACGCCACGCGCCCCGCCAAAGGCGGGTGGCTTGGCGGCTCGGCCGGTTCTGCCGGTGCGGCCTTCGGTGCCTTGGGTACGCGCAGCTCGAAGCTGGAGCCACGCCCCGGCACCGATGTCAACAGAACCCTGTGACCCAGCAGGTGACACAGGCCATCCACGATCGCCAGGCCGAGTCCCAGGCCCTTGCGCCGGTCGCGTTCCGGGTTTCCGAGCTGATGGAATGCGCGGAATATGTCCTGGTGGTGTTCGGGTGCAATGCCCGGCCCGGTGTCGCACACCAGGATTCCGATCTCGTCGCCACGCAGGCGGCAGCCCACGAGCACGGTGCCTTGCGCGGTGTGGCGCAATGCGTTGCTGATCAGGTTGCGCAGCATCCGCAGCAGCATCTGCGGATCGCTGTACACCCAAGCCTGCGTTGGCACAAAGCACAACTCCAAGCCTTTTTGTTCGGCCAGCGGGCGCATCTCCCCATCCAGCCGGGCGAGCAGATCATTCAAGGACAGGGCAGCCTTTTGCGGTGTGATGAGCCCTGCCTGCAGGCGCGACATGTCCAGCAATTCGTCCAGCACTTCGTCCAGCGCCAGGGCAGAGGCTGACAAGCGCTCAAGCAATGGTGCCGACTGGGTGGGGTCGCGCGTGCGCCGCAGTGCCTCGATCAGCAGGTGGATCGCCTGCAGCGGCTGGCGCAGGTCATGGCTGGCAGCCGCGAGAAAGCGGGACTTGGCCTGGTCGGCTTCTTCCGCCAGCTGCTTTTCCCGGCTCAGGTGCTGGGCCAGCGCCTGCTTTTCCAGGCGCAGCCGGATCGACTCCTCTATGACCTTCGATAACTTGCGGGCGGATGACTGGACGGTGTACAGGTAAAGAAGGCTGATCAGCCCCATCAACTCCCAATCGCCGCCCTCCCACAGAAAGCGGCCGGCAATCGGCAGGGCCGTGGGGATTGCTGCATATTGCGCCGGGGGCCAGGACGCATAGGCCGGCACGGACCCGGCAGCAAGCCCCGCGAGGATCATTGACACGAAGCTCAGTGCGATCACCGATTCCGGGGCGAAGAAAACCGCTCCCGACACTCCCCAGGCCACGCCCGACAGCAGAGTGACCGCCGTCAGACAGCGCGCCCAGGACCGCGCCTGCGCGGGTCTCCGGTGGCGGTAGGCCCCTACCAGCCCCAGCCGCACCAGCACCAGCGCCACGATGACTGACCACCAGGCCAGCAGCAAGGACGGGGCAAACAGCTCCCACAGCACGCTCACCAGGGCCGTAGCCAACAACACGTTGGTTGCCAGGGTGGTACGGGTGTGGCGGAACAGAATATCGATGCGCTCGCCTTCCACCCGCTGCAGCAGATCGCCATCGCGGGGCCGCTCAGGGAGCATTGATCAGACCTCGGGTGATGGCGGCGCGCGCCGCATCGACGCGGTTGTCCACATCCAGGGCGCGAAGAATCGCGGCCACATGCACCCGCACGGTGTTGACGCGCATGCCGAGTGCCTGGGCAATGGCCTGGTTGGAGCAGTTTGTCGCCAGCAGGCCCAACACCTCGCGCTGGCGCGGCGTCAGGTCGATGGTGCCTGCCGCTGCTGTGGGAGCGGTGCCGGCGCCCTGGGCGGCCACATGCACGCCGCCGCGCATGACCTGCTCCAGCGCCTGCAGCGTGGCCGCGGGCGAGAGCGACTTGGGGATAAACCCTCTGGCGCCGCGCCGCAAGCCTTCCAGGGCCCACTCGGGCTGCTCGGCCGCAGACATCAGCACGATGGCCGCTTGCGGGCACCAGGCACGCAGGCGCAGCAGGCCATCGAGGCCGTGGATGCCCGGCAAGGTCAAATCCAGAACCACGACATCGGGCGCCGCCTCTGCCGCATCCATGGCGAGCGCAGCCTCGCAGGACGAAGCCTCCAGGACCTCATGCCCCTGCGGCATGGACAGGAGCAGGGCCCTCAGGCCGTAGCGGAACAGGGCGTGGTCATCGATCAGCAGAAAGCGCATGGGGTGGCAGCAGGCCTGTGGTGACGGGCCCAGTCTAGCCTCGAACCTCTGTCGCACGCAGTGGGCTGCGATGGCCGACTAGTCCTCGGGGATTAGGGCCATAGTCCGCGCGGCGGATTGACGAGTTATGTTTATTAACCAGAATCATCGCTGCTCATTTGGAGAAACCAATTTGGCAAATGAGATGGATGTTAATTCAATCAAATGGAAAAGAGGGATTATGAGGCCTATTCGAAAAGAAATCAGCCTTTCACTGGGCGCGATATGCCTGGTGCTGGCAGGCTGCGGCGGCGGTGACGATGCGCCTGCCGGAACCGGCGGGGGCAATGGACTGGGAGCGCTGGGAACGTCCGGTGACGTCGGGCAAGGCTATGACTCGGTGGGCCGCAGCATCAAGCCGATGTATTGCATCAGGCCGCAGGAAGGGTCGGACTGGGCAGACGTGGGTTCGTCGTCGGCCACACTGTCCATGGCGCTTGAAAGTGATCGCACCAAAATCGCACGGTCGATTGGTGTGGATATCAAGGCTTCCTATTCCATTGTCAGCGCATCGACCAGTTTTTATCGCGCGACAGAAACCGATGATTTTTCCGCCGCCTATGTATTTGGTGGTGCCATCAGTTTCAAAGAGCGGCAGGTGGGGCCGGACTATATGGTCAATCCGCTACTGGCAGCGGTCAATCCGGTGGAGTGGCGTGAATATTGTGGCGACTCTTTTGTCCACGGCATTTCCCGCGGAGCCAGCCTGTATGCGGCGATGAAATTCCATTTCAAGTCGAGGAGTGAAAAGCAGACCTTTGAAGCGAAGATGAAGGTTTCCTCGGGCTTGTTCTCGGTATCTTCGGCGCTGAAGACGGCTCAGAGCATATCCACCCAGGGTGTTTCGGTCAGCGTGTCAGCGATTCAGGTGGGGGGTGACGTGACCCAGTTGAACCGGGTTCTGAACGGTGCCAGTGCCGCATCCTGCAGCATGTCCGATGTCAAGAAATGCCTGGACTTCATGGACTCCATTGAGGCCTATGTCAGCAACGACTTTCCCAAGCAGTTCAGGGACAGTCAGGGGCACGTGCTGGCAGGAAGCGCGCTCGATCGCATGATCTCCACGGTGGACTACAGCGTGCGGCCCTGGACCGATCTGGTTCTTCCAAGCCAGCCGAATTTGCGCGGCAAACCGCTGCAAAAGCAATTGCTCGATCAATTTGCCAAGCAGTTTGCCTTGCGCTCCAAGATCGATGACATCCGTGGCATCCCCATTCTGGGCAACCGTGGCTCGGTCATGGCGGAAAAGCAGGCGCGGGCGCTGCTGGGCGTTGAGAACGTGATCGCACAGAATCTGCAGGCGCTCGAGCAGGCCTGGGGTCTTTGCTATCCGCTGGAGCGCACGGATTGCAGCAGCGCTGTGAGCAGTGCCATGAGTCAGCAGGCGGAGGTGGCGCCGGAGAATCTGCAGCCATGGTTTGATATGCTGGCAGTTGGTGGAATATTCCCGGCGCATGAAAATGATCTGGTGGACATCAATGATGATGGCCGCAAAGAGCTTTGCTACAGCCTGGATGATCCCAGCAGAATGCGCCTGGCGTGTATCTTGCCGGTGGGAGAGGGATTTGAAGACCGTCCCAGCATATTCATGGACGGTGCACCGCTGAGTTCGGTCTGGAATGTGATTCCAGGAAAGGGACTGTACCGGTGCTTCATCAACGGCGGCTCGAGCTGGCTGATGTGCGCCAAATACAAGGACAGGGCTGTGGATACGAATCAGTCGTTCGCCATCCATATTGATCCGAAGATGGAGCTGGATGTCTACGATTACCAAAATAATCGTACCCGCATCCCTGCAAGCGATGTGCCTGCCTTCATTGGACAAGATCCTGTGGCATTTTTGCGCGATGCGGTGACGCGACTCAATAATCGCTATCCGGGTTCCTGGCGGAGCTGGCCGCTGGGGAGCTGACCAGGCAGTCGTCCGCTCTGGTCCCCGAGGCGACAGGGCCAGTGCGGGCGCGGCTGTAAGAGCGCCGAGCATTCCCAGCGGTCTGCGCACCGTGCTGCGGCGCGCAAGCGAGGACCGCCTGTGGGATGCGGCGCGCGGTTGCTTCAGGTCGCCTGCGCCGGAGCTTGCCGTTTGATCGGTGGGCGCATCAGGCGCTGCTGCAGGTCGGTTCCAGCAGGCTGGTCGCTGGTGCGCTGCAGCTGCACATGCGCCACCAGTCCGCCCGAGCTGGCGTTGGACAAGGCAAAAATGCCGCCCATGCGCTGGATGGTCTTGTCCACGATGGACAGACCCAGCCCGGCGCCAGCGGCTGCGGTGCGCGCGGCGTCGCCGCGGAAAAAGGGCTTGGTCAGGTTGGCCAGCTGTTCGGGCGGCACGCCCGTGCCGTGGTCGCGCAGCTTGACCAGCACCCAGTCCTCCCGGCCCTTGGCGGTGATCTCCACCTGGGTGATGCCGGTGTCTGGGTCCTTGCCGTAGCGCCGGGCGTTTTCCAGCAGGTTGGAGATCACGCGCGCCAGCTCGATCTCGTCGGCCAGCACGTTCAGGTCGTCCGGAATCTGCATGGTGATCTGCAGTTCGCGGTGGTTTTGCACGGCGTAGACGCAGGAGGAGACGACGGCGTGCAGGTTGACCGGCGTGAGCGTCACGTTGTCGGGCCGGGCGTAGTCGAGGAATTTGTCGATGGTGGCGTCGAGCTGCACGATGTCGGCCACCATGTGCTCGCGCGCCACTTCGTCCTCCACGCTCATCTCGGTCTCCAGGCGCAGGCGCGCCAGGGGCGTGCGCAGGTCGTGCGAGATGCCTGCGAGCATGACGGCGCGGTCCTGCTCCAGCTTGGCGAGCTTTTGCGCCATGCGGTTGAAGCCGATGTTGACCTCGCGGATCTCGCTGGTGACGGCTTCCTCGTCGAGGTGGCTGGCGGCAAAGTCGCCATCGCGCACGCGGTTGGCCGCGTAGGAGAGCTGCTTGAGCGGCTGGTTGATCAGCCGCGCGATCACGGCCGCGCCTGCCAGCGACAGCGCCCCGGCGGTCGCCAGCCAGATCAGCCAGGTCTTGCCGCCGGCCGGGCTGAAGCGCGAACGGTCCATGAGCAGCCAGTTGGGATCGCCGTTGATGGAGAACCCCACCCAGATGCCTTTTTCCCCGTTCACGCTGCGCGCCACGATGGTGTCGGGCCCCAGGCGCTGGGTGAGCTGCTCCGTCAGGCGCAGGCCCAGGGCCGTGGGCTCGAGGGGCTCGTACTGGTCGCCCGGCTCGCGCGGAATGATGCGCACACCCTCCTGGTCCGCCATGGTCTTGATCAGCGAGACGCGCGCGATGCCGTCCGCCGCCTGCAGCGCGGCCCGGCTGAGGTTGACCAGCGAGGCCACCTGCTGGGCGGTATGCAGCGTGCGCGGCTCCAGTTCCAGGGCGCGCAGCGTCTGCAGCCAGGCCAGGATGCTGCCGAGCAGCAGCAGGCCGAGCAGGAAGAAGGTGCGCCAGAACAGGTTGAGGCCGACGCGCGTGCGCCGCTCGCCGCGCCGCTCGGAGGGTTCGAGCGGTACGGGGCTGCTGGCTTCGTGGCTGTGCGCGGAGGAGTGGGGCATCGGCGTGGCGTCCCGGCGGTGGCGCGGCGTGCTCAGCTCGTCCCGTCGGGCACGAACACGTAGCCCACGCCCCAGACGGTCTGGATGTAGCGCGGCGAGGCGGCGTCTTCCTCGATGAGCTTGCGCAGGCGCGAGACCTGCACGTCCAGGCTGCGGTCAAAGGGTTCGAACTCGCGCCCGCGTGCCAGCAGGGCGAGTTTCTCGCGCGACAGCGGCTGGCGCGGGTGGCGCACCAGGGCCTTGAGCATGGCGAACTCGCCCGTGGTCAGCGGCAGCTCGTCGCTGCCCTTCTGCAGCACGCGCGTGCCCAGGTCGAAGGTGAACGGGCCGAAGGTGACGACCTCGTTCTCGCCCGAGGGAGCGCCCGGCGCTTCCTGCGGCGGGCGGCGGCGCAGCACGGCGTTGATGCGCGCGAGCAGCTCGCGCGGGTTGAAGGGCTTGCCCAGGTAGTCGTCGGCGCCGACCTCCAGGCCCACGATGCGGTCCACGTCCTCGCCTTTGGCGGTGAGCATGACGATGGGTGTGCGGTCGTTGGCAGCGCGCAGGCGCCGGCAGATCGACAGCCCATCCTCGCCCGGCATCATGAGGTCGAGCACGATGAGGTCGATGGCGTCGCGCTGCAAGGTGCGGTTGAGCGCCTTGCCGTCTTCCGCAAGAATCACCTCCAGGCCTTCCTGTGTGAGGTAGCGGCGCAGCAGGTCACGGATGCGGGCATCATCATCCACGACCAGGATCTTGGGGGGGCGGGCGGTGGGTGGCGTAGGCATGGTCATCCTCGGTCCAATTTGTAACAGCGGTCATTGTTACCAATTTGCCGGCCAAAAACAGCGGTTTGCAGGGTACCTGACCATCGGTTACAAGTTTTGCCCCTGCAAGCATTTCGCGCTGCGTCTTCTGCGCGGGCTCAGTGCCCCTGGCCCATCAGGCCCAGAAACTCGCGCCGCAGGGCTTCGTTGGACAGGAACGCGCCACGCATGACGGAGTTTTTCATCAAGGCGCCGTCGTCCTTCACCCCGCGCCAGTGCATGCAGAAATGGCGGGCTTCCATCACCACGGCCAGCCCGTCGGGCTGCACGCGCGCTTGCAGCGCATCGGCCAGCATCACCACGGCTTCTTCCTGGATTTGCGGGCGGCTCATGATCCAGTCGCACAGGCGGGCGTACTTGGACAGGCCGATGAGGTCGGACTGGGCGCTGGGCAGAATGCCGATCCACACCTGGCCCAGGATGGGGCACAGGTGGTGCGAGCAGGCGCTGCGCACCTTGATGGGCCCGACCACCACCAGCTCGTTGAGCTGCGCCACATTGGGAAACGCCGTGGCGGCAGGGGCGCTCTCGTAGCGGCCTGCAAATACCTCGCTCACAAACATCTTGGCCACGCGCCGTGCGGTCTCGCGGGTGTTGTGGTCGTTGTCCGTGTCGATCACCAGCGCCTGCAGCACTTCGCGCATCTTGGCCTCCACCTCGGTGTGCAGTTCCTGCAGTTCGCCGTCGTTGATGCAGTCGGCAATGTTGTCGTTGGCGAAGTAGCGCTGTCCCGTCTGGATCAGGCGATAGCGTATGCGGTCGGACGCGCGCATGCGGGCGGTGACGCCGCTGCAGGCCGGCGGCTCGGCGGTGGCAATGGGTGGGGGCATGGGGTTTTCTCCTGGTGGATGGCGAAAGGGGCGGCGCAAGATGCACCGTCGCGCCCCGGAGGCTCCCTAGCGCCCCCGCATGCTGGCGCGCGCCAGCACCCCGGCGACGATGCGGTCGCAGCGCGCGCCGTCAAAGGCAAAGGCGTCAGGCAGGGTCACGTCGATGGCGCTGGCCAGGCCCTCGCGCAGCAGGCCGCGGGCGCGGAAGAACCGCGTGCGCACCGTGGATTCCGGAATGCCCAGGGCCTGCGCCACCTCGGCGACTTCCATCTCTTGCACGGCACGCAGCATGAAGACGGTGCGATACGTCTGCGGCAGCATGTCGATGCGCGACTCCAGGATGCCGCGCAGTTGGGCGCGCTGTGCCTGGTGTTCCGGTGCCTGCTGGGGCGCGGCCGCCAGGGCGGCCTGGATGTCGGGGTCGGGTGCGGCCATGGCAGCCTCCAGGGGGATGACTTCGGCGCTCTTGCGGCGCAGGCGTCCCAGGGCCTCGTTGGCCACGATGCGCACCAGCCAGGTCGAAAGCTGGGCGTCGGCGCGAAAGCCCCCCAGCGCCTGCCAGGCGCGCAGGTAGGCCTCCTGCAGCGCGTCTTCGGCCTCGGGGTCGCTCCGCAAGATGCTGCGCGCGGTGCGAAACAAGAGCTGGTTGTGGCGCCGCATGATGGCCTCGAAGGCCCTGGCGTCGCCTGCCGCCGCGCGGGCGATGAGTTCGGGCTCGGGCATGGCGCGGCTTGCGGGCGCCGGGTTGGGGTGTGCGCGCGCTGGCATGGGCAGCTCAGTAGCCAAAGAACTCTTCGCTGCGCACATCGTCGTCGTCCACCCCGGCCTGCGTGAGGGTCTCGCGCATGGCCTGCACCAGTCCCGGCGGGCCGCTGACGTAGTAGATGGGGGCGGGCAGGCCTTGGGTTGCACGCTGCACAAAGGCGGCATCGACCATGCCGGTGGCGCCGTCCCAGGTGTGGGCGGAATGTGCCATGTCGGTCATGGTGGCGTGCAGCGTGAAGTGGGGCAGGGCCTGGGCGTGCGCCTGCAACTCGGCGAGAAAGGCCGTGTCCTCGGGCCGGCGGTTGGAATACACCAGCACCAGTGCCTGCTGCGAGCGGCTGTGCACGGCGTGGCGGATCATGCTGATGAACGGTGTGATGCCAATGCCGCCGGCGATCAGCACGCCGGCGCGCTCGGCTTTCCGGTGCAGGGTCAGCGAGCCAAAGGGGCCGTCTATCTCCAGCGGTGCGCCGATCTCCAGGCCAGCCAACGCGCGCTTGTAGGCGCTGTCGCGCATGCGCGTGGCAAACACCAGGTCGTGCTCGTGCGGCGCGCTGACGATGGAAAAGGCGTGGCCTGCGTCCTGGCCGCTGCTGCCGGCGCTGGCCCCGGGCAGGAGGACTTCAAACGCCTGGCCGGGCTTGAAGTCGAAGCCGTCGGGTTTCTCCAGGTGAAAGGCCAGGGTGCCTTGGGCGACTTCCTGGCGCGCGAGCAATCGGGTGGAAACGCTGGCCATGGGGACTCCTTGTTGCCGTGGGTTGAACCATTGGATGCAGCCAGGCGGCTGCGCATTCCCGGCCCCGCCCAGAGTGCGCGGTGTGCCGTGCCGACCGCTAGACTAACGGGTCGATTCATCCATGGCACCCAGGGGCCCTGAAAGTCACCACCATGAAAATTGCTACAAAATCAATAGCTGCTTGCGCTTTATTGGTAAGCGCTGGAGCCGCTTTTTGCCAAAATCTTCAGGCGCCGGAGCCGCGCAATGTGGTGCAGTTGTCCGCCGCCGGGATGGTGGAGGTGCAGCAGGACCAACTCGTGCTCACGCTGGGCACCCAGGCCGATGGCAAGGACGCTGCCGCCGTGCAGACGCAGTTGCGCCAGGTGGTGGATGCCGCCTTGCAGGTGGCGCGTCGCCAGGCCGAGGCGCCGCACATGGAGGTGCGCACCGGCCAGTTCAGCCTGTACCCGCGCCACGGCAAGAATGGCGAGATCGCCGGCTGGCAGGGGCGCGCCGAGCTGGTGCTGCAGGGGCGCGACTTCGGCCGCATCACCGCCACCGCAGCGCGTATCAACGGCATGGCCATTGCGAACCTGGGGTTCGGCCTCTCGCGCAGCGAGCGCGAGCGCGCCGAAGGCGAGGCGCGGGCCCAGGCCATCGAGGCGTTCAAGGCCCGGGCGGGCGAGATCAGCCGGGCCTTCGGTTTTGGCAGCTACCTGTTGCGCGAGGTGTCGGTGTCCAGCCACGGGGGCGGGGGCATGCCCGCACCGCGCGTGCTGGCTATGCAGGCCAAGGCCGCAGCCATGGCCGATGCGCCCCTGGACGTGGAGCCGGGCAAAAGCACCGTCGAGGTGTCGGTGTCCGGCTCGGTGCAGATGCAGTGAAAACAGCGTCTGGCGCTTGACTGGCAAGCGCTAGATGCTATCAATATAGTAGCTTTTATTGCGCGGTCCAGCCGCCGTCCATGTTCCAGGCCACGCCGCGCACATTGTTGGCGGCGCTGGAGCAGAAGAACACGGCCAGGCCCGCCAGCTCCTCCGGCGTGGTGAACTGCATGGAGGGTTCCTTCTCGCCCAGCAGCACTTTCTGGGCCTCCTCGTTGGAGATGCCCAGGGCGGCGGCCTTGGCGTCCACCTGTTTTTGCACCAGGGGCGTGAGCACCCAGCCCGGGCAGATGGCATTGCAGGTGATGCCGGTGGTGGCGGTCTCCAGGGCCGTGACCTTGGTCAGGCCCACGATGCCGTGCTTGGCGGCCACATAGGCCGACTTCTGCACCGAGGCCACGAGGCCGTGCACCGAGGCCACGTTGATGATGCGCCCCCAGTTGGCCGCGCGCATGGCGGGCAGGGCCAGGCGCGTGGTGTGGAAGGCGCTGGTGAGGTTGATGGCGATGATGGCGTCCCAGCGCTCGACCGGGAAGTCCTCGATGCTGGCCACATGCTGGATGCCGGCGTTGTTCACGAGGATGTCCACGCGGCCGGAGGGGCCCGCGGCAAAGGCCATCATGTCGGCGATGTCGCCGCTGCGCGACATGTCGGCGCCGTGGTGTTCGACGCGCACGTCGTGCCCCGCCTGCGCGGCGGCGGCGCGCACCTCGGCGCATGGGCCTTGGGCATCACCGAATCCGTTGAGGATGACATGGGCGCCCTGCTGGGCCAGGGCCTTGGCGATGCCCAGCCCGATGCCGCTGGTGGAACCGGTGACGAGGGCCGTCTTGCCTGTGAGCATGGATGAGTTCTCCGGATGAATTACGATGCTTGCGGAATTATCGAACAAGCGATTCGCAGGGGCATCCATGATTGAACCTAGGCTGAACTACGTATCCTGCCCCGGAGCGGCCGCCGCGCGCGATGGCCGCCCCGCCGCGGCGCAGCATCGTATGGCCTGGTGGGAGTGGAACGCCACCGGCAACCCCCAGCACCCGCACGTGGTCGTCTGCGTGCACGGCCTCTCGCGCCAGGGGCGCGACTTCGACACCCTGGCGCGCGCCCTGTGCCAGGAGGTGCGCGTGGTGTGCCCCGATGTGGTGGGCCGCGGCCACAGCGACTGGCTGGCCGACCCCATGGGCTACCAGGTGGGCCAGTACGCGGCCGACATGCTGGCACTGCTGCAGCACCTGCACCAGCAGGCGCCGCTGCAGACCATCGACTGGGTGGGCACCAGCATGGGCGGCCTCATCGGCATGGCGCTGTGCGGCCAGCCGGGGCTGCCCCTGCCCGTGCCCGTGCGCCGCCTGGTGCTCAACGATGTGGGGCCGGCCATCGAGTGGCAGGCGCTGCAGCGCATCGGCCAGTACCTGGGCCAGCCCATGCACTTCGCCACCGAGCAGGAAGCGGCCGACGCGCTCTGGAGCCTGTCGACCACCTTCGGTCCGCACACGCCCGCGCAGTGGCTGGCGCTCTCGCGCCCCATGCTGCGCGCCCTGCCGGGCGGGGGCTACGGCCTGCATTACGACCCCGGTATCGCCATGCCCTTCCACGCCCTGACGCCAGAGGCGGCGCAGGCCGGCGAGGCCCTGCTGTGGCAGCTGTACGACCAGATCACGGCGCGCACCCTGCTGCTGCGCGGCGCCGCCTCCGACCTGCTGGCGCCCGGCACCGCACAGGCCATGACCGTGCGCGGACCGCGCGCGCAGCTCGTGGAGTTTGACGGCGTAGGCCACGCGCCCACGCTGGTGGCCCCCGATCAAGTGGCGGCGGTCTGCCGCTTTCTGCGGGGCGATGCCGGTGGAGCGGCGGCATGAAGGGCGCCAGCGCAGAGCAGGCCGCCAGCGCGGCGCAGACACCGGGCCGCGCCCCCGTGCCCCAGGTGATCGCGGCCACCCAGCACGTGCCGCCCGGGCAGCAGCAGGCGCTGGAGCGCGCGCGTGCATTCGCCGAGCCGCTGATCGCGGACGAGCAGCTCGACTCGGGCGAGAACACCCTGGCGCACGCCGATGCCGTGGCCGCCATCCTCAAGTCCATCGGCGGCTCCGAGGCCATGCAGGCCGCCAGCTACCTGGTGCATGCCTGCGAGCACCTGAACAAGCCGCAGGAGGTCATCGCCAAGGTCTTTGGCGAGAACTTCGCCACCCTGGCCGTGCAGACCACGCAGCTCATGCGCGTGCAGTACCAGGCGCGCATGGCCCAGGCCTCGCACCAGCAGGTGGATGACGCCGCCGCGCAGACCGAAACCGTGCGCAAGATGCTGCTGGCCTTCTCGCGCGACCTGCGCGTGATCATGCTGCGCCTGGCCTCGCGCCTGCAGACGCTGCGCTACTACGCAGCGACCAAGAAGCCCGTGCCCCCCGGGCTGGCGCGCGAATCGCTGCACGCCTTCGCCCCCCTGGCCAACCGCCTGGGCATCTGGCAGATCAAGTGGGAGATGGAGGACCTGTCCTTCCGCTTCCTGGAGCCCGAGACCTACAAGGAGGTCGCGCGCCTGCTCGACGAAAAGCGCGTCGGGCGCGAGCAGGGCATTGCCCAGTTGCGCGCGTACGTGCAGGAACAACTGCGTGCGCAGGGCATCAGCGCCACGGTCAGCGGGCGGCCCAAGCACATCTACAGCATCGTCAAGAAGATGCGCGGCAAGTCGCTGCAGTTCGACCAGGTGTTCGACGTGCGCGCGCTGCGCGTCATCGTTCCCACCGTCAAGGACTGCTATTCGGTGCTGAGCTGGGTGCATTCGCACTTCACGCCGCTCATGGAGGAGCTGGACGACTACATCGCCAAGCCCAAGCCCAACGGCTACCAGTCGCTGCACACCATCGTGCGCGACGCCTCGGGCCGGCCCGTGGAAATCCAGATCCGCACCCAGGCCATGCACGACCATGCCGAGCACGGCGTGGCCGCGCACTGGGCCTACAAGGAGGCCGGCAGCAAGGGCTATGCGGGCGTCTCGGCCAGCGGCGAGTACGACGCCAAGATCGCCGTGCTGCGCCAGCTCCTGGCCTGGGAGCGCGACCTCTCCCACGCTCCGCAGCACGCCGGGCTGTTCGACGACCGCATCTACGTGCTCACGCCGCAGGCCTCCATCGTCGAGCTGCCCAAGGGCGCCACGCCCGTGGACTTCGCCTACACGGTACACACCGACGTGGGCCACCGCTGCCGCGGAGCGCGCGTCGATGGCGCCATGGTGCCGCTCAACACCCCGCTGCAGAACGGCCAGACCGTGGAGATCACCACCGCCAAGGAGGGCGGGCCCTCGCGCGACTGGCTCAACGCCGACCTGGGCTACCTCTCCAGCCACCGCGCGCGCGCCAAGGTGCGCGCCTGGTTCAACGCCCAGCTGCAGCACGAGACCATCGCCCGTGGGCGCGAGGCGGTGGAAAAGCTCCTGCAGCGCGAGGGCCGGACGGCCATGCGCCTGGAAGACCTGGCGGGCCAGCTCGGCTTCAAGTCGGCCGATGCGCTGTTCGAGGTCGTGGGCAAGGACGAGTTTTCGCTGCGCAACATCGAGAACCTGCTGCGCCCCGCCGAGGCCGCGCCTGCCGCCGAGGAGTACGTGCCCCTGAAGAAGGCGCGCAGTGCAGGCCAGTCGCCCAAGGGCGGCGTGCTGGTGGTGGGTGTCGACTCCCTCATGACGCAACTGGCCAAGTGCTGCAAGCCCGCGCCGCCCGACGACATCCGCGGCTTTGTCACGCGCGGCAAGGGCGTGAGCATCCACCGGGCCAGTTGCAGCAACTTCCGGGAGCTGGCGGCGCGCAACGCCGAGCGCGTGATCGACGTGGAGTGGGGCCGGCCCAAGGAAGCGACCAGCCCGGTGTACCCGGTGGATGTGTCCATCGAGTCGGCCGACCGCCAGGGCCTGCTGCGCGACATCTCCGAGGTGTTTGCCAAGGAAAAGGTCAACGTCATTGGCGTGCAGACGCAGTCGGTCAAGGGCACGGCGTGGATGACCTTCACCGCCGAGGTGGCCGACTCGGGGCGCTTGGGCAAGGTGCTGGCTGCCGTGGCCAAGGTGCCTGGCGTGCGCTCGGCGCGCCGGCGCTGATTGGCAAGAATTTGGGGCCGCTGCCCAGCAGCGGCCCAGTTTCTTGCTATAATCTTGTTTCTCGAACAAACACAGGCGCGTAGCTCAGCTGGTTAGAGCACCACCTTGACATGGTGGGGGTCGTTGGTTCGAGTCCAATCGCGCCTACCATTTTCCCTCTGGAAGTAACCAGCCTCCAGGCAAACAGGGAATCCCCGGGGTCCATCCCTGTTGTTGTGACAGTCAAACCGCCTTGGGTTGGGCGGTTTTCCTTGGTACCGCTGGCGTTGCTGCCAGCTGGTCCGTCACTTTTCCTGCCAGTCCCTCACCTTCATTTCCGGGCTGGCGCTACGCCAACGGCTGTGGCCGTTGGGCTTTTCCCTTTTTCCCCGATGGCTGGCGCTCCCGTGCGCACCATCCGCTATCCAATGCACCAAGAACCAAACGCTGAGCGCGTGGGCCACTACCTCGTCACGCCGCTCACCCAATCCACGGACCACGGCCTGTTTGCCGCGGCCGTGTCCATCCGCCGCGGTGTGTATGACCGCATTTTCAAGTTCATTCCGCGCTTTGCCAGCGATGTGCAGGCAACGCAATATGCCCTGGCTGAAGGCCGCAGCATGGTGCTGCAGAACCAGCTCGGCTGATTTTTCCTCACCACCGACCAAGGAGAACCGTGGCCAAAGAAGACCTGATTGAAATGCAAGGGAAAGTCGACGAAGTCCTTCCCGACGCCCGTTACCGCGTGGTGCTTGAAAACGGCCACCAGCTCATCGCCTACACCGGCGGCAAGATGCGCAAGCACCGCATCAAGGTCCTTGCCGGCGACCGCGTGACGCTCGAAATGTCCCCCTACGACCTCAACAAGGGGCGCATCACTTTCCGCCATATCGAAAACCGCACCAGCGGCGGCGCGGCATCCTACCGCCGCCGCTGAGCCGGTGGCCGCCGGGGGCTCTACAAGCGCTCAGCCCGGCACCAGTGCGGCGGCCTCGGCGGCTGCCACGCGGCCTTCATCGGTGGGAACGACCCACACTTCCACGGCGCTGTCGCGTGCGTGGATGGCCTGCGCATGGCGGCCGTGCACCGCCTGCGCATTCAGCGCGGCATCCACGCGCACGCCCAGATAGGCCAGGCGCTCGGCCACCTGGGCGCGCAGCAGGCTGTCGTTTTCACCGATGCCCCCGCTGAAGGCCAGCACATCCAGGCCGCCGATGCAGGCGCTCAACTCGCCGGCCCCGCGCACCACGCGGCGCGTGAACAGGTCGATGGCGAACTGCGCCGAGGGCGCCGAGCTGGCGCGCAGGGTGCGCATGTCCGCCGCAATGCCCGAGACACCCAGCAGCCCGCTCTGGCGGTACAGCAGGGCCTGGATGCGGTCATGGTCCCAGCCCTGCTCCAGCAGGTAGAGCAGCACGCCGGGGTCGATGGCGCCGCAGCGCGTGCCCATCACCAGCCCGTCCAGCGCCGAGAATCCCATGGTCGTCGCCTGGCTGCGCCCGTCCAGCGCGGCGCACAGGCTGGCGCCGTTGCCCAGGTGGGCCATGAGCGTGCGGCCGCGCGCGCGCGTGCTGCGCGCCAGCAGCGTGGTCATGATGAACTGGTACGACAGGCCATGGAAACCGTAGCGCCGCACGCCCTGCGCCGTCAGGGCCTGGGGCAGGGCGTATTGCGCCTCCTCGGGCGCGATGGTGGCGTGAAAGGCCGTGTCGAAGCAGGCCACCTGCGGCAGATCGGGAAACGACGCCATGAAGGCGCGTATGCCCGCCAGGTTGTGCGGCTGGTGCAATGGCGCCAGGCTGTCGAGCTGCTCCAGTTGCTCCAGCACGGCAGCGTCCACGCGCACGCTGGCGTGGTAGCGCTGGCCGCCGTGTACCACCCGGTGGGCCACGGCGCGCAGCCGCGGCAGCGCGGGCAGCCCGTCCAGCAGCGCGTGCAGGGCCTGCAGCGCGCGGTCGAACGGCGTGCCCGGGCCGTCGGCCAGGGTGCGCGTGTGGCGCTGGCCTTGCCAGGTCCAGGCCATGGAGGGGGCGCCTCCGGGCTCCAGGCCCTGGATGCTGCCGGTGAGATCGGGGTCGTGCACCGTGGCACCCTGCAGCGGGTGCACGGCGAATTTGAGCGTGGACGAGCCCGCATTGACGGCAAGAATGGCCATGGCGGCTTCCCTCAGGCGTTGGCGCCGGTGGCGGGTGCGGCCTTGCGCGCGTGCTGCGCCACCAGGCGGGCGAGCAGGGCCGAGGCCACGCGCGCCTGCGGGCCGTCGGCGCGGCTGGTGAGCGCGATGGGCACGCGTGCGCCCAGCACGATGCCCGAGCCCGATGCGCCGGCGAGGTATTCGAGCTGCTTGGCCAGCATATTGCCGCTCTCCAGGTCGGGCACGGCCAGGATGTCGGCCTGGCCCGCCACCGGCGAGCTGATGTCCTTGATCTGCGCGGCCTGCAGGGAGATGGCGTTGTCGAACGCGAGCGGCCCGTCCAGCACGCCGCCGCAGATCTGTTGGCGGTCGGCCATCTTGCACAGGGCGGCGGCGTCCAGCGTGGAGGGGATGCTGGGGTTGACCGTCTCCACCGCCGAGAGAATGGCCACGCGCGGCTGGTCCACGCCCAGGATGCGCGCAAAGTCGATGGCGTTGCGGATGATGTCGGCTTTTTCCGCCAGGCTGGGGCGGATGTTGAGCGCCGCATCGGTGATGAGCAGCGGCTTGGGGTACAGCGGTACGTCGAAGCGGAACACATGCGACATGCGCCGCCCGGTGCGCAGCGTGGGCTGCGCAAGCACGGCCTGCATGAGTTCGTCGGTGTGCAGGCTGCCCTTCATGAGCATCTCCACCTGGCCCAGGGCCGCGAGCTCGGCGGCCTTGGCGGCAGCGGCGTGGCTGTGCTCCACGGGCACGATCTCGGCGCCGTGCAGGTCGATGCCGGCCTGGCTGGCCAGCGCACGCAGGCGCGCCTCGGGGCCCACCAGCACGGGGACGATCAGCCCATGGTGCGCCGCATCCATGGCGCCGCGCAGCGACTCCGCATCGCAGGGGTGGACCACGGCGCAGCGGGCGGGTGCCAGGCCCTGCCCGAGGGCGAGCAACTCGCGCAGGCGCGCCTGCGGGTCGAAGAGCTGGATCTGCGGCATGTGCGGCCGGGGCAGGCGCACCTTCTTGGTGGGCGCCAGCACCCGCGCCAGCCCGTGCAGCACGGTCTCGCCCTTCTGGTTGACGGCCTGGCAGTCGAGTTCGACCTGCTGGCGCTCGGCGATCTTTCGCACCACCGTGGCCGTCACGGTCAGCGTGTCGCCCACGCGCACCGGGCGCGTGAAGCGCAGGTCCTGCGAGACGTAGATGGTGCCCGGCCCGGGGAACTGCGTGCCCAGCAGCGCCGAGATCAGCGCGCCGCCCCACATGCCGTGGGCGATGACGCCGTGGAACAGCGTGTCGTTGGCAAAGTCGCTGCTCAGGTGCGCGGGGTTGGTGTCGCCCGAGACGGCGGCAAAGGCCTGGATGTCCGCCATGCTCAGCGTGCGCAGCAGGCGCGCGCTCTGGCCCTCGTGCAGTTCGTCGTAGGTGATGTTCTCCAGCCAGTCAGCAGCAGGTGTCATGTCGCGCGCCATCCTCGTCGGTCAAGATGAAAGACCCTGGAAGGTAGCACGTCTGCGCATGCCCGCGCGCGTGGCGGCTCAGGGTATTCCTCGCCCCGGGGTTGCGGGAGCCACCCCTAGAATATGCTGCACTGCAAAACACCCGCCGCCCGACCCGAGGAGCCCCGTCCGTGCCTGATTCCCATACCGCCGCCGCTGACCAGCCGTCCCAGCGCGTGATCAAGAAGTACCCGAACCGGCGCCTCTACGACACCCAGACCTCCACCTACATCACGCTGGCCGAGGTCAAGCAACTGGTGATGGCCCATGAGCCCCTGGTCGTGCGCGATGCCAAGACAGGCGAGGACATCACGCGCAGCATCCTGCTGCAGATCATCCTGGAGGAAGAGGCCGGCGGCGCGCCCATGTTCACCGAGGCGGTGCTGGCCAACATCATCCGCTTCTATGGCCATGCCATGCAGGGCTTCATGGGCAGCTACCTCGAGAAGAACGTCCAGATGTTCACCGACATGCAGGCGCGCCTGGCCGAGCAGGCCCAGGGCATGACGCCCGAGATGTGGAAGCAGTTCATGGGAGCGCAGTCACCCCTGGCGGCGGGCCTGATGGGCGGCTACACCGAACAGTCGCGCGCGCTGTTCACGCAGATGCAGGAGCAGATGCAAAAGCAGGCCGAGCAAATGCTCGGCGCCTTCGGCCTCAAGCGCTGAACGCCAGAACGGGGACAATACGGGGATGAGCGACGCACTCTCCCCCACCCCCACCCCCAAGATCGGTTTCGTCAGCCTGGGCTGCCCCAAGAACCTGACCGACTCCGAACTCATCCTCACGCAACTGAGCGCCGAGGGCTACCAGACCGCCAAGACTTTCGAAGGCGCGGACCTGGTCATCGTCAACACCTGCGGCTTCATCGACGACGCCGTCAAGGAAAGCCTGGACACCATCGGCGAGGCCCTGGCCGAGAACGGCAAGGTCATCGTCACCGGCTGCCTGGGCGCGCGCGCCGACCAGGACGGCGGCAACTACGTGCAGCAGGTGCACCCCAGCGTGCTCGCCGTGACCGGCCCGCAGGCTACGCAGGACGTGATGGACGCCGTGCACCGCCACCTGCCTAAGCCGCACGACCCCTTCATCGACCTGGTGCCCGGCGCCTTCGGCGAGGCGGGCATCAAGCTCACGCCGCGCCACTACGCCTACCTCAAGATCAGCGAGGGCTGCAACCACCGCTGCACCTTCTGCATCATCCCCTCCATGCGCGGCGACCTGGTCTCGCGCCCCATTGGCGACGTGCTGAACGAGGCGCGGGCGCTGTTTGCGGGGGGCGTGAAGGAACTGCTCGTCATCAGCCAGGACACCTCGGCCTATGGCGTGGACGTGAAATACCGCACCGGCTTCTGGGACGGCAAGCCCGTCAAGACGCGCACGCTGGAGCTGGTGCAGAAGCTCGGCGAGCTGGCCGCGCCCTACGGCGCCTGGGTGCGCCTGCACTACGTCTACCCCTACCCGAGCGTGGACGAGATCATCCCCCTCATGGCCGAGGGCCTGGTGCTGCCCTACCTGGACGTGCCTTTCCAGCACAGCCACCCGGACGTGCTGCGCCGCATGAAGCGCCCGGCCAGCGGCGAGAAGAACCTCGAGCGCATCCAGCGCTGGCGCGAGGCCTGCCCGGCATTGGTGATCCGCAGCACCTTCATCGCCGGTTTCCCGGGCGAGACGGAAGAAGAATTCCAGCATCTGCTCGACTTCGTGCGCGAGGCGCAGATCGACCGCGCCGGCTGCTTTGCCTACAGCGACGTGACCGGCGCTGCGGCCAACCAGTTGCCCGGCATGCTGCCGCTGCAGGAGCGCGAAGAGCGCCGCGCGCGCTTCATGGCCGTGGCCGAGGAAGTGTCGGCCGCCAAGCTGCAAGAGCGTGTAGGCGCCACCATGCAAATCCTGGTGGACCGTGCCCCCGCCCAGGGCCGCAAGGGCGCCGTGGGGCGCAGCTATGCCGATGCGCCCGAGATCGACGGCGTGGTGCACCTGCTGCCCCCGGCCAAGGCCAGCAAGACCATCAAGGTCGGCGACTTCATCGACGCCGAGATCGTCGCCGCCCAAGGCCACGACCTCATTGCGCAGCCCTGTTGAATGCTATTTATTTGATAGCTTCCAGCGCTTGTCTGGCAAGCGTTGCAGCCCAAAATGCTTTCAATTGGCGTCTGGCGGACCGCCGTCGGACGCGCCCAGCAAAAAGGCTTCCCGCAGGAAGCCTTTTTGCTGCCGGGGCCGTACAGGCTCAGACGCGCTTGCGGTACTCGCCCGTGCGCGTGTCGATTTCGATCTTGTCGCCCTGGTCCACGAACAGGGGCACGGGCACCTCGAAGCCGGTGGCGATCTTGGCGGGCTTCATCACCTTGCCGGAGGTGTCGCCCTTGACGGCAGGCTCCGTCCAGGTGATTTCGCGCTCCACGCTGGTGGGCAGTTCGACCGAAATGGCCTTGCCTTCGTAGAACACCACTTCGGCAGTCATGCCGTCTTCCAGGTAGTTGAGCGAGTCGCCCATGTTGGCGGCCTCGACCTCGTACTGGTTGTACTCCTGGTCCATCCACACGTACATGGGATCGGCGAAGTAGGAGTAGTTGCACTCCTTCTTGTCCAGGATGATCTGGTCCATCTTGTCGTCGGCCTTGAACACCACTTCGGTGCCGAAGTTGCCGATCAGGCTCTTGAGCTTCATGCGCACGGTGGCGGCGTTGCGGCCGCCGCGCGAGTATTCGGTCTTGAGCACGACCATGGGGTCTTTGCCGTGCATGATGACGTTGCCGGCGCGGATTTCTTGAGCGATTTTCATAGGAAGTTCCCGGGGAGTTGGGCCGCTCGATACGCAGGCCCGCAGCCCGAAGGCTTGTTGTGCCGGCGCATGTTCCGCGGCGGGAGGGCGCTCCGGGGGGACGCCCCGCAGCGATGCAGGGGGCCAGTGAGCGCAAAGCCCAGCATTTTACTCTGTTTTCTGGCGCACGAACTCCAGGAGCTGCGTCACCAGGTCCGGCTGCGCCATCAGGCGCGTGCGCGCGGCCTGCACGCAGGCCCCCCATTCGGCCAGCAGGCCGGCGTCGAGCTGCGGCAGCGCGGCCTGCTCCAGCCCATTCCAGACGGCGTGAAACCGGCGCAGCGTGGCGGGCGCCTGCAGCCAGTCCAGAAAGGCGTGCAGCTTGCCGTGGTGCGCATCGTCGTGCTGCGGGTAGATCTGCCAGACCAGCGGCTGCCCGGCCCACAGCGCACGCACGAGCGAATCCTCCCCGCGCACGAAATTCAGGTCGCAGGCCCAGAGCATTTCGTCGAAGGCGTCCTGCGGCTGGTAGGCGAGGTATGAAATCGATAGCTGCTCGCGCTTGTCCCATGCGCCTTGCAGAGCGTTTTGGCTTTGATCTGCCTGCAGGGCGGTGCGCGTGGCGGCCGCGGCGCGCCCCGGGGTCACCAGCCAGTGCGTGGGCTGGGTGCGGCACTGTGCCAGCAGCGCCGGCAGGGCCGGGGGCTCGTAGCAGAACAGCGAGAACCAGTGCGCCTGCGCGGCTGGGGCCGGGGCGGCGCCGTGGCGCTGGCGCCAGGCGGCGCGATCGAAGCGGGCCTGGCGCTGCAGCAGGTTGGGCTCGCGCAGCAGGCCGCCCGTGGCGGCGGTGAAGCCGGGGTAGAAGAACCATTTGGCATCGCCGGCTGCGCCGCTGCCGTGGGCGGGCGAGGGCAGGCCGTGGCAGCGCTCCACATAGCCCTCGGCGCTCAGGTATTCGAGATTGATCCAGACGTACTTGTGTCCTGTGGCGCTGGCGTGTTGCGCGCATTGCGCAAGGAAGTCCGGCGCTGGATCGCAGCCGAAGGCCTCGACCAGCACCTCGGTGGGCGCCTCCTGCGCCGTGCGCAGGCCGCCGAAGGCGCGCACCTGCACGCCGGGGCAGCCCTGCGGCGCCAGCCAGGCCAGGGCGGAGGCGTCGTCCGTCCACAGGCGCACCGGCTGCCCGCGCCGGGCCAGCTCGGCGGCCAGGCGCCAGCACACGCCGATGTCGCCGAAGTTGTCGATCACGCGGCAGACGATGTCCCACTGGCGCGGGGCGGCCGGGGGCGGGGCGGGAGGAGCGGGCAGGGTCATGGGCGGCCATTGTCCCCGCTGCCGCCCGGGGTGCGCACAATAGCGCCATGACCCAGGCCCATTCCGACGAACTGCTCGCGCAGGTGGCGGCCCTGCCCGCGCTGCCCGGCGTGTACCGCTACTTCGACGCGGCGGGCGCGCTGCTCTACGTGGGCAAGGCGCGCAACCTGAAGAAGCGCGTGTCCAGCTACTTCACGCGCCAGCACGGCGGCACGCGCATCGGCCACATGGTGGGCAAGATCGTGCGGCTGGAGACCACGGTGGTGCGTTCCGAGGCCGAGGCCCTGCTGCTGGAGAACAACCTCATCAAGTCCCAGCAGCCCAAGTACAACATCCTGTTCCGCGACGACAAGAGCTACCCCTTCCTCAAGATCACCGGCGTCGCTGCCAAGGACGGCCAGGGCGACGCGCCGGGCCAGCGCTTTGCGCGCATCGCCTACTACCGCGGCAGCATCGACAAGCGCCACCGCTACTTCGGTCCCTACCCGAGCGCCTGGGCGGTGAAGGAGACCATTCTGCTGCTGCAAAAGGTGTTCCGCCTGCGCACCTGCGAGGACACGGTGTTCGCCCACCGCACGCGTCCCTGCCTGCTCTACCAGATCAAGCGCTGCACCGCGCCCTGCGTGGGCTACATCTCGCCCGAGGCCTATGCCCAGGACGTGGCGCACGCCGAGGCGCTCTTGCGCGGCGAGACGCAGGCGCTCTTGCAGGAGCTGGAGGCGCGCATGATGGCGCACGCCGAGCGGCTGGAGTACGAGCAGGCGGCCGAGCTGCGCAACCAGATCCAGGCCCTGGCGCGCGTGCTGCACCAGCAAAGCGTGGAGACCGCGTCCGACCAGGACGTGGACATCCTCGCCGTGCGCGTGCAGGGCGGGCGCGCCTGCGTGAACCTGGCCATGGTGCGCGGCGGACGCCACCTGGGCGACCGCGCGTACTTCCCCGTGCAGGTGGACGACGCCGTGGGCGTCTACGCGGCCGAGGAGGGCGCCGAGAGCGCCGAGGGCGGCAGCGGTGCGCAGCCCTCGGCCGAGCAGCAGGTGCTCGCGGCCTTTCTGGCGCAGCACTACCTGGGCGTGCCCGTGCCGGGCGTGCTTGTGACGAGCGAGCCGGTGGACGCGGCCCTGCTGGCGGCGCTGTCGGAGCAGGCCGGCGTGCGTGTGACGGCCGTGCACCAGCCGCGCGGGCAGCGGCGCACCTGGCTGGAGATGGCGCAGCAGAATGCCGCCCTGCAACTGGCGCGCCTGCTGGCCGAGGAGGGCTCGCAGCAGGCCCGCACGCGCCTGCTGGCCGAGGCGCTGGACCTGCCGAACGACGATCTGGACAGCCTCACCATCGAGTGTTTCGACATCTCGCACACCGCGGGCGAGGCCACGCAGGCCTCCTGCGTGGTGTTCCGCCAGCACCGGATGCAAAGCAGCGAATACCGCCGCTACCGCATCGAGGGCATCACCGGGGGCGATGACTACGCCGCCATGCGCCAGGTGCTCGAGCGCCGCTACCGCCCCGTGGCCGAGGCGCAGCGCGAGGCGGGGGGCGCCGAGCCCGGCTCGCACCGGGCCCGCCTGCCGGACATCGTGCTCATCGACGGCGGCAAGGGCCAGGTGGCCGTGGCGCGCGCGGTCTTTACCGAGCTGGGACTGGATCTCTCGCGCATCGTCGGCGTGGAGAAGGGCGAGGGGCGCAAGGTCGGGCTCGAAGAGCTGGTGTTTGCCGACGGACGCGAGAAGGTCTACCTGGGCCGCGACTCTGCCGCGCTCATGCTCGTGGCGCAGATCCGCGACGAGGCGCACCGCTTCGCCATCACCGGCATGCGGGCGGCGCGCGCCAAGGTGCGCGTGGGCGCCAGCCGCCTGGAGGACATTCCCGGCATCGGCCCGAAAAAGCGCGCGCGCCTGCTGCAGCGCTTTGGCGGCGTGCGCGGCGTGCAGGACGCCAGCGTCCAGGACCTGGCCAGCGTGGACGGCATCTCGCGCGAGCTGGCCGAGGAAATCTACCGCGCGCTGCGCTGAAGCCTGGCGCGGCGGCGTGCTCCGTGCCATGACACAATCGCGCCCATGTTCTGGACCATTCCCACCCTCATGACGTGGACGCGCATCGTTGCGATACCCTTGATCGTGGGGGTGTTCTACGCGCCCCTGGATGGGGCCACGCGCAACCTGGTGGCCACCGTCATGTTCGTGGTGTTCGCGGCCACCGACTGGCTCGACGGCTACCTCGCGCGCAAGCTCAACCAGACGTCCTCGTTCGGCGCCTTCCTCGATCCGGTGGCCGACAAATTCCTCGTCTGCGCTTCGCTGCTCGTGCTGGTGCACCTGCAGCGTGCCGATGTGTTCGTCGCCCTCATCATCATCGGCCGCGAAATCGCCATCTCCGCGCTGCGCGAATGGATGGCGCAGATCGGCGCGAGCAAGAGCGTGGCCGTGCACATGCTGGGCAAGCTCAAGACCACGGTGCAGATGCTGGCCATCCCCTTCCTGCTCTATGACGGGCGGCTCCTGGGCATGATCGATACCGGCGTCTGGGGCACCTGGCTGATCTGGCTCGCCGCCGTGCTCACCGTCTGGTCCATGGTGTACTACCTGCAAAAGGCGCTGCCCGAGATCCGGGCGCGAGTGCCCAAGTAATGTTTCGGGCCCACACAGGCGCGGGGCTGTCAATCCGTAGTGTTGCCCAGCGTCTGTACCATGCCAAAAAAGCACGGTTTCCCGGCCTGCATGGATGCAAATCCGTCTAGAATCGATTCCATCGTTGTGACTATGCTTCGTGTTGTATTGACACGCCGGGGGCCCATGGCTCTAATCGCCGCTGGCAGTGCCAAGTGCATGGGGCCAGCCCGTCGCCCCTGACCGGCGCTGTGCGTCGTGCACCCACAACCGAGAGACAATCCACACCTACATACGAGAGGCCTCCTGTGAACAAAACCGAACTGATCGAGCACATTGCTAACAATGCAGACATCTCCAAGGCTGCAGCCGCGCGGGCACTGGAGTCCACCATTGAGGCGGTCAAGAAGACCTTGAAGAAAGGCGGCACGGTGTCGCTCGTCGGTTTCGGTACTTTCGCTGTGGGCAAGCGTGCGGCACGCACGGGTCGCAACCCCCGCACGGGCGCAGCAATCAAGATCAAGGCTGCCAAGGTGCCCAAGTTCCGTCCTGGCAAGGCGCTCAAGGACGCCATCAACTGACATCGGATGTACCGTGGGTGCTTAGCTCAGTCGGTAGAGCGGCGCCCTTACAAGGCGTAGGTCGGCGGTTCGACCCCGTCAGCACCCACCACAAACAATCCAATGCACCCAAGGGCCTAGAGCAATCTAGGCCCTTTTCTTTTTCTGGCTTCTGCCTGGGGGTGGGGTAGGCGCTGCCATGCCAACAGGAGCCGGCACAAGGGGGTCGCAGCGCGGCGCGCAGATGGATGTTCCATGGCCACGGGAGCGCCTCGGCCTGTCTTGCCCTGCGCAGGCGCAGCGGGCGTCAACCTGGCTCGGTTCCCGGCTTTCGGCCCGGCCTGCGGATCGGCGACAGGCAGGCAATGGCGTGGTCGGCAAAGGCCTGGGCGATCTGCTCGCCGGCGAGCGGGCCGTCTTCCGTGAACCAGCGGTTGATGTTGTTGATGGCACCCATGAAGAAGAACACCGCGAGCTTGGGGTCGCAGGGGGCGATCTGGCCCTCGTCCATGGCCTGTTGCACCAGGGCCCGCAGTTCGCTGTCGAGCACGCGGCGGCGCCGTTGGATGGCTTCGGTGTGCTCGGGTGTCATCGAGTAGTACTCGGTCAGCACGACGCAGGTCCCGAGTTCGCTGGTCATCTTGCGGATGTACAGCGCCACGAATTCGCGCAGCCGTGCCAGGGGCTCCGTGGCAGTTTGCTGCGCCTGGGCCATGGCCTCCTCGGCCATGGCCACGGCCATGCGGTGGCATTCGAACAGGATCTCGTGCTTGTTCTCCACGTAGCGGTACAGCGCCGGCTTGGTGACCGACAGCGCCTGGGCGATGTCATCGAGCGTGGTGTTGTGAAAGCCCTTGGTCCCAAACACCCGGCCGGCAGCCATGATCAAGGCGCGCTTGCGCACCTCGCGCGCGTCGGGCACTTCGGCAAGGGCATTGTTCCAGCGGGCGGGTTTGTTCTTCACTTGGAGACGGGGGGTTGGATGGGGGGCGTCGGCGATGTCGCCGACGTGTCAATGGTGCGGTTGACACTCAGCATTGTCGCTCATACGATTCACCGCAAGTTACCAAAGAGTAACTTATAGTTTATCATCGGTAAACACCCGTCCGATGCGGGTCACCACAGGAGACGAATCCATGAGCATTTTTCGTGCAACCAGCATAGCCGCCGTCTTGGCCTGCACCGCATGGGCCGCTGCGGCGCAGTCGGCGCCGCCCATCCGCATCGCCCACATCGACACGTTCTCGGGCCCGACAGCCTCGACGGGGGCCACCGTTGCCAAGACCATGCTGTACGCAGCGCACCTGATCAACGAGCGCGGGGGCGTGCTGGGCCGCAAGCTCGAAGTGGTGCAGATGGACAACGCCGGCGACTCCAACAAAGCCGTGGCGATGTTGACCAGCACCATCGACCAGAAGATCAACTTCATGGTGCAAGCGGGCAATTCGGGTATTGCCGGCTCCTTGCTCACCGCCGTGGAAAAGCACAACCAGCGCAACCCGAACGCGCGCGTGCTGTTTCTCAACTATGGCTCGGCGCTGCCCGACCTGACCGAGTCCAAGTGCAGCTTCTGGTTCTTCCGCTTCGAGGCGCACCAGAAGATGAAGATGCACGCTGTGGCCGAGTACGTGGCCAAGAACCCCGAGATCAAGAAGATCTACCTGATCAACCAGGACTACAGTTTTGGTCACGAGGTCAGCGCCGATGCCAAGGCGATCATCGGCAAGGCGCGCCCCGACATCCAGTTCGTGGGCGATGACTTCCACCCGTTCGGCAAGATCAAGGATTTCTCGCCGTACGTGCTCAAGATCAAGCAGTCGGGCGCCGATACGGTACTCACGGGCAACTGGGGCAACGACCTGGCGCTGCTGGTACGTGCCAGCAAGGAGTCGGGCCTGAGCACCAAGTACATCACGTACTACGGAGGTCTGTTCGGCGTGCCCACCTCCATAGGCACGGCTGGTGAGAACACGGTGTTCCAGATCGCGTCCTGGCATCCGAATGCACCGGTCGAGGACAAGACCCCGGAGCTGGAGAAGTACCAGCGCGACTTCAAGGCCAAGTTTGGCGAGGACCTGTACTACACCTCGATCCTGGTGCAGATGGACATGCTGGCCAAGGCCATCGAAAAGACCGGTAACGCCGAGGACCTGGTCAAGATCGCCAAGGCGCTGGAGGGCATGGAGTACGACTCGCCGTTTGGCCGCATCAAGATGCGCGCCCAGGACCACCAGGCCAGCCATCCGATCTACATCAACCAGTTGGTCAAGGACGTGAAGTACGACGCCGAGGGTCTGGGCATGGGCTGGAAAACCGTGGCCAAGGTGCCCGGCGACAAGACCGTGCTGCCTACCGCCTGCAAGATGGAGCGCCCGCTCTGATGCGTCAGTCCCTCGCAGATCGCATGCCGGGAGATCGGTCATGAACGTGCACGACAGGGTGGCGGTGGTCACGGGCGGTGCCTCGGGCCTGGGCTATGCCAGCGCGGCAGCCCTGGCGGCCGCTGGCGCGCGCGTGGTCATCCTGGACCGCGATGCCCAGGCCGTGGCCGCGGCAGCGCGGTCGCTGGGACACGGGGTGCTGGGCCACCAGGCCGACGTCACGCAGGACACGGCCGTGGAGCAGCTCTTCGCGCAACTGCACGACACCATGGGAGCGGTGTCGGTGCTGGTCAACTGCGCGGGCATCGCCGAGCCCGGCAACGTGGTGCGGCAAGGCCGGGCCATGCTGCTGGCCGCGTTCGAGCATGTCGTCGCCGTGAACCTGCTGGGGACCATCAATTGCATCCGCTGCGCCGTGCCCCAGATGATCAATGCGCGCAGCGACGCCGGCCTGCCGGCCGGTACCGAGGCCGGCGTGATCATCAACACCGCCTCGATCGCGGCCTTCGATGGCCAGATGGGCCAGGCCGCGTATGCGGCCTCCAAGGGCGGCGTGGCGGGCATGGTGCTGCCGCTGGCCCGCGAGCTGGGCGACTACGGCATCCGCATCCTGGGCATTGCGCCGGGCGTGTTCGAGACGCCCATGACGCTGGACCTGCCGCCGCGCTCGCGCGAGGTGGTGTTCGCGGCCATTCCGCCGTTTCCGCAGCGTCCCGGCCAGCCCCAGGAGTTTGCCCAACTGGTGCTGTCCATGGTCGCCAATCCCATGCTCAATGGTGAGGTGGTGCGCTTGGATGGGGGCCTGCGCATGCCGGCCCGCGTCTGACGCCCGCGCGCAAGAAAGAAGGACGCATATGAAATTGCAGGGATCCGTGGCCGTGGTGACCGGTGCCGCATCGGGACTGGGCCGCGCCTGTGTCGACATGCTGCTGGCCGAGGGGTGCAGCGTGGCGGCCATCGACCTGGCGCCAGCCGAGGTAGAGGCCCAGAGCGGGGCGCCGCGCCTGTTGCCGCTGGCGGGCGATGTGAGCGACGCCGGCGACATGGAGCGCGCGTTTGCCGCCATCGCGCGCGAGCTGGGCACGCCGGGCATCCTGATCAACTGTGCCGGCGTGCTGGGCCCGGCGCGCGTGTTCCGCATCGACAAGGTCACCGGGCGTGCCGTGCCGCGGCCCATGGAGCCATTTCGCCGCGTGCTCGACATCAACCTCGTGGGTACCTTCAACACCATCCGCCTGTTTGCCCAGGGCTTGGCTCAGGCGGGTCCGGTGCGCGACGGCGAAGACCGCGGCGTCATCATCAACACGGCCTCGGTAGCGGCGTATGAGGCACTGTCGGCCCAGACCGCTTACGGTGCCTCCAAGGCCGGCGTGGCCAGCATGACCTTGCCGCTGGCGCGTGAGCTGGCGTACTACGGCATCCGCGTCATGGCGCTGGCGCCGGGCACGTTCGAGACCGGCATGTACGAGGTCGTTCCCGACCACACCCGCCGCACGCTGATCGACGATGTGCCCTTTCCGTGCCGTCCGGGCCGTCCTGCTGAGTTTGCCCACATGGCCAAGGCCTTGATCGAAAACCAGATGATGAACGGGTCGGTCGTGCGCATCGACGGCGCCGTGCGCATGCGCGAGCCGCAGGCCCGCAGTACCGAGTCGGCACGGTGAACCGTGCCTTGATCCACTCTCCCTGAATTGCTCTCCCCGCCATGTCCGACACCCCCAGTACCGACGAACACGCCTTGCGCATCGAGGCGCTGTACCAGGACCGCCTGGTGCCGTGCTATGCCCACCGTCCAGACCACCTGGATGCCATGTTCCGCGCTTCCGTGCAGCGCCGGCCCCAGGCGCTGGCGATCGAGGAGGGCGAACGGTCGCTGACGTATGCGCAGCTCGACCTTGAAGTCGGCCGCCTGTCTGCAGGCTGGGCCGCGCGCGGCATCGGCAGCGGTGACCGCGTCGCGCTGTTTCTGGGCAACCGCATCGAATTCGTGCTGGTGCTGCTGTCGCTGTGGCGGCTGGGCGCCATTGCGGTGCCCATCGGCATTCGTCAAAGTGCCGCCGAGCTGGAATACATGCTGGGCCAGTGCGGCGCGTGTGCTCTGGTGTTCGAGGGCACGCTGGCCGATCGCCTGCCCCGGCCCGATGCCATCCCGGGTGTGGGCCTGCTGGTGCACTGCCTGGATGCCGACGAGAACGGCGAGGTGTTGCAGGCGAGCGGCCTGCCCAGCGTTCTGCTGGCGGATCTGTCCTGCGATCCGCCGCTGCGCGCCAGCCCAGACGGCCTGAGCGACCAGGCACCGGCCTGCATCATGTACACCTCGGGCACCACCGGGCACCCCAAGGGCGCCGTGTTGTCACACCTGGGGTTCTTTCATACCGCGCGGCACTATGTGCACCGCTTCGGCTACCGCCCCGATGACCGCCTGCTGCTGGTCATTCCGGGCAGCCATATCTCTGGCCTGTTGGCCGTGGTAGTGGTTTCGCTGCAGGTTGGCGGCTGCCTGGTCTGCCTGCGGCAGTTTCATGCGCCGGCCGTGCTGCAGACCATGCAGGCACGCCGCATCACCGCCACCGTGATGGTGCCTGCGATGTACAACCTGTGCCTGCTGCAGCCCGAGATCGCCACCTACGATCTGTCGGCCTGGCGCATAGGGCATTTTGGCGGTGCAGCCATGCCCGAGGTCACCATTGAACGCCTGGCGCAGGTGCTGCCCACGCTGCAGTTGTACAACGGCTTTGGCGCCACCGAGACCACTTCTGCCGTCACCTTGACCGAGCGGGGCGACGCCGCCCGGTATCCCGATTCGGTGGGCACGCTGCTGCCGTGCATCGACATCCGCGTGCTGGACCCCGAGGGCCGCGAGGTGCCGCCGGGTGAGCCCGGCGAGCTGTGGATCCGCAGCCCAGGCAACGCCATCGGCTACTGGAACAACCCCGAGGCCACCCGGGCCACGATTGTGGCGGGCTACTGGCGCTCGGGTGACATAGGCAGCGTGGACGCTGCGGGCTACCTGCGCGTCTTTGACCGCATCAAGGACATGATCAACCGCGGCGGCTTCAAGATCTATTGCGTGGAGCTGGAGAACACCATCCAGCGCTGCGAGGGCGTTGTCGAGGCGGCCGCCGTGGCCAGTCCCTGCCCGGTGCTGGGCGAGCGCATTCATGTGTTCGTCCATGCCCGCGCGGCCATCGATCCCGAGGGCATTCGCCAGTTCTGCCGCAGCCAGCTTGCCGACTACAAAACTCCCGACTTCATCACCCTCAGCCCGACCCCGCTGCCGCGCAATCTCAACGGCAAGCTGGTCAAGGCGCCGCTGCGTGAGGCAGCACGCGCTGCGGCTTTGCACCCATCCGACCACTGACAAGGAGCGCCACCATGGGCCACGAAACCATCTACATCCTGGGAGGCGATCAGACAGATTTCGCCACCAATGCATCCCGCCAGGGACAAGGCCTGTTCGAGCTGTTGCAAGACGCTGTGCAAGGCGCCCTGAACAACGCGGGCGTCGAGGCCCAGGAGGTACAGGCGGGCCATATTGGCAACTTCGTCGGTGAATTGTTCACCGGGCAGGGCCAGTTGGGCGGCATGTTCGCGGCCATTGACCCGGCGTTTCATGGCATGCCCGCGGGCCGACATGAGGCGGCCTGCGCCTCGGGCAGCATTGCCGCCCTGGCGGCCACCGCCGAGATCCAGGCGCAGCGCTACGACTGCGTGCTGGTGGCAGGCGTGGAACTGGAGCGCAACGTGCCCGGTGCCGTGGCGGCCCGGCACCTGGGTGCCGCCACCTGGGTGGGCGAAGAAGCGCAGGACGTGCCCTATGCCTGGCCCCACATGTTCCACCGCGTCGGCCTGGAGTACGAGCGCCGCTACGGCCTGAAGTACGAGCACCTGGGCCGCATTGCCGAGATCAACCTCACCAACGCCCGGCGCAACCCCAAGGCGCAAACGCGCGACTGGGTCTACGGGCCGCGCAGTTTCCTGGACGACGACGAGGCCAACCCGGTGATTGACGGCATGATCCGGCGCCAGGACTGCGGCCAGGTCACCGATGGTGCCGCTGCGGTCGTGTTGGCTTCGGAGCGCTTTGCAGCGCGCTGGGCGGCGCGCCACCAGCGGTCGCTGGACTCCATTCCCCGCATCGCGGGCTGGGGCCACCGCACCGCGCACCTCAAGCTCGATGTGAAGCTGCAGGCCAGCGCGCAGAACCCCTATGTGTTTCCGCACGTGCGCGACACCATCCAGGATGCGTTCCGGCGCGCTGGCATCCGTGATGTGTTCGAGCTCGACGGCATCGAAACGCACGACTGCTTCACCACCACCGAGTACATGGCGATCGACCACTTCGGCATCACGCCGCCGGGCCAGAGTTGGCGAGCGATCGAAGACGGCACCATCGCCATGGGCGGGCGGCTGCCCATCAACGCCAGCGGGGGCTTGATCGGCCTGGGGCACCCGGTGGGCGCCACGGGCGTGCGCATGCTGCTCGATGCCGCGCGCCAGGTGGCGGGCCAGGCGGGCGACTGCCAGATCGAGGGCGCCCGCCGCTGCGCCACGCTCAACATCGGCGGCAGCGCCACCACAGTGGTGAGCTTTGTGGTTGAGCGCTGAGCCCGTGGAGCACTGGCTGCCGGGTCAGTGCTCCGAGCGCGCAGGCCGCCGGGAGTAGCTCGGCGGCATCAAAGCCCGCGTTCGTGCTTTGCCTGGCGCAGACAGCGGGCCCAGCGGCAGAGCACGCCGGCCAGTAAGAATGAAAAAAACCCCCGCTATCGTTTCGATAGCGGGGGTTTTTGAATTATCTGGGGTGGCTGATGGGACTCGAACCCACGACAACAGGAATCACAATCCTGGACTCTACCAACTGAGCTACAGCCACCGTAGAGCCTTGCATTATAGCCTGAAATTTGCCGATATCAGCTTCCGCTGTCCAAAGTTGCTTCAACACCCGGACGCTGGACCTTGAATTGCACCTTGAAGCGCTTTTTGAGCGTTTCGTAGTACGCCAGGCCCTCGGCGTTGGCCCACCACTGGGTGTACTGCTGCTGCATTTGCGCCAGCAGCGCGGGGTCGATGTTGTCGCGCGGCTTGATGCCGATCACCTTGACCACAGCGTAGCCCACCGGCCCCAGGTCCACGCCCAGCCACTGGGGCAGAGCATCGGGTTTGGCAGACATCACGGCGTCGACGATGGCACGCGACTGGCCCTGGGACTGGTCGCGCGACAGGACCATGGCGGCTGGCAGGCCCGTGGCCAGCTCGGGCTTGTCGGCCCAGGCAGTGCGCTTGGCCTCGCCTTCCTTGCGTGCCAGTTCGGCGGCTTGGTCGGCGATGAAGTTCTGGCGCACCTGGTCCTTGACCTCCTCGTAGGCCAGGGTGCGCGCTGCCTGGTGCTCGGTGACGCGGCCTGCGGCCATCTGGTTGGCGCCGAGTTCGATGGCTTCGGTATTGCGCTTGCTCTCCAGGGTGTCGCTGGCAAACAGGGCTTGCAGGAACCTCGGGTTGGCCAGTGCGCCCTTGGCGCCCAGGGCGGGGCTGCGAGTCACGGCCTTGGCGGTCTGAACCGTGAGCTTGAGCTTGTCCGCCACCGGCTTCAGGCTGTCAGACTGTTCGTAGACCGTGTTGGCAAAGGTTTCGGCCATTTCGGCGTATTTGCGCTGGGCCTGCTGCTGCTTGAGCTCGGCCTCGAGTTGGGGGCGCAGTTCCTCGAAGCTGGGTTGGCGCGGCGTCTTGACGTCGGTGAGCTGGATGATGTGGTAGCCGAAGTCGGACTCCACCACGTCGCTGATGGCTCCCTTGGTCAGTGCGAATGCGGCGTCCTCGAAGGGCTTGACCATGGCGCCGCGGGCGAAGAAGCCGAGGTCGCCGCCGTTGGGCGCCGAGCCGGGGTCCTGCGAATTCTTCTTGGCCAGTGCGGCAAATTCTGCCGGGTTCTTGCGCAGTTGCGCGAGCAACTCCTGCGCGCGCGCCTGCGCCTTTTCGCGCTCGGCCACAGGGGCATCCTTGGCGGCGGCAATCAGGATGTGGCTGGCGCGGCGCTCTTCCTTGCCGGCGTAGCGGGACTGGTTTTCCTTGTAGTAGGTCCGCAGGTCGTCTTCGTTGAGGGTGATGGCGGCGCGCACGCTGTCGATGTCGAAGACCACGTATTCGACCGTGGCCTGCTCGGGCTGCTGGTAGCGGGTGCTGTGCGTCTTGTACCAGGCCTGGAGCTCGTCCTCGGACGGGTGCACCTTGGCGGCCTGGTCTGCGGCCTTGAACAGCATGACCTGGACTTCGCGTTGTTGGAACATCGGGCCGATGGCTGCCATGCCCTGGGACGATGGGGCAAAGCTGCTGCCCAGCACGGCCCCGATGACCTGGTTGAGCGACAGGTCCCGGCGCATGCTGGCTTCAAAGCCCTCCGGGGTCATGCCCTGCGTGGCGACCAGTGCGCGGTAGCCTTCGGCGTCCAGCGTGCCGTCGGGCTTGCGCAGCGCGGCAATCTGCGGGATCTCCTGCAGGCTGCGGGCCAGGCGCGCGTCGGTGGTCACCAGGTGCATCTTCTGGGCTGCCGCCTCCAGCACGCGATCGCGCACGAGGCGCTCCAGTGTCGCGTAACGGGCCTGGGGCGTGTCGAAGAGCTTGGCGTCGGTGTTGGGTTGTTCGCGGCGCAGGCGGTCGGACTCCATGCGGTGCGCGTTGTCCCAGTCGGTCTGCGTGATGTCGTGGCCATCCACCCGTGCGACCACGGTGCTGCTGCCGGAAAAATAGCTCCTGTCGATACCGACAAGCACGAACGACGGGATGATCAGCAAGAACAGCAAGAACATCGCGATCTTGGTGTGCTTGCGGATGGATTCGAACATGGTCAACCCTTCTGCAACATAAAACAAAAGGCGAACTTGCGTTCGCCTTTGCATCCGTGGTGGGCGCTGGCGGGGCCAGGCTGCCGGCAAGTCAATCCCACCGCCACGCGTGCGCTCTCATGATGAGGCTGCGCGGATTCTACCGAAAGCACGGCGCCGCAGAGGCCCGCGCTGGATGTTTCAGCGCGCATCCAGGCTGAGCATGCGCTCGCAGTAGCGTGCGATCAGGTCGATTTCCAGGTTCACCGTCGATCCTGCGCGCAGATGCCCCAGCGCTGTGTTCTGTACCGTGTGCGGGATGAGATTGATGCTCACCTCGCAACCGTCTGCGGTGTCGGCGATGCGGTTGACCGTGAGGCTCACGCCATTGATGGTGATGGACCCCTTGGTCGCCAGGTAGCGTGCCAGGGCACCTGGCGCGAGCACGCGCAGTTCCCAGCTCTCGCCCACCTGTGCAAAATGGGTCACGGCACCAATCCCGTCCACATGGCCGGAGACGAGGTGGCCCCCCAGGCGGTCGTTGGCGCGCAAGGCCTTCTCCAGGTTGATGGGGCCGGGGGCATCGAGCCCCGTGGTCTTGCTCAGCGATTCCGCGGAAATATCGACGCTGAACTCCGGCTTGGCGGCGTCCATCTGGGTGACCGTCATGCACGCACCATTGAGCGCAATGCTGTCGCCCAGGCCCACGTCGTCCAGATAGCCCGCCGGTGGCTGAATGACCAGGCGCTTGCCATGTGCCGCCGAACCGCCCAGGTCGTGCACGGCGACGATGCGCCCCGTGCCGGTGATGATTCCAGTAAACATGGTTCCCATTGTGGCAGGCTTCAGAACCTGTCGCGCCCTTGCACGCGCGCCAGGATGCGCAGGTCCGGCCCCACGGGCTGCACTGCGCCGAACTCCAGCGCCAGCCCTTGCGATACATCCGCCAAGGGCGGCCTGTCTGCCATGCCCCGGCCCGGGCCGAGCAGGGTAGGGGCCAGGTAGAGCAGCAGCTCGTCCACCAGAGCGGCATCGAGCAAGGCGCCGTTGAGCGTATGCCCGGCTTCCACATGCAGCTCGTTCACGCCACGACGTGCCAGATCGCGCAGCATGGCCGGCAAATCCACCCGCCCCCCAGCGCCCGCCCGCAACGAGACGGTGGCGCCGCGTGCCTCCAGCGCCAGCCTGCGCGCCGCGAACGCTGGACTGTCTTGAGCATCAAAAGGGCCTGCGGCATATATCCAGCAAGCGCGACCAGCTATGAATATAGGAGCGTCCGGCGGTGTCCGCAAATGGCTGTCGAGCACCACCACATGCGGCTGGCGTGGGGTGGCCACGGCGCGCACGTCCAGCCGGGGCCTGTCGGCCAGCACCGTACCGACGCCGGTGAGGATGGCGCAGGCGCGTGCGCGCCAGGCATGGCCGTCGGCTCGCGCCTCGGGCGAAGTAATCCACTGGCTTGCCCCATTGTGCAGGGCCGTGGCTCCGTCCAGCGAAGCGGCCACCTTCAGCCGCACCCAGGGCACGCCGCGCAGCATGCGGCTGAAGAACCCGATATTGAGGGCACGCGACTCGGCCGCGCCGGCGCCGACCTCCACGGCCACCCCGGCGGCGCGCAGCCGGGCAAAACCCTGGCCGCCCACCAGCGGGTTGGGGTCCTCGATGCTGGCCACCACCCGGGCAATGCCCGCGGCAATCAAGGCATCGCAGCACGGGCCCGTGCGGCCCTGGTGGGCGCAGGGCTCCAGCGTGACATAGGCCGTGGCGCCGCGCACATCGTGCCCAGCCGCCTGCGCCGCACGCAGCGCCACCACCTCGGCATGCGGGCCGCCGGCCTGCTGGGTGAAGCCTTCGCCCAGCACCTGCCCATCGGGCGCAATGATCACGCAGCCCACACGCGGGTTGGGGTTGGAAAGAAAAAGCGCCTGGGCGGCCAGCCCAAGCGCTCGGGTCATGAGGGGCGCATCGGTTGTCATGGCGCCCGGGATGGTAGCGTATGCAAAAAGTCTATTTGTTCCAGCACTCTGTTGCTACATCAGATACGGTGTAATTGACGGCGCCGCGTACGCCGGTGTTCGTGAGGGTGAAGTCCCCGCATTTGTCATTCGCTTGGGGAGTACCGGCTTTGCGCGTGGCCACCAGGGTGAAGGCGGCATTGGAGTTGCCCGCCTGGAACCCGATGGTGTAACGCTTGCTTGGGTCAGCAGTTCCGCCAGCATCCTTCCACTGCAATGCGTTAGGCAGCGCAGTCGGATACACGCCCGTCGCCGTGGCCGCCCTCTCCAGCCACTGCTGCGCCTGCAGCAGGCCTGCGCGGGCGTCAGCCCTGTGGCCGCGCCGGATGTACTCCGCATAGCTGGGGTAGGCAATGGCCGAGAGTATGCCGACCACGGCCACCACGATCATCAGTTCGATCAGGGTGAAACCCTTTTGCCGGGGGATGGGGTTGCAGTTCATGGTATGCATATTACCGTCCTGAATCATTGGATCTGGCGCCAACTCGGTCGCAAGGTCTCCTCGGGCATGGCAGCGAGGTTTTCCTTGTTGTTCTTGGCGTCGATATCCGCGTTCTCGGACTTGTCCTTCTTGATGATGCTGTGCGGACCCTTGGACACTTTCGCGCGGGAGATGCTGACCAGGCTGTCACCACTGGCGTTGCTGACGACGATGGCATCGGCACCAGGTGAAGCGAGGGTTCCCATGGTGTACTGTCCATCCTTGTTCTTGTCCACGATGGCGACCGAGGGAGCCTTGCCGTCCATGACGTTGACAAAGGTGCGGTACTGGCGCTCAGCGTCGACCGAGGTAGATTCGCAGCTCTCCACATTCGGATCCACGTCAGACCCCTTGGCAGGTACTTGCGACCATACGGTGAGCAGGTTGCTGGCGTCATAGAAGTCAAAGGGCTTGAGCAGGCGCTCGCCCACCGAAGGCAGATCCAGGTACCAGCCGTTCCAATTGGCCCAGGTGTTTTTGTTCAGGACATCGACTTCCTTGATGGCGCCATAAGTCCCCCCATCTATTTCCACGAATTCGCGCTTTGCCAGCTTGGCTGTGGCCACACCCTTGCCCAATGCGGTGGGCGCCGGGATACAGGTTGCGCTGGGACAGGAGCCAGAGCCCGGATGCACTTCCAGGCGCTTGCCGAGCGGGGTGGTGACAACACGGTAGCGGGTGCTGTCCAGCACGGAGTACAGGGTTTGTACGTCCACGTTGGAGGGATCGTCCTTGGTCACGTTGCGACCGGTGCCGAAAGCCACCATCATGCCGCCTACGTTCAGCGTTTTTGCCGAAGGGCCGCTGCCAATCACCATTTGGCGGTCGTTGGCGCGCACGGTGGGGGCGGCAAAAATCGGTTGTACCTTGCTGCGCGGCCCGTTGAGCGCTGCGGGGCCCACGGCTGTGAACAGTGGATTGCCGCCAAAAGCCACTTTCCAGTCACTGGGGTTGTAGCTCGTGAGATCGAACTTCCACAGATTGCCCAAGTTGTCGCCGGCATACACCACATCGGCAAGGCCGTCGCCGTTGATGTCCACCAGGCGCGGGGAGGCCAGGCCATTGTCATTGGCGTTACCCGTACCAGGGGCGTCGGTCGTGGCGGGGATGCGCAGCAGCTCCTTCGCGCCGTCGAGGTATTGCACCAGCAATACCGGGCGCTGGTTGGTGCTGTTGTAGCCGTTGCCAAGGACCACAGCCCAGCGCTTGTTGTTCATGCGCGTGATCTGTGCGCTGCGCATGCTGTCGTTGTCGTCGCGCACGGGGCGGGCGGTGATGTGGCCTATGTCCTTGTCCTCATCCACGATTTTCAGGCAGGCGGTTTTCTCAGCGCCAGAGAGGACGCCGCAGTTGGGCGCGGTCTCGGCATAGCCGCGGGTGCGATCGAGCTGAACCAATTGTGCTGCGTTGGTTTCCAGAAACCCGGGCGTGCCGTTGGCCAGGTTGGCGGCCGTGGGGTTGGTCACGTCAAGCACGAAATAACCCTTGCCGCCCAGACCCAAGGTACCCACCAGCATGGTGCGCCAGTTGGGGGCGTAAGTGCCGTAGTTGGGGTCGCTGGGGTCTTGTATGCCTCCATTCATGTCGATGTCACCGGTCATGGGTGAACCATCGACATAGTATTTGTGCTTGTTGTTGTACTGTGGGTCGGTCAGCAGCGTCAGGGCGGGGATGACCCCGCGCGGAACGTAGGCAAGTTTTTCCTGGCCGTCGAGCGACGCAAAGCCGTGCAGGATGCCATCATTGCCGCCCACGTACAGCATGCCGGGGCGTGATTTATTGCTGCGCACAAAGGCGCTATAGCCTTTGAGGAGGTAGTCCGCGGCCGGCGCACCCGTGTACCACACGTCGGAGTTGATGATGTCCCCCTGGATGCTTTGGCGCTGGCGGAAGGGTTTGGTGGTGGTATAGCCAGAAGGATCCGTGCCTTCCAGGGATCTGTCGCCCCGTATGTAGTCAAGCCGTTGCTGACCTTTGGTGGCACCCTCGTCGGTGCCGCTCATGTTTTTTTGCAACCAGAGCTTCTGGTTGGCGCTGAGCCGGCTTTCGTCCGTCGCCCAGCGGAAAGGGACACCGCCCTGGAAGGCCGAGCCGGTCCATTTGTCGCTCCAGGTCAATACAAAGCGGCTGCTGACGGTGGCGGCGTCGAGCCGGTCGGCGGTATTTTTGCCCCCCCAGTTGGGGTCAGGGTAGGTGGTGCCGTCATTGCGCACCTTGTCGGCGGTGACAAAGCCTTTCCAGAACTTATCGGGCTCGTAGGCCGCCGTGTATTTTCCGACTTCGCTGCGCGAGACGTTGGAGCCGCTGGTGGAGCTGGAGCTCAGGTCCGGGTCGGTGGCGGTGTTGATCTGCCCGAAGATTTCGCGAAAGGCTTTCTCCAGGTCATCGCCTTTCGTTACTGCGTAAAAACGTCCGCGGCCATTGAGAGCAGCGTGCCACAGGTCGAGGGCACGAACGTTTTCTCCGGTTCCCATGCTGGGCCATGCTTTATTCCCGGTCACGAGGTCTGGGAAACTGCCTTTGTAGCTGAATGGAACGCGCTCGTTGACGGGCGGCGCAATGATGCTGGGTGCTCCTGGCCAAGTCGTGGCATCGGTACTGAAGCCGATGGTGTAGGTGACCATGTGCGGCCAGGTAGCGGGGTTGTAGCGCGGGTTCCAATAGCGCTCCAGAATGGCAGGGTTGCCCGCCTGGTCATTACCGAAATTCTCCGTGGTTGGCGCAGCACGGTAGTCCGCGGCGGCTTGCATGGTGCCGGTCATGCCGCTGGTTTGCAGCGGATCAGCCCAACTTCTGAATGCCCAGTCAGCCAGGGTGTTGTTGTAGGTATCGCGATAGAGGGCGGTCTTTTTCTGGTCGGCGACACTGCCTCCGTACACCATGCCGTCCGGCAAGGTTTTGTTGGTCGCATTGTCCTGTGAACCACCGGATACACCGCCGTTCCAGCGGCCATCTGACATGAAGATATGGTAACTGCGCCTGCAACCCAGGTAGGGGGCGCCCTGATTGCCAGGATCGCTGGCCCAGGGGCTGTTAAGTCCCAGATTCCGGCGCAAGTAGGCGTCGGCCTGACTGAACATCAGGTGGGAAGGTGTGCCGTTATTTGCCGATAGGCTGTTGACGAAACTCAAGAAGTTGGTGCGATGGCTGCCTTGCAGAATGCGCATCGAGTTCTGGTTCATACTGGAGCTATCGACACTCTTGGCATCGGGTGAGTTGCCGTTGTTCCACATTGTTTGCCAAGCCAGGCGGATTTTCTTATCCGGCATCAGACTGGGGTCGTATTTGGGATGGGTCGGATCAAAAATCGACTTCAGTGCGTACTTCAATATGTTGATGCGCTTGGCGTTGTTGGGCCAGGAGCCATCGGCATTCGGGGCGGTGATGGACGAACTGCCGGTATTCGAATTGGTGACCTGCCAATCCATACTGCCCGAATCGTCCACGGAGATGATGACGTTGGGACGTACATAAGGCTCTACCGTGCCCGGGGGCGCCTCGGCCAAGTCCAGTGCCCAGGCACCGCAAGGGGCCAGTGCCGCGCAGGCGGCCAGGGAGAGCAGGTTTCTGCGGAAATGGGGGGCAGCGGTGCGGGGCATGGCGTGCTCCTTGGATGGTATGAATGAGAAAAGTGGCTTTGGTGCGCTTGAATAGAGCGCCAAATGCTATTGATTGAACAGTTTCTAGTCCTTGCGCATTTGCCGGACGTAGGTTTGCTGCAGCACGGCCAGGGTGCCGGGTTTGAGGCCATAGGCCAAGGCGGTGATGCGGTAGGCTACGTTGGGTACGAGGTTCAGGCGCAGCAGGTTGTCGGTAGCGGGGCCGCCCACGATGAGGCCGGAGGTCTCGCTACTTTTATCGTAGGGCAGTACTTCGATCCAGTACCAGCCGCCGCGGTCATTGGCGCTACGGTCGGCGAGTATGGGGCTGGCCGGCGCGCTGGTGGAGCCTGTGGCCGCTCCCGAATACTGGCCGTAGCGCGCGCCTACTGCGGGCTGGGTCATATCGGCGAGCCTGGTCTCACCTGGTGCGAGAGTGGTGCTGCTGGAGGTGTTCCAGAAGTCTTGCCGGCCGGCGCGCTTGGTGCACAAGCCGCTCAGGCATTTGGTAGCCTGCTGGTCCAGGTCGGCGAGCAGCGGAGTCACCTCTTGGGTTTCCAGGGGGATTTTGTAGGCGCTGCCGATGGTGTCGCGACAGTTGGCACCCGTGCAGGGGTTTCCGTCCGGATTTTCGCCACGGATGTCGAGCTCGGCGTCCTGCAGCAGTGCCTGGGCCGCCTCGAAGGCGCGCTGGTAGTCGGCGTCATTGCCCACGATGATCTCGTTGAACAGCGAAGTGCGCGATGCCCACAATGCCAGCAACATGGACAGCATGACGAAAACGATGACGACGAACAGCGCCACCCCTTGTTGCCGGGGGCGGCGGCGAATGGAAGAGTGCTTGCTTTGCATGGTGGATCTCACGTAGCGGGTTGAAGCACCGAGCCAATCAGTCCCTGGCTGCGCAGTTGGAAGACGCTGCGAAATGCCATGTGCATACGCCGGGCCCGTGCACCGGTAAGGGTGCTCATGTCGACAGTGGTGCCGTCGCAGTTGACGTAGTTGCTGCCAGCGGGCAGGTCGATGGCCTCGCTGCCATAGAGCACCAGGCAGACTTCGACGGCCTGTACCTGTGCCCAGTTGGCTACGCCCGCTGCAGTGACGGAACTGATTTTGGGGATGCCGGGTGCCGAAGTGGTGTCTTGCAGCAGGTAGCGCACCTGGAAGTTGGCGACGTTCTGCAGGATGGGTTGCCCATCGGTATCCCTGGGAGGGAAGGGGAGTGCCGGACTTGGAGTATCAATGTCGGCGCAGCGCAGCTCATTATTACTGTTAAGCCAGAACGTACTCACCACACGCTGGTCGTCGCGGGTGCCGTCATCCGTCGGGCCGCCCAGGCAGTTGCGCGCCAGCGATTGTTCGGTGGCACTGGTGAACACAGGCTCGGTGTAGCGGCGAAAACCAACGGTGAGCGTGACCGGCGAGGCCGTGCCCGTGATGGTTTGGGTGGGTACGGCGGCGCTGTAGCTATACAAAGGGTTCGATGCGGCCTCGGCCTTGGTTTCAAATGCCACGGGCGCCAAGTAGGGGCTTTCCGTGATTGCAGCCCCGGGATTGAGGTTCAGGCGCATGGAGCCAGCCTGGCGCAGTTGCTGACCAAAGAGGCGCATGGCATAGCCAGCCTGCTGCTGGATGCCGCTGGCATCGCTGACCGTGCCCGAGATACCGCGTGAAACCATGAGCGCGCCCATGGCGACAGCGACGACGAGCAGGCCAATGGCGATGCCCACCATGAGCTCGATCAGCGTGACGCCGTGTTGGTTGGCTGGACGTGCCGTCAGCGGCCTATGCATGTTCATGCCATGCGGGCTTGCCGCATAGGCGTGTGCAGCGATGGTATTTGAGCGCATGTCAGGCTCCGGGGCAGAAATAGGTGGGAGAGTTGCCTCCCGGGGCATAGGGTGCGCAGCGAGCGGCGACGGGGATGTATTGCAGGTGGCAGGTAAAACCTGCAGGACAAGCCAGCGTGGCACCATTGGTCAGGTTGCCGCTACTGTCACGGACCTTGGTGGCATCGATGTCGTCTTTGTAAGTGGCGTTGGTGTCGCGTTCGTTCTCGCGCCAGGCCATCATGACGCCCAGTTGGCGTCTCTGCGCTGCAGGCACGCCAGCTTCCGCAGGCGGTATGAATATTTCAGCTTGGCCGAGGGGCAGAGTATCGCGCACAGCCCTTTTCCAGACAGCCAGATCGTAAGCGGCCAATTGCGCATGGTCGCAACCTGTGGAGCAACTGCCCACAGAGGGTGTAGATGCAAAGCTGCTGACATAGGTATTCAGGTCGGTCAATGCGTTGGGATTGACCTTCATGCGCTCGCCCAGGTCTTCAATGAGCCGTATGGCCTGGGCTCGGCGCACACTGGTGGATGTATCGGTCAGCGTTCGCATTTGCACGCCTACGATACCCAGGATGCCCAGAGCCATGACGACGATGGCAATCAGGGATTCGATGAGCGCAAAACCGTGCTGTTGCTGCGGCAAATGCGGAGTTCTTGAATAGGCCATGGTAGTCATCCAGTGCATGGGATTTCTGCTGGTGGAATCACGCGGATGCGGCCGCCGGAGCTCATGCAGACGCCGCGTGCGCCAGGGTGGTTGGTGGATGTGTTGAGCGGCACGAGGCTGAAGCCCAGCCAGGTGCCATCGACCAGGCCCCAGCGGTTGAGCTTGATGCCCGCTCCGCCGCCGGTGCGGGTCACTTGCACCCGAGCGGGGGTGTCGATGCGCTGCAGCACGGCTTCATTGGCGTTGCAGGTACCGTTGTTGTTGGTGTCGTGACAGACGAACCAGCCGCAATCCCAGTCCCGGTTGCCGGTGGCGCTGTTGCAGCCGTTGGTGTTGTTGGGGATTTTTTGGATGACCACCTGCCCGCCGCGTTTGATGGCCTCGGAGCGCGCGAGATACAGGCTGGACGTCAGTTGTTCTGTCGCCTGGCGCACGCGCCAGCTTTCGATCAGAAGGGTGAAGCTGGGTGCGGCCAGGCCCGCCAGGACAGCAACGATGGACACCACCACCATCAGCTCGATGGCCGAAAACCCGGTCACGCGCTGGGATGCGGGCTGGGAGAGCGGATGGCGGAGGTGCATGGTTTCTCGTCCGTACGGGGTCAGGCGGGGCAGGCGGCGCCTTGCTTGGTTTGCACAATGCGCCCCCCGCCCGCAATGCACAGCCGGATGGCGCTGATGTCCGTATCACTCTTGCCAGTGGGCTTGAGCAGGACGTTCATCGCTGCCGGAGCGCCACCGTTGGCTTCCGACAGCATGCCCCAGCGGTCTACGTAGAGCAGCAGCTTGCCGTTGCTCTGGGCCAGGGTGACGCGGCTGGGGGCGGCGTTGACTTGCAGGTCCGTGGTGACGCTGTTCTGGGTGTGCGTGACCTTCCAGCCCTGATCCCATCCTCCCGTGGCGTCGATAGTGATGCCGCCCCCGCGCTTGATGGCTTCGGAGCGCGCGTAGTACAGGGTGGAGGTGAGGTTTTCCGCTGCCTCGCGCACGCGCCAGCGCTCGATCAGGGGCTGGAAACTCGGTGCCGCCAACGCGGCCAGGATGGCGACGATGGACACCACTACCATCAGCTCGATGGCGGTGAATCCGGCGTGGCGCGCCAGCCCCTCGGGCGCGGATGCGCGAGGGGCAGAGCGTGGGAATGCGAAGAATGGCATGGAAACATGCTATGGCCGCGGGCTTGGCGCAGCGGCCGTGCGCGGACGAATGGCGCCTTGGCGCAGACGAGCGGTCAGCCGCCCGCAGATGGTGTGCTTACCGGGTGTAGCCCAGGCAGGCGCCGGCGTTGTGCATGCCTTTGCACTCGCGCTTGAGCCGCCGGTCGCGCTGGGCGGGCGATTCTTCCGAGGGGCTGCGCTGGTAGGTGATTTTGCTCACGCCTTTCTTGCGGGGCGCTTCGGCCGCGGCGCTGCTGCCCTGGGCGCGCTTGGCCAGGGCGGTGCCCGGGGCGCCCAGCAGGCCCATCGCCACGATGGCAGCGAGCAGCCGCCCCGCCGCGGGGGCGCAGGCGCGCAGGACTGTGCGGGAGGGCGGGAGTGGGTGTTGGGGTGTCATGCGGGGGCTTTCGGTGGTGGTGGGGCCGCAGGGTGGGGGGATGCCGTAGGATGCCGCGGCTTGTTCCTTCGGTTTTTCCATGCTGCCATGCGCCAGACCATTCTTGACCTCGAAGAATCCCGTATCCGTGAAGTCGCCAACGCCGGCATGGGGCGCAGCGATGTGCTGGCTTTCTGGTTTGGCGAGAGCGACGAGGGCACGCCCGAGGTGGTGCGTCAGGCGGCCATGGAGTCCATCGCCCGCGGCGAAACGTTTTATGCCCACAACCTGGGCCTGCCGGAACTGCGCGAAGCGGTGGCGCGCTACATGACGCAATTGCACGGGCCGGTGGCGGCCGATCGCATTGCCATCACCTCTGGCGGCGTGAATGCGTTGATGCTGGCCGTGCAGGCCTTGGTGGACGCTGGCGATGAAGTCGTGGCGATCACGCCCGTCTGGCCCAATCTGACGGCGCAGCCGCTCATCATGGGCGCGCGCTTGCGCTGCGTGGCCCTGGCGCCGCAGGCCGATGGCCAGTGGACGCTGGACCTGGAGGCGCTGCTGACCGCCATCACGCCCGCGACACGCCTGCTGGTGCTCAACGCGCCCAACAACCCCACGGGCTGGACGCTCACGCGCGCCGAGCAGCAGCGCATCCTGGCGCACTGCCGCAGCACGGGCACCTGGATCTTGGCCGACGAGGTGTACGAGCGCCTCTATTACGAGCCCTCGGCCCAGGGCTGCGCCCCCAGTTTCCTGGACGTTGCCGAGCCACAGGACCGTCTGGTGGTGGTGCACAGCTTCTCCAAGAGCTTCTTGATGACCGGCTGGCGCCTGGGCTGGATGGTGCTGCCGCCCGGCATGGCACCGCAGGTGGGCAAGCTGATCGAGTTCAACACCTCGTGCATCAGCGTGTTCACCCAGCGTGCCGGACTGGCGGCGCTGCAGCATGCCGATGCCATCACGGCCCAGGTGGTGGGCCACCTGCGGCGCTGCCGTGACACCCTGGTGCCGCTGCTGCAGGCGGTACCGGGGGTGCAGGTGGCGCCGGCGCGCGGGGGCATGTATGCCTTCTTCCGGCTCGCCGGGCAGGACGATGCCCTGGAGACGGCCAAGCGCCTTGTTCTGCAGGCGGGCCTGGGCCTGGCGCCGGGCAACGCCTTCGGTCCGCAGGGGCAGGGCTGGCTGCGTTGGTGCTTTGCCTCGCGCGATCCGCAGCGCCTGCAGGAGGGGGTGCGCAGGCTGCAGGGGTGGCTCGCGTCCGGCGGACGGTTATAATCGACGAGTTTTGCATGGTGCAAGACGCACGCCAGTCGCCGTTCCAGCTTCTGGCGCAAGTAAAACCCGTGCCTGCTGGTGGCTTCACAAGGGCCGCCGCGCACCCAACCACACAGGAAAACCAATGATCTCCTCTTCCGCCAAGGCCGAAGTCGTCAAGGCCAACCAGCGCGCTGCCAACGATACCGGCAGCCCTGAAGTCCAGGTGGCGCTGCTCACCGCCCGTATCAACGAGCTGATGCCCCACTTCAAGACGCACGCCAAGGACCACCACGGCCGCCGCGGCCTGCTGCGCATGGTGAGCCGCCGCCGCAAGCTGCTGGACTACCTCAAGGCCAAGGACGCCGACCGCTACACCGCGCTGATCGGCAAGCTGGGCCTGCGCAAGTAAGCCCTACCGCATGCAGGGAACGCCTGGGTTGGTGCGCTGACTCAGGCGTTTTTTGCTTTGGCTGGGGTGCCAAGCAGAGCGAAGCTGTGTCATTCCAATGAATTGCCGCGCGCGGTTTCACTGGAATGGCATCGTTTGCTGAATTGGCCTCCGGCGCCCGCTGGCAGTGCGCTGCCAGCTATTTATTCAGGAGCAAACCATGACCATGTTCAATAAAATCACCAAGACCTTCCAGTGGGGCCAGCACACGGTCACCATGGAAACGGGCGAAATCGCCCGCCAGGCCAGCGGCGCCGTGCTCGTCAACATGGACGACACCGTGGTGCTGGCCACCGTGGTGGCGTCCAAGTCGGCCAAGCCGGGCCAGGACTTCTTCCCCCTGACGGTGGACTACATCGAGAAGACCTACGCCGCCGGCAAGATCCCTGGCAGCTTCTTCAAGCGTGAGGCCAAGCCCAGCGAGCTGGAGACGCTGACCAGCCGCCTGATCGACCGCCCCATCCGCCCGCTGTTCCCCGAGGGCTTCTACAACGAGGTGCACGTGGTCATCCACACCATCTCGCTCAACCCCGAGGTGGATGCCGACATCGCCGCCATGATCGCCACCAGCGCCGCGCTGGCGGTCTCCGGCATCCCGTTCAATGGCCCCATCGGCGCGGCGCGCGTGGGCTATGTCAACGGTGAGTATGTGCTCAACCCGGGCCAGACGGCGCGCAAGAGCAGCCAGATGGACCTGGTGGTGGCGGGCACCGAGGCCGCCGTGCTGATGGTCGAGTCCGAGGCGCAGCAACTGCCCGAGGACGTGATGCTGGGCGCCGTGGTTTATGGCCACGAGCAGAGCCAGACCGCCATCAACGCCATCCATGAGCTGGTGCGCGACGCCGGCAAGCCCGTGTGGGACTGGCAGGCTGCACCCAAGGACGAGGCCCTGATCGCCAAGGTCACGCAACTGGCCGAGGACAAGCTGCGCGCCGCCTACCAGATCCGCAACAAGCAGGCCCGCACGCATGCCTGCCGTGAAGCCTATGCCGTGGTCATGGCCGACCTGAAGGAAGCCGGCGTCGAGTTCGACGCCGTCAAGGTCGAAGGCATGCTGTTCGACATTGAGGCACGCATCGTGCGCAGCCAGATCCTGGCCGGCGAGCCGCGCATCGACGGCCGCGACACGCGCACCGTGCGCCCCATCGAGATCCGCAACTCCGTGCTGCCGCGCACCCACGGCTCGGCACTGTTCACGCGCGGCGAGACGCAGGCCCTGGTGGTCACCACCCTGGGCACCGAGCGCGACGCGCAGCGCATCGACGCGCTGGCCGGCGAGTTCGAGGACCGCTTCCTGTTCCACTACAACATGCCTCCCTTTGCCACCGGCGAAGTGGGCCGCATGGGCTCGACCAAGCGCCGCGAAGTGGGCCACGGCCGCCTGGCCAAGCGTGCCCTGGTCGCCTGCCTGCCGAGCAAGGACGAGTTCCCCTACACCGTGCGCGTGGTCTCCGAGATCACCGAGTCCAATGGCTCCTCGTCCATGGCCTCGGTCTGCGGCGGCTGCCTGTCGCTGATGGACGCCGGCGTGCCCATGAAGGCGCACGTGGCGGGCATCGCCATGGGCCTGATCAAGGAGGACAACAAGTTCGCCGTGCTGACCGACATCCTGGGCGATGAGGACCACCTGGGCGACATGGACTTCAAGGTGGCCGGCACGACCCACGGCATCACCGCCCTGCAAATGGACATCAAGATCCAGGGCATCACCAAGGAAATCATGCAGGTCGCCCTGGCCCAGGCCAAGGAAGCGCGCATGTACATCCTCGCCAAGATGCAGGAAGCCATGGGCGAGGCCAAGGCCGAGATCTCGTCCTTCGCCCCCAAGCTGTTCACGATGAAGATCAACCCCGAGAAGATCCGCGACGTGATCGGCAAGGGCGGCGCCACCATCCGTGCGCTCACCGACGAGACCGGCTGCCAGATCAACATCGAGGAGGACGGCACCATCACCATCGCCTCCAATGACTCCGCCAAGGCCGACGAGGCCAAGCGCCGCATCGAGGAGATCACCGCCGAGGTCGAGGTGGGCCACATCTACGAAGGCCCGGTCACCAAGATCCTGGACTTCGGCGCCCTGGTGAACCTGTTGCCCGGCAAGGACGGCCTGCTGCACATCAGCCAGATCGCGCACGAGCGCGTGGAAAAGGTCACCGACTACCTGACCGAAGGCCAGATCATCAAGGTCAAGGTGCTCGAGACCGACGAGAAGGGCCGCGTCAAGCTGTCCATGAAGGCGCTCGCCGAGCGCCCTGCCGGCATGGAGCGCGCGGAGCGCGGCGAGCGCGAAGAGCGTGGCGAACGCCGCGAGCGCCGCGAGCGCGCCCCGCGCGAGTACCGTGAGCAGGCCCCGGCCCAGGACGGCCAGGACGCTTCCCAGGAGTAAGCCCGGCTCCGCAGGCAGGCGCGCAGTGCTATGGTATTCGTAGCTGCTCGCGCTTGCCTGGCAAGCGTTTCATGCCAAAAATACTTATAAACTGTCCCTCCATGTTCATGCAGGCCATAGAGATCTCCGCCTTCGGCGCCCCCGAGGTGCTGCGCCTGTGCGAGCGTGCGCGGCCTGAACCCGGGGCGGGCGAGGTGCTGATCCGTGTGCTCGCCAGCGGGGTCAACCGCCCCGACGTGCTGCAGCGCAAGGGCCACTATCCCGCGCCGCCCGGTGCCAGCGACCTGCCGGGCCTGGAGGTGGCGGGCGTGATCGAGGGCGGCGACGCCGCAGCCATGGCGGCCCAGGGCCTGCGCCCGGGCGACCGCGTGTGCGCTCTGGTGGCCGGCGGGGGCTATGCCCAGTGGTGCGTGGCGCCCGTGCAGCAGTGCCTGCCGGTGCCGGCAGGCCTGAGCGACGCCGAGGCCGCCGCGCTGCCCGAGACCTTCTTTACCGTCTGGAGCAATGTGTTCGACCGCGCACGCCTGCAGCCGGGCGAGACCCTGCTGGTGCAGGGCGGCAGCAGCGGCATCGGCGTGGCGGCCATCCAGCTGGGGCGGGCCTTCGGGGCCACGGTCATCGTCACCGCGGGCAGCGACGACAAATGCGCCGCCTGCCAGGCGCTGGGGGCGCACCATGCCATCAACTACCGCAGCCAGGACTTCGCGGCCGAGGCCCTGCGCCTCACTGCGGGCCGGGGCGTGGACGTGGTGCTCGACATGGTGGCGGGCGACTACGTGGCGCGCGAGGTCGATTGCCTGGCCGAGGACGGGCGCATTGCCATCATCGCCGTGCAGGGCGGGGTGCAGGCGGGCTTTGATGCTGGCAAGCTGCTGCGCCGGCGCTTGACCATCACCGGCTCCACGTTGCGCGCGCGTTCCGTGGACTTCAAGGGCGCCATCGCCCGTGCGCTGCACGCCCAGGTCTGGCCGCTGCTGGAGTCGGGGGCCGTGCGCCCGGTGGTGCACAGCCGGTTTGCCGCGCGCGACGCGGCGCAGGCCCATGCCCTGATGGAGTCCAACCGCCATATCGGAAAAATCGTTTTGACGTGGGAGCCATGATGAAAAAACTCATTGCAGGCAACTGGAAGATGAACGGCAGCCTGGCCGCCAACGACGCGCTGGTGCGTGCCCTGTTGGGCGGCCTGGGTGCGGCGGCGTGCGATGTCGCCGTGGCCGTGCCGGCCCCCTATCTGGCCCAGGTGCAGGCACTGGCGGCAGGCACGCCGCTGCAACTGGCGGCGCAGGACGTGTCGCAACACGAATCCGGCGCCTACACCGGCGAGTGGTCGGCTGCCATGTTGCGCGAGTTCGGCGTGCGCTACACCCTGGTGGGCCACTCCGAGCGCCGCCAGTACCATGGCGAGAGCGACGCCGTGGTGGCCGCCAAGGCCCAGCGTGCGCTGGCTGCGGGCATCACCCCCATTGTCTGCGTCGGCGAGACGCTGGCGCAGCGTGAGGCGGGCGAGACCGAGGCCGTGGTGCGGCGCCAACTGGCGGCCGTCATCCATGTCAACGGCCACTGCATCAGCGAAGTGGTCGTGGCCTACGAACCCGTCTGGGCCATAGGCACGGGCCAGACGGCCACGCCCGAGCAGGCACAGCAGGTGCACGCCGTGCTGCGTGCGCAGCTCGCGGCGGCCAGCCCGCAGGCCGCCAAGATCCGGCTGCTCTACGGCGGCAGCATGAACGCGGGCAACGCCGCGCAACTGCTGGCGCAGCCCGACATCGACGGCGGCCTGGTGGGCGGCGCCTCGCTCAAGGCGGCAGATTTCTTGCAGATCATCGCTGCAGCTCAATAAACAAGCGCGCAAAGCGCTATCGAATCAGGAGTAATCGAGAATGAACTTGCTAGCGAATGTGGTGTTGACGGTCCAGATCCTGTCGGCGCTGGGCGTGATCGGGCTGGTACTGATCCAGCATGGCAAGGGCGCGGACATGGGCGCGGCCTTCGGCAGCGGCGGTTCGGGCAGTCTGTTTGGTGCGACGGGCGGGGCCAACTTCCTCTCGCGCAGTACGGCGGCGCTGGCGGCGGTGTTCTTCGTCTGCACGCTGGCCCTGGCCTACATGGGCAATGCCCGTCCGGCAAGCACCGGCAGCGTGCTCGAAGGCCCGGCCGCAGCGGCGCCTGCTGCACCTGCCGCGCCCGATACGGGCTCGGCCGCCGCCATTCCCGGTGCTGCAACGCCGGCCGCACCCGCGGTGCAGGCGCCTGCGTCGGCATCTTCTGGCGCAGGTCAAACCCCGGCAAAATAAAGCACCGGGATATGTGGACTTCTCCCCGTAACAGGGTTTTTCCGGGGTAGAATCTAGGTCTGTCTGGGAAGCCAAAACCGCTCAGGTCCTCATGCCACCCAGACACGACAAGCCGTCGTGGTGAAATTGGTAGACACGCTATCTTGAGGGGGTAGTGGCGAAAGCTGTGCGAGTTCGAGTCTCGCCGACGGCACCAAACAACAAGCAAACAGGCCTGTCCGCATGTTCCGGTCTGCGAACATGCTGGGCGAGGCTCAACGGTGAGCGCATCCACAAGATGAACCTCGATCAATATCTCCCCGTCCTCCTGTTCATCTTGGTGGGTCTGGCAGTCGGGGTTGTTCCCCTTGCCCTGGGCTACATCCTCGGCCCCAACCGTCCCGATCCTGCCAAGAACTCGCCCTACGAGTGTGGCTTCGAGGCTTTCGAAGATGCGCGCATGAAGTTCGATGTGCGCTACTACCTCGTCGCCATCCTGTTCATTCTTTTCGACCTGGAAATCGCCTTCCTGTTTCCCTGGGCTGTGGCCCTGCAGGAGGTGGGGATGACGGGTTTTGTGGCGGTCTTGATTTTCCTGGCCGTACTGGTCGTTGGCTTCGCCTATGAGTGGAAAAAAGGCGCCCTCGACTGGGAATGATCGGCTCGCACGAGGATTGACGCAATGATTGAAGGCGTGATGAAGGAAGGCTTCATCACCACGAGCTATGACTCCGTGGTGAACTGGGCCAAGACGGGTTCGCTCTGGCCCATGACCTTTGGTCTGGCTTGCTGTGCGGTGGAGATGATGCATGCCGCCGCAGCGCGTTATGACATCGGCCGCTTTGGCGCCGAGGTGTTCCGCGCCAGTCCGCGCCAATCGGACCTGATGATTGTTGCCGGCACCCTGTGCAACAAGATGGCGCCGGCCCTGCGCAAGGTCTACGACCAAATGAGCGAACCCCGCTGGGTGCTCTCCATGGGGTCTTGTGCCAATGGCGGCGGCTACTACCACTACAGCTATTCCGTGGTGCGCGGCTGCGACCGCATCGTGCCGGTGGATGTGTATGTCCCCGGTTGCCCGCCCACGGCCGAGGCGCTGCTCTACGGCATCATCCAGTTGCAGCAGAAGATCCGCCGCACCAACACCATCGCACGCGCCTGAGGGGAGGGCCATGACTTCTGTAGCCATTCGTCCCGAGGAGCTCCGGGAAAACGTCGCTCAGGCGCTGGGTGCGCTGGCGCGCTCGGTCACGCTGGCACGCGGCGAGGTCACGGTGGTCGTTGCGGCCGCCGACTACCTGCAGGCCATGCAGGCCCTGCGCGACGCGCCCGCCTGCCGCTTCGAGCAGCTCATCGACCTGTGCGGCGTGGACTATTCCGCCTACGGCGATGGGGCGTGGGAGGGATTGCGCTACGCCGTGGTGGTGCATTTGCTTTCCGTTGGTCTGAACCAGCGCGTGCGCGTGCGCGTGTTCTGCCCACAGGACGACATGCCGGTGCTGCCCTCGGTGGGTGGCCTGTGGGCGTCGGCCCTGTGGTTCGAGCGCGAGGCCTTTGACCTGTACGGCATCGTGTTCGACGGGCATGGCGACCTGCGCCGCATCCTGACCGACTACGGTTTCATCGGCCACCCGTTCCGCAAGGATTTCCCGCTTTCGGGCCATGTGGAGATGCGCTACGACCAGGAGCAGCGCCGCGTGGTCTACGAGCCGGTGAGCATCGAGCCGCGCGAGATCACGCCGCGCATCATCCGCGAAGAGAACTACGGAGGCCTGCACTGAGGCGCCCGTCGTCATCCAGTGTTTCACCATGGCTGAAATCAAGAACTACACCCTGAACCTCGGGCCGCAGCATCCCGCAGCCCACGGCGTGCTGCGCCTCGTTCTGGAGCTCGACGGCGAGGTTGTGCAGCGCGCCGACCCGCACATCGGCCTGTTGCACCGCGCCACCGAGAAGCTGGCCGAGCACAAGACCTACATCCAGTCGCTGCCCTACATGGACCGTCTTGATTACGTGTCCATGATGTGCAACGAGCATGCCTATTGCCTGGCCATTGAAAAACTCCTGGGCATCGAGGTACCGCTGCGCGCGCAGTACATCCGTGTGATGTTCTCCGAGATCACGCGCCTGCTCAACCACCTGATGTGGCTGGGTTCGCACGGCAACGACTGCGGCAGCTCGACGATCCTGATCTACACCTTCCGCGAGCGCGAAGACCTGTTCGACATGTACGAGGCGGTGTCGGGCGCGCGCATGCATGCGGCCTATTTCCGCCCCGGCGGCGTATACCGCGACCTGCCCGACAGCATGCCGCAGTACCAGGAGAGCCGCATCCGCAGCGCCAAGGCGGTGCAGGAGCGCAACGCCAACCGCCAGGGCTCGCTGCTGGACTTCATCGAGGATTTCACGCGCCGCTTCCCCGGCTATGTGGACGAATACGAAACCCTGCTGACCGACAACCGCATCTGGAAGCAGCGAACCGTGGGCATTGGCGTGGTCACCCCCGAGCGCGCCCTGAACCTGGGCATGACCGGCCCCATGCTGCGCGGCTCCGGCATTGCCTGGGACCTGCGCAAGACCCAGCCCTACGAGGTCTACGACCGCATGGATTTCGACATCCCTGTGGGCAAGACCGGTGACTGCTATGACCGCTACCTCGTGCGCGTGCAGGAGATGCGTGAGTCCAACCGCATCATCCAGCAGTGCGTGGCCTGGCTGCGTGCGAATCCGGGCCCGGTCATCGTGGACAACCACAAGGTGGCGCCGCCTGCGCGCGAACGCATGAAGTACGGCATGGAGGATTTGATCCACCACTTCAAGCTGTTCTCGGAAGGCTTTTGCGCGCCCGAGGGCGAGGCCTACGCGGCGGTCGAGCATCCCAAGGGTGAGTTCGGCATCTACCTGGTGAGCGATGGCGCGAACAAGCCCTACCGCCTAAAGATCCGCGCGCCCGGCTTTGTGCACCTGGCCACCATGGACGAAATGGCGCGCGGCCACATGCTGGCGGACGTGATCGCCATCATCGGGACCATGGATATCGTGTTCGGAGAGATTGACCGATGATTACCGAAGCGACCAAGGCGCGTTTTGCGCGCGAAGTGGCCAAGTACCCGGCTGAACAGAAACAATCGGCCGTGATGGCCTGCCTGGCCATCGTCCAGCAGGAGCAGGGCTATGTCAGCCAGGAGAGCGAGGCAGAGATTGCTGCCTACCTGGGCATGCCCGAGATCGCCGTCCATGAAGTGACGACCTTCTACAACATGTACAACCAGCAGCCGGTGGGCAAGTACAAGCTCAACGTGTGCACCAATCTGCCCTGCCTGCTGCGCGATGGCGGCAAGGCGCTGGAGCACCTCGAACACAAGCTGGGCATTGCGGCGGGCGAGACCACGCAGGACGGTATGTTCACCCTGCAGCAATGCGAATGCCTGGGCGCCTGCGCCGACGCGCCGGTCATGCTGGTCAATGACCGCAATATGTGCAGCTTCATGAGCACCGACAAGCTCGACCAGTTGGTCGAGGGCCTGCGTGCAGCGGAGGGCCAGGCATGAGCGCGGCAGCACAGGTGCTTTCCCAGTTCCAGGCCACCGGCGTGGAGACCTGCTTTCACGACCGGCACATTGAACCGCAGATCTACGCCGGTCTGGATGGCAAGAATTGGAGTCTCAAGGACTACGAGGCGCGCGGCGGCTACCAGGCGCTGCGCAAAATCCTGGGCAAGGACGGCGGCGAAGGGCTGACGCAGGACCAGGTGATTGCCACGGTCAAGGAATCCGGCCTGCGCGGCCGCGGCGGCGCAGGGTTCCCCACGGGTCTCAAGTGGAGCTTCATGCCGCGCCAGTTCCCGGGGCAGAAGTACCTGGCCTGCAACTCCGACGAGGGCGAGCCCGGGACCTGCAAGGACCGCGACATCCTGATGTACAACCCGCACATCGTCATCGAGGGCATGATCATCGGTGGCTATGCCATGGGCATCAACGTGGGCTACAACTACATCCACGGTGAGATCTTCCAGGTGTACGAGCGCTTCGAGGCGGCCCTCGAAGAGGCCCGCGCGGCGGGCTACCTGGGCGACAACATCCTGGGCAGCAACTTCAGCTTCCAGCTCCACGCCCACCACGGTTTTGGCGCCTACATCTGCGGCGAGGAGACGGCCCTGCTGGAGTCGCTGGAGGGCAAGAAGGGCCAGCCGCGCTTCAAGCCGCCGTTCCCGGCGAGCTTTGGCCTGTACGGCAAGCCGACCACCATCAACAACACCGAGACCTTTGCCGCGGTGCCCTGGATCATCCGCAACGGCGGCGCAGCCTACCTGGCCTGCGGCAAGCCCAACAACGGCGGCACCAAGATCTTCTCGGTCAGTGGCGACGTCGAGCGTCCCGGCAACTACGAGATTCCGCTGGGCACGCCTTTTGCCACCCTGCTGGAGTTGGCGGGCGGCGTGCGCAAGGGGCGCCAGCTCAAGGCGGTGATTCCCGGCGGCTCGTCCTCTCCGGTGCTGCCGGCATCCATCATCATGGAATGCACCATGGATTACGACTCCATCGCCAAGGCGGGGTCCATGCTGGGTTCGGGTGCCGTCATCGTGATGGACGACAGCCGCTGCATGGTCGAGTCGCTCAAGCGCCTGTCGTACTTCTACATGCACGAGTCCTGCGGCCAGTGCACGCCGTGCCGCGAGGGCACGGGCTGGCTGTGGCGCCTGGTGGACCGCATCCACCGCGGCGACGGCCGTGCGTCGGACATGGACGTGCTCGATAACGTGGCGGCCAACATCATGGGCCGCACCATTTGTGCGCTGGGCGACGCCGCGGCCATGCCCGTGCGCGCCATGCTCAAGCACTACCGGCATGAATTCGCGGCCATGATCCGCACCCCGAATCCGCAGGGCGCAGGCTCCGCCTGATCGCGAGAAAAGCATATGGTTGAAATCGAACTCGATGGCCAGAAGGTGGAAGTGGCCGAAGGCAGCATGGTCATGCATGCTGCCGAAAAGGCCGGCACCTACATTCCGCATTTCTGCTACCACAAGAAGCTGTCCATTGCGGCCAACTGCCGCATGTGCCTGGTGGACGTGGAAAAGGCCCCCAAGCCCATGCCTGCCTGCGCCACGCCCGTGACGCAGGGCATGATCGTGCGCACCAAGAGTGACAAGGCCATCCAGGCCCAGAAGTCGGTCATGGAGTTCCTGCTCATCAACCACCCGCTGGACTGCCCCATCTGCGACCAGGGCGGTGAATGCCAGTTGCAGGATCTGGCGGTGGGCTACGGTGCCTCTTCCTCGCGCTACGAAGAGGAAAAACGCGTCGTCAAGCCCAAGGAGGTGAGCCCGCTCATCTCCATGCAGGAGATGACGCGCTGCATCCACTGCACCCGCTGCGTGCGCTTCGGCCAGGAGATCGCTGGCGACATGGAGCTCGGCATGGTCCACCGTGGCGAGCATTCCGAGATCACCACCGTCAAGGGCGATACCATCGACTCCGAGCTGTCGGGCAACATGATCGACATCTGCCCGGTGGGCGCGCTCACGAGCAAGCCGTTCCGCTACAGCGCACGCACCTGGGAGCTCTCGCGCCGCAAGTCGGTGAGTCCGCACGACTCCACGGGCGCCAACCTGATCGTCCACGTCAAGAACCACAAGGTCATGCGCGTCCTGCCGTTCGAGAACGAGGACGTGAACGAGTGCTGGATCGCCGACCGCGACCGTTTCTCCTACGAAGCGCTGAATGGCGAGGAGCGCCTCACACGCCCCATGCTCAAGCAGGGTGGCCAATGGCAGGAAGTGGATTGGCAGACGGCCCTCGAATACGTGGCCAACGGCCTGCGCTGCATCACCAAGGACAACGGCCCGGGCGCCATCGGCGCACTGGCCAGCCCGCACAGCACGCTCGAAGAGCTGTACCTGGCAGGCGCCCTGGTGCGCGGCCTGGGCAGCGAGAACATCGACCACCGTCTGCGCCATGCGGACCTGCGCCAGGCACAGGGCGTGCGCTGGCTGGGGCGTTCGGTGGCCTCGCTCTCGCAGCTGCAGTCGGTGCTGGTCGTGGGCTCTTACCTGCGCAAGGACCATCCGCTGTTTGCCCAGCGTATCCGCCAGGCGGCGCGCAAGGGCTGCACCGTCACGGCCATAGACTCTGCGGTGCGCGACTGGGCCATGCCCGTGGCGCACAGGCTGGTGGCAGCGCATGACGCCTGGCTGCAGGCCCTGGCCGATGTGGCCGCTGCCGTGGCCCAGGAAAAAGGCGTGAGCGCCCCTGTGGCAGGCGGCCGCGGCGATGAGCCCACCGCACGCGCCATTGCCCAGGCCTTGTTGCAAGGCGAGCAGAAGGCCGTGCTGCTCGGCAACGCCGCGGCGCACCACGCCCAGGCCAGCGAAATGCTGGCCCTGGCGGGCTGGATTGCCGCTCAGGTGGGCGCTACCGTGGGCTACCTCACCGAAGCCGCGAACACCGTGGGTGCGCAATGGGTGCAGGCCTTGCCGGGTGCGGGGGGTCTGGATGCTGCGCAGATGCTGCAGGGCCAGCTCAAGGGCCTGTTCCTGCTCAACACCGAGCCGGCCTTCGACAGCGCCGCGGGCGCCCAGGCCGTGGCCGCTCTCGGCCAGGTCGAAATGGTCGTGACCTTGAGCCCCTTCAAGACCAATCTGGAATTCAGCGACGTGCTGCTGCCCATCGCGCCGTTCACAGAAACCTCCGGCAGTTTCGTCAATGCCGAAGGCCGGCTGCAGACATTCCACGCCGTGGTGCGCCCGCTGGGCGAGACGCGCCCGGCCTGGAAGGTGCTGCGCGTGCTGGGCAACCTCATGGAACTGCAGGGTTTCGACTTCGAAACCTCGCAGGACGTGCTCGCCCGGGCCACGGGTGCGGCCGCAGGCGAGCTGACCCAGGTGCCCGCAGAGGTGCTCGACAACACCTGCCCGACCCTGCCGGCATCGGTGGCCCCTGCCGATGTGCCCGCGCCGGTGGTGGCCTCGATTTACCAGCTCGATGGGCTGGTGCGCCGCGCAAGCTCCCTGCAGCTGACGGCCGATGCCCGCCAGGCCCGTGAAGGAGTGCCAGCATGATCGACGCGATCTACAACTATGGGCTGAACCTGCTGGCGCAGACCTGGTGGACCGGGGTGGCTTGGCCCGTGCTCTGGAACCTCATCAAGATCGTGGTGCTGCTGCTGCCCCTGATGGGGGCGGTGGCGTACATCACGCTGTGGGAGCGCAAGCTCCTGGGCTTCATGCAGGTGCGCCATGGCCCCAACCGCGTGGGTCCGCTGGGCCTGCTGCAGCCCATCGCCGACGCGCTCAAGCTGCTGACCAAGGAAATCATCCAGCCCAGCGCTTCCGCCAAGGGCCTGTTCGTCCTCGGGCCGATCATGGCCATCATGCCGGCCCTGGCCGCCTGGGTGGTGATTCCCTTCGGTCCCGAGGTGGCGCTGACGAATATCAATGCCGGCCTGCTGCTGCTCATGGCCATTACCTCCATCGAGGTGTATGGCGTGATCATTGCAGGCTGGGCCTCGAACTCCAAGTACGCCTTCCTGGGCGCGCTGCGTGCTTCGGCCCAGATGGTCAGCTATGAAATCGCCATGGGCTTCTGTTTCCTGGTGGTCGTCATGGTCACCGGCAGCATGAACCTCACCGACATCGTGATGACGCAAGCGCGCGGCATGGGGGCGAACATGGGCCTGAACTTCCTCTCCTGGAACTGGTTGCCCCTGCTGCCCATTTGCGTGGTCTACATGATTTCCGTCGTCGCGGAAACCAACCGCCATCCCTTCGACGTCGTCGAAGGCGAAGCCGAAATCGTGGCGGGTCACATGGTCGAGTATTCCGGCATGGGCTTCGCCGTCTTCTTCCTGGCGGAATACGCCAGCATGTGGCTGGTCTCCATCCTGACCGTGCTGATGTTCTTTGGCGGCTGGCAGGCGCCGGTCGCCGCGCTGGACTTCATCCCGGGCTGGATCTGGCTGGGCATCAAGACTTTCGTGGCCATCTCCATGTTCATCTGGATCCGTGCCACCTTCCCCCGGTTCCGCTATGACCAGATCATGCGCCTGGGCTGGAAGATCTTCATTCCGGTCACCCTGGTGTGGCTGCTGATCGTCGGGGGCTGGCTGCTCTCGCCGTGGAATATCTGGAAATAAGGCGGGGACACACCCATGGCTGCCGTTGCTGCTGCTTCCTTTTCTGTGCGGGACTTCGTCAAGAGCTTCCTGCTGGTCGAACTCGTCAAGGGCATGTCCCTGACAGGCCGCTATGCCTTGCGCCGCAAGGTCACCGTTCAGTACCCTGAAGAAAAAACCCCGCTGTCGCCGCGCTTTCGCGGCCTGCATGCGCTGCGCCGGTACGACAACGGCGAGGAGCGCTGCATTGCCTGCAAGCTGTGCGAGGCCGTGTGCCCGGCGATGGCCATCACCATCGAGTCCGATGTGCGCGAGGACGGCACGCGCCGCACCACGCGCTACGACATCGACCTGACCAAGTGCATTTTCTGCGGCTTCTGCGAGGAAAGCTGTCCGACCGATTCGATCGTGGAAACCTCGATCTTCGAATACCACGGCGAAAAGCGTGGCGACCTGTACTTCACCAAGGAAATGCTGCTGGCCGTGGGTGACCGGTTCGAGGGCGAGATCGCTGCTGCCAAGGCGGCGGACGCCCCGTACCGCTGAGCCCCGCCTTCCGCCCGACCACTACAAAGAACCGATCCATGGACGCCAAGACGGGTTTTTTCTATCTGTTCTCGGTTGTGCTGCTCTACGCAGCCTTCCGGGTCATCTCTGCGCGCAATCCGGTGCACGCCGTGCTGCATCTGATGCTGGCCTTCTCGCAGGCCGCCGGCCTGTGGCTGATGCTCAAGGCCGAATTCCTTGCCATTGCCCTGGTGCTGGTGTACCTGGGTGCGGTGATGGTGCTGTTCCTGTTTGTGGTGATGATGCTGGACGTCGACATCGAGCAGGTGCGCCAGGGCTTCTGGCGGCACTTTCCGCTGGCGGCCAGTATCGGCGTGTTGATCGCCCTGGAGATGGCGGCTGTGCTGATGGGCGGATTCCGTGGCATCGAGGAGCCCAAGGCCGCCGTGCTGGATGCGGCGGCAGGGCAGGGCGCCACGCTCTCCAACGCCAAGGCGCTGGGCCAGTTGATGTACACCAAGTACCTCTACCCCGTGGAAATCGCTGCGGTGATCCTGCTCGTCGCCATGATCGCCGCCATCGCCCTGACCCTGCGCAAGCGCAAGGACAGCAAGGCCATCAACCCAGCGCTGCAGGTGCACGTGCGTGCGGCCGACCGCCTGCAGCTGGTCAAGCTGGAGGCCACCCGCGCCGCGCCTGAACCTGTTGCCGAGGAGAAGCAAGCATGACACCCACGCTGGGCCATTTTCTGACGCTCGGGGCCATGCTGTTCGCCCTGGCGGTGGTCGGTATCTTCCTGAACCGCCGCAACCTCATCGTGTTGCTGATGGCGATCGAGCTGATGCTGCTGGCCGTCAACATGAACTTCGTTGCCTTCTCGCATTACCTGGGTGACATGCACGGACAGGTGTTCGTGTTCTTCATCCTCACGGTGGCCGCGGCCGAATCGGCCATCGGCCTGGCCATCCTGGTGCTGCTGTTCCGCAACAAGACCAACATCGACGCGCAATCCCTCGACACCCTTCAGGGGTGAGCCCCGGACAAGCAAGGTCTCCACAATGAGTCAAACCCTTTCTGCTTCAACGCTTCTGGCCGTGCCGCTCGCGCCGCTGGCGGGTGCTGCACTGGCGGGCATTTTCGGCACGGCCTTCGGCGGCAACTGGATAGGCCGCCGCCTGAGCCACAGCCTCACGATCCTGGGTGTGCTGCTGGCCTTTGTTCTCTCGGCCATGACGCTCAAGAGCGTGGCAGTCGATGGCGCGCGCTTCAACGAGACCATCTACACCTGGATGGTGGTCGGCGGTCTCAAGATGGAGGTGGGCTTTCTCATCGACAGCCTCACCGCCATGATGATGTGCGTGGTGACCTTCGTCTCGCTGATGGTGCACCTCTACACCATCGGCTACATGGAGGAGGACGAGGGCTACAACCGCTTCTTCGCCTACATCTCGCTGTTCACCTTCTCCATGCTCATGCTGGTCATGAGCAACAACCTGCTGCAGCTCTTCTTCGGTTGGGAGGCGGTGGGCCTGGTGTCCTACCTGCTGATCGGTTTCTGGTTCAACAAGCCCACGGCCATTTTTGCCAACATGAAGGCCTTTCTGGTCAACCGCGTTGGTGACTTCGGCTTCATCCTGGGCATCGGCCTGATCGCTGCCTACACGGGGACGCTCAACTACGCCGAGGTGTTTGCCAAGGCGGGCGAGCTCGGCAAGATCGATTTCCCCTGGTACGTGATGGGCCAGGACGTGATGCTCATCACCGTGATCTGCATCTGCCTGTTCATCGGTGCCATGGGCAAGAGCGCGCAGTTCCCCCTGCACGTCTGGCTGCCCGATTCCATGGAAGGCCCGACGCCCATCTCCGCCCTGATCCACGCCGCCACCATGGTGACGGCCGGCATCTTCATGGTGGCGCGCATGTCCCCGCTGTTCGAGCTGTCGGATGCGGCGCTGAACTTCATCCTGGTCATCGGCTCCATCACGGCCCTGTTCATGGGCTTCCTGGGCATCATCCAGAACGACATCAAGCGCGTGGTGGCTTATTCCACGCTGTCGCAGCTCGGCTACATGACCGTGGCGCTGGGGGCCTCGGCCTATTCGGTCGCCGTGTTCCACCTGATGACGCACGCCTTCTTCAAGGCGCTGCTGTTCCTCGGCGCGGGCTCGGTCATCATGGGCATGCACCACAACCAGGACATCCGCTGGATGGGGGGCGTGCGCAAGTACATGCCCATCACCTGGATCACCTCGCTGCTGGGCTCGCTGGCGCTGATCGGCACACCGCTGTTCTCGGGCTTCTACTCCAAGGACAGCATCATCGAGGCCGTGCACTTCAGCAAGCTGCCGGCTGCCGGGTTTGCGCACTTTGCGGTGCTCGCCGGGGTGTTCATCACGGCGTTCTATTCGTTCCGCATGTATTTCCTGGTCTTTCATGGCAAGGAGCGCTACGACCAGAATCCGGATGCCCACCACGGCCATGACGACCACGGCCATGGCGGCATCCCGCACGAGTCGCCCTGGGTAGTCACGGTGCCGCTGGTGCTGCTGGCCATTCCCTCGGTGGTCATCGGCTTCATGTCCATCGGCCCCATGCTGTTCGGCGATTTCTTCAAGGATGTGATCTTTGTCGATGCGGCGCGCCATCCGGCCATGGCGGAGCTGGCCGGCATCTTCCACGGCCCTGTGGCCATGGCCTTGCACGCCTTGCAGACGGCACCGTTCTGGCTGGCGCTGGCCGGCGTGGCGGCTTCGTACTACATGTACATGGTCAACCCGGCGCTGCCCGCGGCCATCCAGCGCGCCGTGCAGCCGCTCTACACCTTGCTGGAAAACAAGTACTACCTCGACTGGATCAACGAGAACATCATCGCGCGCGCCGCCCGCGGGCTGGGCATAGGCCTGTGGAAGGGTGGCGACCAGGCGCTCATCGACGGCACACTGGTCAATGGCTCCTGGAAGGTCGTCGGTTGGGTGTCCGCGCTGGTGCGCAAGGTGCAGACGGGGTATGTCTTCCACTATGCGCTTGTGATGATCCTGGGCATTTTCATGCTCATGACGTATTTCGTCTTGCTCAACAAGTAGGAGAACAACAAAAATGGGTTTGTTGAGTCTTGCCATCTGGACGCCCATTGCGTTCGGAGCCCTGCTGCTCGCACTGGGCAGCGACAAGCACGCGGGCGTGGCCCGCTGGCTGGCCCTGATCGGTGCCCTGGCGGGCCTGCTGGTCACCGTGCCCCTGTATGACGGCTTCCAGCTGGGTACGGCGGCCATGCAATTCGTCGAGAAGGCTTCCTGGATCGAGGGCTTCAACATCCACTACCACCTGGGCGTGGATGGCCTGTCGTTCTGGTTCGTGCCGCTCACGGCGTTCATCACGGTGATCGTGGTCATTGCCTCCTGGGAGTCCATTACCGAGCGCGTGTACCAGTACATGGGCGCCTTCCTCATCCTCTCGGGGCTGATGATCGGCGTGTTCAGCGCGCTCGACGGCCTGCTGTTCTACGTGTTCTTCGAAGCCACCTTGATCCCCATGTACCTCATCATCGGTATCTGGGGCGGCCCGAACAAGATTTACGCGGCCTTCAAGTTCTTCCTGTACACGCTGCTGGGTTCGCTGCTGATGCTCATCGCAGTGATCTACCTGTACAACGTGTCGGGCGGCAGCTTCGATATCCAGACCTGGCACAAGCTGCCCCTGGGCCGCACGGCGCAGACCCTGCTGTTCTTTGCCTTCCTGGCCGCCTTTGCCGTGAAGGTGCCGATGTGGCCGGTGCACACCTGGCTGCCCGACGTGCACGTCGAGGCGCCGACCGGCGGCTCGGCCGTGCTGGCGGCCATCATGCTCAAGCTGGGGGCCTACGGCTTCCTGCGCTTCTCGCTGCCCATCGCGCCCGATGCCGCGCACGAGTGGGCCTGGCTGATGATCGCCTTGTCGCTCATCGCCGTGATCTATGTGGGCCTGGTGGCCATGGTCCAGCAGGACATGAAGAAGCTCGTCGCCTATTCCTCCGTGGCGCACATGGGCTTCGTGACGCTGGGCTTCTTCATCTTCAACGACATGGGCGTCTCCGGCGGCATCGTGCAGATGATTGCCCACGGCTTTGTCTCGGGCGCCATGTTCCTGTGCATCGGCGTGCTGTACGACCGCGTGCATTCGCGCCAGATCGCCGATTACGGCGGCGTGGTCAATACCATGCCCAAGTTCGCGGCCTTCGCCCTGCTGTTCTTCATGGCCAACTGCGGCCTGCCGGGCACGGCCGGCTTCGTGGGTGAGTGGATGGTCATCCTGGGGGCCGTGCAGGCCAACTTCTGGGTGGGCCTGCTCGCGGCCACGGCCCTGATCTGGGGCGCCGCCTACAGCCTGTGGATGTTCAAGCGCGTGTACCTGGGTGCGCCGGCGAACGCCCATGTCAAGGCGCTGATGGACATCGACCGCCGCGAGTTCCTGGTGCTGGCGCTGCTGGCCATTGCCGTGCTCTACATGGGCCTGTACCCGCGTCCGTTCACGGACGTGATGGATGCGTCCGTGGCCGAACTGCTGCGCCACGTGGCCCAGAGCAAGCTCAACTGACCCGACTGCACAGAGAGACCCGAGATGATTGACAACATCAGTTGGCTGGCGATTTACCCGGAGATCGTTCTCCTGGCCATGACCTGCGTGATCGCGCTGGTCGACCTGGGCGTGGGGAGCAGCCGGCGCACCGCAACCTATGTGCTGAGCATGCTGACGCTGGGCGTGGTGGCCGTGCTGCTGGGCGTATACGCCGCCAGCGGCAATACCTTCTACGGCTTCGGCAACATGGTGGTCAGCGATGCCATGGGCAACTGGCTCAAGTGCTTCGCCGCTCTGGCCATGATGGTCACCCTGGTCTACAGCCGCCCCTACGCCGCCGACCGCGGCATGCTGCGCGGCGGCGAGCTGTTCACGCTGGCGCTGCTGTCGGTGCTGGGCATGTTCATCATGATCGGCGGCAACAACTTCCTCATCATCTACCTGGGCCTGGAGCTGCTCACGCTCTCGAGCTATGCGCTGGTGGCGCTGCGCCGCGACCATGCCACGGCCACCGAGGCGGCGATGAAGTATTTCGTGCTCGGCGCCATGGCCAGCGGCTTCCTGCTTTACGGCCTGTCCATGCTGTACGGTGCCACCGGCTCGCTGGACATCGGCGAGGTCTTCAAGGCCGTGAATTCCGGCCAGCTGCGTCACCAGGTGCTGGTGTTCGGCCTGGTCTTCATCGTGGCCGGTCTGGCGTTCAAGCTCGGCGCCGTGCCCTTCCACATGTGGGTGCCCGATGTGTACCACGGTGCGCCCACGGCGGTCACGCTGATGATTGGCAGCGCGCCCAAGCTGGCGGCTTTTGCCATCGTCATCCGCCTGCTGGTCGATGGTCTTTTGCCCCTGGCCATGGACTGGCAGCAGATGCTCGCCGTGCTCGCCATCGGCTCCCTGCTGCTGGGTAACCTCGCGGCCATTGCGCAGACCAACCTCAAGCGCATGCTGGCCTACTCGACCATTGCGCACATGGGCTTCGTGCTCCTGGGTCTGATGTCCGGCGTGGTCAACGGCCATGTTGATGCCTCCACCGTCGAGGCCGCCTACAGCGCTGCCATGTTCTACGTGGTGACCTATGTGCTGACCGTGCTGGCCACCTTCGGTGTGATCCTGCTGCTGGCGCGCGAGGGCTTCGAGAGCGAGGAGATCGCCGACATGGCCGGCCTGAACCAGCGCAGCCCGCTGTATGCCGGCGTCATGGCGGTATGCCTGTTCTCGCTTGCCGGCATTCCGCCGCTGGTGGGCTTCTATGCCAAGCTGGCCGTGCTGCAGGCGCTGCTGGCCTCGGGCCAGGCTCCGTACATCGCGCTGGCGGTGTTTGCCGTGGTGATGTCGCTGATCGGCGCCTTCTACTACCTGCGCGTGGTCAAGGTCATGTATTTCGATGCCCCCTTGACGGCGACCACCGTGTCCGCTCCGCTGGACGTGCGCATGGTGCTGACGCTCAATGGCGCGCTGGTGCTCATCCTGGGCATTGTTCCCGGTGGCCTCATGTCGCTGTGTGCCGATGCCATCATGCGCTCGCTGGCGTCCTGAGCGGCGCCCGCTGACACCGTCTTGGACAGTGCGCACGTGACGCAGGCGACTTCCATCTGGATCGTGATCCTCGCGGCCTGCGTGGCCGCGAATCTGCCGTTCATCAACCAGCGCATCCTGGCGCTGGGACCGGTGCGCACGCCGAAAAAGTCCTTGCGCTTGCGCCTGCTCGAACTGGTGCTGTGGTACTTCGCCGTGGGCGGCCTGGCGCTGTGGCTGGAGGGGCGCGTAGGGCAGGTCGCCCCGCAGGGCTGGGAGTTCTATGCCGTGACGGCGGCGCTGTTCCTCACCCTGGCGTTTCCCGGTTTTGTCTACCGCTACCTGCTGCGCCGGCGATGAAAGTCCTGGACCTGCGCTGCGCGCATGAACACGCCTTCGAGGGTTGGTTTTCCGGGGAAGAGGATTTCCAGGACCAGTTGCGGCGCGGCCTGCTGCAATGCCCCGTGTGTGGCGTGGCGCAGGTGCGCAAGGTGCTGAGTGCGCCGCGCATCAACCGGGGCGCGGCGTCCGCGGACGCGCCCGCACCGGCCGCCGCAGAGGGCGCGCCAGACAACCCCGCCGGTCACCCGGCACAGGGCGTGCCCCAGCCGCTGCAGGCCGCCCTGCTGCAGTGGGCGCGCCGGGCCATGGCGCAGTCCGAGGATGTGGGCGAGCGCTTTGCGCAGGAGGCACGCAGCATCCACCGCGGCGACAGCCCCGAGCGGCCGATCCGCGGGCAGGCCAGCCCCGCCGAAACGCTGGAGCTGCTGCAGGAGGGCATCCCCGTGCTGGCCCTGCCGCCCTCGGCCACCGATACCCTGCACTGAGCCCACGCTGGCAGCCAGCGCGCGAGCGCCAGCCTGTGTCTGCACGGCGCCTGGCGGCGTTACCGGCGCACTTCTCCCGTTTCAGGCGCTGAACTGCAGCGCCGCCAGACGCGCGTACACCCCATGGCGTGCCAGCAGCGCCGCATGGCTGCCTTGCTCGACGATGCGGCCATGCTCCAGCACCACGATGCGGTCGGCGTTCTGCACGGTGGACAGGCGGTGGGCGATCACCAGGGTGGTGCGCTGCCCGCTGCGGCTGTGCATGGCCTTGTCCAGCGCGGCCTGGACCATGCGCTCGCTCTCGGCGTCGAGCGCGCTGGTGGCCTCGTCGAGCAGCAGCAGGGGCGGGTTCTTGAGCATGGCGCGCGCGATGGCGATGCGCTGGCGCTGTCCGCCCGACAGGCGCACCCCGCGTTCGCCCAGAAAAGTGGCGTAGCCCTCGGGCAGGGCCTGCAGGAAGTCGTGGGCAAAGGCGTCGCGCGCGGCGGCGTGCACCTCTTCGTCGCTGGCCTCGGGGCGGCCGTAGCGGATGTTCTCCAGCGCGCTGGCCGAGAAGATCACCGGGTCCTGGGGCACCGTGCCGATGAGTCCGCGCAGCGCCGTGAGCGCCACGTCGCGCACATCCAGGCCCTCGATCTGGATGCTGCCGCCCGCAGGCGCGGCGTCCAGGTCGTAAAAGCGTTGCAGCAGCTGGAATACCGTGGTCTTGCCGGCGCCGCTGGCACCGACCAGGGCGACGGTCTCGCCAGGCCGCAGTTCCAGCGAGAAGCCGTGCAGCGCGGCCTGCTGCGGCCGCGAGGGGTAGTGGAATTGCACGTCCGCGAAGCGCACCGCCAGGCCGCGGCCCGGGTGCGCCAGCGGCAGTGGGCGCGCCGGCGAAGCCACGGGCGCGCGGCTGGCCAGCAGCTCCATGAGCCGCTCCGTGGCGCCGGCAGCGCGCAGCAGATCGCCATACACCTCGCCCAGCACGGCCGCCGCGCCGGCCAGCAGCATCACGTAGACCACGGTCTGGCCCAGATGGCCGGCGCTCATCTGCCCGGCCAGCACGGCCTGCGTGCCGCGGTACAGGCCCCAGAGCAGCAGGCCGGCGTTGGCGATGATGATGAACGCCACCAGCAGGGCGCGGGCGCGCGAGCGGCGCACGGCCGTCTGGAAGGCGTTCTGTGTGGCCTGGGCGAAGCGGGCGGACTCGCGCGGCTCGGCGCAGTAGCTTTGCACGACGGGGATGGCGTTGAGCACTTCGGCGGCGATGGCGCTGGAGTCGGCCACGCGGTCCTGGCTGGCGCGCGACAGGCGGCGCACGCGCCGGCCAATCCACAGCGCCGGCAGCACCACGGCCACCAGCATGAGCAGCACGATGCCCATGACGCGCGGATTGGTCCACACCAGCATGATGATGGCGCCCACACCCACCACGGCGTTGCGCAGGCCCATGGAGAGCGACGAACCCACCACCGTCTGCACCAGGGTGGTGTCGGTGGTCAGGCGCGAGAGCACTTCGCCGGTCTGCGTGGTCTCGAAGAACTGCGGGCTCTGGCGCAGCACATGGTCGTACACGGCATTGCGCAGGTCGGCCGTCACGCGCTCGCCCAGCCAGCTCACCAGGAAAAAGCGCGCTGCGCTGAACACCCCCAGCGCCACCGCCACGCCGAACAGCAGCCCGAAGTTGCCGCGCAGCGCCAGGGCCTGGGCGCCGCGGTCGCTGGCGCCCAGGCTGGTGTCGATCAGGGTGCGCAGCGCGAGCGGAAAGGCCAGCGTGGCGCCCGCCGCGAGTACCAGGAACAGCAGCGCCAGCGCGATGCGCCAGCGGTAGGGCCGCAAGAACGGCAGCAGGCCGGTGAGCGAACGGGGGGCGCCGCCTGTGGGCGCGCGGGGGTGCGAAAAAGCCATGCCTGCAGTGTAGGGCGCGCCCGCGCCAGGCGTGCGTGCACGTGCATGGCGGGCCGTCGCGCAGGGGCGCTGGACGGTAGGCGTTTATACATAGGCGATACCCCTAGTGACGGTTTGCGGTGCATCAACTTACGATGCAACGCAACAAATTTGGCGGGATTGCTGAGCTTTTTGGCAGTCACCGCACCCCACTTTTACGGAGCTGCCAGCGCGCCATGAGCGACGTCATCCTCGAAACCACCCACCTGACCAAGGAATTCAAGGGATTCACCGCGGTCAGCGACGTGAACCTGACCGTACGGCGGGGCTCCATCCATGCCTTGATCGGCCCCAATGGCGCCGGCAAGACGACCTGCTTCAACCTGCTGACCAAGTTCCTGGAGCCCACCTCGGGCACCATCCGCTTCAACGGCCAGGACATCACGCGTGAGCAGCCCGCGCAGATCGCGCGCCGCGGCGTGATCCGCTCGTTCCAGATCTCGGCCGTGTTCCCGCACCTCACGCTGCTGGAGAACGTGCGCCTGGGCCTGCAGCGCAAGCTGGGCACCTCGTTCCATTTCTGGCGCAGCGAAAAATCGCTCAACCAATTGAACGACCGCGCACGCCAATTGCTGGCCGAAGTGGGCCTGGAGGATCTGGCCGACGAGGTCACCGTGAACCTGCCCTACGGCCGCAAGCGCGCGCTGGAGATCGCCACCACCCTGGCCATGGAGCCCGAGTTGATGCTGCTCGACGAGCCCACGCAAGGCATGGGCCACGAGGACGTGGACCGCGTCACGCAGCTCATCAAGAAAGTCTCGGCGGGCCGCACCATCCTGATGGTGGAGCACAACATGAAGGTCATCTCGACCATTGCCGACCGCATCACCGTGCTGCAACGCGGCGCCGTGCTCGCCGAAGGGCCCTACGAAGAAGTCTCGAACAACCCGCAAGTCATGGAAGCCTACATGGGAACGACCGACGGCCAACTGCAGGGGGCGCACTGAGATGGCCGCAACGCCTGCACTGGAAATCCGCAACCTCGAAGCCTGGTATGGCGAATCGCATGTGCTGCACGGCGTGGACATGGTCGTGCAGCCGGGCGAGGTGGTCACCCTGCTCGGGCGCAACGGCGCGGGCCGCACGTCCACGCTGCGCGCCATCATGGGCCTCACGGGTTCGCGCAAGGGCTCGGTGAAGATCAACGGCGTGGAGACCATCGGCCTGCCCACGCACCGCATCGCCCACCTGGGCGTGGGCTATTGCCCCGAAGAGCGCGGCATCTTCTCCAGCCTGTCCTGCGAGGAGAACCTGCTGCTGCCGCCCGCGCTCAAGACGGGGCAGGCCGGCATGTCGGTGCAGGAAATCTACGCCATGTTCCCCAACCTGGCCGAGCGCAGGAACAGCCAGGGCACGCGCCTGTCGGGCGGCGAGCAGCAGATGCTGGCCGTGGCCCGCATCCTGCGCACGGGCGCCAACCTGCTGCTGCTCGACGAGATCTCCGAAGGCCTGGCGCCCGTCATCGTGCAGGCGCTGGCCCGCATGATCACCATGCTGCGCCAGAAGGGCTACACGGTGGTGATGGTGGAGCAGAACTTCCGCTTTGCCGCGCCGCTGGCCGACCGCTTCTACGTCATGGAGCACGGGCGCATCGTGGAGCAGTTCGGTGCCGCCGAGCTCGAGGCGAAGATGCCCGTGCTCAACCAGTTGCTGGGTGTCTGACCCCCGGCGTTTTCTTTCATCGACCGATTTTCGACCCTCAACAAGGAGACAAGCATGAGCCGTAAACTCAAAACCCTGGCAGCCGCATTGGGCGCCGCAGGCCTTTGCCTTGGCGCCGTGCAGGCGCAGGCGCAGGACAAGGTGAAGATCGGCTTCATCACCGACATGTCCAGCCTGTACGCCGACGTGGACGGCAAGAACGGCGCCATGGCCATCCAGATGGCCATCGACGACTTCGGCGGCAAGGTGCTGGGCAAGCCCATCGAGCTGCTCTCGGCCGACCACCAGAACAAGGCCGACATCGCCGCCAGCAAGGCGCGCGAGTGGATCGACACCCAGGGCCTGACCATGCTCTTCGGTGGCACGAACTCGGGTACCGCTCTGGCCATGGCCAAGATCGCCGACGAGAAGAAGCGCGTGTTCATGGTCAACGGTGCGGGCTCCTCGGCCCTGACCAACGACCAGTGCACGCCCTACACCGTGCACTACGCCTACGACACCGTGGCCCTGGCCAAGGGCACGGGCGGCGCCCTCGTCAAGCAGGGCAACAAGGATTGGTTCTTCCTGACGGCCGACTATGCCTTCGGTGCGGCGCTGGAGGCCGACGCGTCCAAGGTGGTCAAGGAAAACGGCGGGCGTGTGGTCGGTTCGGTCAAGCACCCGCTCAACGCCACGGACTTCTCCTCCTTCCTGCTGCAGGCGCAGAACTCCAAGGCCCAGGTTCTGGGCCTGGCCAACGCGGGCGGTGACACCATCAACGCCATCAAGGCCGCCAAGGAATTCGGCATCAACAAGAGCATGAAGATGGTGGGCCTGCTCGTCTTCGTGACCGATGTGCACAGCCTGGGTCTGAAGAACACCGAAGGCCTGCAACTGACCACGAGCTGGGACTGGAACCTGAACGACCAGACGCGCGCCTTCGGCCACAAGTTCTTCGCCAAGGCCAAGCGCATGCCCACCGACATCCAGGCGGCCAACTACTCGGCCACCATGACCTACCTGAAGGCGGTGCAGGCCGCAGGCACCACCGATGCCGACAAGGTCATGGCCAAGCTCAAGTCCACGCCCGTGGACGACTTCTACGCCAAGGGCCAGATCCGCCAGGATGGCCGCTTCGTGCACGACATGTACCTGGTGCAGGTCAAGTCGCCCGCCGAGTCCAAGGAACCGTGGGACTACTACAAGGTCGTGGCCAAGCTGCCCGGCGAGCAGGTCTACACCACCAAGGCCGAGAGCAAGTGCGCCCTCTGGAAGTGATGGCCCGCCCCCGCCCGGAGACCCCGGGCGGGGTGTGAGCTGCGGCTTCCCTGGATCCCTCCCCCCACCTACCCATTTTTGCAATGGAAATCTTCGGTGTCTCCCTGCCGGCCATGCTGAGCCAGCTCCTGCTGGGGCTGGTCAACGGCTCGTTCTACGCCATCCTCAGCCTGGGCCTGGCCGTGATCTTCGGCCTGCTCAACGTCATCAATTTTGCGCACGGCGCGCTGTTCATGCTGGGGGCGGTGCTCACCTGGATGGCCATGAGCTACTTCGGCATCAGCTACTGGGTGATGCTGGTGGCTGCGCCACTGGTGGTGGGGGCGTTCGGCGTGCTCATCGAGCGCCTGCTGCTGCGCTGGATCTACAAGCTGGACCATCTCTACGGCCTGCTGCTCACGCTGGGCCTGACCCTGCTGATCGAGGGCATCTTCCGTTCCATCTACGGCGTCTCGGGCCTGGGCTACGACACGCCTGAGCTGCTGGAGGGCGCGACCAGCCTGGGCTTCATGATCATGCCCAACTACCGCGCCTGGGTGGTGGTGGCTTCCATCGTCGTGTGCATCGCCACCTGGTACGTGATCGAAAAGACCAAGCTCGGCGCCTACCTGCGTGCCGGCACCGAGAACCCGCGCCTGGTCGAGGCCTTCGGCGTCAACGTGCCCGTGATGATCACGCTCACCTACGCCTTCGGCGCGGCGCTCGCGGCCTTTGCCGGCGTGCTCGCCGCACCCGTCTACCAGGTCACGCCGCTCATGGGCCAGAACCTCATCATCGTGGTGTTCGCCGTGGTGGTGATCGGCGGCATGGGCTCCATCATGGGCTCCATCCTCACCGGCCTGGGCCTGGGCGTGATCGAGGGCTTCACCAAGGTGTTCTACCCCGAGGCCTCGTCCACCGTGGTGTTCGTCATCATGGCCATCGTTCTTCTCATCCGCCCCGCCGGCTTGTTCGGCAAGGAAAAGTAAAGCCGCAGGGGTGACGCACATGAATTCCAAAAAAATCGCACCTTTGGGCTACGGCCTGCTGCTGCTGGGCCTGGTGGCCGCACCCTTCCTCGGCGCCTATCCGGTGTTCGTGATGAAGCTGCTGTGCTTCGCGCTGTTCGCCTCGGCCTTCAACCTGCTGCTGGGCTACACGGGCCTGCTGTCCTTCGGCCATGCGGCCTTCCTGGGCGGCGCGGCCTACGTCACGGGCCATGTGGTCAAGGTCTGGGGCGCCACGCCCGAGCTGGGCCTGCTCGCCGGCCTGCTCAGCGGCGCGCTGCTCGGGCTGGTGATGGGCTGGTTCACCATCCGCCGCCAGGGCATCTACGCCACCATGATCACGCTGGCGCTGGCGCAGATGCTGTTCTTCGCCGCGCTGCAGATGCCCTTCACGGGCGGCGAGGACGGGCTGCAGGGCGTGCCGCGCGGCAAGCTGTTCGGCCTGCTCGACCTCTCCAGCGACCTCACCATGTACTACGTCTGCCTGGTGGTGGTGGTGGTGGCCTTTCTGCTCATCGTGCGCACCATCCATTCGCCGTTCGGCCAGGTGCTCAAGGGCATCAAGGAGAACGAGCCGCGCGCCACCTCGCTGGGCTACGACACCAACCGCTTCAAGCTGCTGGCCTTCGTGATCTCGGCGGCCATCGCCGGGCTGGCCGGTGCGCTCAAGACCCTGGTGCTGGGCTTTGCCACGCTCTCGGACGTGCACTGGAGCGCCTCGGGCCACGTGGTGCTGATGACCCTGGTGGGCGGCATGGGCACGCTCAGCGGCCCGCTGGTGGGCGCGGCCGTGGTCGTGGCGCTGGAGAACAAGATCGGCGAGCTGGGCAACCTGCTGGCCCAGCTCACCACGCTGGACTGGTTCAACTCCCTGGGCGAGTCGGTCACCATCGTCACGGGCCTGATCTTTGTGGTCTGCGTTCTGGCCTTCCGCCGCGGCATCATGGGCGAGCTCATCGCCTGGATGGACCGCCGCCGCGCGGGCGGAGGCGACGGCAGCGCGCATTGAGCGCGCGCCGCGTGCTGGGCACCAGCGTCCAGGTGCTTCTGTATTGATAGCTGGTCGCGCTTGATCGAAGCCAATTTCAAGTATAAAAATACCTGAAAGCATCTAAAAACAAGCGCAAGCAGCTCCTGAAAAAATAGCGCCCCAGCCACGGCCGGGGCGTTGTTTTTTTCCTGCCGCCCGCGCTCAGGCCAGCAGGGCGGCCAGGCGTGCGTGCGCCGCGGAGCCATCGCCCAGCCAGCGCTGCACCCAGGCGTCGTCATGGTAGGTGGGCAGGTAGCGCTCGCCCGCGTCGCACAGCAGCGAGAGGATGGAGCCCTGCTGGCCCTGCGCGCGCATCGCCTGCGCCAGCCGCAGCATGGCGACGAAGTTGGTGCCCGTGGACGGGCCCACGCGCCGCCCCAGCAGGGCAGACAGCGCGCGCATGGCGGCGATGGAGTCGTCGTCGGCCACTTCCTCCATGCGGTCCACCAGCGTGCGGATGAAGCTGGGCTCCACGCGCGGCCGGCCTATGCCCTCGATGCGCGAGCCCGGCGCGGTGAGCGCCGCGTCGCCCGTGCGGTGGTAGGCGCTGAACACCGAGCCCGCCGGGTCGGCCACGCAGACCTGCGTGGCGTGCTGCTGGTAGCGCACGTAGCGGCCTATGGTGGCGCTGGTGCCGCCCGTGCCCGCGCCGACGACGATCCAGCGCGGCACCGGGTGGCGCTCGCGCTGCATCTGCGTGAACATGCTCTCGGCGATGTTGTTGTTGCCGCGCCAGTCGGTGGCGCGCTCGGCGTAGGTGAACTGGTCCATGTAGTGCCCGCCGGTGTCGGCGGCGATGGCGCGCGCGGCGTCGTACACCTCGCCCGCACCCTCCACGAAGTGGCAGCGCCCGCCGTGGAATTCGATCAGCGCGATCTTCTCGGCCGAGGTGCTGCGCGGCATCACCGCCACGAAGGGCAGGCCCAGCAGGCGCGCGAAATAGGCCTCGCTCACGGCGGTGGAGCCGCTCGACGCCTCCACGATGGTCGAGCCCTCGTGCACCCAGCCGTTGCACAGCGCATAGAGGAACAGCGAGCGCGCGAGCCGGTGCTTGAGGCTGCCCGTGGGGTGGGTGGACTCGTCCTTGAGGTACAGGTCGATGCCGTGGCGCGTGTAGGCGGGCAGGGGCAGGGGGATCAGGTGCGTGTCGGCGCTGCGCTGGTAGTCGGCCTCGATGCGGGCGATGGCCTCGTGCAGCCAGGCGCTGCGGCTTGCGGCAGGGGGGGCGGTGTGCATGGCGTGCATTGTCGTGCAGGGCCGGGGGCTCTTGAAGTTTGCGGTGGCGGGCGCATACTAAAAAACGGGCCTGGCGCCGCCCGGCCCCGTGTTCCCTCCCCCACTTCAAGGAGCTTGATCATGAACTCTCTGGTGTCCCGCGCAAGCCTGTTTGACGACTTCTTCAAGGACTTCGCCCCCGGCTTTTACGTGCGTCCCCTGCATGGCGACAACCTGCCCGCGCCCTCGCAGATCAAGGTGGACGTCAAGGAAACCGACGGTGGCTACACCGTGCAGGCCGAGGTGCCCGGCGTGCCCAAGGAGGATATCCACGTGTCCATCGAAGGCAATGTGGTGAGCCTGCGCGCCGAAGTGCGCCAGATGGACCAGAAGACCGAGGGCGAGAAGGTGCTGCGCTCCGAGCGCTACTACGGCTCGGTGGCACGCAGCTTTCAGCTCCCCGCCGAGATCGACGCCGCCCAGGCCAAGGCCCGCTATGACAACGGCGTGCTGACCCTCACCCTGCCCAAGAAGACGGGCAGCAGCTCCCAGCGGCTGAGCATCGAGTGAACCGGGTGGGGGCGGAACCCCGGTACCCGCGCCGCAGCGTCGGCGCGGGCGCGTGTCAGGCCTGCTGCAGGCGCTGCAGCACGGCCTGTACCAGGCCGGCCACGGCCGTGGGCCGGTCACAGGCGATGGCCTGGCGCGCGGGCATGCTGCGCAGCCAGGTGATCTGGCGCTTGGCCAACTGCCGGGTGGCGGCGATGCCGTGCTCGCGCAGGCGCTGCAGGTCCAGCGGCGCACCGGCCGGGCCGCGCGCCTGCAGCTCGAGCGCCTCCCAGGCCTGGCGGTAGCCCACGCAGCGCATGGAGGGCAGGTCCGGGTGCAGGTCGCCGCGCGCGCGCAGGGCGCGCACCTCGTCCACGAAGCCGCCCGCCAGCATGGCGTCAAAGCGCTGGGCAATGCGCTCGTGCAGCCAGGCGCGGTCCTCCGGTTCCAAGGAAAAAAGGTCTGCAGCGCTCAAGGGGCCTGCGCTGCCAGCTCCTGATTTGATAGTGTGAAAGCTCGACAGCGGGCGCCCGGACACGTGCCACACCTCCAGCGCGCGCTGGATGCGCTGGCTGTCCGCGGGCGCCAGGCGTGCGGCGGTCTGCGGGTCCACGCGCGCCAGCTCGGCGTGCAGTGCGGGCCAGCCCCGCTCGGCGGCCTGGGCCTCCAGGCGGGCGCGCACCGCGGGGTCGGCGGCGGGCATGTCGTCGATGCCCTGCAGCAGCGCCTTGAAGTACAGCATGGTGCCGCCCACCAGCAGCGGCAGCGCACCGCGCGCGCGGATCTCGGCGATCAGCCGCGTGGCGTCCTGCACGAACTCGGCGGCGCTGTAGGCCTGCAGCGGGTCGCGGATGTCGATCAGGTGGTGCGGCACCAAGGCGCGTTCCTGCGCCGTGGGCTTGGCCGTGCCTATGTCCATGCCGCGGTACACCAGGGCTGAATCGACGCTGATGATCTCCACCGGCACCTGCCGCCCGATGACGGCGGCCAGCGCCAGCGCACCGGCCGTCTTGCCCGAGGCCGTGGGGCCGGCCAGGGCGATGGCGGGGAGCGGGGCGGGGCGGTTCATGGGAGCGGTGCGTGCCGGTGCCGGGCGGCGCTCAGGCCAGGCGCGAGGCGGCCTGGGCCGCGTGCGAGGTGTCTATGGACAGGTTGCCGGTGTCGCCGGGCGACACGCCGGCGGACAGGCGGATGCGCAGCGACAGGTCCGTGCGCGAGTCGGCATTGTGCAAGGCCTCCTCCAGCGAGACGCGCCCCTCGGTGTAGAGGGTGTAGAGCGCCTGGTCGAAGGTGCACATGCCGATCTCGGTGCTGTGGCTCATGGCCTCCTTGATGGTGGAGAACTCGCCCTTGGCGATCAGGTCGGCAATATAGGGCGAGTTGAGCATGACCTCCACCGCGGGCACCAGCTTCTGGTGCAGCCCGGGAACCAGCCGCTGCGAGACCACGCCGGCGAGGTTGAGGCTCAGGTCGATGAGCAACTGGTGGTGCGCCTCCTGCGGGAAGAAATTGATCACGCGCTCCATGGCCTGGTTGGCATTGTTCGCGTGCAGCGTGGACAGGCACAGGTGCCCCGTTTCGGCGTAGGCGATGGCCTGCTTCATGGTGTTGCGGTCGCGGATCTCGCCGATCATGATCACGTCGGGCGCCTCGCGCAGGGCGTTCTTCAGGGCTTCCTCGTAGGACAGCGTGTCGATGCCGACCTCGCGCTGGTCGACGACGGACTTCTTGTGCGCATGCAGGAACTCCAGCGGGTCCTCGATGGTGAGGATGTGGCCCGTGGCATTCTCGTTGCGGTAGTTGATCATGGAGGCCAGCGTGGTGGACTTGCCCGAGCCCGTGGCGCCGGTGACCAGCACCAGGCCGCGCTTGCGCATGACCAGCCGCTCCAGGATGGGCGGCAGCCCCAGGGCCGCCAGGGGCGGGATCTTGTTCTTGATGTAGCGGATGACCATGCCCGTCTCGCCGCGCTGCACGAAGACGTTCACGCGAAAACGCCCCAGGTGTTCCGCGGAGATCGACAGGTTCATCTCCATGCGGGCCTCGAACTCGGCGATCTGCTTCTCGTTCATCACCGAATACGCCAGTTGCTTGACCTGCCCGGGGCGCAGGGCCGGCATGGTCAGCGGGTGGGTGACGCCCTCGATCTTGAGGTTCACCGGCGCGCCCACGCTGAAGAACAGATCAGAACCGCCCTTTTCGACCATCACATTCAAGAAGCTGAAGATTTCCATGCCATGTTTCCATCAGTAACTCAGTGTTGCCGGCGCGAAGCATACGTGAATGCCGCATCGTGGAATCGGTTGCGGGACCCAATGCCCTTGGGGGCCGATCGGAAACCCGCCCCGGCCGGGCCAGGGCGCCGGGGTCAGCCGTGCGCGCGCGGGTCGCCGAAACGCTGCACCAGCGTCCAGGCGATGGCCGCCAGCAGCAGCGACCAGAACCATACGCCATGCACCAGCGGCCAGATGCTGCCGTCGAGGTGCGCACCCACCCAGCGGCCGATGGCAAAGGCCGCCAGCATCATCATGAAGCCGTTGAGCGCCGAGGCCACGCCCGCCGCCTGCGGAAACGGCCCCACGGCACCGGTCTGCCCGCAGGGCTGGTGGATGCCGTGCGCCAGCATGAACAGGTAGAACGGCGCCAGCAGCGCCATGGGCCGGTGCCAGCCCCCCCAGGCCACCAGGGCCATGAGCGAGCCGCCCGCCAGACTCAGCAGCCCGGCCAGCGCCACGGTGCGCCGCAGCCCCCAGCGCGCCAGCAGGGCGCGGCAGACGAAGGTGCCCGCGAAATAGGCCAGCGCGGTGGACAGCAGCACCCAGCCGTACTGCGTGCGGCTCAGGTCCAGCACCTCAATGAACACGAAGGAGGAGGCCGCCAGAAAGGTGAACAACCCGCCGTAGGCCGCCGTGGTCAGCAGCGAGAAGGCCCAGAACGTGGGGTGGCGCAGCACCATGGCCCAGGTGCGCAGCAGCACCGCGGGCCGCAGCGCCTGCGGGTTGGGCTGCGCCAGGGTCTCGGGCATGCGCAGGGCCACCAGGGCCAGCGTGGCCACGGCGTAGGCCGTGAGCGCCAGCAGCGCCGCGCGCCAGCCCAGCCACACCGTCAGCAGCCCGCCCAGCGGCGCGCACAGGCAGGCCACCAGGCCCAGGCCGGTGAGCGCCTTGGACATGGCGCGCGCACCGGCCAGGGGGGTGTAGAGGTCGCGCACGATGGCGCGCGCGCACATCACCACCGCGCCCATGGCCGCGCCCTGCGCGGTGCGCCAGGCGATGAGCCAGTCCATGGACGGCGCCAGCGCGCTGCCTACCGAGGCGATGGTGTACAGCCCCAGCCCGGCGAGCAGCACCGGGCGGCGGCCCCAGCGGTCGGCCAGCGGCCCCCACAGGAGCTGCGAGCTGCCGAAGGCCAGCAGCAGGGCGCTGAGCGTGAGCTGCCCGGCCGCCACCGGGGCCTGGAGGTCGCGCGTGAGCGCGGGCAGCGCGGGGAGGTAGAGGTCGGTGGTAACGGGCTGGATGGACAGCAGCAGCGCCAGCACCACGATGGCCAGGCCCGGGGGCACGGCAAGGGGCGCGGCTGCCCGGGCGGCAGCGTCAGGAGGCAGGGACATAGGCGGGCGAGCGTAGCAGATGCCCGCCACTGGCCCGGCGCAGCAAAAAGGGGCCCGCAAGGGCCCCTCTGGCGCCGGGAGCGTGCGCGACTCAGCTCAGATCAGGCCCTGGGCCAGCATGGCGTCGGCCACCTTGGCAAAGCCGGCCACGTTGGCGCCGGTGATGTAGCTGGTCTTGCCGTCGGCGAGCTTGCCGTGCTCCAGGCAGGCGGTGTGGATGCCGCGCATGATGCCGTACAGCTTGGCGTCCACCTCCTCGCGCGTCCAGGACAGGCGCATGGCGTTCTGGCTCATCTCCAGGCCCGAGGTGGCCACGCCGCCGGCGTTGCTGGCCTTGCCCGGGGCGTAGAGCACGCCGGCCGCCTCGAAGGCCTTGGCCGCTTCGATGGTGGAGGGCATGTTGGCGCCTTCGGCCACGCACTGCACGCCGTTGCGGATGAGGACGCGGGCGTCCTCATCGTCCAGCTCGTTCTGCGTGGCGCAGGGCAGGGCCACGTCCACCGGCACATGCCAGGGGCGCTTGCCCGCCTCGAAGCGCACGCCCGTGCGGGCGGCGTAGTCGCTCACGCGGCCGTAGTGGTGGTTCTTCACGTCCATGAGGATGGCGAGCTTCTCGGGGGTGAAGCCGTCCTCGTCGACGATGGTGCCGCTGGAGTCGGAGACGGTGATGACCTTGGCGCCCAGTTGCATGGCCTTCTCGACCGAGTACTGCGCCACGTTGCCCGAGCCCGAGACCGAGACGCGCAGGCCGTCGAAGGACTTGCCGCGGGTCTTGAGCATTTCCTCGGCGAAGTACACCGTGCCGTAGCCCGTGGCCTCGGGGCGGATCAGCGAGCCGCCGAAGGACAGGCCCTTGCCCGTGAACACGCAGTCGGCGCGGTTGGAGAGCTTCTTGACCATGCCGGCGATGTAGCCCACCTCGCGGCCGCCCACGCCGATGTCGCCCGCGGGCACGTCGGTGTCGGCGCCCACGTGGCGGAACAGCTCGGTGGCGAAGGCCTGGCAGAAGCGCATGATTTCCGCCGGGCTCTTGCCCTTGGGATCGAAGTCGGAGCCGCCCTTGCCGCCGCCCATGGGCAGGGTGGTCAGCGCGTTCTTGAAGGTCTGCTCGAACGCCAGGAACTTGAGCACCGACAGGTTGACCGAGGGGTGAAAGCGCAGGCCGCCCTTGTACGGGCCGATGGCCATGCTGTGCTGGATGCGGTAGCCGCGGTTGACATGCACGGTGCCGTGGTCGTCCTGCCAGCACACGCGGAACATGATGATGCGCTCGGGCTCGACCAGGCGCTCGAGCAGGCCCTGATCGGCGTAGCGCGGCTGTTTTGCGATGAAGGGCCACAGGGATTCCATGACCTCGGTGACGGCCTGGAGGAATTCGGGCTGACCGGGGTTGCGCTGTGCTACCTGCTCCAGGAAGCTTCCTACGGACTCGTACTTCATATGCAAGGGACCTTCATCAGTAAAAAAGCGGGCAATGCGGCACCGCAGCAACGAATTATGCCAAAAGTTTATGGCGTCATGCACCAAAAATGTATGGTGCCATGCATCTAACTCATGCGATGGGCTGCAAAGTGGTGCATGGGTGCCCCATTCGGGTGCGGCAGTGCGGGCGCGCACGCGGCGCGCCCAGGCTTGGTGCAAGGGGCGGCGGGGCGTTCAGCGCCCGCGCAGGAACAGCGCGTCCAGCTCTTTCATGCCGAGCTGGCGCCAGGTGGGGCGGCCGTGGTTGCACTGGTCCGAGCGCTCGGTCACTTCCATCTGGCGCAAGAGGGCGTTCATCTCGTCCAGGGTGAGCTTGCGGTGCGCGCGCACGGCACCGTGGCAGGCCATGGTGGCCAGGATCTCGTTCTTGGCGCGCTGCACCACGGTGCTGGCGTCGTGCGCGGCCAGGTCGGCGAGCACGCTGCGCGCCAGCTCCACGGCGTCGCCCTGCGCCAGCGGCGCAGGCACGGCGCGCACGGCCAGGGTGCGTGGCGAGAAGGGCGCGACCTCCAAGCCCAGTTGCTGCAGGGTGTCGGCCTGCACCTCGGCCGTGGCCACCTCCTCGGGCGTGGCGGCAAAGGTGGCCGGGATCAGCAGCGGCTGGCTGGCAATGCGCGCGCTGGCGTCCATCTGCGCCTTGAGCCGTTCGTAGACAATGCGCTCGTGCGCGGCGTGCATGTCCACCAGCACCAGGCCCTGGGCGTTCTCGGCCAGGATGTACACGCCGTGCAACTGCGCCAGCGCCCGGCCCAGGGGCCAGACGGGTGCGGCGGCGGAGCCCGTGGCGGCCGGCGGCGCAGCCGTGCCGCCGGGCAGGGGCCAGGGGGGCGGCGTGGCGGCCGGTGCGGCGGCGCCAGCCGTCCAGGCGGGCGGGGCCTCGGCTGCGGCGGGTGGGGCCAGGGGGGCGGGCGGCAGTGCTGCCGGAGCGCCGCCGCCGGGGCCCCACAGGGCAGCGAGGTCGCTCACACGGTGGCCCGGCCGCTCTTCAAATTTCATAGCTGCCTGCGCTTGCCAGGCGGGCGCTACAGGCCTTTTTTGCTCTGATTTTTCCACCGGCGCTGCGTCTGCCTGCGCCGCCAGGGCCTGGGCACGCGGCGCGGCCAGCGCGCGCTCCACGGCGTGGCGCACGGCCTGGTGCACCTCGCGGCTGTCGCGAAAGCGCACTTCGATCTTCGTGGGGTGCACGTTCACGTCCACGCGCGCCGGGTCGATCTCGATGTAGAGCGCGTACACCGGCTGGCGCTGGCCGTGCAGCACGTCCTCGTAGGCGCTGCGCGCGGCGTGCTGGATGACCTTGTCGCGCACGAAGCGGCCATTGACGTAGCCATATTGCTGGTCGGGCCGCGAGCGCGCGGCATCGGGCAGGCCCGCGCGGCCGGTGATGGTCACCGGCCCCTCGGTGTGGATGATGGGCACGGACTGGGCGACGAAGTCCTCGCCCAGCACATCGGCCAGGCGGCGCGCCAGGGCGTCTTGCGCATCGCCCTGGCCGTGCGTGAGTGTGGCGCGCCATTGCTCGACGAGCTTGCCCTCGTGCCAGATGGCAAAGCCCACGTCGGGCCGGGCCAGCGCGTGGCGGCGCACGGCTTCCACGCAGTGGGCCAGTTCGGTGGCGTCCTGCTTGAGGAATTTGCGCCGCGCCGGGGTGCTGAAGAACAGCTCCTTGACCTCCACCGTCGTGCCCGGGCCGCGCGCCACGGGGCGCAGTTCGCCGCTGCGCGCGTCGAGCAAGCTGGCATGGGCCTGCTCCGCCGGGCGCGAGAGCAGGGCCAGCTCCGACACCGAGGCGATGGCCGCCAGCGCCTCGCCGCGAAAGCCCATGGTGGCCACGGTCTCCAGGTCGTGCAGGCTGGCGATCTTGCTCGTGGCGTGGCGCCGCAGGGCCACGGCCAGCTCGCCTTGCGGAATGCCGCAGCCATCGTCCTCCACGGCGATGAGGCGCACGCCGCCGGCCAGCAGGCGCACGGTGATCTGGCTGGCGCCCGCATCCAGCGCGTTGTCCACCAGCTCGCGCACCACCGAGGCCGGGCGCTCGACCACCTCGCCCGCAGCAATCTGGCTGACGAGCTCGTCGGGAAGGTCGCGGATGGGGCGGCGTGCGGGCAGGGCGGTGGGGGTAGTCACCCGGCGGATTCTAGGGGCGCGGCCCGGCCGCCCGGGGCGGCTGGGGATAATGCGCGCCATCTCTGCAAAGCCGCCCATGGACGCCATCGCCTTTCTCATCGACTTCATCCTGCATGTGGACAAGCATCTCGAAGCCTTCGTGGCCGCCTATGGCGTGTGGGTGTACGCGCTGCTGTTCCTCATCGTGTTCGTGGAGACGGGCGTGGTGGTCATGCCCTTTCTGCCGGGCGACTCGCTGCTGTTCATCGTGGGCGCGCTGTGCGGTGCCGGCCTCATGGAGTTTGCGCCCGCCGTCGCGCTGCTGCTGGCGGCGGCCATCCTGGGGGACCAGTGCAATTACTCCATAGGCCGCTACTTCGGCCCCAAGGTGTTCCAGTGGGAGAACTCGCGCTGGTTCAACCGCCGCGCCTTCGACCAGGCGCACGCGTTCTACGAGCGCTACGGCGGCATCACCATCGTGCTGGCGCGCTTCATGCCGTTCATCCGCACCTTTGCCCCCTTCGTGGCGGGCGTAGCCGCCATGGGGCGCGGCAAGTTCAGCGCCTACAACGTGGGCGGCGCGCTGCTGTGGGTGCTGGGCATTTGCACGGCAGGCTATTTCTTCGGCAACCTGCCCTGGGTGCGCGAGCACCTGGAAAAAATCATCTGGGCGCTCATCCTCGTGCCCGGGTTGATCGCCATTTTTGGCGCGTGGCGCGGCACGCGCCGGGACCGGGCGGCCTGAGCACGCCTAGCGCCAGCGCCACGCCATGAAGGCAAACATGCCCGTGCCCAGGGCCAGGGCGCTGGCGGCCACGCCCAGCGCGTGGTCGAAGCCCTGGGCCTGGGAGGCCGCGCGCTGCAGCAGCGCCGCCGCCAGGGGCGGGCCGGCGATCTGGCCCACGCCGTACAGGGCGGTGAGCAGGCCGGTGAAGGCCGCGCCGGCCTGGGGCCAGATGTGGCGTGCCTCCTGCAGCGCAAAAAAGGTGATGGCCGTGAACGGCAGGCCCAGCAGCAGGCTGCCCAGCGCAAAGCCTGTGCGGCTGGGCCACACCAGGCCCAGCACGATGGCGCCGGCCTGCATGGCGTAGGCCAGGGCCAGCAGCACGCGCCGGTCGCGCTCGGGCGCGATGCGCGTGGACAGCAGCGCGCCCAGCGCCACGCCCGCACCGAACAGGGGCCAGAACAGGTCGGGCCAGACCGAGCCCGCGGGCAGTACATTGCGTGCGATCACGGGCAGGAACGTGGCCGTGATGATGTAGCCAAAACCCGCGATGCCGTAGCCCAGGGCCAGCAGCGCGCGCTCGGCCACGGGGTGCGCGGGCGGCGCGCTGGCCGGGGCCGCGGCCTGCGGCCCGGCGGGTGTGGCGGCCGGATCGGCGCCGAAGACGCGCCATACCCCCGCGCCCAGCAGCGCCGCGAGCAGGGCCAGCGCGCCCCAGCCCATGGCGGCGCTCCAGTGCAGGGCCACCATGCCGCTGGCGGCCAGGCCCGTGAGGGCAATGCCCAGCCCCGGGCCGCAGAAGATCAACCCCGCCAGCGCCGGCGCCCCCAGGTGCGCCAGGCGCACCATGCACCAGTTGACCGTGCCGAGGAACACCATCGCGCTGGCCACGCCCGCCAGCAGGCGCAGCAGCGGCCAGGTGGAAGCCCAGGGCAGCACCAGCCCGAAGGTCAGCACGGCCGTGGCCACCAGGCCCGTGCGCACCAGCACGGCATTGCCTGGCTGCAGGCCCAGGCGCCGCCCCAGCCAGGGCAGCAGCATGTAGCCCAGCGCCCCGGCCAGGTAGCCGAAGTAGTTGGCCGTGGCCAGCCAACTGCCGGTGGCGATGTCTACCACGCCGTCGTGCAGCATCATGGGCAGCAGCGGCGTGAAGGCAAAGCGCCCTATGCCCATGGCCGAGGCCAGCGCCACCATGCCTGCCAGGGCCGTGCCCAGGGCGCTGTGGACGGCTTCGGGGCGGGGAGCGGGTGCGGGGGCCATGGCAGGGTGGGGAAAGTGGCGGGATAATCATCTTATCAAAAGATGGATATTGTTTGTTGTGTTCTTGATTTGAGATAATCTGCGCCCATGCGTCTCCCTACCGCCCCGCTGGACCTCACCGCACTGGAGATTTTCTGTGCCGTGGCGCAGGAGGGCAGCGTCACGCGTGCGGCCGAGCGGCTGCAGCGCGTGCAGTCCAACGTGACCACGCGCGTGCGCCAGCTTGAGGCCGACCTGGGCGCCGAGCTGTTCCTGCGCGAGGGCAAGCGCATGGCCTTGTCGCCCGCGGGCCAGGTGCTGCTGGGCTATGCGCAGCGCCTGCTGGCCCTGGCCGAAGAGGCGCGCCAGGCCGTGCACCCCGGCCAGCCCGTGGGCCGCCTGCGCCTGGGCGCCATGGAGAGCACCGCCGCCAGCCGCCTGCCCGCGCCGCTGGCGCACCTGCACGGCCGCTGGCCCGATCTGGCGCTGGAGCTGGTTACGGGTGCCACCCAGGCCCTGGTGGACCAGTTGCGCGCGCATGCGCTCGATGCCGTGCTCGTCGCCTGGCCCCCGGGCGTGCCTCCGGATCCCGCGCTGCAGGCACAGCCGGTGTTCACTGAGGAGCTGTTGCTGGTGCTGCCCGCCGGACACCCCCCCGTGCGTGGCCCGCAGGACGTGCAGGTGGGCACGCTGGCGGTGTTCGAGCACGGCTGTACCTACCGCTACATGGCGCTGGACTGGCTGGCGCCGCGTGCGCAGCCCCTGCGCATTCTGGAGCTGGGCTCCTACCACGCCATCCTGGCCTGCGTGGCGGGCGGCAGTTGCGTGGGCGTGGCGCCGCGCTCGGTGCTCGCGCTGACGCAGCAGGGCGCGGGCCGCGCCCCTGCGCTGACGTTGCACCCGCTGGCGCGCATCGCCACGCAGCTGGTATGGCGCCGTGGCTACCAGAGCGCGGCGCTCGCGGCCCTGCAGCAGGCGCTGCAGGGCGGCACCCCTTCGTGACCCCGGAAAGGAACCCCGCCATGCCCACCCCCTCCCTGTGCGCCACACTGGGCCTGCGCCTGCCCATCGTCCAGGGCCCCATGGCGGGGGCCGATACCCCTGCGCTGGCGGCGGCCGTGTCGGCCGCCGGTGGGCTGGGCATGCTGGGCTGCGGCATGCGCTCGCCCGCCGCCATGGCCGAGGCGGTGGCGCAGCTGCGCCAGCAGACGGCGCGGCCGTTCGGCATCAACCTGTTCGTGCAGGAGGCGCCCGCGCCCCGCAGCGATGAAGTGGCCCGCGCCCAGGCGCTGCTCGCGCCGCTGTATGCCGAGCTGGGCCTGCCGCAGGCGCCGCCCGCGCGCTGGTGCGAGGACTTTGCCGCGCAGTTCGACGCCCTCATCGCGCTGCGCCCGGCCGTCGCGAGCTTCACCTTCGGCCTGCTGAGCGCCGCGCAGGTGCAGCGCCTGCACGCCGCAGGCTGCACCGTGGTGGGCACGGCCACCACGGTGGCCGAGGCCCTGGCCTGGGCCGACGTGGGGGCCGACGCCGTCTGCGCCTCGGGCCTGGAGGCGGGCGGGCACCGGGGGACTTTCCTGGGCGATTGGCGGGATGCCCTGGTGGGCAGCATGGCGCTGCTGCCCGCCTGTGCCGACGCGCTGGCGCCGCGCGGCGTGGCGCTGATCGCGGCGGGCGGCATCATGGACGGGCGCGGCATCCGTGCCGCGCAGGCGCTGGGGGCGCAGGCGGTGCAAATGGGCACGGCCTTCCTGGCCTGCGACGAAGCGGGCATCCCCGCGGCCTGGCGCGCGGCGCTCGCGCGCGCCAGTGCCACCGACACGCGCCTCACGCGCGCCATCTCGGGCCGGCCGGCACGCGGCATCGTCAACGCCCTAGTCGAGCGCCTGCAACCGCACGAGGCCGAGGTGCCCGCCTACCCGGTGCAGAACGCGCTCACCGCCGCACTGCGCCGCGCGGCCGCTGCCAGCGGCCGGGGCGACTACCTCTCGCTGTGGGCCGGGCAGGGCGTGGCGGCGGTGCGCCCCATGCCTGCCGCCGCGCTGCTGCGCTGCCTGGAGGCCGAGCTGGGGGGGCTCGCAAATGCTATCAAATGAATAGCTTATGGCGCTTGCTGGGCAAGCGCTGCAGGCCGATGGGATGCAAATAGGCGTCAACCGGGCAGCAGACACACGGTCACCAGCAGCGAGGCGTCCTGCAGCGCCCGCAGCGCGTGCGGCGCGCGCGCCTGCAGGTGCACGAAGTCGCCCGCCTGCATGGTCTGGGTGCCCTGGGCGTTGTGCAGTTCCACTTCGCCTTCCAGGCACAGCACGGTGGCTTCGCCCGGGGTCTGGTGCTGGGGCAGGGACTTGCCTGCGGGCAGCACGATGCGCATGGCTTCGAGCTGGCCTGCCTTGAGGATGGCGCTGCTGCTGGTCTGGCCGATCTGTGCACCCAGGGGCCGCAGGCGGACCACCTGGCCCGAGGGGGTGTGCGCTTGTGCCATGGCGGGGCTCCTTTCTGCCAGGCACTGTACCCCTGCCGGGGGGCGGGGCACAAGCCCTACACCGTGCGGCTGCGCGCCAGGGGCGGGTTCTTGGCGAAGTAGCGCATGATGCCGCGCATCAGCGCGTCGGCCAGTTGTTCCTGGTAGGCGCTGGTGCGCAGCCGGGCCTCTTCCTGCGGGTTGCTGATGAAGGCCGTCTCCACCAGCACGCTGGGGATGTCGGGCGCCTTGAGCACGGCAAAGCCCGCCTGCTCCACGCGCGGCTTGTGCAGCCGGCCCACGTTGCCGATCTCGCCCAGCAGCACGCTGCCGAGCTTGAGGCTGTCGTTGATCTGCGCGGTGGTGCTCATGTCCAGCAGGGCGCGCTGCACGTGCTGGTCCTTGGCGCGCACGTTCAGGCCGCCGACCAGGTCGGCCTGGTTCTCCTTGTTGGCCAGCCAGCGCGCGGCCGAACTGGAGGCACCGCTCTGGCTCAGCGCGAACACGCTGGCGCCGCGCGCCTCGGGGTTGGTGAAGGCGTCGGCGTGGATGGAGACGAACAGGTCGGCCTGCACGCGCCGCGCCTTCTGCACGCGCGTGGCCAGGGGCACGAAGTAGTCGCCGTCGCGCGTGAGGTAGGCGCGCATGGGGTTGCCGTCCACGGTGGTGGCGTTGATGCGCTCGCGCAGCAGGTGCGCGACCTTGAGCACCACGTCCTTCTCGCGCGTGCCGCCGGGGCCGATGGCGCCCGGGTCCTCGCCGCCGTGGCCGGGGTCCAGCGCGATGATGATGAGCCGGTCGGTGTGCGCCGCGGGGCGCGGCGTCATGGGCGGCGGCGCGGCGGCGGCGCTCTTGCGCTGCGACTCGGTGCGGGCGATGAGCTCGCCCAGCGGGTCGGGCGGCTCGGCCGTGGCGGGCAGGCCGAGCGCGTGGCCGCCGTCGGCGGCGGCGCCGCGCCGCGCGGGCGCATCGCGCAGGCGCTCGGCGATCAGGGCTTCGAGCGGGTCCACGGGGGTTTGCGGGTACAGGTCGAACACCAGGCGGTGGCCATAGGCGGCCACGGGCGCGAGCGAGAAGACCTGCGGCCGCGCGGGCTGCTTGAGGTCGACGACCAGGCGCACCACGCCGGGCGCGTTCTGGCCCACGCGGATGCGCTCGATGTTGGGGTCGTCGGGCCGCACCTTGGCCACGAGCTCGCGCAGCTCGGGGTTGAGGTCTATGCCCTCGATGTCCACCGCCAGGCGCGGCGGGTCGCTGACGAAGTGCTGGCGCACGCGCAGCAGCTCGTCCGATTCGAGCGTGATGCGCGTGTATTCGGGCGCGGGCCATACGCGCACGGCCACGATGCTGGCGCCGCGCGCGATGTGCTGTCGGCCCAGCAGCAGCACCAGCGCGCCGGCCTGCAGCAGCGCGCGCCGGCGCGGCGCGCGGGCGGCGCCGGCGGGCAGGGGGGCGTGGCGGTGGGACCCAGGGGTCATGCGTGCAATCCTTGCAGCAGTTGCTGGCCGGCCGGGGTGTGCGCGCGCAGCATCACGTGCCGCGTCTGCTCGTCCAGTGCTTCAATGTGGATAGCAAGGTCCGCAGCAGGGATCAGCGCTGCAGCCTTCTCCGGCCATTCTGCCAGCTTGAGGCCGGCTTGCGCAAACAGGTCGCGAAAGCCCGCGTCCTCCCACTCGCGCGGGTCGCTGAAGCGGTAGAAGTCGAAGTGCCAGATGGCCAGGCCCGGCGCCTCGTGCGGCTCGACGACGGCGTAGGTCGGGCTCTTGATGCGGCCCTGCACGCCCAGCGCACGCAGCAGGTGGCGCACCAGCGTGGTCTTGCCCGCGCCCAGGTCGCCGTGCAGGGTGATGAAGGCGTTGGCCAGCAGCGGCTGCGCGGCGAGCTGGCGCGCGAAGGCGGCGGTGTCGTCCTCGTTGCGCCAATGGGTTTGCAGCGTGGCCGTGGCGGGGGCGCTTTCTACAATCGGGCGATGGTGGTCGGCAGCAGTCAATGGGTTCCTCGAATTGCGCAGTGGGCACGCGAGCTGGGATTTTCCCAAATCGGGGTGTCCGGTGTGGATTTGTCGTCGGCCGAGGAAGGGTTGATGCAATGGCTGGCCCAGGGGTTCCATGGCGAGATGCACTACATGCAGGCGCATGGCCTCAAGCGCGCGCGCCCGGCCGAGCTGGTGCCGGGCACGGTGAGCGTGATCACGGCGCGCATGGACTACCTGCCGCGCGCCACGCCCGTGGACGCGCCGCCGGGCTGGCAGGCCGTGGAGTTCGCGCGCCTGCAGCGCCCGGAGGAGGCCATCGTCTCGGTCTACGCCCGGGGGCGCGACTACCACAAGGTGCTGCGCGCGCGCCTGCAGAAGCTGTGCGAGCGCATCGCGCAGGAGGTCGGGCCGCTGGGGCACCGCGTGTTCACCGACTCGGCGCCGGTGCTGGAGGCCGAGCTGGCCCGGCGCAGCGGCCAGGGCTGGCGCGGCAAGCACACGCTGGTGCTGAACCGCGAGGGTGGCTCCATGTTCTTCCTGGGCGAGATCTACGTGGACATGGAGCTGGCGCCGAGCGCGCCCGTCACGGCGCACTGCGGCTCCTGCCAGGCCTGCATGGACGTGTGCCCCACCCAGGCCATCATTGCGCCCTACCGGCTCGACGCGCGGCGCTGCATCTCCTACCTCACCATCGAGCATTCCGGCCCCATCCCGCTGGAGCTGCGCCCGCTCATGGGCAACCGCATCTACGGCTGCGACGACTGCCAGCTCATCTGCCCCTGGAACAAGTACGCCCGGCCCAGCCAGTTGCCCGACTTCGACGCGCGCGCGGGGCTCACGGGCCAGCAACTGGTGCACCTGTTCGCCTGGGACGAGCCCACCTTTCTGCGCCTGACCGAGGGCGGCCCGATCCGCCGCATCGGCCACGAGCGCTGGCTGCGCAACATCGCCGTGGCGCTGGGCAATGCGTTGCGCACGGCCGATGCGGCGCAGGCGGCGGAGCTGCGCACGGCCCTGCAGGCGCGCGCCGCGCATGACAGCGCCCTGGTGCGCGAGCATGTGGCCTGGGCGCTGGCACAGCAGGAAATTTGAATGAAAAACGGCTGTAGCGCCCACCTATCAAGCGCGAGCAGCTATCAAAATAATAGTTTCAACGCAGTGCACCCAGGGCAAGCGGCAGGCTGGCCAGTCCCAGCAGGGTGGAGAGCGTGACCAGCCCGCCCACATAGGCGCCGTTGTAGCCCATGCGCGCGGCCAGCACGTAGCAGCTCGACGCCGTGGGCAGGGCCGAGAAGGCCAGCAGCACGGCGCCTTGCGTGGCGTCCAGGCCCAGCACGCGCGCCAGCACCCAGGCCAGCAGCGGCAGCAGCAGGTGGCGTATGGTCAGCACCGCGGCCGACAGCAGCCGGGAGCGCTGCAACTGCGCCAGTTGCATGCCCGCGCCGGCGGCCATCAGGCCCAGCACCAGCGAAGCGGCGCCCACGCGCTGCACGGTGGGCTCCATCCAGCCGGGGATGCGCAGGCCCAGCAGGTTGCAGGCCAGGCCCGCCACGGTGGCCAGGATCAGGGGGTTGCGCAGCAGCTCGCGCGCGAAGTGGTGCTCGCCCTGGCGCGCCATGGGCCACACGGCGGCCACGTTGAGCAGCGGCACGCACACGCCGATGAGCACGGCGATCATCGGCAGCCCCTGGCTACCCGCCACGCGCTCGGCCAGCGCCAGGCCGATGAAGGAGTTGAAGCGGAAGGCCACCTGCGCCGCGGCCGCGTGCTCGCGCGCGCCGATGCGCGCGCGCAGGCCCGGCAGGCGCGGCAGGGCATAGGCCAGGGCGATGCCGCCCAGGCTCAGCAGCAGCCCCGCAGCCATCAGGCCCGAGGCCTCGGCGAGCTGGATGGGGCTTTTGACGATGGACTGGAACAGCAGCACCGGAAAGAGCAGGAAGTACACCAGGCTCTCCACTGGCTGCCATACCGTACGGTTGAGGGCCGTGTAGCGGCAGATGAGGTAACCGGCGAGGATGATGCTGAAGTCCGGCAGCAGCAGTTGGGCGTAATTCACCGTGCGAGCGTAACGCAGGCCCAGTACCCTGGCGTGTCACTCCGGCGCATCCATGCGGCGCATCAGTCCGGCGGCCCGGTGCAGGCGCGCAGCAGCGTCACGCCGCCATCCGAGGGCAGCCAGCGCCCGAGCGGCTGGCAGTACTGCGCGGTGCACAGCGCGTAGTCGGCGGTGAACTCCGAGCGCGTCAGGCGCAGGGGCTCCTGCAGGCCGGGGGCCGGCGTGTAGTGGTACCAGCCGCCCTGCAGGCGTGCGCCCGGCGGCGGCTCCATGCCCGCGGCCGAGCCGCGCACGCGCGCCGCCACGGCCTGCAGCCGGGGCGGGTCGGGCAGCACGGCGTAGTCTTCCTCCCAGCGCACCTTCTCGATGGAATGCGTCCACGCCAGGGTGAAGTGCTCGCCCGGCACGAACACCGGCGCCGCCGCAGACGCGGCGAGCGCCAGGCACAGGCCCAGGACCGGCATGCTGCGCAGGCGGCGCGCTCAGGCGCCCTGGGGCGCGCCCTGGCGTGTGCGCCAGGCGTGCCAGGCCAGGAACAGCGCCACCGCCGCCAGGCCGATCTCGTCGGTCAGCGGCACGGCCGCCACCAGCAGGCTGGCCGAGGCGACGGCCACGCCGCGCTCCAGCCAGTTCAGCGGCCCCCAGAGGTAGCCGATGGCGCCCGCACCCCACATGCCGATGGCGACCAGCGCCTTGAACACCACCCACACCGTGGCCAGCCAGCCGCCGCCCTGCAGCATCAGCGCCGGGCTGTACACCGCCATGTAGGGCACGATGAAGCCCGCCACGGCGATGCGCACGGCCTGCAGGCTGATCTTGAGCCCCGACTCGCGCGCGATCGGCGCCGCCGCAAAGGCCGCCAGCGCCACGGGCGGTGTGAGGTCCGCCATGATGCCGAAGTAAAACACGAACATGTGCGAGACGATCAGCGGCACGCCCAGTTGCAGCAGCACGGGTGCGGCCAGCGAGCTGGTGATGATGTAGTTGGGAATGGTCGGTATGCCCATGCCCAGCACCAGGCAGGTGAGCATGGTGAGGAACAGCGCCAGGAACAGGCTCTTCTCCCCCACGGCGATGATGCGCCCGCCCAGTTCGGCCGCCACGCCCGTGAGGTTGATGACGCCGATGATCACGCCCACCAGCGCGCAGGCAATGGCCACGGGCAGGGCATGGCGCGCGCCATCGGCCAGGGCGTTGAGCGCCAGGCGGCGCGCGTCCTGCCCGGTGCGGCGCACATAGGTCAGCACCACCAGCACCACCGTGATGGCCATGAAGGTGCCCACCCCGAACCAGCGAAAGCCCGCGCACGCCAGCCCCAGCAGCACCCAGAACAGGGCGCGCAGCGCCGTGCCCTGCACCCCCTGGACCACGGCCGCGCCAAAGATCAGGATGACCGTGAGCGCCAGGCCCACCGTGCCCGAGAACATGGGCGTGTAGCCCGCAAACAGCAGCCACACCAGGCCGATGAGCGGCAGCAGCAGGTACCAGCGCTCGCGCACGGCCTTCCAGGGGTCGGGGCATTCATGCTTGGGCAGGCCCATCAGGCCCTTGCGTCCGGCCTCCAGGTGCACCATCCAGAACGCCGTGAAGAAGTACAGCATGGCGGGAATCACGGCCGCCTTGACGATGTCCACATAGGGCACGTTGATGGTCTCGGCCATGATGAAGGCCACCGCGCCCATCACCGGCGGCATGATCTGCCCGCCCATGCTGGACGTGGCCTCCACCCCGCCGGCAAACGCCGGGCTGTAGCCAAAGCGCTTCATCAGCGGGATGGTGAACTGCCCGGTGGTGACCACATTGGCAACGCCCGAGCCGTTGATCGTGCCCATCAGCGCCGACGAGATCACCGACACCTTGGCCGGCCCGCCGCGCGTGTGGCCCACGGTGCCCAGGGCGAAGTCGTTGAACAGGGCGATCATGCCGGCCTGCTCCAGGAAGGCGCCGAACAGGATGAACAGGAAGATGTAGGTGGACGACACATAGGTCGGCGTGCCGTAGATGCCCTCGGTGCCGAAGGCCAGCGTGCCCACGATCTGGTCCAGGCCGAAGCCGCGGTGCGCCAGCAGGCCCGGAAGGTGCTGGCCCAGCAGCGCGTAGAGCAGGAAGATGCCGCAGATCAGCGGCAGGCCCCAGCCCATGGCGCGGCGCGCGGCCTCGAACACCAGCGCCACCAGCGTCACGCCGATCACCCAGTCCATGGCGATGAGCTCGCCCGAGCGCGCCGTGAGGTCCGCCTCGTACACCCAGTGGTACAGGCTGAAGACAAAGCCCGTGAGCCCCAGCGCCCAGCCCAGCATCCGCCCCGCGGCCGCCAGCCCGGCCGAGGGGCTGCGCTTGAACGGCGGCGAGACGGTGAACACCAGCAGCAGCACGAAGCCCACGTGGATGGCGCGGATCACCTGGCTCGACAGCGGGTGGAAGGCCGCCATCCACAACTGGTAGCTGGAGAAAAGAATGGCCACCGCAAAAAGGGCGCCGCGCAGGCGGGCGTCCTGGCCTTCGGAATGCGTGTCGGTCATGGGCGTGTCTCCGGGGCAAAAAAACGGCCCCATGCCGGGGCCGTGTGCCGATGGGCCGGCTTACTTGATCAGGCCCACTTCCTTGTAGTAGCGCTCGGCGCCCGGGTGCAGGGGCAGGGGCATGCCCTTGGTGGCGTTGTCGCGGGCTATGGCCTTGGCCGCGTTGTGTGCCGCGTGCAGCGTGTCCAGGTGCTCGTACAAATGCTTGGCCATCTGGTAGGCCAGATCGTCGGACACGCCGGCGTGCGTGACGAGGAAGTTGGGAATGGCGGCCGTGGGCACGTCCTGCGCCTGGCCCGAGTAGGTGTTGGCCGGAATCACGGCGGCCTGGTAGGCGGCGTCGCCCACCTTGGCGACCACGTCGGCCGGCACGGGCACGACGACGATCTTCACCGCGGTCGCCAGGTCGCGGATCGAGGCCACGCCCAGGCCCGCGGACTGCAGCGTGGCGTCGAGCTGGCGGTTCTTGATGAGCTCCACGGACTCGCCGAACGGCAGGTACTCGACCTTGGCCAGGTCGGAGTAGGCGATGCCCGCGGCCTTGAAGATGGCGCGGGCGTTGAGCTCGGTGCCCGACTTGGCCGCGCCCACGGAAACGCGCTTGCCCTTGAGGTCGGCCAGCGTGCGGATGCCGGAGTCGGCGTTGGCGACGATCTGGATGTAGTTGTTGTACGTGGCCGAGAGGCCGCGCAGCTTGTCCAGCTTCTTGGGGAAACCGGCCTCGGCATCGCCCTTCCAGGCGTCCGACAGTGCGTCGCCCAGGGTGAAGGCCAGCTCGCCGCGGCCCGCCTGCAGCAGGTTGAGGTTTTCTGCCGAGGCCTTGGTCACCTGCGCCGTGGCGCGCGCGTTGGCGATGGACTTGGCGTACACCTGCGACAGCGCCACCCCCAGCGGGTAGTACACGCCGCTCTGGCCCCCCGTGAGGACGTTGACGAACTGCTGTTGCTGGGCGTGGGCTGCCGAGGCCAGCAGGGCTGCGCCCAGGCTCAGGCCCAGGCTGATTTTGTGGATCCAGCGCATGCGTGTGTCTCCTGTGGTGTGCTTGGGAAAAGGCAGAATAGCGCAAGTGCACGCCGCGGGCCGCTGGCCGGGCGCAAAGCCCGCCCAGGGTTTTCCCCGGCTTGCACGGCTGGGCCGCGTGTCCTTTCTGTCCTGCATGGCTTCATCTCCCGCATCCCTTCCCGCACCGCCGCCGTCCTCGCTGATCGACGCCTTCGCCGATGCCCTGTGGCTGGAGGAAGGGCTGGCGCGCAACACGCTGGACGCCTACCGGCGCGACCTGGCCGCGCTGGCGCACTGGCTGGCGCCGCAGGGCAGGGGCCTGCTGCAGGCGCAGGAGGCCGATCTGCAGGCCTACTTTGCCCACCGCCACGCGCAGACGCGCGCCAGCACAGCCAACCGCCGGCTCACGGTGTTCAAGCGCTACTACCGCTGGGCGCTGCGCGAGCGCCATATCGGCCAGGACCCCACGCTGCGCCTGCAGGCCGCGCGCCAGGCCCTGCGCGTGCCCCGCACGCTCACGCAGGCCCAGGTCGAGGCGCTGCTGGCCGCCCCGGCGCAGGATACCGCGCTGGGCCTGCGCGACCGCGCCATGCTGGAGCTGATGTACGCCAGCGGCCTGCGCGTGTCCGAGCTCGTGGCGCTCAAGACCTGGAACCTGGGCCTGGCCGAAGGCGTGCTGCGCGTGCTGGGCAAGGGCGGCAAGGAGCGCCTGGTGCCCTTTGGCGAGGTGGCGCACCAGTGGCTGCTGCGCTACCTGGGCGAGGCGCGCGGCGCCATTCTGGCCGGGCAGCAGACCGACCATGTGTTCGTGACCGCGCGCGGCGCGGGCATGACGCGCGTGATGTTCTGGATGCTGGTGAAGAAATATGCGCAGTTGGCGGGCATCACGGCCCCGCTGTCACCGCACACGCTGCGCCACGCGTTTGCCACGCACCTGCTCAACCACGGCGCCGACCTGCGCGTGGTGCAATTGCTGCTGGGGCATGCGGACATCTCCACCACCACCATCTACACGCACGTGGCGCGCGAGCGCCTCAAGGCGCTGCACGCCCAGCACCACCCGCGCGGCTGAGCCGCCGCGCCTTTATGCCGTCTGCAGCAGGTCGGCCCAGGCCAGGGCCTCCAGGTGCGCCATGTTCACCTGCCGGCCCGAGAGGTGCAGCAGTTCGGTGTTGTGTGCAAAGGCCGCCTCGTCACCGCTCTCGCAGGCCTTGGTGAGCGCAAGGAAGGGGGCGAGCGGGCCGCTGTGGTGCAGCAGCGCGTCGACCACCGTCTGCGGCAGCGTGACGGTTTCGATGGCCTTGTCCAGCGGGATGCCGAGCATGGCGTCGAGCAGCGAAAACACCCCCACGACGAAGGCGTTGTCGCAGTCCTCGGGTGCCAGCATCTGCTGGGCCAGCAGCTCCATCAGGCGCCCGCGCACCACGGCCGTGGTGCCTATGGCGGGCGCTGTGCCGCTGTTGCGCGAGGTCGTCAGCAGCAGGGCCGCCCAGCGAAAGAGCTTTTTCAGGCCGAGGATCATCACCGCGTGGCGGAAGGAGGTGATTTCCGATTGCAGGCCAAAGCCCGAGGAATTGATGAAGCGCAGCAGGTTGAACGAGAGCGTGGGGTCCTTCTTGAGCAGCTCTTCGATCTCCGCCGGGCTGGCCTGTTTGCGGATGAGGTTGATGAGCTGCAGGATGATGGCCTGCGAGGGCCGCAGCGTCTTGGTCTGCACCAGCGAGGGTTGGGCGAACCAGAAGCCCTGGAAGTACTTCACCCCCAGGTCCAGCATGAGCTGGAACTGCTCGGCGGTCTCGACCTTTTCGGCCACCAGCTGCGCGGTGCTGTTGGCCTTGGCGAACTTCACCAGCGCCGGCGCCATCTCGGGCTTGAAGGACTGCATGTCCAGCTTGATGTAGGCGGCGCGCGGCAGCCATTGCACATAGGCGCGGCGCAGCACGTTCTGGTTGAAGGCCAGCTTGAAGCCGCGCTTGATCAGCGTATCGAAATGCGCCAGCGCCGTGTCGATCGCCTCGGCCGTGGCGTTGTCCGCCAGCGTGGGGATCTCCAGCACCACCTTGTCGGGGTGCACCAGCTCCAGGTGGCCGCTGGCCAGGCTTTCGTGTGTGCAGTTGATGAACACCACCTTCTGGCCCACGAGGGCCTCGGCGCCGCCATGCGAGAGGGCGTTGAACAGCAGGGCAGCGTCGCTGGCCGCGGTGTGCGCTTCCACTGCCGTGGTGCGGTCGTACAACTCGTAGCCAAAGACCGCACGGTGCTCGTCCACGATGGCCTGGCGGGCGATCAGGGCGGCCATCCCATCCTCGGGGAGGGCGGTTTGCGGATCGGCGGCGGAGAGGGGGTCGTGGGTCATCGGTATGGTGGCAGGGTCGGGCGCAATTTTTCGATTCTAGGCCGAATCCCCGCCTGTCCCGCGGCTGCGGCCGCGGTGCTCACAGGTCGGTCACATGGTCGGCCCAGGCCAGGGCCTGCAGATGGGCGCCGTTGATCTGCTGGCTGCTCAGGTGCAGCGTGCTCGCCGCGTGGTGGAAGGCCTCGTCGTCGCTGGATTCGCAGGCCTCGGCCAGGGTGAGCAGGTCGCCCAGGAAACCCTCGCGCCGCAGCAGGGCCGCGCTGACCGTCTCGGGCACGATCAGCAGGTCCAGCGCCGCATCCAGGGGCATGCTCAGCATCACGTCCAGCATCGAGAAGATGCCCACCACGAAAGCCTCGTCCGCCTCGTCCTGCGAGACCGTCTCCAGCGCCAGCAGCTCCATGAGGCGCCCGCGCACCACGGCCGTGTGCCCCACGGAGGACGGCGTGCCGCTGCTGCGCGAAGCCGTGAGCAGCAGGGCGGCCCAGCGGAACAGCTTCTTCAGGCCCAGCAGCATCACGGCCTGGCGGAACGAGGTGACTTCGCGCGTGAGCCCCAGGCCCGCCGAGTTGATCAGGCGCATGAGGTTGAAGGCCAGGCCGGCGTCCTTCTTCAGCACTTCCTCGATCTCGCTGGTGGCCGCCTGCCGGCGCACCAGGTTGATGAGTTCGAGAATGCTGGCCTGCGCGGGCGCCACCAGCTTGGCCTGCACCAGCGCGGGCCGCGCGAACCAGTAGCCCTGGAAGATCTGTATGCCCTGGGTCGAGGCGAGGTCGTATTGCTGCGCGGTCTCGACCTTCTCGGCGATCAGTTCGGCCTCGCTGCGCCGGTTGGCATAGCTCACGAGCACGGCAAGCTGGTCGGGCGCGAGCGCCGACAGGTCGAACTTGATGTAGTCGGCCAGCGGCAGCCAGGAGGCATAGGTGGACTGCAGCACCGTGTGGTTGAACGCCAGGTGAAAGCCGCGTTCGCGCAGTGCCTGCAGGATGGGCAGGCGCGCCGCCACTTCTTCGGAGGCGGCATGGCCCAGCGGCGGGATTTCGAGCACGACCTTCTCCGGGTCCACCAGTTCGAGGTGACCGCCGGTCAGGCTTTCGTGGGTGCAGTTGACGAAGATCAGCTTCTTGCCCACCAGCTCGTCCGTGCCGGCGTGCGACAGCGCCGTGAAGACCAGGGCCACATCGCTCGCGGCCGTGTGCGCCTGGCCGGAGCGCGACCGGTTGAAGAGTTCGTAGCCGATGACCACATGCTGGGAGTTCACGATGGCCTGGCGCGCAATCAAGGCCACCGAGGTCAGGCTGGAGTCCTGTGGCGGGGTGTGTGGTCCTGCGGAAACGGAGGGTGGTGACATTGAGGGGAGATACAGACAGAAGGGGCTGGGCGGTGGGGCGCAAGCGCAAGGCGCCGCCCCAGGTCCGACGACAGGGTTGGACCGGCGGGCACAGGGGTTTCCTGGCGCGCCAGGCGGAATGCCTGCAATCCTTACAATTCTAGGCGCTGGCGCCCTTGGGGAGCAGGGCTTTGTGTAACCAAAGACGGCCGGCGCACTCTGATTTGCAAAGGGACGACATGGCGATTTACGAACTCGACGGCGTGGCGCCGCAGGTGGCCCCATCGGCCTGGGTGGCCGACAGCGCGCAGGTGATGGGCAATGTGACCCTGGGCGAAGACGCCAGCGTGTGGTTCGGCACCGTGGTGCGCGGCGACACCGAGAGCATCACCATCGGCGCGGGCTCCAACATCCAGGACGCCAGCGTGCTGCACGCCGACTTCGGCAAACCCCTGGTGGTGGGCGAGCGGGTGACCGTGGGCCACCAGGTGATGCTGCACGGTTGCAGCATCGGCGATGAGTCGCTCATCGGCATAGGCGCCGTCATCCTCAACGGCGCGAAGATCGGCCGGAACTGCCTGGTGGGCGCGGGCGCGCTGGTGACCGAGGGCAAGGAATTCCCGGACGGCTCCATGATCATCGGCAGCCCCGCCAAGGTGGTGCGCCAGCTCACGCCCGAGCAGATCGAGGGCCTGCGCCTGAGCGCCCTGCACTACATCGAGAACGCCCGCCGCTTCAAGAGCGGCCTGCGCAAGATCGGCTGAATACCACTGGAACCCGGCGTGTCTGAACTCCACAAGTTTCTTTTCGACGGCCTGCCCGTGCGCGGCATGCTGGTGCGCCTCACCGGCGCCTGGACCGAGATGCTGGCACGCCGCGCCGGCAACACCGCCACGGGCCCCTACCCGGAGCCGGTGCGGGCCTTGCTGGGCGAGATGGCCGCGGCTGCCGTGCTCATGCAGTCCAACATCAAGTTCAACGGCGCGCTGGTGATGCAGGTGTTCGGCGACGGTCCGGTCAAGCTGGCCGTGGTGGAGGTGCAGCCGGACCTGTCCCTGCGCGCCACGGCCACGCTGCACGCCGCCGTGCCCGACGGCACTTCGCTGAGCCAGATGGTCAACGCGGCGGGCGGCGGGCGCTGCGCCATCACACTGGACCCCAAGGACCGCAGGCCGGGCCAGCAGCCCTACCAGGGCGTGGTGCCGCTGCAGGCGCTGGAGGGGCAGCCCTTCGAGCAGTTCTCCGACGTGCTGCAGCACTACATGCGCCAGTCCGAGCAGCTCGACACCGTGCTCGTGCTGGCGGCCGATGACCGCGTGGCCGCGGGGCTGCTGATCCAGCGCATGCCCGTGCAGGGCCAGGCCAACCTGGCGGGCACCGCGGCGCCCGCCGATGCCCCCGAGGACAGCGGCGAGGACTTCAACCGCATCGCCCACCTGGCGCGCAGCCTCACGCGCGCGGAGCTGCTCACGCTGGATGCCGACACCATCCTGCGGCGCCTGTTCTGGGAGGAAAAGCTCGTGCGCTTTGCGCCGCTGCAGGGCGCGGAGGGCCCGCACTTTGCCTGCACCTGCTCGCGCGAGCGCGTCGCGCGCATGCTCCAGGGGCTGGGCCGGGCGGAGGCCGACAGCATCGTGGCCGAGCAGGGCCGCATCGAGGTGGGCTGCGATTTCTGCGGTCAGCAGTACCGCTTCGACGCGGTCGATGCCGCGGGGCTGTTTGCCAGCGCCGCCGTGGACCAGCCGCCCGCCTCCTCGGCGCTGCAGTAGCGGCCAGCGGCGCTCAGCGCGCCGCCGGGGCCGGCGTGTATTGCACGAAGACCTCGCCCGGCTTGACCATGCCGAGTTCGCTGCGCGCCTTTTCCTCGACCATGTCCAGGCCTTCCTTGAGGTCCTGCACCTCCGAGGTCAGGCGCTCGTTCTCCTGCGCGGCCCGGGCGTTGGCGGCCTTCTGGGTGTCGATCTGGCGTTGCATCTCGTGCACGCGCGCAACGCTGCCCCGGCCCAGCCAGAGCTGGGCGTGCACGGCTGCCAGCAGGGCCAGCAGCAGCAGGGGCAGAAGGCGTGAGCCCACGGTGGTCGCGGAGGGTCAGCGCAGGTTGTAGAAGGCCGCGCGGCCGGGGTAGTGCGCGATATCGCCCAGGTCTTCCTCGATGCGCAGCAACTGGTTGTACTTGGCGATGCGGTCCGAGCGCGAGAGCGAGCCGGTCTTGATCTGGCCGGCGTTCAGGCCCACGGCGATGTCGGCGATGGTGCTGTCCTCGGTCTCGCCCGAGCGGTGGCTGATCACGGCGGTGTAGCCCGCGCGCTTGGCCATCTCGATGGCGGCGAAGGTCTCGGTCAGCGTGCCGATCTGGTTGATCTTGATGAGGATGGAGTTGGCGATGCGCTTGTCGATGCCTTCCTTGAGGATCTTGGTGTTGGTGACGAACAGGTCGTCGCCCACCAGCTGCACGTTCTGGCCCAGGCGCTCGGTCAGCAGCTTCCAGCCGTCCCAGTCGCCCTCGTGCATGCCGTCCTCGATGGAGATGATGGGGTACTTGTCGCACCAGGTGGCGAGCATGTCGGTCCACTGCTGGGCGGTCAGCTTGAGGCCGCCTTCGCCTTCGAGCACGTACAGGCCGTCCTTGTAGAACTCGCTGGCGGCGCAGTCCAGGCCCAGGGCGATCTGCTCGCCCGCGGTGTAGCCGGCAGCGTCGATGGCCTGCAGGATCAGCTGGATGGCGGCCTCATGGTTCTCGACGCTGGGGGCAAAGCCGCCCTCGTCGCCCACGGCGGTGCTCATGCCCTTGTCGTGGATGATCTTCTTCAGGGCGTGGAACACCTCGGCACCCCAGCGCAGGGCCTCGCGGAAGGAGGGGGCGCCCACGGGGATGATCATGAACTCCTGCAGGTCCAGGCTGTTGTTGGCGTGCGCGCCGCCGTTGATGACGTTCATCATCGGCACGGGCAGGTGGCAGCCGTTCATGCCGCCGAAATAGCGGTACAGCGGCAGGCCGGATTCCTCGGCTGCAGCGCGCGCCACGGCCATGGAGACGGCCAGCAGCGCGTTGGCGCCCAGGCGGCTCTTGTTCTCGGTACCGTCCAGGTCGATCAGGGTCTTGTCCAGGAAGGCCTGCTCGGAGGCGTCCAGGCCCAGCACGGCCTCGCTGATCTCGGTGTTGATGTGCTCCACGGCCTGGAGCACGCCTTTGCCCAGGTAGCGGGCCTTGTCGCCGTCGCGCAGCTCGATGGCCTCGCGCGAGCCGGTGGAGGCGCCCGAGGGCACGGCGGCGCGGCCCATCACGCCCGATTCCAGCAGCACGTCGCATTCGACGGTGGGGTTGCCGCGGCTGTCCAGCACCTCGCGGCCTACGATGTCAACAATGGCACTCATGGGTTTCCCTTTTTTCAGAAGTTTTAAACCAAACAAGCCTCCAGCGCTTGTCTATCAAGCGCTGGCAGCTATCAAAAGCAGAGCGTCACAGGCCTTCGACGCAGACCAGGCGCATGATGGCCGCGCCCTCGCGCGCCGCACGGGCCTTGCCGTATTCGGGCGAATGGTAGAAGGCCTTGGCGGCCTCGAAGCTGGGGAACTTGGCGATCACCACGCGCTCGGGCGTCCAGTCGCCCTCCATCACTTCCACCTGGCCGCCGCGCACGCAGATTTCTGCACCGTGCGCGGCAAACGCCGCGGTGGACCATTTCTTGTATTCCTCGTATTGCGCGGGGTTGGTGACGCGCACGTTGGCGATGATGTAGCCACTGGGCATGGTGTCAGGCTCCAAAGTTGTTTTCGAGAAAACCGTTCTTCTTGGTGACGTCGTCGAGCGCCACCAGGGTTTCGAGCAGCGCGCGCATGTGCTTGAGCGGCACCGCGTTGGGGCCGTCCGACCAGGCCTCTGCGGGCCGGGGGTGGGTTTCCATGAACAGGCCCGCCACGCCGACGGCCACGCCGGCACGCGCCAGCACCGGCACCATCTCGCGCGCGCCGCCGCTCACCGCGCCCAGGCCGCCGGGCTTTTGCACCGAGTGGGTCACGTCGAACACCACGGGCGCGCCGGACTTGCGCATCTCGGCCAGGCTGGTCATGTCGGCCACGAGGTTGTTGTAGCCGAAGCTCACGCCGCGCTCGCAGGCCAGGAAGCGGTCTTCCGACAGGCCCGCTTCGCGCGCGGCGGCACGGGCCTTGTCGATGACGTTCTTCATGTCCCAGGGCGCGAGGAACTGGCCCTTCTTGATGTTCACCGGCTTGCCGGACTGCGCCACGGCGCGGATGAAGTCGGTCTGGCGGCACAGGAAGGCCGGCGTCTGCAGCACGTCCACCACGCTGGCCACCTCGGCGACCTGGGCGGCTTCGTGCACATCGGTCAGGATGGGCAGTTGCAGCTGGCGGCGCACTTCATCGAGGATCTTCAGGCCCGCATCGATGCCCACGCCGCGCTGGCTGGTGCCGGACGACCGGTTGGCCTTGTCGAACGAGCCCTTGTAGATCAGGGGAACGCCCAGCGCCGTACACGCTTCCTTGAGCTGCCCCGCCACATCGAGCGACATTTCCAGCCCTTCGATGGAGCAGGTACCGGCGATCAGGAAGAAGCGATGTTGAAGGCCGACGTTGAATCCGCACAGCTGCATGGGCTTTCCTTCCAATCAGGCTTTCGCCGCTGGCTTCTGGTGTTGCACGGCCGCCTTGACGAAGGCGTTGAACAGCGGGTGGCCGCTCCAGGGCGTGGACTTGAACTCGGGGTGGAACTGCACGCCGATGAACCAGGGATGCACGCTCTGCGGCAGCTCGACGATCTCGGTGAGGTGCTCGCGCTGCGTGAGCGCAGAGATCACCAGCCCGGCGTTGCGCAAGCGGTCCAGGTACTGCACATTGGCCTCGTAGCGGTGGCGGTGGCGCTCGGTGACCACGTCGCCGTAAATGCTGTGCGCCAGGGTGCCGGGCTGCACGTCCGAGCTCTGCGCGCCCAGGCGCATGGTGCCGCCCAGGTCGGAATTCTCGGAGCGCGTCTTGATGGTGCCGTCCTCGTCCTTCCATTCGGTGATCAGGGCGATGACCGGATGCGGCGTGGCGGGGTCGAACTCGGTGGAGTTGGCGCCCTGCAGGCCCGCCACGTGGCGCGCGTATTCGATGGTGGCCACCTGCATCCCCAGGCAGATGCCCAGGTAGGGCACCTGGTGCTCGCGCGCGTAGCGCGCCGTGCTGATCTTGCCCTCCACACCGCGGCTGCCGAAGCCCCCGGGCACGAGGATGGCGTCGTAGGCACCGAGCCGCTCGCGAGCGTTCGCGTCGGTGATGTCTTCCGAGTCCAGGTGGTCGATCTTCACGCGCACATGGCTTTGCATGCCGGCGTGCTTGAGCGCCTCGTTGACGGACTTGTACGCGTCCGACAGCTCCACGTACTTGCCCACCATGGCGATCTTCACCTCGCCCTGCGGGTGCTCGGTCTCGTGCACCAGCGCGTCCCAGCGCTTGAGGTTGGCGGGCGGCGTGTTCAGGCGCAGCTTGTCGCAGATCAGGCCGTCCAGGCCCTGCTCGTGCAGCATGCGCGGCACCTTGTAGATGGTGTCCACGTCCCACATGCTGATCACGCCCCACTCGGGCACGTTGGTGAACAGGGAGATCTTCTCGCGCTCCTCGTCGGGCACGGCCTGCTGGGCGCGGCACAGGAGGGCGTCGGGCTGGATGCCGATCTCGCGCAGCTTCTGCACCGTGTGCTGCGTGGGCTTGGTCTTGAGCTCGCCGGCCGTGGCGATCCAGGGCAGGTAGGTCAGGTGCACGAAGGCCGAGTTGTTCGGCCCCAGCTTGAGCGACAGCTGGCGCACGGCCTCCAGGAAGGGCAGGGACTCGATGTCGCCCACCGTGCCACCGACCTCGCAGATGGCCACGTCCACGGCGTCGTCCGTGTCTATGCCCGCGCCGCGCTTGATGAATTCCTGGATCTCGTTGGTCACGTGCGGGATCACCTGCACGGTCTTGCCGAGGTAGTCGCCGCGGCGCTCCTTTTCGAGCACGCTTTGGTAGATGCGGCCCGTGGTGAAGTTGTTGGCCTGCTTCATGCGCGTTTCGATGAAGCGCTCGTAGTGGCCCAGGTCCAGGTCGGTTTCGGCGCCATCGTCGGTCACGAAGACCTCACCATGCTGGAACGGTGACATGGTGCCCGGGTCCACGTTGATGTACGGGTCGAGCTTGATGAGGGTGACTTTGAGACCCCGCGATTCGAGGATCGCGGCAAGGGAGGCTGAGGCGATTCCCTTGCCCAGGGAAGACACCACACCGCCGGTGACGAAGACGAATTTGGTCATGTCTTTGATGGTGGTGGGAAATTGCAATTATAAAGTCCGCCTCCCGCGCGCGGCCCGTCTGCTAAATTGCGCGCCATGAATGCACTCGCTGGCAAACACATCGTCCTGGGCCTCAGTGGAGGCGTCGCCTGCTACAAATCCGCCGAACTGGCGCGCCTGCTGGTCAAGGCCGGCGCCACCGTGCAGGTGGTGATGACCGAGGCAGCCGCGCAATTCATCACCCCCGTGACCATGCAGGCGCTCACCGGGCGCAGCGTCTACAGCTCGCAGTGGGACGCGCGCGAGGGCAACAACATGGCGCACATCAACCTCAGCCGCGCGGCCGACGCCATCCTCATCGCCCCATGCAGCGCCGACTTCATCGCGCGCCTGGTGCAGGGGCGCGCGGACGAGCTGCTGAGCCTGCTGTGCCTGGCGCGCCCGCTGCAGCAGGTGCCCCTGCTGCTCGCCCCGGCCATGAACCGCGAGATGTGGGCCCACCCCGCCACGCAGCGCAACCTGGCGCAGGTGGCGCAGGACGGCGCCCGGGTGCTGGGCGTGGGCTGCGGCGAGCAGGCCTGCGGCGAGACGGGCGATGGCCGCATGCTCGAACCCGGCGAGATCATGGAGGAGCTGGCCGCCTTCTTCACCCCGCAGCGTCTGGCGGGCCAGCGCGTGCTCATCACCGCCGGGCCCACCTTCGAGGCCATAGACCCGGTGCGCGGCATCACCAACCTCTCCAGCGGCAAAATGGGTTTTGCGATTGCGCGCGCGGCGCGCGCGGCCGGGGCCGAGGTCACGCTGGTGGCCGGCCCCGTGCACCTGCCCACCCCGCGCGGCGTGCGCCGCATCGACGTGCGTTCAGCACAAAATATGCTCGCAGCCGTTGAGGGTCAAGCGCCGGAAGCTACTATTTTCATAGCGACGGCGGCCGTTGCGGACTGGCGGCCAGCGCACAGCGCGGAGCACAAGATCAAGAAGGACGGCTCGGGCATGCCCCCGCCGCTGGCCTTCGTCGAGAACCCGGACATCCTCGCGCAGGTGGCGGCCTCGGAGCGCGCGCGCGCGGGCCAGCTCTATTGCGTGGGCTTTGCCGCCGAGAGCGAGCACCTGCTGGCCCATGCCAGCGCCAAGCGCGAGCGCAAGGGCGTGCCCCTGCTGGTGGGCAACATCGGCCCGGCCACCTTCGGTCAGGACGACAACGCCCTGCTGCTCATCGACGCCCAGGGCCACCGCGAACTTCCGCGCGCCAGCAAGGCCGAGCTGGCGAACCAGCTCGTGGCCGAGATCGCGGCGCGCTGCCCCCCGGCGCCCGAGCGCTGATTCTTTGCAGGAGCTGCACCATGCCCCCTGTGCCCCGGCCCGACTGGGATACCCCGCCCCAGGGCGACTTCGCCCGCTACGTGGAGCGCCTGAGCGCCGGAGCGCCCGTGGCGCCCGGCGCCCGTTCCGCGGAGCCGCACAGCGCGCACACGCGCCTGCAGAGCCCCGCGGGCGCGCCCGGCAAAACCGCACCGACCCCGGGGCAGGGCGCGACGCCGGACCTGGGCGCGCTGCCCGGCCGGTTGTTGCAGGGGCTGCGCGTGGTGCGCGGCGTGCTGCTGCTGTGGGCCGTGCTGCAGGCGCTGGCGCTCTGGCGCGGACAGGGCTCATGGGCCATGCTGGCGTGGGCCGCGGGGCTCTGGTGGCTGCTCGGCCGGGTGCAGCAGCGCGCTGCCGGCCTGCTGGCGGCGCCAGCGGCGGGGCAGGGCATCGCGGTCTTGCAGCAGCGGCTGCAGCAAATGGCAAAACAAAGTAACAAGGGAAAACGCCCGTGAAGATAGACGTCAAGATCCTGGACCCGCGCATGGCCGCGCAACTGCCCGCCTATGCCACGCCCGGCAGCGCCGGCCTGGACCTGCGCGCCTGCCTGGATGCGCCGCTCACGCTCGCGCCCAATGCCTGGGAGCTCGTGCCCACGGGCATCGCCATCCACCTGCGCGACCCGGGCTACGCCGCACTCATCCTCCCGCGCTCGGGCCTGGGGCACAAGCATGGCATCGTGCTGGGCAACCTCGTGGGGCTGATCGACAGCGACTACCAGGGCCAGCTCATGGTCAGCGCCTGGAACCGCAGCGGCCAGGCCTTCACCATCGCCCCCATGGAGCGGCTGGCGCAAATGGTCATCGTGCCCGTGGTGCAGGCGCAATTCCAGGTGGTGGACGATTTTTCTGTTACAAGCGCACGCGGCGAAGGGGGGTATGGTTCCACCGGCCAGGGCTGATGCGCCTGGCCTGCGGGCACGCCGCCACGGAACCTCCCGTGGTCCGGCGGCCCCAACCGTACATCCGCATTGTTGGCCACCTTCAAGGAGAACATCGTGACCCCACAGCCATCCCGCCTGCCTGCGCGCACTGCAGCGGTACTTGCCACTGCCTTCGCCGCCAGTCTGCTGGCGGCCTGTGCCCACCAGCGCCCGGCACCGCAGTCCTATCCGCCCCCTGCCGTCTACCAGGGCAGCGCCGCGCCGCAGGCTCCCGCCACCGCCGAATATGGCCGCGTGAGCCAGATCGAATGGCTGCCCGGCAGCCCGCGCGGGCAAACCACGGGCGGCGGCGCGATTCTTGGCGCCGTGGTCGGCGGCCTGATCGGCAACCAGATTGGCAAGGGCAGCGGCCGGGCTGCGGCCACCGCCGTGGGGGCGGTGGGCGGCGCAGTGGCGGGCAATGCCATCGAAGAGCGCAACCAGTCGGGCCAAGGTGCCTACCGCCTGTCGATCCAGCTGGACCGCGGCGGCTACCGCCTCTTTGACGTGCCCTCGGTGGGCGACCTGCGCGTGGGCGACCGGGTGCGCGTGGTCAACGGGCAGATTTCGCGCTACTGAGCAGGCGCCGGCGCGCTCAGTGCAAGGTCGGCGTGCCGCCTGCGGGCGGCTGGATGCGGAAGAAGCCCGTGCCGGCGGAACCGCAGCCCACCTCGTCGGCCGTGGCCGCGCGCACGGCGCAGACCTTGATGTGCAGGCGCAGGGCCATGCCGGCGAGCGGGTGGTTGCCGTCGAGCACCACATGCTCGGGGTAGATCTCGGTCACGGTGTAGAACAGGTCGCGCGGGGCTTCGGGGTTGCAGCCCTCAGGCAGCGCCGAGCCTTCGATGATCATGCCTTCCTCCAGGCTGTCGGGAAACAGCGCGCGCGCTTCCAGGAACAGCAGGTTCTCGCGGTAGTCGCCAAAAGCGTCCTCGGGCTCCAGATGCAGCGAAAACGTGTCGCCGGCGCTGCGCCCCATCAGTGCCTCGTCGATGCGCGCCAGCAAATCGTCGCCGCCCACGAGAAACTCCACGGGCTCGTCCAGCACGTCCAGCGTCTCGCCGAGCGTATCGGTCAGCGTCCAGGTCAGGGCCGCCACGGTGTGTTGTTGGATTTCCATACGAGAATTGTCGCAGTTTGTCCCATCCACGGAGGGTTTTCATGACCGATGCCACCGCCGGGTCCGCAGGCGATGCCGTGCCCCCTTTGCCCCAGGGGCGCTTCCATGGCCGCGAGGCCTTTCAGCAACTGGTGCGCGACGCCCTGGCCACGGCCGCGCGCGAGGGCTGGCGCGAGCTGGTGCTCAGCGATGCCGATTTCCATGACTGGCCCCTGGGCGAGCGCGCCGTGGTGGAGTCGCTGCAGGCCTGGGCGCGCAGCGGCAGGCGCATGACGCTGCTGGCGCGCAACTATGGGGAAGTGCAGCGCCGCCACGCCCGCCTGGTGCGCTGGCGCACGACCTGGGACCACATCCTCACCTGCCGCGTGGCTCCCGGAGCCGATCCGCTGGACATTCCCAGCGCCATCTGGTCGCCGCAATGGGTGCTGCAGCGCATGGACCCGGAGCGCTGCGTGGGCGTCACCGGTACCGAACCCGAAAGGCGCGTGCTGCTGCAGGAGCTGCTGGCCGAGTGGGTGCGCAGCAAAAGCGCCCCCGGATTCCCGTCCACGACCCTGGGTTTGTGAAATTCCTGTCAACCATGTCAGCCCTCCGTCAGTTATAGGCAACGCGGCCGGCACGCTGTGCACTTGGTAATAGCCACTATTGACAAAGCGCAATACAATCGCCGGCTGAATGAAAAAACGCGCTGCTGTTCTGGGGCGCGCTCTGCCAGAGCGTGGCCCGGCCTGAAAAAGCCGGACCTGATGGCTGATTGTTTTTTGACCCTCTGTCCAAGGAAAACCTGAAATGAACAAGACCCTCGTCATCGCTTCGCTGATCGCTGCTGCTGCCCTGGCTGCCTGCGGCAAGAAGGAAGAGCCGGCTCCTGCCCCCGCACCCGCTCCCGCCGCCGCTCCTGCCCCCGAAGCACCCGCATCCGCCGCTGTCGAGGCTGCCTCCGCTCCCGCCGAAGCCGCTCCTGCTGCCGCTTCCGAGGCTGCTCCTGCTGCTGCCGAAGCCGCTCCCGCCGCTTCCGAAGCCAAGTAATCCTCTGCGCCCAGGCGCCTGCCCCCAGGGGCGGCGCCTTCGGCTCCCAAGCCCCGTCCGTCAGGCCGGGGCTTTTTTGCGTGCTGCATCCGCTGCGGGGCGCCGCCCGGCGCCCCTGTTTCAGGGCAGGCTGTGCAGGGGGATGTCGCGCGCGTGCGCCAGGGCGTCGAGCGCGGCGCGGTCCTGGCCCCGTAGAAAGGCGGCGATGGCGGCGTGGGTCTCGGGCTGGCGCAGGGTGGCTGCGTCTCCATGCGCCGGCAGACCTGCGGCCTCGCACAGGCGGGCGGCAAAGTGCGGCTCCAGCGCCGCCACGGCCACGCGCCCGTCGGCGCAGGGGTAGATGCGGTAGCCTGCGTGGGCGCCGCCCACGTCGCCCTGGGGCGTGGTCAGCCCCCAGTGCAGGGGCAGGGCCAGCCATTCGGCCGCCTCGGCCAGGCCCACCTCGATGCAGGTGCCCGCGCCGCTGTGCGCGCGCGCCTGCAGTGCCTGGAGCACCGCCTCGCTGGCCATGAGGGCGCCGGCCATGTCGGCGAACAGCGAGGGCGGTGTCTGCAGGCCCGGCAGCAGGCCGGCTTCGGCCTGGTAGGTCAGGTCGTGGCCCGGTTCTTCGGCGCGCGCGCCCAGCGCGCCCACGATGCGTACCAGTGACAGCCGCGGATAGCGCGCGTGCAGCCCTTCCCAGTCCAGGCCCAGCTTGGCCAGCGCCGAGGGGCGGAAGGACGTGATCAGCACGTCGGTCTGTGCCAGCTCTGCGTGCAGCAGCGCCTGGCCTTGCTCCGTCTTGAGGTGGGCGCGCAGCACGCGCACGCCTTGGTGCAGCGTGCCGTAGGCGGCAGGGCTGTAGATGCCCATGGGGTCGGCGCTGTCCATGCCGGGCGCTGCGGGCGGCTCCAGCTTGGTGCACTGCGCCCCCATGCGCGCGCAGCGCAGCAGGGCGGCCGGCCCGGGCAGGTTCAGTGCCAGGCTCAGGATGCGGGTGGCCGACAGGGCTTGATGGGGAACTGTGGTCATGGGGGCGATACAGGTGTCGTGGACAGGATGGAGCCGACAATGTAATGGTGTTTTCCTCCCCATCCTGCCGGAGTCCTCGCCCATGACCACGCCATCTGCCGCCCCACTGCCTGTGCTCCAGGAACTGCGCCCCTCGCGCCGCATGCCGGTGCTGTTCGTCGGCCATGGCAGCCCCATGAACGCGGTGGAGGACAACGTCTGGCGGCGCGCCTGGCAGGAGCTGGGCCGCGAGCTGCTGGGCCCCGCGGAGCGCCCGCAGCTCATCCTGTGCATTTCGGCCCACTGGCTCACGCCCGGCGGCTGGTACCTCACGGGCATGGCGCAGCCGCGCACCATCCATGACTTTGGCGGCTTTCCGCCCGTGCTGTATGCGCAGCAGTACCCCGCGCCTGGTGCCCCGCAGGCGGCGCAGGCCCTGGCCGCGGCGCTGCGCTCTCCGGCCACGGGCAAGCCCCTGGGCGTGGACGATGCGGACTGGGGCCTGGACCACGGGGCCTGGTCCATCCTGCTGCCCATGTTCCCGGTGGCGGACATTCCGGTGCTGGAGCTAAGCATGGACTTCGCCCGGCCGCCGGCCGAGCACTATGCGCTGGGCCGGCAACTGCGGGCCTGGCGCGAGCGCGGCGTGCTCATCGTGGGCAGCGGCAACGTGGTGCACCACCTGGGTGCCATGCGTGCGGGTGCGGGCATCAATGCCACCTACACCTGGGCCGCGGAGTTCGATGCGCGCGTGACCGACCTGGTCAAGCGCGGCGATCTGGACGCCCTGGCCGGGTTTGCGCACTGGGGCGAGGGCGTGCGCATGGCGCACCCCACGCACGAGCATTTCCTGCCGCTGCTCTATGCCGCGGGCGCCGTGCACCCCGGCGAGGCGGTGCGCTTCTTCAACACCGGCTTCCAGGCGGCGTCGATTTCCATGCGCTCCATGGCGTGGGGCATGGAGCTATGAATTTGATAGCTGCTTGCGCTTATCCAGCAAGCGCTGGAAGCAAAAAACCGCCCGAAGGCGGTTGGATGGGCAGGTCGGGGCAGGGCGCTTACATCACCTTGGCGATGGCGGCGCAGACGTAGCCGATGTTCTTGCTGTTGAGCGCCGCCACGCACATGCGGCCGGTGTCGGTGCCGTACACGCCGAACTCGCTGCGCAGGCGCACCATCTGCTTCTTGCTCAGGCCCGAATAGCTGAACATGCCGATCTGCGTGGTGATGAAGGACATGTCCTGCTGCACGCCAGCGGCCTGGAGGCCATCGACCAGCGCCTGGCGCATGGCCTTGATGCGCACGCGCATCTCGCCCAGCTCCTTTTCCCACAGGGCGCGCAGCTCGGGGTTGCCCAGCACCGCCGCTACCACGGCGCCGCCGTGCGTGGGCGGGTTGGAGTAGTTGGTGCGGATCACGATCTTGAGCTGCGAGAGCACGCGCGCGGCCTCGTCCTTGTCGCTGGCCACCACCGAGAGGGCGCCCACGCGCTCGCCGTACAGGCTGAAGCTCTTGGAGAAGCTGGTGGACACGAAGATATTGAGGCCGGCGGCGACGAACTTGCCGATCACGGCACCGTCTTCTTGGATGCCGTGGCCGAAGCCCTGGTAGGCCATGTCGAGGAAGGCCGTCAGGCCACGGGCCTGGACGGCGGCAATGACCTGGTCCCACTGCGCGGCCGTGAGGTCGTAGCCCGTGGGGTTGTGGCAGCAGGCGTGCAGCACCACGATGGTGCCGGGGGCGGCGGCGTTCAGGTCGGCCAGCATGCCCTCGAAGTTCACCTGGCGGTTGGCGGCGTCGTAGTAGCGGTAGCTGCCCACCTCGAAACCGGCGTTCTGGAAGATGGCGCGGTGGTTTTCCCAGCTCGGGTCGGAGATCAGCACCTTGGCGTTCGGGCTGATCTTCTTGAGGAAGTCGGCGCCGATCTTCAGGCCGCCCGTGCCGCCGATGGCCTGCACGGTGGCGACACGGCCGGCCTGGACCACGTCGGAGTCGGCGCCGAACACCAGCGCCTTGACGGCGTTGTCATAGGCGGCAATGCCGTCGATGGGCAGGTAGCCGCGCGGGCTGGGCTTGTCCATGAGCGCCTTCTCGGCCGCCTGCACGCACTGCAGCAGCGGCAGCTTGCCGTTGTCGTCGAAGTACACGCCCACGCCCAGGTTCACCTTGTTCGGGTTGGGGTCGGCGTTGAATTGCTCGTTGAGTCCCAGAATCGGGTCGCGGGGGGCCATCTCGACGGCGGAGAACAGAGACATGGAAAGTCCTTGGGAGGGTGGAAGTCTGGTGGGAGGCGCCCGGCTGCGCTAGGCTTGCGGGTCAACCGCCCATTTTAACGAGGCGCCTTCGCGTCCCGTTGACCCCGACCGCCATGCCAGAAGCCTCCTCCCCGCCGTCCGTGCCGGACGGACAGTTCGTCCACTTCCCCGATTCGCCCTTCGAGCTGTTCCAGCCCTATCCGCCCGCGGGCGACCAGCCCACGGCCATCGCCCAGCTCGTGGAGGGTGTGGAAAACGGCGAAGCCTTCCAGACCCTGCTGGGCGTGACCGGCTCGGGCAAGACCTTCACCATGGCCAATGTGATCGCCCGCCTGGGGCGCCCGGCCATCGTGTTCGCGCCCAACAAGACGCTGGCGGCGCAGCTCTACAGCGAGTTCCGCGAGTTCTTCCCGAAGAATGCGGTGGAGTATTTCGTCAGCTACTACGACTACTACCAGCCCGAGGCCTATGTGCCGCAGCGCGACCTGTTCATCGAGAAGGACAGCGCCATCAACGAGCACATCGAGCAGATGCGCCTGTCGTGCACCAAGAGCCTGCTGGAGCGCCGCGACGTGGTGATCGTGGCCACGGTCTCGGCCATCTATGGCATCGGCAACCCCGAGAGCTACCACCGCATGATCATGACGCTGCGCAAGGGCGACCAGCTCGGACAGCGCGAGGCCATCGCCCAGCTCGTGCGCATGCAGTACCAGAGGAACGACATGGACTTCGCGCGCGGCAACTTCCGCGTGCGCGGCGACACCATCGACGTCTTTCCGGCCGAGCACTCGGAGCTGGCCCTGCGCATCGAGCTGTTCGACGACGAGATCGAGAGCCTGCAGCTCTTCGACCCGCTCACCGGCCAGGTGCGCCAGGCCATTGCGCGCTTCACGGTCTACCCGAGCAGCCACTACGTCACGCCGCGCGACCAGGTGCTGGCCGCCGTCGAGACCATCAAGGAAGAGCTCAAGGAACGCCTGCAGTATTTTGTGCAGGAGGGCAAGCTCGTGGAGGCGCAGCGCCTGGAGCAGCGCACGCGCTTCGACCTGGAGATGCTCAGCGAAGTGGGGCACTGCAAGGGCATCGAGAACTACTCACGCCACCTCTCGGGCGCTGCCCCGGGCGAGCCGCCCAGCACGCTGACCGACTACCTGCCGCGCGACGCCCTCATGTTCCTGGACGAGAGCCACCAGATGATCGGCCAGCTCAACGCCATGTACAACGGCGACCGCTCGCGCAAGACCACGCTGGTCGAATATGGCTTTCGCCTGCCCAGCGCGCTGGACAACCGGCCGCTCAAGTTCGAGGAATTCGAGCGTCGCATGCGCCAGGTGGTCTTCGTCTCGGCCACGCCCGCCGACTATGAGCAGCAGCACGCCGGCCAGGTCGTCGAGCAGGTGGTGCGCCCCACGGGCCTGGTGGACCCCGAGGTCGAGGTGCGCCCCGCCACCCACCAGGTGGACGATGTGCTGCAGGAGATCCGCCTGCGCGTCGAGAAGCACGAGCGCGTGCTCATCACCACGCTGACCAAGCGCATGGCCGAACAGCTCACCGAGTACCTCTCGGACAACGGCGTGAAGGTGCGCTACCTGCACTCCGACGTGGACACGGTCGAGCGCGTGGAGATCATCCGCGACCTGCGCCTGGGCAGCTTCGACGTGCTGGTGGGCATCAACCTGCTGCGCGAGGGCCTGGACATCCCCGAGGTCTCGCTCGTCGCCATCCTCGACGCGGACAAGGAGGGCTTTCTGCGCTCCGAGCGCAGCCTGATCCAGACCATCGGCCGCGCGGCGCGCAATCTGGCGGGCAAGGCCATTCTGTACGCCGACCAGGTGACGGACTCCATGCGCCGCGCCATGGGCGAGACCGAGCGCCGGCGCGCGCGCCAGCTCGCCTTCAACCGCGAGCACGGCATCACGCCGCGCGGCATCGTCAAGCAGGTGCGCGACCTGATCGACGGCGTCTACAGCGAAAAGGCGGGCCGGGAAGTCCAGCGCCTGCAGCAGGAGTCCGAACAGCGCGCGCGCATCGAGGAGATGTCGGAAAAGGACATGGCGCGCGAGATCAAGCGCCTGGAGAAGCTCATGCTCGAACACGCGCGCAACCTCGAATTCGAGCAGGCCGCGCGCGTGCGCGACCAGCTCGCGCGGCTCAAGGACTGGGCTTTTGGCGCCCATGGGGCGGATAATGTCCCTACGCCGGGGAAGAATTAAGGGGACATTGCAACTTGCACGGCACAAATGCGACCAAAGAGTTCACTTACCCGACAAAAATAATCTGGAATCTGGTACAATGGCCTGCCAGAACCACAAAAACCCCGCGATGAAGGGCTTGCAGCGGCCGCCCGGCCATGCAGGAAGAGGGCGGAGACGGCGCCTCGCAGCCAGGAGCTGCCGAGGCCATTCTTGAACCCACAAGCCAGCAACAAGGAGCTTGCGATGCGTCTCACCACCAAAGGCCGTTTTGCGGTCACCGCCATGATCGATCTGGCACTGCGCCAAAGCAATGGCCCCGTCACCCTGGCTGCCATCAGCCAGCGCCAGCGCATTTCGCTGTCCTACCTCGAGCAGCTCTTCGGCAAGCTGCGCCGCCACGAGCTGGTCGAATCCACGCGCGGCCCCGGCGGCGGCTACACCCTGGCGCGCAAGGCCGCTGAAATCACCGTGGCCGACATCATCGTCTCGGTCGACGAGCCCATCGACGCCACCCAGTGCGGCGGCAAGGAAAACTGCGGCGGCGACGGCGGCCGCTGCATGACGCACGAGCTCTGGGCCACGCTGAACCAGCGCGTGGTCGAGTTCCTCGACTCCGTCACCCTGCAAAAGCTGGTGGACGACCAGATCGAGCGCGGTCTGCAGATCGAGGACAAGCCGGCCGTGCGCCGGGCCATCTCGACCACGCCCGTGGTCAAGCCCATCCGCGTGAACGCGCCCAACTCCGTGTTTGCCCTGGGCAACGTGTTCGCCAAATCCTGAAGCGCAAGCGGCCGGGCCCAAGGCCCCCACGGCCAATAGGGTCGTGTGCCGCTGTGCCTGCCAGTTGTGCGCGCAGCGCCGACAATCGCCAGCCAGAAACCGCCACCGAGCCAGCCATTGCAATGACACCGCATCTTCCGATCTATCTTGACTACGGTGCCACCACGCCCGTCGATCCGCGCGTTGCAGACGCCATGATCCCCTGGTTGCGCGAGCATTTCGGCAACCCGGCCTCGCGCAGCCACGCCTGGGGCTGGGAGGCCGAGGAGGCCGTGGAGAAGGCGCGCGCCCAGGTCGCCGACCTCATTGGCGCCGACCCGCGTGAAATCGTCTGGACCAGCGGCGCCACCGAGTCCATCAACCTGGCGCTCAAGGGTGCGGCGCATTTCTACCAGGGCAAGGGCAAGCACCTCATTACCCTCAAGACCGAGCACAAGGCCGTGCTCGACACCATGCGCGAGCTCGAGCGCCAGGGCTTTGACGTGACCTACATGGACGTGCAGAGCGACGGCCTGCTCGACCTGGAGGCCCTGAAGGCGGCCATGCGTCCCGACACCATCCTGGTCAGCGTGCTGTTCGTGAACAACGAGATCGGCGTGATCCAGGACATCCCGGCCATTGGCGCCCTGTGCCGCGAGCGGGGCATCCTGCTGCATGTGGACGCCGCCCAGGCCACGGGCCGCGTCGAGATCGACATGCAAAAGCTGCCCGTCGACCTCATGAGCATGACGGCGCACAAGACCTACGGCCCCAAGGGCGTGGGCGCGCTGTACGTGCGCCGCAAGCCCCGCGTGCGCCTGGAGGCGCAGATGCACGGCGGCGGTCACGAGCGCGGCATGCGCTCGGGCACGCTGCCCACGCACCAGATCGTGGGCATGGGCGAGGCCTTCCGCATCATCAAGGCCGAGATGCACGAGGTCAACGCCAAGGCCCGGGTGCTGCAGCAGCGCCTGCTCGACGGCCTCAAGGACATCGAGCAGGTGTTCATCAACGGCAGCCTGGAGCGCCGCGTGCCGCAGAACCTGAACATGAGCTTCAACTACGTCGAGGGCGAGTCGCTCATCATGGGCATCAAGGGCCTGGCGGTCTCCAGCGGCTCGGCCTGCACCTCGGCCAGCCTGGAGCCCAGCTATGTGCTGCGCGCCCTGGGCCGCAGCGACGAACTGGCGCACAGCAGCCTGCGCATGACCATAGGGCGCTTCACCACCGAGGAAGAGATCGACTACGCCATCGCCACCATCCGCGAGAACGTGGCGCGGCTGCGCGAACTCTCCCCGCTGTGGGAGATGTACAAGGACGGCGTGGATCTGAGCACGATCCAGTGGGCCGCGCACTGACACAGCAAGGAGGACTTCTCATGGCATATTCCGACAAGGTCATCGACCACTACGAGCACCCCCGCAACGTCGGTTCGTTCGACAAAGGGGACGACAGCGTGGGCACCGGCATGGTGGGCGCCCCCGCCTGCGGCGACGTGATGAAGCTGCAGATCAAGGTCAACCCGGCCACCGGCGTGATCGAGGACGCACGCTTCAAGACCTACGGCTGCGGTTCGGCGATCGCCTCGTCCTCGCTCGTGACCGAATGGGTCAAGGGCAAGACGCTGGACGAGGCTGCCGCGCTCAAGAACAGCCAGATCGCCGAAGAGCTGGCCCTGCCGCCGGTCAAGATCCACTGCTCCATCCTGGCCGAAGACGCCATCAAGGCCGCCGTTTCCGACTACCGCACCAAGCACGCCAGCACCCCGGCGGCATGAGACACCATGGCCATCACGATGACTGAAGCGGCAGCCCGGCATGTCAGCCGTTACCTGTCGCGCAGGGGCAAGGGACTGGGCGTGCGCCTGGGCGTCAAGACCAGCGGCTGCTCGGGCCTGGCCTACAAGCTCGAATACGTGGACGAAGCCGAGCCTGAGGACCTGGTCTTCGAGCAGCACGGCGTCAAGCTGCTGATCGACCCCAAGAGCCTGGCCTACATCGACGGCACGGAACTCGACTTCGTGCGCGAGGGCCTGAACGAGGGCTTCCGGTTCAGCAACCCCAACGAGCGCGACCGCTGCGGCTGCGGCGAGAGCTTCCGCGTTTGAGCGGCCCGCGCGCCGCCCCCCTGCGTGCGGGCGCTGGGTTGCTACAAATTCAATAGTTGCTTGCGCTTGCTGCGCCGAGTTTTCAGATATAAAACATTCTGAAAATGGCGGAAAGCAAGCGCAAGCAGCTCACTTTTTAAGAGCAATTCGCCAGCCATGCACCTTCAATCCGACGATTTCGCCCTGTTCGGCCTGCCGCAGCGCTTCGCGCAGGAGCGCAGCGAGATCGACGCGCGCTGGAAGGAGCTGCAGCGCCAGGCCCACCCGGACCGCCACGCCCAGCATGGCGCCGCGGCCCAGCGCGTGGCGCTGCAATGGTCGGTGCGCATCAACGAGGCCTACCAGCGCCTGAAAGACCCGCTCAAGCGCGCCGCCTACCTGTGCGAGCTGCAGGGCGCGCGCATCGGCGCGGAGGACAACACCGCCATGCCCGCCGACTTTCTGATGCAGCAGATGCAGTGGCGCGAGGCCCTGGACGAGGCCCAGGACGGCGCCGCGGTCCAGGCCCTGGAGGCCGAGGTGCGCCGCGCGCGCGCGCAGGCCCTGCAGCGCTGCGGCGAGCTCATCGACGGTGCGCAGGATTTCGCCGCGGCGGCCGGGCAGGTGCGTGCGCTGATGTTCATCGAGCGCTTCGCCCGCGACATCGACCGGCGCCTGGAACACCTGGGACAATAGCCCCTCGCGTCTTTTCGCTAGCTTGCCGTGCTGCCCCGGGCCGCGCGGACCCACTCTGAAACATCTCCCTTTCATGGCGCTGCTGCAGATTTCCGAACCCGGCCAGTCCCCCGACCCGCACCAGCGGCGCATCGCCGTGGGCATAGACCTGGGCACCACCCACTCGCTCGTGGCGGCCGTGCGCCATGGCGTGGCCGAATGCCTGCCGGACGCACAGGGGCGTCTGCTGCTGCCCTCGGTGGTGCGCTACCTGGCCGACGGCGGCCGGCAGATCGGCGACGCCGCGCTGGCGGCCCAGCAGGCGGATGCGGCCAACACCATCGTCTCGGCCAAGCGGCTCATGGGGCGCGGGCTGGCCGACATTGCCGACGCCGCCAAGCTGCCCTACGCCCTGGTAGATGCCGCGCAGGGCGGCATGGTGGGCATTGTCACGGCGGACGGCACCAAGTCGCCCGTGCAGGTGAGTGCCGAGATCCTGGCCACCCTGCGCCAGCGTGCCGAAGACAGCTTCGACGACGACCTGTACGGCGCCGTCATCACCGTGCCGGCCTATTTCGACGATGCCCAGCGCCAGGCGACCAAGGACGCCGCCCAGCTCGCCGGCATCCGGCTGCTGCGCCTGATCAACGAGCCCACGGCGGCCGCCATCGCCTACGGGCTGGACAACGCCAGCGAAGGCGTCTATGCCGTGTACGACCTGGGCGGCGGCACCTTCGACATCTCCATCCTGCGGCTCACCCAGGGCGTGTTCGAGGTGCTGGCCACCGGCGGCGACTCGGCCCTGGGCGGCGACGACTACGACACCGCCCTGGCCGACTGGGTACTGGCGCAGGTGGGCGTGCAGGTGCAATCCGCCGCCGACAAGGCGGCTGCGCGTGCCGCAGCCCGGGCCTGCAAAGAGGCCCTGACCGCTACAGAAAGCGTAGCTTTCAGCGCTGTACTGGCGGGCGCTGAAGTGCATTTTGATGTCAGACGCCAGGACTTCGAGGCCGCCACCGCAGCGCTCACCGCGCGTTCCATGGCCGCCGTGCGCCGCACCCTGCGCGATGCCGGCCTGCAGCCCGAGGAGGTGCAGGGCGTGGTCATGGTCGGCGGCTCCACGCGCATGCCGCAGGTGCGCCGCGCCGTGGGCGCGCTGTTCGGCCGCGAGCCGCTCACCAACCTCAACCCCGACGAAGTCGTCGCCCTGGGCGCAGCCATCCAGGCCAACCAGCTCGCCGGCAACAACGCCACGGGCGACCTGCTGCTGCTGGACGTGATCCCGCTGTCGCTGGGCATAGAGACCATGGGCGGCCTGGTCGAGCGCATCGTCGCGCGCAACGAGACCATTCCCACGGCCAAGGCGCAGGACTTCACCACCTACAAGGATGGGCAGACCGCCATGGCCATCCACGTGGTGCAGGGCGAGCGCGACCTGGTGCAGGACTGCCGCAGCCTCGCGCGCTTCGAGCTGCGCGGCATCCCGCCCATGGCGGCGGGGGCGGCACGCATCCGCGTGACCTTCACCATCGACGCCGACGGCCTGCTGAGCGTGAGCGCGCGCGAGCAGGCCAGCGGCGTCGAGGCGCACATCGACGTCAAGCCCAGCTACGGCCTGACCGACGAGCAGATCGCCCGCATGCTGCAGGAGAGCTTTGCCACGGCCGCGCAGGACATCCAGGCGCGCGCCCTGGTCGAGGCCCGGGTCGAGGCCGAGCGCATGCTCCTGGCCACGCAAAGCGCCCTGGACGCCGACGGCGACCTGCTGGGCGAGGACGAACGCACCCACATCGCCGCGCTCATGCAGGCGCTGCGCCTGCAAATGACGGCGGCCGACGCCGTCGCCCTGGAAGCGGCCACGCAAACCCTGGCCAAGGGCACCGAGGCCTTTGCGGCCGAGCGCATGAACCGCGGCATCCGCCAGGCGCTGGCGGGCCAGAACGTGCAAAACCTGTAATTCCCTCCCGCTGTGAGACTCCATGCCCGCCATCAAAGTCCTGCCCCACGCTGAATACTGCCCTGAGGGCGCGCTCATCAGCGCCCCCGCTGGCACCTCGATCTGCGAGGCGCTGCTCGACAACGGCATCAAGATCGAGCATGCCTGCGACATGAGCTGCGCCTGCACGACCTGCCACGTCATCGTGCGCGAGGGCTTTGCCTCGCTGGGCGAGGCCGAAGAGGAAGAGGAAGACCTGCTGGACCGCGCCTGGGGCCTGGAGCCGCAGTCGCGCCTGAGCTGCCAGGCCATCCTGGCCGCGCAGGATGTGACCATAGAGATCCCCAAGTACACCATCAACCACGCCAAGGAAGACCACTGATGGCGCGGCAAATCGTCTTTGATACGGAAACCACGGGCCTGTCGGCCGAGAACGGCGACCGCATCATCGAGATCGGATGCGTGGAGCTGCTGCACCGCAAGCTCACGGGCCGGACCCTGCACCTCTACATCAACCCCGAGCGCGACAGCGAGGAGGGCGCGCTGCGCGTGCACGGCCTGACCACCGAATTCCTCAGCGACAAGCCCAAGTTTGCCGAGGTCGCGGACCAGATCCTCGACTTCATGCGCGATGCGGAGATCATCATCCACAACGCGGCGTTCGACGTGGGCTTCGTCGACAAGGAACTCGAGCGCGTGGGCTACCCGCCCTTTGCCAGCCATGTGGCGGGCATTGTCGACACCCTGGTCCTGGCCAAGGAGATGTTCCCGGGCAAGCGCAACTCGCTCGACGCCCTGTGCGACCGCCTGGGCGTGGACAACTCGGGCCGCAAGCTGCACGGCGCCCTGCTCGATGCCGAGCTGCTGGCCGACGTATACATCTGCCTCACGCGCGGGCAGGACGCGCTGCTCATCGCCGACGAAGCCAGCGACACCGGCCCCGGGCTGCTGCGCGCCAGCATAGACCTCAGCAGCCTGGACCTGCCCGTGCTGCGCGCCAGCGAGCAGGAGCAGGCGGCGCACGAGGAGCTGCTGGCGCAGATCGACAAGGACAGCAAAGGAAAAACTGTGTGGCGGCTTCAGGAAACTGCCTGAAACCTGTGCCATAATAGCGGGCTGTCGCAACGACAACGGGTGATTAGCTCAGCGGTAGAGCACTGCCTTCACACGGCAGGGGTCACATGTTCGATCCATGTATCACCCACCAGTTTTCGTGCCGTTGCCGGGCCCGTTCCGGCATCTGCAGCGGGTGATTAGCTCAGCGGTAGAGCACTGCCTTCACACGGCAGGGGTCACATGTTCGATCCATGTATCACCCACCACACTCCCAAAGCCAGCCGCGCGCTGGCTTTGTTCTTTTCCGGCCGCGCGCCTCACTCTGCCGACATCGCCCGCCACAGGATGTGGAACAGGGCGTCGAACTGCTCCGTGAGCGGGCTTTTCTCGCCGCGCACGATGTGCATGAGCACCACGCGCCCGATGATGCCCATGAACACATCGAGCAGCACCTTGCTCGATACCTGGCCGTTGAGCACGCCGCGCTGCTGGCCGTCCTTGAACACGCCCAGGAAGGCGCCCATGAGTTCGGGGCTCTCATAGATGCCGATGTTCTTGTGCCGTGACACGGGCACGGCGGTGAACATCAGCAGCATCACGGCCGGGTGCCGGTCCATGTAGTCCAGCGTCACCCAGCAGGTCTTGCGCAGGCGTTCGCGGGCGTCGTCTATGCCTTGCAGGTGGTCGATCATGCGCTCGGCCAGGCGGCCGAGCATGATGTCCAGCATGCCGTAGACCAGGGCCTCCTTGCTGCCGAAGTACTTGTAGATGGTCTGCAGCGAGACGTTGGCGCTGCGCGCGACGTCATGCAGGCTCACCTCATGGAAGTCGCGCTGCGAGAACAGCTCCAGCACCGCCTTCTCCAGCCGCGCCAGGGTGTCGGTGCGCATGCCGTCCAGGCGCGCGCGGGCGCCGGTGGTCGGCGGGGAGGGGGGAAGCGTGCTTTCCAACATGGAAATCCATATTACCAAATGACCCGTTTGGCAGTGAAACCAAACTGCGTCACCTTGTCAGAGGGTGCCGTAAAGGTCAATATCCGGACTGCTGCGGAATATGGTGATTCATAGGGAAAACCATGCGATGCGGCGGATCACGTTGGCCTTGCAGCGGGTTTGTCCCCTTCCCATCCTATGGAACACGAAATTACCGTGGTGGGCGCAAACCGGGCATGGCACGGCTTGTTGGAACGACTCTGAACCCCAAGGATTGCACCCGTGGCCATTCACAATTTCGCCCCTGCCTGGATGACCGAAGAGCACCAGATGCTCTACGACACCGCCAGCCGTTTTTTCAAGGAGCAATGGGCTCCCAAGGATGAAGCCTGGCGCCAGGCCGGCATGATGGACCGCAGTGCCTGGGAGGAAGCGGGGGCCAATGGCTTTCTGTGCGCGTCCATGCCCGAGGAATACGGCGGCGCAGGCGGCGACTTCGGCCATGAGGCCGTGCTGATCCTGGCCCAGGGCGCGGCGGGCATCTCCGGCTTTGGCGGTTCGCTGCACTCGGGCATCGTGGCGCCCTACATCCTGCACCACGGCACCGAAGAACAGAAAAAGCGCTGGCTGCCGCGCCTGGCCACGGGCGAACTGATTGGCGCCATCGCCATGACCGAGCCCGGCACGGGCTCCGATCTGCAGGGCGTGCGCACCACGGCCATCAAGGAAGGTGAGAGCTACCGCATCAACGGCAGCAAGACCTTCATCACCAACGGTCAGCTCGCCAACCTCGTCATCGTGGTCTGCAAGACCAACAAGGACCAGGGCGCGCAGGGCATGTCGCTGATGGTGGTCGAGACCGATGAGGTGCAGGGCTTCCGCCGGGGGCGCAACCTCGACAAGCTGGGCATGGATGCGCAGGACACCTCGGAGCTGTTCTTCGACGACGTGGTGGTGCCCGCCACCAACCTGCTGGGCGGGCAGGAGGGCATGGGTTTCATCCAGCTGATGCAGGAGTTGCCGCAGGAGCGCCTGATCGTGGCCCTGGCCGGTATTGCCGCCATGGAGCTGGCCATGCAGGAGACGCTGGCCTACACCAAGGAGCGCCAGGCCTTTGGCAAGCCCATCTTTGCGTTCCAGAACACGCGCTTCAAGCTGGCCGAATGCCAGGCGCTGCTGATGGCCTCGCGCGCGCTGGTCGATGCGGCCATGGTGGCGCACCTCAAGGGCGAGCTGGGTGTGGAGCGCGCAGCGCTTATCAAGTACTGGATATCCGACAACCAGTGCAAGCTGATCGACGAGTGCCTGCAGCTCTTCGGCGGCTATGGCTACATGAAGGAATACGTCATCGCCCGCCTGTATGCCGACGCGCGCGTGCAGCGCATCTACGGCGGCACCAACGAAATCATGAAGGAGCTGGCCTCGCGCTTCCTGTGACGCCAGCCCGGTCCATCCAACCATTCACCAAGGAGCTTCCATGACCGAAGCCTATATTTACGACGCCGTGCGCACGCCGCGCGGCAAGGGCAAGAAAGACGGCAGCCTGCACCAGGCCACACCCGTGTGGCTGCTGCGCACGCTGCTGCAGGCGCTGCAGGCGCGCAACCGGCTCGACACGGCGTTGGTCGATGACCTGGTGCTGGGCTGCGTCACGCCCGTGGGCGAGCAGGGCGCCGACATCGCCCGCACCGCCGTGCTGGACGCGGGCTGGGCGCAGACCGTGGCGGGCGTGACGCAGTCGCGCTTCTGTGCCTCGGGCCTGGAGTCCGTCAACCTGGCCACGGCCAAGATCATGTCGGGCATGGAAGACATGGTGGTCGCAGGCGGCGTGGAGTCCATGAGCCGCTGGGCCATGGGCAGCGACGGCGGCGCCTGGGTCATGGACCCGCGCGTCAACAGCGGCACGGCCTTCATTCCGCAGGGCATCAGCGCCGACCTGATCGCCACGCTGGAAGGCTTTGGCCGCCAGGATCTGGACGCCTTCGCCGCCGAGTCGCACCGCCGCGCCGCGCAGGCCCAGGCCGAAGGGCGCTTTGCGCGCTCCATCGTGCCGGTCACGGACATCAACGGCATGGTGATGCTGGACCGCGACGAGACCGTGCGCCCCGGCACCTCGGTCGAATCGCTGGCCAAGCTCAACCCCTCGTTCGAGATGATGGGCAGCATGGGCTTTGACGCCACCGCGCTGGACAAATACACCACCATCGAAAAAATCCACCACCACCACCACGCGGGCAACTCCTCGGGCATCGTCGATGGCGCGGCGCTGATGCTGCTGGGCAGCAAGGAGGCGGGCGAGAAGGCGGGCCTCAAGCCCCGCGCCAAGGTGCGCATGTGCGCCGTCATCGGCTCCGAGCCCACCATCATGCTGACCGGCCCCACGCCTGCCGTGCGCAAGGCCCTGGCCAAGGCGGGCATGGCGGTGTCGGACATCGACCTGTGGGAAGTGAACGAAGCCTTTGCCACCGTGCCCATGAAGACGGCGCGCGACCTGGGCGTTTCGCTCGACCGCGTGAACGTCAACGGCGGGGCCATTGCCATGGGCCACCCGCTGGGCGCCACGGGCGCCATCATCCTGGGCACGGCGCTGGACGAGCTGGAGCGTACCGGCCAATCCACGGCCCTGGCCACCCTGTGCGTCGGTGCCGGCATGGGCATCGCCACCATCATCGAACGCGTTTGAGGAAAGGCCCACCCATGACCCAGAACAACACCGTCACGTTCGACGTCGACGCCAGCGGCATCGGCCTGGTCAGCTTCGACCAACCCGGCCGTGTGATGAACGTGCTCACCCCCGAACTGCTGGGCGGTTTTGCCACCCTCCTGGAACGGCTGGAGAAGGAAGACGCTCTCAAAGGCCTGGTCATCACCTCCGGCAAGCCCACCTTCATCGTGGGCGCCGATATTGACCAGCTCAACCAGATCACCACCGTAGAGCAGGCCTTCCAGTTGGGCGAAGAGCTCAAGGCCCTGCTGCGCCGCATGGAGAAATGCAGCAAGCCCGTGGTGGCCGCCCTCAACGGCACCACGCTGGGCGGTGGCCTGGAACTGGCGCTGGCCTGCCACGCCCGCTTCGCCATCGACGACCCCAAGGCCAAGATCGGCCTGCCCGAGGTCAAGCTGGGCCTGCTGCCCGGCGCCGGTGGCACGCAGCGCCTGCCGCGCCTGATCGGCATCCAGAAGAGCTTTGAACTCATCACCCAGGGCACCGAGCTGAGCCCCGCCAAGGCCAAGGGCCTGGGCATCGTCAACGACCTGGCCGCCACGCGCGAGGAACTGCTGCAAAAGGCGCGTGACTGGTGCCTGGCCAACCCCAAGCCCGTGCAGCCCTGGGACGCCAAAGGCTTCCGCATCCCCGGCGGCGACAGCAAGAGCCCGTCCGTGGTGCAGATGCTGGCCATCGCGCCCTCCATGGCCAACGCCAAGGCCCATGGCAACTATCCGGCCATCACGCACATCATGAGCTGCCTGTTCGAGGGCTGCCTGCTCGACATCGACAACGCGCTGCAGGTCGAGTCGCGCTACTTCGCGGCCTGCATCGTCTCGCAGGTCAGCAAGAACATGATCGGCACGCTGTGGTACCAGCTCAATGCCATCAAGAAGGGCCAGTCACGCCCCGCCAACCAGCCGCAGGGCAAGGTGAAAAAGGTCGGCATTCTGGGCGCGGGCATGATGGGCGCGGGCATTGCCTATGTGTCGGCCAAGGCCGGCATTGACGTGGTGCTGCTCGACACCACCCAGGAAAACGCCGACAAGGGCAAGGCCTACTCGCAGGGCCTGCTGGACAAGGCCTTGTCGCGCGGCAAGACCACGCAGGAGAAGCGCGACGCGCTGCTGGCACGCATCCGGCCCACCACGCGCTACGAAGACTTGCAGGGCTGCGACCTGGTGGTCGAGGCCGTGTTCGAGGACCGCGCCATCAAGGCCGACTGCACCCAACTGGCCGAGGCGGTCATTGGCGAGGACGCGGTGTTCGCGTCCAACACCTCCACGCTGCCCATCACCGGCCTGGCCCAGGTGAGCCGCCGCCCTGCGCACTTCATCGGCCTGCATTTCTTCTCGCCCGTGGACAAGATGCCGCTGGTCGAGATCATCGTGGGCGAGAAGACGTCGGACGCCACGCTGGCGCGCGGTTTCGACTACGTGCTGCAGATCGGCAAGACACCCATCGTGGTCAACGACAGCCGGGGCTTCTACACCTCGCGCGTGTTCGCCACCTACGTGATGGAGGGCATCGCCATGCTGGCCGAGGGGGTGCATCCGCGCTCCATCGAGGTGGCGGGCGTCAAGGCCGGCATGCCCATGCCGCCGCTGGCCCTGCAGGACGAGGTGTCGCTGAGCCTGTCGCTGCACGTGAGCGACCAGACACGCCGCGACCTGGAGGCCGAAGGCAAGACCTACCCCACGCACCCCGGCGAAGCGGTGCTGCGCAAGCTGTGCGCCGAGATGGGCCGCGTCGGAAAGAAGGCCGGCAAGGGCTTTTACGACTACCAGGGCAAGGAAAAGAGCCTGTGGCCGGAGCTGACCACCCTGTACCCACCGCGCGCCGACCAGCCCACGCAGCAGGAGCTGGTGGACCGGCTGATGTTCATCCAGGCCAACGAGGCCGCGCGCTGCTTCGAGGAAAACGTGGTGCGCTCGGTGGCCGACGCCAACATCGGCTCCATCTTCGGCTGGGGCTTCGCGCCGCACCAGGGTGGCGCGCTGCAGTTCATCAACGCCATGGGCGTGCAGCGCTTCGTAGCGCGCTCGCGTGAACTGGCGCGGCAGCATGGCGCGCGCTTCGAGCCCGCGGCCATTCTGGTCCAGATGGCGCAGGAAAACGCGAGGTTCCAGGATGCGTGATCCCGCCCTCGCCAGCGTGTATGTGGATTACTTCAACGAAACGCATGGCATGGTGCGCGACACCATGCGCCGCTTCGTCAGCGAGGCCGTCAAGCCGCACATCGACGCATGGGAAGAGGCGGGTGGTTTCCCGCGCGAGGTGCACCAGCAGGCCGGCAGCCTGGGCCTGCTGGGCATAGGCCACCCCACCGAGTTCGGCGGCTCGGGCGAGCAGGACGTGTTCTTGAAGGTGGCCGCCAGCGAGGAACTGATGCGCAGCGGCTCGGGCGGTTTCGTCGCCAGCCTGGGCTCGCTGGACATCGGCCTGCCGCCGGTCTGGCGCACGGGTTCGGATGCGCTGAAGGCACGCATCGTGCCGCAGGTGCTCGCGGGCGAGAAGATCATTGCCCTGGCCATCACCGAGCCCAGCGGCGGCTCGGATGTGGCCAACCTCAAGACCCGCGCGGTGCGCGACGGCGACCACTACGTGGTCAACGGCTCCAAGACCTTCATCACCTCGGGCGCGCGCGCCGACTACTACACCGTGGCCGTGCGCACGGGCGAGGCGGGTTTTGGCGGCGTCTCGCTGCTGCTCATCGAGAAGGGTACGCCGGGCTTCACCGTGGGGCGCAATCTCAAGAAGATGGGCTGGTGGGCCTCGGATACGGCCGAGCTGTTCTTCCAGGACTGCCGCGTGCCGGCGGAAAACCTGCTGGGGCCGGAGAACTCGGGCTTCTTCACCATCATGGCCAACTTCCAAGCCGAGCGCCTGAGCCTGGCCATCATGGCGACCATGACGGCGCAGCTTGCGCTGGAGCAATGCCTGGCCTACGTGAAGGAGCGCACCACCTTCGGCAAGCCGCTGTCCAAGCACCAGGTCATCCGCCACAAGCTGGCCGAAATGGCCACGCAGGTGAACGTGGCGCGGGAGTACACCTACCGCTGCGCCGCGCGCATGCAGGCGGGCGAGTCGGCGATCGCCGAGGTCTCCATGGCCAAGAACTTCGCCACCTCGGTGTCCACCATGGTCACGGATGAGGCGGTGCAGATCTTTGGCGGCATGGGCTACATGCGCGAGTCGCTGGTCGAGCGCCTGTACCGCGACAACCGCATCCTCTCCATTGGCGGCGGCACGCACGAGATCATGAACGAGATCATTTCCAAGCAATTGGGACTCTGATGGGCGATACCGCATTGCCACCGTTGCTGTCCGGCCTGCGCGTGCTCGACCTCACGCGCAACCTGCCCGGTCCCTTCGCCACGCGCCTGCTGGCCGACCTGGGTGCCACCATCGTCAAGTTGGAGCCGCCCGAGGGTGACCCGGCGCGGCCGCTGGCGGCGCTGTTCGAGGCGCTCAACCACGGCAAGGAATGCCGCAGCATCGACTTCCGCAGCAGCGCCGACCTGGACCGCCTGCGCGCCTGGGTGCAGGAGGCCGACGTGCTGCTCGACAGCTTCCGCCCCGGTGTGCTGCAGGGCCTGGGGCTGGATGCGGCCACGCTGCACGCGCTGAACCCGCGCCTGGTGATGGTGTCCATCACCGGCTACGGCCAGCGCGGCCCCTGGGCGCAGAAGGCGGGGCACGACCTGAACTTCATGGCGCTGTCGGGCGTGCTGGACCAGATGCGCGCGCCCACGGGCGAACTGGCCCTGTCCAACGTGCAGTGGGGTGACCTGGCGGGCGGCAGCGCCATGGCCTGCATCGCCGTGCTGGCCGCGGTGTTCGAGGCACAGAAGACGGGGCAGGGTCGGCACCTGGACGTGAGCATGGTCCATGGCCTGCACGCCCAACTGGTCATGCCCCAGGCCACGGGCGCCATGCTGGCGCCGCTGCTGGGGCGCCGCCCCGGCGCGGGCGAGGATCTGCTCAACGGCGTGCTGCCCTGCTACAACCTCTACGCCACGCAGGATGGCCGCCACCTGGCCGTGGGGGCGCTGGAGTTCAAGTTTTGGAAGGCGGCCTGCGAGGTCTTCGGCCGCCCCGACTGGGTTCAGCGCCACTGGCAGCGCGGCCAGTTGCCGGGCTCGGCCGACTGCGCAGCCCTGCGCGCCGAGGTGGCGCAGCTCGTGGCCTCGCAGCCGCTGGCGGTGTGGAGCGAGCGCTTCGCGCAGGCAGATGCCTGCGTGACTCCGGTGCTCACGCTGGACGAGGCGCAGGCGCACCCGCTGTTTGCAGATGGCGCGCGGCCCCAGCCTTGGGCTGAAATCGCGTAAGTGGTTGGCGCCGGCTTTTACACTCGGCGCATGATCACCTTCCACAACCCGCTGCACCACCTGCACGCCCCGGTGCATGAGTTCTTCCGGGGCGAGCGCGTGCCGTGCTTCGAGAAGCCCGCGCGTGCCGACTACGTCGAGGCTCGCCTGACCGAGCGCAGCCACGCGCTGCTGGCGCCCGACCAGGACAGCAGCGCCGTGCTCGCGCGCATCCATGCGCCGCGCTACCTGCAGTTTCTGCAGACGGCGTGGGCGCAATGGCTGGAGCTGGACCCGGCCAATGCCCAGGTGCAACCTTTCCCCTCGGTCTGGCCCGTGCGCACCCTGCGCAGCGACATCGAGCCGGACAACTTCGTCGCCAAGCTGGGCCTGTATTCCATGGACAACGGCACGCCGCTGGCTGCGGGCAGTTGGCAGGCCGCCAAGGCCGGGGCCGATGCCGCCGCCAGCGCGGCGGCGCGCGTGGCGGCCGGTGCACGCGCGGCCTTCTGCTGCACGCGCCCGCCGGGCCACCATGCGGGGCCGGACTTCATGGGTGGCTACTGCCTGCTCAACAACGCCGCCGTGGCCGCGCAGTGGCTGCGCGACCAGGGCGCGGCCCGAGTCGCCGTGCTGGACGTGGACTACCACCACGGCAACGGCACGCAAAGCATCTTCTACGACCGCGCGGATGTGTTGTTCGTCAGCATCCACGGCGACCCGCGCACCGAATACCCGTTCTACCTGGGTCATGCCGATGAAGCGGGCGAGGGCGCCGGGGCGGGCTGCAACCTCAACCTGCCGCTGGCGGCGGGCAGCAGTGTGCAGGCGTGGTTCGACGCCCTGGAGGCCGCCTGTGTGCGCATTTGCGCCTATGGCGCCGATGCGCTGGTGGTCTCGCTCGGCCTGGACACCTTCGAAGGCGACCCGATCTCGCGCTTTGCCCTGGCCTCGGCGGATTTCCTGCGCCTGGGGCAGCGGCTGGAACGCTTGGGCCTGCCCACCGTGTTCGTGCTCGAAGGCGGCTACGCCGCGGCCGAGCTGGGCACCAACGCGGTCAACGTGCTCGAGGGCTTCGGGGGCTGAAGCGCCATGGCCGAGCAGGTCGATGGCGTGGTGGTGGGCGCGGGCGTGGTGGGCCTGGCCGTGGCGCGTGCCCTGGCCCTGCGCGGGCGCGAGGTGCTGGTGCTGGAAGCCGCCCATACCTTTGGTACCGGCACCAGCGCGCGCAACAGCGAGGTCATCCACGCCGGGCTGTACTACCCGCAGGGCTCGCTCAAGGCACGGCTGTGTGTGCAGGGGCGCGGGCTGCTGTACGCCTATTGCGCCGAGCGGGGCATTGCCCACCGGCGCTGCGGCAAGCTGGTGGTGGCCACGGCCGAGGCGCAGCGTGACGCCCTGCGCGCCGTGCAGGCGCATGCCCTGGGCAATGGCGTGGCGCTGCCATGGCTGGAGCGCGACGCGGCGCGCGCCCTGGAGCCTGCCCTGGAATGTGTGGCCGCGCTGCTGTCGCCCGAGACCGGCGTGGTGGACAGCCACGCGCTCATGCTCAGCCTGCTGGCCGACCTGGAGCAGGCCGGCGGTGTTTTGGCAGTCAATTCGGCGGTAGAGCGCATGGAGAAAGCGCAAGGCGCTATTGAAATAGTAGCTAAAGACGGCACGCATCTGCGTGCGCGCACGGTGGTCAACGCCGCGGGCCTGGGCGCTCCCGATCTGGCCCGGCGCACGCGGGGGCTGGACGCTTTGCATGTGCCGCAGCCGCGCTACGCCAAGGGCAACTACTTCACCCTGACCGGCCGCGCGCCGTTTTCGCGCCTCATCTACCCCGTGCCCGAAGCTGCGGGCCTGGGCGTGCACCTGACGCTGGACCTGGGCGGCCAGGCGCGCTTCGGGCCCGATGTGCAGTGGGTGGACGGGCCCGACGACCTGGCGGTGGACCCGGCGCGGGCCGAGGCCTTTGAGGCTGCAGTGCGCATCTACTGGCCCGGCCTGCCCGCCGGGGCGCTGGCGCCCGGCTACGCGGGCATCCGGCCCAAGATCTTCGGTGCGCAGGGCGCCATCACCGACTTCGTGGTCCAGGGGCCCGCGGTGCATGGCGTGCCGGGCCTGGTGAACCTGTTCGGCATCGAGTCGCCGGGGCTCACCAGCGCGCTGGCGCTGGGTGCGCTGGTGGCTGACATGCTGTAACCACGCCGGGCCGCGCGCCTGGCTTGCGGCCGGGGGCCTGGGGTCGGTAAGATGGGCCCATAGCGCGCGCAATACTGCAGGGTGCTGTGCCGCGTGTTCTGCGTCCCCCTGTACTGAAAGGCATCTATGACGACTTCGGCAACCGAATCCTCCCCCAGCGCCCAGTTCGAGCTGGAAAAGCTGGTGTCCGAATTGCGCACCCTCATGGCCAGCAAGGACCTCGACAGCGTGCCCGAGATCAAGCAAATGCGCCAGCGCCTGGAAGACGGTATGCACAGCGTGCGTGACGCCGCCATCCGCGCCGCCCAGGAGGCGGCCAACCAGGCCAAGGATGCCGCGCGCGCCGCCGACCGCTATGCCCACGACGAGCCCTGGCGCGTCGCTGGTGCGGCGCTGGCCGTGGGCGCCCTGGTGGGCTTTTTGCTGGCGCGCCGCTGATGCGTGCCGCCACCGCCGGGGCCGCTGCGGCGCCGGCTTGCACACAAGGACCGCATGAACTGGACCACCCTGCTGGGGCTTGAGACCTGGCTGCTGCGCTGGCGCGTGGCGGTGCTGGAGGGCGCGATCGCCATCGAGGACCGCGCCGAGCTCGCGCGCCTGGAGTGGCAGGAGCAGAAGGCGCGGCTGCGCCAGTTGCTGCTGCTGACGCTGGCCGTGGGCAGCCTCACGGTGGTGGCGCTCATCGTGCTGTCCGTGGCGCTGATCGTGCAGTTCTGGGACAGCCCGCAGCGCGCGTTGGTGGCCTGGCTGCTGGCCGGTGCCTGGCTGCTGGTCTGGGGCCTGGCGCTGGCTGCCCTGGTGCGCGTGGCGCGCGCCGCCAGCCAGCCCTTCGCCTCGACCCGCGAGGAACTCGCGCGCGACTGGCGCGCCATCAAGGAGCAACTGTGACGACTTCGGGCGAACCCGCAGGGCCGGGCAGGCAGGAGCGCAAGCAGCAGGTGCGTGCACGCATTGCGGCGCAGCGCGAGCGCCTGCAGGCCCGCGCCCAGGAGCGCCGGCAGGCGCGCGCCCAGGCACAGGACGCGGCGGCCGCCATGGCCGCCGTGCCGCTGCCGCAGCGCGCGGTGGCCTTTGCCAAGGAGCATCCCCTGGCCCTGGCCCTGCTGGCGGCCGGCGTGGTGCTGGCCGGGCCGGCGCGGCTGGTGCGCTGGGCGGGCGTGGCCTTGCCCTGGCTGATCAAGCTGCGCGGGCGCTGAGGCGCCGCCTGCGCGGCGGCCGCTTCAGGCCTGGGCCTGGAGCGCGCGTGCCACGCGCTCCACCAGCGCCGGGCCTTCGTAGATCAGGCCGGTGTAGATCTGCACCACGTCGGCACCGGCGCGGATCTTGCTGAGCGCATCCTCGGCGCTCAGGATGCCGCCCACGCCGATGATGGGGTAGCGGCTGCCCAGCGCTGCGCGCAGCAGGCGGATCACGCGGTTGCTGGGTTCGAGCACCGGCGCACCGCTCAGGCCTCCCGTTTCCTCGGCGTGGCGCAGGCCCTGCACGGCGCTGCGGCCTATGGTGGTGTTGGTCGCGACCACGCCGTCCATGCCGTGGCGCTGCAGCGTGGCGGCGATCACGGCGACCTGGTCTTCGTCCAGGTCCGGGGCGATCTTCACGAACAGGGGCACGCGCCGCGCCGTGCCGTCGGCGCGCTGGTGCTGGCGCGCGAGCTGCTCGCGCCGCTCGGCGATGGCGCCCAGCAGGCCGTCGAGCGCGGCGTCGCTCTGCAGGGCGCGCAGGTTCTGGGTGTTGGGCGAGCTGATGTTCACGGTCACGTAGTCCGCGTGCGGGTACACGCCGTCCAGGCAGGTGAGGTAGTCGCGCGTGGCCTCCTCGATGGGCGTGCTGGCGTTCTTGCCGATGTTCAGGCCCAGCAGCATGGGGTGCTTCTGCCGGCGGCGGAACTGGGCCTGCTGCACGTTGTGCAGAAAGGCGTCGAGACCGTCGTTGTTGAAGCCCAGGCGGTTGATGAGCGCGCGCGCCTCGGGCAGGCGGAACATGCGCGGCTTGGGGTTGCCCGGCTGCCCCTGGGGCGTGACCGTGCCCACCTCGACAAAGCCGAAGCCCATGGCGCCCAGCGCGTCGATGCAGCGCGCGTTCTTGTCCAGCCCGGCGGCCAGGCCCACGCGGTTGGGAAAGCGCAGGCCTGCCAGTTCGATGGGGTCGTACACGGGGGTGTTGCACCAGGCCCATTGCAGCGGCGTGCCCTGGCCGCGCGCGAGCATGTCCATGGTCAGGTCGTGGGCGGCTTCGGGGTCCAGGCCGAACAGGAAAGGGCGGGTGAGGGCGTAGGGGATCAGTGACATGGGGATAATTCGCAATTCACCCGCGATTTTCCCCCATGACGACATCCCCCTCCCTGACCCAAGACGAACTCAAGGCCCTGGTCGGCCAGGCAGCGCTGCGCTACATCGTGCCCGGCGACATCGTGGGCGTGGGCACCGGCTCCACGGTCAACAAGTTCATCGAGGCGCTGGCCACGGTGAAGGACCAGGTGCGCGGCGCCGTCTCCAGCTCGGTGGCCAGCACCGAGCGCCTGCGTGCCATCGGCATCCCGGTGTTCGACGCCAACGAGGTCGAGCAACTGGGCGTGTACATCGACGGCGCCGATGAGATCGACGGCCAGGGCCATATGGTCAAGGGCGGCGGCGCGGCGCTCACGCGCGAGAAGATCGTGGCTGCGCTGGCGCGCCAGTTCGTCTGCATTGCCGACGAATCCAAGCGGGTGGACGTGCTGGGCCGCTACCCGCTGCCCGTGGAGGTGATTCCCATGGCCAGCGCCCATATCGTGCGCCGCTTTGCCGCCCTGGGCGGTGCGGCCGCACTGCGCCTGCAGGACGGCCAGCCCCTGGTGACCGACAACGGCCAGCACATCCTCGACGTGACGGGCCTGTCCATCACCGACCCGCTGGCGCTGGAGTCCGAGATCAACCAGTGGCCCGGCGTGGTGACCGTGGGCATTTTTGCGCACCAGAAGGCCAGCGTGTGCCTGCTGGGCACGGCGCAGGGCGTGCGCACCCTCACTTACTGAATGTGCCGTGGGCGCCGCTGCCGCGGCGGCGCGCTGGGAGCAAGCCCCGTCAGAAGATGATGCCGGCTGGGTTGGTCGGCGTGGGCCCGCCGGGCCGCACGGCGGGTGCGGGGCGGCTGGGGGCGGGCGGCGTTGGCTGCGCGGCCGGGGCGGCAGGCGCGGCCGTTGCGGGCGTGGCGGCCACCAGCGGCGCGGGCGCGGGGCGGCGGTAGTTCGCGGGCAGTTGCGACTGCTTGGGGTAGCCCGCGGCATCGAGGTACTCGGTCCACTCGGTGTCCGAGAAGCCGCGCAGTTGCTGGCTGCCTATCGTGCCCACGGGCAGGCTGGTGTCGCCGCTCAGGCGCTTGAGGGCGTCGAGGTCCTCGTTGCTGTCCACGGTGCGTTCGGTGAACGGGATGCCGCGGGCGACGAGCAGGTTGCGCGCGCTGGTGCAGGGGGCGCAGTCCTTGCCGGTGTACAGGGTCACGGGAAAGCGCGCGGCGGTCTGGCGCAGGGCGTAGGGCAGGGCTGCAGCGGTGTCGCCGCTGGCCGCGCCGGCCGCTGGCGTCGCGCCGGGGGTCTTGGCGTCCGGGGCGCGGTCGGAGAAGGTGACCTTGCCGTCGGGCCCGACGATGCGGTAGACCGGCTGTGCCTGGGCGGCCGTGGCGAGCAGGGCGCAGGCGGCGAGGGCGGCAAGGCGGGCGACGGGCATGGGGGCCTCCGAGGGGTTGGTTGCTTCAATAAAGATAGCTGCTGGCGCTTGCTGTATCAGTGTTTGAGGAAGAAAACCATCTCAAAACGCCTTGCAGCCTGCGCAAGCAGCTCACTTTTTATCATGCCATGCCCTGGTGGCGCAGCAGGGCGTCCAGGCTGGGCTCGCGGCCGCGGAAGGCCTTGAAGGACTCCATGGCCGGGCGGCTGCCCCCGGCCTCCAGGATGGCCTGGCGGTAGCGCCGGCCCGTGGGCAGGTGGTGGCTGCCGTCGGGTGCGGCGGTTTCCTCGAAGGCGGCGTAGGCGTCGGCCGAGAGCACCTCGGCCCATTTGTAGCTGTAGTAGCCCGCGGCGTAGCCCCCGGCAAAGATGTGGCTGAAGGTGTGCGCCGTGCGGCTGAAGGCGGGCGGCTGCAGCACGGCGACTTCGGCACGCACCAGGTCGAGCAGGGGCAGGAAGTCCTGCGCCGGGTCATGCTCGGTGTGCAGCAGCATGTCGAACAGCGCGAACTCGATCTGGCGCAGCGTCTGCATGCCGCTCTGGAAGTTCTTGGCCGCGATCATCTTGTCGAACAGCGCGCGCGGCAGCGCGGCGCCCGTGTCCACATGCGCCGTCATGCGCTGCAGCACGCCCCATTCCCAGCAGAAGTTCTCCATGAACTGGCTGGGCAGCTCCACGGCGTCCCACTCCACGCCGCCGATGCCCGAGACGTCGCGCTCGTTCACCTGCGTGAGCATGTGGTGCAGGCCGTGGCCGAATTCGTGGAACAGGGTGATGACGTCGTCGTGCGTGAGCAGGGCGGGCTTGCCGTCCACCCCGTCGGCAAAGTTGCACACCAGGTGCGCCACGGGCGTCTGCAGCTGGCCCGTGTCGGGGCGCAGCCAGCGCGTGCGCACGTCGTCCATCCAGGCGCCGCCGCGCTTGCCGGGCCGCGCGGGCTGGTCGAGGTAGAACTGGCCCACGAGCTCTCCGTCCCGCTCGATGCGGTAGAACTCCACGGCCGGGTGCCATACGGGCGCTGCGTCGCGCACGATGCGCACCTCGAACAGGGTCTGCACGATGTCGAACAGGCCGGCGAGCACGCGCGGCGCCGTGAAGTATTGCTTGACCTCCTGCTCGCTGAAGGCGTAGCGCGCCTCCTTGAGGCGTTCGGAGATGTAGGGCCAGTCCCAGGCCTGGGGGTCGTGCATGCCCAGGTGTTCGGCGGCAAAGGCGCGCAGGTCGGCCACGTCCTTCTCGGCGTAGGGGCGCGCGCGCCGCGCCAGGTCGCGCAGGAAGGCGATCACCTGGGCCGGGGATTCGGCCATCTTGGGCACCACGGAGACTTCGCCGAAGTTCAGGTAGCCCAGCAGGCGCGCTTCTTCCTGGCGCAGCGCCAGGATTTCGCGGATGAAGGCGGTGTTGTCAAAGCGCTGGGCCTCGCCCTCGGCCTGGTCGGAGGCGCGCGTGGTGTAGGCGCGGTACAGGCGCTCGCGCAGGCGGCTGGAGTGCGCAAACTGCATCACGGGCAGGTAGCAGGGCATCTTCAGCGTGAGCTTGCAGCCTGGCTTGCCCTCGGCCTGGGCTGCGGCGCGCGCGGCCTGGCGCACATCCTCGGGCACGCCGTCGAGCTCGTCCTCGCTGGCGTAGTAGGCGAAGGCGTCGGTGGCGTCCAGCGTGTTCTCGCTGAACTTCTGCTGCAGCTCGGCCAGGCGTTCCTGGATCTGGGCGTAGCGCTCCTTGGCCGTCCCGGTGAGCTCTGCCCCCGAGAGCACGAAGTTGCGGATCGCGTTCTTGTGCGCCTGGGCCTGCTCGGCGTTGAGGCTGGCCGGGGCGATGGCCTTGTACTGGGCGTAGAGGCGTTCGTCGGCGCCCAGGCGCGTCCAGAACTCGGTGATGCGCGGCAGGGCCTCGTTGTAGGCGGCGCGCAGCTCGGGCGTGTCCATCACGCTGTTGAGGTGGCTCACGGCGCCCCAGGCGCGGCCCAGGTGCTCGGTGGCCACGTCCAGTTCGCGGGCCATGGCATCCCAGCTTGCAGGAAAGCCGGGGGCGGTGACGGTCTGCAGCGCCTGGTTGGCGCGCTCCAGCAGGGCGTCCATGGCCGGGGCCACGTGTTCGGGCCGGATGCGGTCGAACAGCGGCAGGCCGGAGAAGTCGAGAAGGGGATTGCTCATGGTCCCGATGGTACGGCCGGCCGCGCGCCGTTCAAGGCGCCAGGCCATGAATTTTATGGATGGCGGCGATCAGCCCGCGGCGCTGGCGCGCTCGGCCGCCTCGATGGTGTTGACCAGCAGCATGGCGCGCGTCATGGGGCCCACGCCTCCGGGCACGGGGGTGATCCAGCCGGCCACCTGCTTGACGCCCTCGAAGTCCACATCGCCGCAGAGCTTGCCTTCGTCGTTGCGGTTCATGCCCACGTCGATGACCACGGCGCCGGGCTTGACCATGTCGGCCGTGAGCACATTGCGCTTGCCCACGGCGGCGACGATGACGTCGGCCTGCAGCGTCAGCGCCTTGAGGTCGCGCGTGCGCGAGTGGCAGATGGTGACGGTGGCGTCCTTTTGCAGCAGCATCAGTGCCATGGGCTTGCCCACGATGTTGGAGCGCCCGATGACCACGGCGTGCTTGCCCTTGAGGTCGTAGCCTATGGATTCGAGCATCTTCATGCAGCCGTGCGGCGTGCAGGGCCAGAAGCCGGGCAGGCCCGTCATGAGGGCGCCGGCGCTGGCGACGTGGAAGCCGTCCACGTCCTTGGCGGGGGCGATGGCCTCGATGACCTTGTGCGTGTCCATGTGCGCGGGCAGGGGCAGTTGCACCAGGATGCCGTGCACGGCGCGGTCGCTGTTGAGCGCGGCGATGCGCGCAAGCAGCTCGGCCTCGGGCATGTCGGCCGGGTAGCGCTCCAGGGTGGCGCCCAGGCCGGTCTCGGTGCTGTCGTTGACCTTGTGGCGCGTGTAGACCTGGCTGGCGGGGTCTTCGCCCACGAGGATGATGTGGAGCTGCGGCTGCACGCCGCGCGCCTTGAGCGCGGCGGTGCGGCCGCTGACTTCTTCGCGGATCTGGCGTGCGAGGGCGTTGCCGTCGATGATCTGGGCAGGCATGGCTTGAGGTGAAATATGCCGCCCGCGCTTTCTGGGTATGCGCTGGCAGCTATGAAAAAAATAGCGTCAGGCCTTGGCGGCGGCCTGGCCCAGGGCGATCTTGAGCAGGTCGGCCACGGTATTGGCGCCCAGCTTTTCCATGATGTTGGCGCGGTGCGCCTCCACGGTCTTGATGCTGATGCCCAGGTCGTCGGCGATCTGCTTGTTCAGGCGTCCGGCGACGATGCGCTCGAGCACCTGGGCCTCGCGGCCCGTGAGCTTGGCGAGCAGGGCCTCGCGGCTGGCGGCCTGCTGGTGGCCCGCAAAGGACTGGCGCGCCACGTCGAGCATGCGTTCGACGAGGTTGACCAGGGCCTCCTCGTTGAAGGGCTTCTGGATGAAGTCGTGCGCCCCCTTCTTCATGGTGTTCACGGCCATGGGCACGTCGCCGTGGCCGGTGATGAAGACGATGGGCAGCGGGGACTTGCGCTCGAGCAGGCGGTCCTGCAGCTCCAGGCCGCTCATGCCGGCCATGCGGATGTCCACCACCAGGCAGGCGACTTCGCGCGGGTCGTAGCGGGCGAGGAAGGACTCGGCGGAATCGAAGCACCGCACCCGGTAGTCCTTGCCTTCGAGCAGCCATTGCAGCGAGTCGCGGACGGCTTCGTCATCGTCGACCACATAGACGGTGCCTTTTTTGGGAATCAAGCTCATGCCATTGTCCTTGGGGGATGTGCGTTTGCTACAGAATCTGTAGTGTCTGGATCAGGCGCAGCGAGCGGCAACCAGAAGGAAAACCGGCAGCCGGTGACCTCGGCGGCATTGTAGAGGTTCTGGGCCTCCATCCGTCCCTGGTGCGACTCGACGATGCTGCGGCACAGGTTCAGGCCCATGCCCATGCCCTCGCTCTTGGTGGAGAAGAAGGCCTCGAACAGGCGCTCCTGCACCTGCGGCGGCAGGCCCTTGCCGGTGTCCTGCACGGAGAACTCCACGCCCGCCTGCCCGTCCAGGGCGCGCGGCACCACGCGCAGCTCCACGCTGCGCTGCGCGGGCGGACGCTGGGCCGAGGCGATGGACTCGGCGCCGTTCTTCATGAGGTTGATGAGCACCTGCTCGATGAGGATGGAGTCGGCCATGACGGGCGGCAGGCGCGCGGCCACGTAGTGCGTGAGGCGCACGTTGTGGCGGCGCAGCTCGATGTCGGCCAGCACCACGGCTTCGCTGACCATGGTGGCCACGTCGGCGAGCTGGCGGTTGGGTTCGCTCTTCTTCACGAAGTCGCGGATGCGCTGGATGATCTGCCCCGCGCGCTGCGCCTGGTGGGCCGTCTTCTCCAGGGCCGCGAGCAGGGCCTCGTCGGTGATGTTGCCCGAGCGGATGCGCGAGATGATGCCGCTGCTGTAATTGCTGATGGCCGTGAGCGGCTGGTTGAGCTCGTGCGCCACGCTGGAGGCCATCTCGCCCATGGTGATCAGGCGGCTGACCGACTGCGCGCGCTCGGTCTGGCGCGCGGCCTGCTCTTCGGCCAGGCGGCGCGGCGTGATGTCCGTGGCGATCACCATCTGCGCCAGGCGTGCGTCCACCCAGGTGAGGTAGCGCGAGCGCACCTCCAGCCATTTGCCCAGCTCGGGCACGAAGATCTCGGCGTTCTCGGCGTGGGCGTCGGTCAGGCTGTCGGTGGGCAGGCCCATGAGCTCGTCCTCGTCGTGCGCGCCGCTGGTGCCGCTGCCCGAGGGCACGCCGGCGCGCGCCACCAGTTGCAGGTGGCCCGCGGTGTGCGAGCCGAACCACTGGCGGTAGAGCTTGTTGGCAAACAGCAGCTCCTGGCTGCCCAGCGGCGCGACGGAGACGGAGGCGTCCAGCGACTCGAGCACCACCTTGAAGCGCTCGTGCGAGGCCGTGAGCTGCTCGCGGATGCGGTTGGGCTCGGTGATGTCGGTCATCGAGGTCATCCAGCCCGTCTGCTGGCCGTGCGCGTCGATCAGCGGCGAGACGTACAGGCGCGCGTCGAACAGCGCCCCGTTCTTGCGCCGCACGCGCACCTGGAAGCCCCCGGGCACCGTCTTGCCGCTGAGCTCGTCCTGCAGGCGCGCGTGCAGCAGCTCGTGCTCGGACTCGGGCCAGTACGGGAAGGGCGGCAAGCGGCCCACGAGCTCCTCCTCGCTCCAGCCCGTCATCTGGCAGAAGGCGGCGTTCACGTAGGTGATGCGGCCCTCCATGTCCAGGGCGCGCATGCCGGTGAGCACGGAGTTCTCCATGGCGCGGCGGAAGTTGGTCTCGGCCACCAGCGCCATCTGCGCCTGCATGCGCCGGCGTGTGTGGCGCCAGGTGGCGATGAGCATCCAGGCCGTCATGGCGCTGAGCACGCCCACCAGCCAGAAGAAGCCGCTGCCCACCACACCCAGCGAGGTGCGGTAGGCCTGCGCGCGCAGCACCAGGGCGTTGCCCACGGGGGAGACGGGCACCTCATATTCGTTGGCGCGCACGCTCCAGGGCACCCACTGCGCGGCGCGGCTGCGCGGCGGCAGGGGCGTGCCGGCGAGCAGTTGCTGGTTCTGGTCGAGCAGGGTGACGGCGTAGCGTGCCAGCACCTCGGTGGGCGTGGCGTAGCGCAGCAGGCTGTCGATGGAGAACTCCCCCAACACCACGCCGGTGAACTTGCCCTGCACGTTGATGGGCACGTGCAGTTGCAGCAGTGGCGTGGGCGTGCGCTCCTGGGCTTCGGGCTGCATGTACACGGGCTGCTGCAGGTCGCGCGTGAGGCTGAAGGCGTCGGCCGTGGGGCCGCTGCCCTGCAGGGCCTCGCCGGCCACGCGCAACTGGCTGCTGGCAATGGTGGGCGCGGCCAGCGTGGCACGGATGCGGCCGCGCTCGTCGATCCAGGTGATGGCCTGCAGCTCCGGGTACTGGCTCACCAGCGTCTCGGCGCGCTGGGTGAACTGGGTGCGCTCCATGTCCTGGTTGGCCAGGTCGCGCGCGATGCGCATGAGCTGCTCCTGGCGCTCGAGCAGGCGCAGGCGCACGCGCTGCTGCGCGTACTCCAGGTCGCGGCGCAGGGCTTCCTGCTCGCGCTCGCCTTCTTCCACGCGCAGGTACCAGAAAGCGGCCATGATGGCCGCCATGAACAGCAGCACGGCGGCCAGCGGCGCCAAGGCCGCGAGCCGGTCCTGGCGCACGGGCGAGAGGCTGCGCCACCACCGGCGCCAGCGCTGGGCGAGGGTGGGCGGCAGGGAAGAGGGCGCCGGCGGCGCCTTGGAGGAGGCCATGCCTCAAGTGTAGGGGAGGGTCTGCTCCCACCACTGTGTTTGTTTGCTGTAGTTTTGTAATGTGAAACAACGTCGCATTATTTGAAAAAAAACAATTCTGTGCAAGAATGCAGTACAAGCTTGAAACTGCCATCACCACCACCCGAGGAGACGTGCATGACCATCCCGCAAACCACTGCCACTGGGGCCCCTGGCGCGGACGACGCCGATCAGCAAGAAACCCGAGAATGGATGGAGGCGCTCGCCGCCGTCATCGACAAAGAGGGCCCCGAGCGCGCCCACTACCTGCTGGAGCAATTGCTGGAGCATGCACGGCAGAACAGCATCGATCTGCCGTTCTCGGCCAATACCGGGTATGTGAACACCATCGAGCCCGAGCAGGAGGCGCGCTGCCCCGGCAACATCCAGATCGAGAAGCGCCTGCGCGCCTACATGCGCTGGAACGCCATGGCCATGGTGGTGCGCGCCAACCGCCTCAATCCGCCCGACGGTGGCGACCTGGGCGGGCACATCGGCTCCTTCGCCTCGCTCGCCTCCATGTGGGGCGCGGGCTTCAACCACTTCTGGCACGCCGAGAGCGAAAACCACGGCGGCGACTGCATCTACTTCCAGGGCCACAGCGCCCCGGGCATCTATGCGCGCGCCTACCTGGAGGGGCGCATCAGCGAGGAGCAGCTCGAGAGCTTTCGCCAGGAGGTCGGTGGCAAGGGCCTGTCGAGCTACCCGCACCCCAAGCTGATGCCGGGCTTCTGGCAGTTCCCCACGGTGAGCATGGGCCTGGGGCCCATGATGGCCATCTACCAGGCGCGCTTCCTCAAGTACCTGCATGCCCGCGGCATCGCCAAGACGGACAACCGCAAGGTCTGGGTGTTCCTCGGCGACGGCGAGATGGACGAGCCCGAGAGCAAGGGCGCCATCAGCCTGGCGGCGCGCGAGAACCTGGACAACCTGATCTTCGTCATCAACTGCAACCTGCAGCGCCTGGACGGCCCGGTGCGCGGCAACGGCAAGATCATCCAGGAGCTCGAAGGCGACTTCCGCGGCGCGGGCTGGCATGTGATCAAGCTGCTGTGGGGCAAGGGCTGGGACGAGCTGCTGCGCCGCGACAAGAGCGGCAAGCTCAAGCAGCTCATGATGGAAACGCTGGACGGCGACTACCAGACCTACCGCGCCATGGACGGCGCCTACATCCGCAAGCATTTCTTCGGCAAGTACCCCGAGACGGCAAAATTGGTCGAGCACCTCTCCGACGATGAAATCTGGGAGCTGCGCCGCGGCGGCCACGAGCCCGAGAAGGTGTACGCGGCCTTCCACGCGGCCAATGCGCACCAGGGTCAGCCCACGGTGCTGCTGGTCAAGACCGTCAAGGGCTACGGCATGGGCAAGGCCGGCGAGGCCAAGAACACCGTGCACCAGACCAAGAAGCTCGACGACGAGGACATCCGCTACATCCGCGACCGCTTCAACATTCCCATCCCCGACAGCGAGCTCGACAAGCTGCCCTACTACAAGCCGGCCGACGACACGCCCGAGATGCGCTACCTGCACGAGCGCCGCCAGGCCCTGGGCGGCTATCTGCCGCAGCGGCGCACGCATGCCGACGAGAGCTTCACCGTGCCCGCGCTGGAGACCTTCAAGGCCATCCTCGACCCCACGGCCGAGGGGCGCGAGATCTCCACCACCCAGGCCTACGTGCGCTTTCTCACGCAGCTCCTGCGCGACAAGGCCCTGGGCCCGCGCGTGGTGCCCATCCTGGTGGACGAGGCGCGCACCTTCGGCATGGAAGGGCTGTTCCGCCAGATCGGCATCTACAACCCCGCGGGCCAGCAGTACACCCCGGTCGACCGCGACCAGGTGATGTACTACAAGGAGGACAAGGCCGGCCAGATCCTGCAGGAGGGCATCAACGAGGCCGGCGGCATGTGCTCGTGGATCGCGGCGGCGACCTCGTATTCGACGAACAACCGCATCATGATCCCGTTCTACGTGTACTACTCGATGTTCGGCTTCCAGCGCTTTGGCGACTTCGCCTGGGCCGCGGGCGACATGCAGGCGCGCGGCTTCATCCTGGGCGGCACCTCGGGGCGCACCACGCTCAACGGCGAGGGCCTGCAGCACGAAGACGGCCACAGCCACATCCTGGCCAGCACCATCCCGAACTGCGTGAGCTACGACCCGACCTTCGCGCACGAGGTCGCCGTCATCATGCAGGATGGCTTGAAGCGCATGGTGGAGAAGCAGGAAAACGTCTTCTACTACATCACCCTGCTCAACGAGAACTATCCCATGCCGGGCCTGCAGCCGGGCACGGAGGAGCAGATCATCCAGGGCATGTACCTGTGCAAGCCGGGCGCCGAGGGCGACAAGCGCGTGCAACTGCTGGGCTCGGGCTCCATCCTGCGCGAGTCGCTGGAGGCGCAGAAGCTGCTCGCCGCTGAGTGGGGCGTGCAGGCCGACGTGTGGAGCTGCACCAGCTTCAACGAGCTGACGCGCGAGGGCCAGGACGTGGCGCGCTGGAACCTGCTGCACCCGCTGGAGACGCCGCGCCAAGCCTTCGTCACGCGCCAGCTCGCAGGCCATGCAGGCCCGGTGGTGGCGTCTACCGACTACATGAAGAACTACGCCGAGCAGATCCGCGCCTTCATCCCCGCAGGGCGCTCGTACAGCGTGCTGGGCACCGACGGCTTCGGCCGCAGCGACTTCCGTTACCGCCTGCGCGAGCATTTCGAGATCAACTGCCACTACATCGTCGTGGCCGCGCTCCACGCCCTGGCCGAGGAAGGCAAGCTGCCCAGGGAGAAGGTGGCCCAGGCCATCGCCCAGTACGGCATACAGACCGAGAAGATCAACCCGCTGCACGCATAAGACACACCGGAGACAGACATGGCATTGATGGACATCCTGGTCCCGGACATCGGGGACTTTGACGAAGTGGGCGTGATCGAGCTGCTGGTGCAGGCCGGCGACACGGTCAAGGCCGAGCAATCGCTCATCACCGTGGAATCGGACAAGGCGTCGATGGAAATCCCGTCGAGCCACGCCGGCGTGGTCAAGGAGCTGCGCGTCAAGCTGGGCGACAAGGTCAAGCAGGGCTCGGTGGTGCTGGTGCTCGACGCCGCCGAAACTGCTGCTGCGGCTTCTGAGCCAAAAACGGCTCCAGCGCCCGCCAGCCAAGCGCCAGCAGCTCCTGAAACGGTAGCGAATGCGGCCCCGGCCGCAGCGCCCGCGGCCGCCCCGACCCCGGCGGCGGCACCCGCCGTGGCACCGGCTGCAGCCCCCGCGGCGGCGGTGCAGGCTGTGCCCGCCCACCAGCCGGCCAGCCCGGCGCCCGGCCTGCCGCACGCCAGCCCCTCGGTGCGCAAGTTTGCACGCGAGCTGGGCGTGCCCCTGGCCGAAGTGCAGGGCACGGGCCCCAAGGGCCGCATCACCCAGGACGACGTGCAGAACTTCACCCGCCGCGTGATGGCGGGAAGCCAGCAGACCCAGGCGCAGGCCGCCAGGGCGCCTGCGGGCGGCGGCGGCGCGGGCCTGGACCTGCTGCCCTGGCCCAAGGTGGACTTTGCCAAGTTCGGCCCCATCGAGCGCAAGGAGCTGCCCCGCATCAAGAAGATCAGCGGCGCCAACCTGGCGCGCAACTGGGTGATGATCCCGCACGTCACGAATAACGACGAGGCCGACATCACCGAGCTCGAAGCCTTCCGCGTCTCCACGAACAAGGAGAACGAGAAGAGCGGCGTCAAGGTCACCATGCTGGCCTTCGTCATCAAGGCCGTGGTCGCCGCGCTCAAGAAGTTTCCCGAGTTCAATGCGTCGCTGGACGGCGACGCGCTGGTCTACAAGCAGTACTTCCACATCGGCTTCGCGGCCGACACGCCCAACGGCCTGGTGGTGCCCGTGCTCAAGGACGCCGACAAGAAGGGCATCCTGCAAATCAGCGCCGAGATGGCCGAGCTGGCCAAGAAGGCGCGCGAGGGCAAGCTGGGCGCGGCCGACATGCAAGGCGGCAGCATGTCCATCAGCTCGCTGGGCGGCATTGGCGGCACGCATTTCACGCCCATCATCAATGCGCCCGAGGTGGCCATCCTGGGCCTGTCCAAGAGCCAGATGAAGCCCGTGTGGGACGGTCAGCAGTTCGTGCCGCGCCTGCTGCTCCCGCTGTCGCTGTCCTACGACCACCGCGTGATCGACGGCGCCGCCGCCGCGCGCTTCAACGCCTACCTGGGCGCCGTGCTGGCGGACTACCGCCGCATCCTTTTGTGAAGGAGACCGCACAGATGGCCATCATCGATATCCAGGTGCCCGACATCGGCGATTTCTCCGAGGTCGGCGTGATCGAAATCCTCGTGCAGCCGGGCGAGACCATCAAGGCCGAGCAAAGTCTCATCACCGTGGAGTCCGACAAGGCCTCCATGGAGATCCCGTCCAGCCACGCGGGCGTGGTGCGCGAGCTCAAGGTCCAGTTGGGCGACAAGGTGCGGCAGGGCTCGGTGGTGCTCGCGCTGGAGGTGGCCGAGGCTGCCGCAGCACCCGCGCCTGTGCCCGCACCGGCCGCGCCCGCAGTTTCCGAGCAAAAATCGGCTTCAGCGCCCGCCAGTCAAGCGCCGGCAGCTATCAATCCAGTAGCAACTCGCTTTGCGGGCGCCGCCGACCTGGACTGCGACGTGCTGGTGCTGGGCGGCGGCCCCGGCGGCTACTCGGCCGCCTTCCGCGCGGCCGACCTGGGCCTCAAGGTGGTGCTGGTCGAGCGCTACGCCCAGCTCGGCGGCGTGTGCCTCAACGTGGGCTGCATCCCCTCCAAGGCGCTGCTGCACGTGGCGGCGGTCATGGACGAGGTCAGCCACCTCAAGGCGGCCGGCGTGGACTTTGGCGCGCCCAGCGTCAATGTGGACCAGCTCCGCGGCCACAAGGAAAAGGTCATCGCCAAGCTCACCGGCGGCCTGGCCCAGATGGCCCGGATGCGCAAGGTGACCATTGTGCGCGGCTACGGCCACTTCGTCGGCAGCCACCACCTGGAGGTCGAGGAGACCACCGGCAGCGGGCAGGAGAAAACCGGCGCCAAGAAGGTCGTGCAGTTCCAGCGCGCCATCATCGCCGCGGGCAGCCAGGCCGTGCGCCTGCCCTTCATGCCCGAGGACCCGCGTGTGGTGGACTCCACCAGCGCGCTGGCGCTCCAGGGGGTTCCCAAGCGCATGCTCATCCTGGGTGGCGGCATCATCGGCCTGGAGATGGGCACGGTGTACAGCGCCCTGGGCGCGCGCCTGGACGTGGTCGAGATGCTGGACGGCCTGATGCAGGGCGCCGACCGCGACCTGGTCAAGGTGTGGCAGAAGATGAATGCCCACCGCTTCGACCACATCCTGCTCCACACCAAGACGGTGGCGGCCGAGGCCACGCCCGAAGGCATCAAGGTGACGTTCGCGCCCGCCAGGGACGGCGTCACGGTGCCCGAGCCGCAGGTCTACGACCTGGTGCTGCAGGCCGTGGGCCGCACCCCCAACGGCAAGAAGATCGCCGCCGAGGCTGCCGGCGTGGCCGTGACCGACCGCGGCTTCATCGACGTGGACATCCAGATGCGCACCAACGTGCCGCACATCTTCGCCATCGGCGACATCGTGGGCCAGCCCATGCTGGCGCACAAGGCGGTGCACGAGGCGCATGTGGCGGCCGAGGTCATCGCCGGCGAACTGCAGGGCAACCCGGCGCTGGCCTCCAGCGCCTTCAACGCCCGCGTGATCCCCAGCGTGGCCTACACCGACCCCGAGGTCGCCTGGGTGGGCCTGACCGAAGACCAGGCCAAGGCCCAGGGCATCGCGGTCAAGAAGGGCCTGTTCCCCTGGAGCGCCTCGGGCCGCGCGATCGCCAACGGCCGCGACGAGGGCTTCACCAAGCTGCTGTTCGACGACTCGCCCGAGGCGCAGGGCCATGGCCGTATCCTGGGCGGCGGCATCGTGGGCACGCACGCGGGCGACATGATCGGCGAGATCGCCCTGGCCATCGAGATGGGGGCCGACGCCGTGGACATCGGCAAGACCATCCACCCGCACCCCACGCTGGGCGAGAGCCTGGGCATGGCGGCGGAGGTGGCACACGGCAGCTGCACCGACGTGCCGCCCGCGCGCCGCTGAATGCCTCGCCTGCTATCTGTTTGGTAGCTGGCCGCGCAATCCCTGTGGGGTTTGCGCGGCTTTTTGCCCAAGCTTGCTCAGCGCGGCGCCAGGCGGATGGCGCCGTCCAGGCGGATCACCTCGCCGTTGAGCATGTCGTTCTCGAAGATGTGCTGCACCAGCTTGGCGTAGTCCTCGGGCGTGCCCAGGCGGCTGGGGAAGGGAACGCCCGCGGCCAGCGCGTCCTGCACTTCCTTGGGCATGCCGAACAGCATGGGCGTGCCGAAGATGCCGGGGGCGATGGTCATGTTGCGGATGCCGTTGCGCGCCAGGTCGCGCGCGATGGGCAGCGTCATGCCCACCACGCCGCCCTTGGAGGCGCTGTAGGCCGCCTGGCCGATCTGGCCGTCGTAGGCGGCCACGCTGGCGGTGGAGATGAGCACGCCGCGCTCGCCCGTGGCCTCGGGTTCGTTCTTGGCCATGGCCTCGGCGGCCAGGCGGATCATGTTGAAGCTGCCCACCAGGTTGACCATGATGGTCTTGGAAAACAGGCCCAGTGCGTGCGCGCCGTTCTTGCCCACGGTCTTCTCGGCGGGCGCGATGCCGGCGCAGTTGACCAGGCCCATGAGCTTGCCCAGGGAGACGGCCTTGGCGACCACGGCCTGCCCGTCCTGCTCGCTGCTGACGTCGCAGCGCACGAAGGCGCCGCCGATCTCCTTGGCCACGGCCTCGCCCTTGTCGGCCTGCATGTCGGCAATCACCACCGTGCCGCCCAGGGCCGCAAGCCTGCGCGCCGTGCCTTCACCCAGGCCCGATGCGCCGCCCGTGACGATGAATACCTTGCCCTTGATCTCCATGTTGTGCTCCAGTTGCGTGACGTAACGTAAACGTCAATTATGACCCATGCCCCGGCATGAAAAAACCCGGCCAGGCCGGGTGTGCGCGGGGCAGGGCGGACGGTATCACTTGAAGCCGACGCGGTCGAGCATTTGCTGCACCTTGACGGTGTTGGCGCCCACGGCGCTGATGGGGATGGTCTCGCTCTTGAAGGGCTTGCCGCCGGCCATGGCCTTGAGGGCGGGGTTGTCCGTCGCCACGCCCTGGGCGGCGGGCCACTCGTTGTTGCCGTTGGCGAAGTAGTTCTGCGCCTGGGCGCTGGCCAGGTATTCGAGGAACTTGACGGCGTTTTCCGGGTGCTTGGCATGGCGCGCCACGGCGCCGCCGGCGATGTTCATGTGCGTGCCCCAGGACTGCTGGTTGGGGAAGACCACGCCCACCTTGTTGACCGCGGCCGTGTCCTCGGGCTTGTTCGAGCGCATCATGCGCGCCAGGTAGTAGCTGTTGGTCACGGCGATGTCGCATTCACCGGCCGCCACGGCCTTGATCTGGTCGGTATCGCCGCCCTTGGGGGGGCGCGCCAGGTTGTCCACCATGCCCTTGAGCCAGGCCTCGGCCTTTTGCTCACCCAGGTGCTCGGTGACGGCGCCGAACAGGCTCAGGTTGTAGGGGTGCGAGCCCGAGCGTATGCACAGCTTGCCCTTGTTCTTGGGGTCGCCAAGCTCCTCGTAGGTGTCCACGTCATCCTTCTGCACCTTGGCCTTGTTGTAGACGATCAGGCGCGCGCGCGTGGACAGGCCGTACCAGGCAATGCCCCCATCGGCCGCAGGCTGGCTGCGCAGGTGGGCAGGGATGGCGTCGTTGAGCAGCTTGGACTGGATGGGCTTGAACAGCCCTTCCATTTCGCCCTTGTAGAGGCGGGCCGCATCGACGAGCAGGATCACGTCGGCTGGCGAGGCCGTGCCTTCGGCCTTGAGCCGGGCGAGGATGCCGGCGTCGTCGGCGTCCACACGGTTGATCTTGATGCCCGTGGCCTTGGTGAAGTCGTTGTAGAGCGCTTCGTCGGTGGAGTAGTGGCGGGCGGAATACAGGTTCACCACCTGCTCC